>Ga0209648_10001983_pt1 | contig 16759 bp, 13 predicted proteins | sample GraSoi2013_115cm_FD_185830 | JGI IMG/M metagenome (GOLD analysis project Ga0209648, IMG submission 185830) | Grasslands soil microbial communities from the Angelo Coastal Reserve, California, USA - Sample 9_17_2013_115cm (SPAdes) (version 2) | ecosystem: Environmental > Terrestrial > Soil >...
TAGATGCTGCGATCAACGTGGGACTCGGCCGCGAAATGAACCACGGCGTCGCAGCCGCGCATCGCCGCTTCAACCGAGGCTGCATCGCAGATATCACCTCGAACAAACCGATAGTTCTGGTTTTCGGCGACCGATTCGAGGTTTGCGAGGTTGCCCGCATAGGTCAGCTTGTCGTAGTTAACGATTTCATAATGGCGGCGAGCCCCAAGAACGTGCCGAATGAAATTGCAGCCGATGAATCCCGCACCCCCAGTCACAAGGATTTTCATCGGGGAGCAGCCTGACCGAAGGCAATCCCCGTTTGAGCTTCGACGGTAACCTTGTTGGCGCCTGTTTTTGCTACAAGATTGTTAGCACGCAGGAGAGATTCAAACGTTCCGGCGTCGGTCCACCACCCATCGAGCACTTCGTAGGTCAAGCTGCCCTCCTGAAGGTAAAAGTTATTGACGTCAGTAATCTCGAGCTCGCCGCGGCCCGACGGTTTCAGACGGTGAATCTTCTCGAATACGGTCGCGTCGTAAAGATAGACTCCGATCACTGCGTAATTGGACTTCGGAACCTTAGGTTTTTCTTCGATGCCGATGACCTGGCTTCCGCGCACTTCCGCCACACCGAACCGATCGGCGTCCGAAACTTCCTTCAAAAGAATCTTGGCGCCCTGTTCCTGTTTCTTGAAATTCTCGACAGCGTCACAGATGTTGTTCTCAATGATGTTGTCACCGAGGATGACGCAAATAGGCTCGCCGTCGGCAAAATGCTCCGCCAAACCCAGGGCTTCCGCAATGCCACCTTCGCCTTCCTGGTACGTATAATTCAAATGTTTCAACCCAAAATCCCGACCGTTTCCGAGAAGCCGCAGAAAGTCTCCAGCGTTCTTTCCGCCGGTCACGAGAAGGATTTCTTGAATCCCCGCATTCACAAGCGTTTGGATGGGGTAATAGACCATCGGCTTGTCGTATATGGGAAGTAGGTGTTTATTTGTAACCCGCGTAAGTGGATTGAGCCGGCTTCCCGTTCCGCCGGCGAGCACAACACCCTTCATCTTTTCCTCCTGTGTGCTAGTTAGATTCGTCTTCGCTGTGCTGACCCATTCGCTTCTGTTCTGGAGCTGAAGTAGCCAGAAGGCGTATCTTCCGAAATGATTCGGCCCACTTCTTAGTGACAAACGCTGTTGACTTAGGAGCACGCCGGATCAAAAGAAAACTGGACCTAATACGCGTTTTTCCCGATCAGCGCTGAAAAGATAGTCATAACGATGATCCGCAGGTCAAAAATGAACGACCAATTCTGGAGATAGTACAGGTCGTACTCGACGCGCTTCTCGATGGAAGTATCTCCGCGCCAGCCATTGACCTGCGCCCATCCCGTGATTCCCACCCTGAGACAGTGACGGTGGTTGTAGCGGCCGACCTCCTGCAGGAACTGTTGCACGAAATGCGGACGCTCGGGACGCGGACCCACCACGCTCATGTCCCCCTTCAAGACATTAATGAACTGAGGCAGCTCATCCAGGCTTGTCTTTCGCAGAAAGCTCCCGAGAGGGGTCCGGCGAGGATCTTCCTCGGTCGTCCAGCGGGTATCGCTGTCGGAGAAATCGCTCACTCGCATCGTACGAAATTTATACATCTGAAATGGCAAACCATTGAGTCCCACCCGCTCCTGCACGAAGAAAATCGGCCCCGGTGAGGTCAGCCTAATCAGCAGTGCGGTCAAACCCATGAGCGGAGAGATCACCAGGAGCACCAGCGCCGAAAAACAGATGTCGAAGGCTCTCTTAAGTAGAGCGTAGTCCAGCAAATCAGCAGGCGTCGTCGTCAAGTCAAGCATTTGCATGCGCCCCACTTGGAATAGCTTTTCGCGCACGACTATGCCCTCCCCGAGATCGACTATTGCGCGTGCAGGAATGCACAGTCTTTCGAGCGCCTTGATAATGCGAGGAATCTGCGAGAACTGTGCTGGATGAATGGCCATCACGGCTTCATCAATTCCATTCCCGGAGTGCAAATCGCCCACATGTTCCAGGTCATAGACACAGTCACCTTGTACGGCCACTTCCTGGCCTGGAAGCCGGACGTATGCAACAACTTGACAAGGGGCAAATGATAGGCGCTGAAGGCGAATCGCCGCATCGCGAGCAAACTGGTCAGCACCGACAATCAGGATTCGGGTCGGTCGTCCAAGCTTCAGCTTCTTACGATACAGGAACCGAAAAGCAGCATGCAAAAACACCGTAAGGGCCAGTAATGTGCCTATGTCGCAGACGAACAGTCCACGCGGGAAAATGGCCTTGTGCCCAAAATAAAGGACAGCCATCAAAATCACAGCCGTTGCCACGCTCGCCGCCGAGGCAGCCCTTGCGCCGGTTCGTTCTCGAAAGAGTTCGTCGACATTTGTCACCTTGTAATGTTCCGCCATGAACGCCCACACAAAGGAGCTGAATAACACGAGCGTGAAATGTCCCTCATGGGAATACTTGACCGGACGATTGATGAACATGAAAGAATAAGCCCAAATCTGCCAGCCGATCTCGAAAGCAAAAAAAGGCATGAGGAAGATTGTGACTTTCAACAAAAGCCGATAGATCTTCAAGCGAAGAAGCATATTGCGCAATCCTTCCTACGAGCCCTTTGGGGGCAACATAATCGTTAAAGCTTTGGGGGAAATCAGTTCGGGAACGAGGAGCAGGAACGGTCGCGCTGCGACCGAACCGGTTAATCGAAGAGTCTGTAAAGACTCAATTTTTTCTTGACCGCACGCGGCAGGAGTCTTTCGTTGCGCCCTAGCTGAATGGCGACATATTTTCCGACATCCTGAACGAGGGAAGATGCTGTACCCTCTGGCCTTTCTTCTTTGAGCAGCAAAACCAGTTTGCCCTTGAATGCGCTCCAGCCATCGCGCCAAAGTGATGCCCGTGAGCGGTCGTTCCAGATGCCTAAGCGCTCGTAGACGACGCCAATATCAAAGTAGCGCTTAAACAGAATATCTAATGGGAAATCATGAGAGTGATAGACAGCCGCCTCCGGCTCGTAAACAATGCTCCAGTCGGAGTCCAGAATGCGCTTTGCGATTCCCACGTCTTCGAATACTTTAAGCTCGTCGGGAAACCGCGTGGCCTCCCAAACTCTTCTCCGGATGGCCGAGTTGGCGTTCGAGAAATGGTAATACTTATGGCCGAGGCCTATTCCGTCCATCGGCATCTTGACGATTCTGGCTCCGCCGTACATGACGGCGAAAGCCGAACGCCGCTCCAGCCCGGATTCCGCCTTCGGCAATTGGCGCCCGTAAACTGCCCCCACCGCTGGTTCGTTGAAATTGCTCAGCAATGCAGCCAGCCAGGTGTCCGATGCAGGAATAGCGTCTTGAGACAGAAAGACTAGAACTTCCCCCTTCGCAAGGCCAGCGGCGTAGTTTCGCGTGCGCGCGTGGTGGAACGTCTCCGGAGGAATCCGCTCCAGCCGCACCGGATACCGCCGCGCAATTTCAACGGTTCCATCCGTGGAACCCGAATCGATCACAATGACTTCAAACGGTCCGACACCCTTCTGCGAATAAATCGCTCCCAGACAGGCCCCTATATCCTCTCCGCCATTCTTCGTCGGAATTAAGATTGACGTTTCAATCATGCGCGTATGACCGTCCACATTAGCACTTTTTAGCTGTCTGACCTTCGCCTCTATGAAGGTGACTGGCGGGGCCGCAAATCAACTTGAGAAGGGCCGCGCCATGCGGACCATAATTTCTTCCACTTCAATCTCAACCAATGGTTCTGCATCAAGGCGCGAAGCTGCCCGTTCGTAAGCGTTCTCCGGCTCTGGATTTCCTTCCTCTTTCGGAGAACCACCGGGAGCCGTCGCACGGCCTCGATCTTCGCCTCCAGAAAAGCCTTTCCTGCGCCTTTCTTGAAAAAGTACGCCGCGCCGCCCACTTCATACAACAGTCGCTGCGGCAACGAGCGCAGCATCAGACCTAGCGGCATATTTTTCAGGTACACGAACTCGATGTTGCGTTGTGAGAAGAAGACGTTGTTCGCCGGGCTCTTCTTCCTTGTCGCCCCCAGGCGGTGATGCACGATCGCGCCCGGGATGAAGACGCACTCATATCCCCGGAGCTGCGCCCGGAAACCGAGGTCCAGGTCCTCATAGACCATAAAGAAATCTTGATCAAGAAAGCCAATGTCTTCCAACATGCTGCGACGATACGCCACCGCTCCTCCGCAAGCGCCAAAAACCATGCGAGGCTCAGCCCAGGCCGGACCGTCTTGTTCACCGCGCCCCAACTCTACCGTCAGTGCTGCCGCCGTAACTTCAAATCCGCAATTGTCGATGCAGTTGCGTTCATCGAAATAGAGCATCTTACTCGCAAAGCTCCCGGCCTTCGGATACTCCTGGTAGGCCCTGTGCATCTCTTCCAGCCAGCGAACATCTGCCTCCGTATCGTTGTTCAGCAGGACAATCAGCTCACCGCGCGCCTGCTCGTACCCGGCGATGTTTCCGCCCGTGAAGCACCGATTCTCTCCCAGTGCAATCAAGTTCACTTCAGGAAAGTGAGTGCGCACATATTCTGAAGACTCGTCCTTCGAACCGTTATCCACCAGAATCGTCTCGAAGTCTTGGAACGTCTGTCGCCGCAGCGCCGTCAGACATGTCTCCAGAAAATGTTTGCCGTTCCAATTCACAATAATGACGCTCATCTCCGGCATGCTGTGGCCAACGGGCTCCGATTCCCCAGTTTTTTCAATCCGCGGCGGACAAGGAGACTGAAACAGCCTCCTGCCGCGGACCTTTTGAGCCATCCAAGAAGCGTATTCCCAACCTTCCGGCTTGGCCATCCTTGAAGCCCAGATACATCATTTGCAAACAGGCCCGCTTATTCTTTCCAAAGACAATGATTCCCATCGCATGGCGAATTAGCCGCTGTAGAACGTAGAGCTTACTTCTAAAATCCGGGTAATACTGCCAGATGGTGAAAACGTAATTCCGCCATAGGTAGAACTCTCGGAATGGCGCGTGGTCAGCCCAGGACCATGAAAACCCCAGGAACTTCAGGCTGCGTGGAGTCCCGATCGCGTGGTCCAATAAGCTGTCACGAACCATAGCAATTTGGTACCCACGGTGTCGGAGACGAAGACAATACTCGAAGTCCACAAAGTCGATAAAAAAATCTGCCCGCGGAAAACCGACTTTTTGCACGACTTCAGAGCGGACCAAACTGCCTGACGAAATCACCGCGTCAACGAAACAGACTGGCTGGTCCGACCAGTCCGAAGCTGGCCGAACCCAGCCCTTCCGCCACAACATGCCCGGGTACGACAGTTGTGTCCCCGAGTGGATGGGAAGCGATGCCAATATAGCAATGCTTTCCTTTGAGCCTCCGAGTCCCGCCAGCCCTCGTAGGAGCATTTCGAGTCCGTTGTCCGTAGGCACACTGTCGTGATCAAGAAGCCAGACCCAATCGTGCTTCCTTTTCGTCGACGCATAGGCAAGTCCGGCCGCGTACCCACCTCCTGCTCCGGCATTCGCAGCGAGATTCAATACGGTGACATGAGGGTAGCTTGCGCACAGCACCTCCAGTGTGCCGTCGGTGGAACCATTGTTCACAACGATGATTTCGTCAAGAGCCCGGCTTTGTCGCAGCAACGCATCGAGTTGCTTTGGCAAAAGCTGCGCCGCATTGTATGCAAGTGTTACGCTTGCGATGGACGGCTCTCTGGTTGCTGGCATTGGAATTTGGGTTCAGTTTTTCCTTGCGACCACGATGTCCTGATAGCTCAGGGAATCGGTACGGCCGCACCAGCCGCCGTATCGCACGGTTTCCACTGTGAACCCCAGTTCACCATAGAGAGCTCGAATGTATTCCTCGTCGTATGCGACCGCACGGTCTGGGTTGCGCTCGTCATCTATATGTGAGCCTTCCCGAAAGAACTGGAAATTCAAGGAACTAAGTCCGCCGGTGATCAGCTGCCGCGTGTCATTGTTCAGAAGAAAGAAGGTAATGAGGCTTGTCCCATTAGGACGGATCGTCCGAGCGATCTCGGCCAAATAATTCTCCAGGTCCCGCTTCATCATATGCGTGAAAACGGAGGTGAGAAAGATAAAATCAAATTCGCTGTCTCCAAATGGGAACCGATATTCTGTTGGATTGAAGCGTCCATACGGGTTGTACATAGCGCTCTTAATATCGGCGAGCTGGAATCGAAAATTGGGGTATTTCGTGCTTATATGGCCTTGGCACCAACGTATCCCCCGCGGGACGATGTCAATTCCTTCATAACTCCCTTCCTTCAAGTATGTTGTCAGTGGTCTCGCCATTCGCCCGATTCCGCAACCGACCTCCAGTACCCGGTGCTCGCGTTTCAGTCCAGCCAGATCGGTGAAATACTGCAGGAACTCATTTCCTGTGGCTTCAAAATCACCATCTCCTGCAAAATTGAGATACCGCGGTGGCAGCAGTTCCTTGCGACGCCCCAGTAGCAGATCCACAACATCCAACGGAAGCAGCATGAAGAACTTCAGCTGTCGTCTCAATGAGCTGGGCAATCGCCGGGACAATACGCTCCGAATCCCTGTTGATAAGTTGCGTTGATGACTGAACGATGTCTTCGCCAGCGGGTTCTCAATCTGCGACATTTTTTGCCTCTCGCGTCAAGATGAAGCAAGAACAGGTCTAACGTATGGCAGGCGCTCGCCGCTCAGCCGACGAATCAGGAAATACATGAAGAACAAGTCAAAGATCCAGTTCACATAAGTCGAGAACAGATTCACGTAGGGGAAGAAAAAAAGCATCTGTATGAGAAGTGCCCGAACGTATACGCTGTAAATGGGGCTCCGCTCGCCGGTTCGCGAATAGGCCCAGCCGTAGCCAAGCCCGAGAAGCAGCGGCCCGAACAAAACGCCCCAGTACCCATAATCTCCGTAAAGGTCGCCAAGAAAAGTGGCGGTGACAAATTCGCCTGAGTAAAAGTCCGCGGCAATTTCCCCGAGATTCGCACGAGGTATGAACCGGTGCAGTGAATAAAACAGGAATCCACCCGAAGGGTGTTGCATGTTTTGGAGATCGCCGGTTAACCGGAAAAAAACTTCGTAGGACAACGTCAGAGTCCCATATCCGAATGCGACGCCGTCCCAGAATCTTCCTTCTGGAAAGCTTGACATGCTCCGTACGCGTTCGAATATAGGAGCGGATTGGCTCGCTGCGCTTCTGATGTATCCGAAGAGCCCGAGGAAGAGGAAGACAACCAGGACAGCAGAACCCAATTCAACTAACCGGATGCGCCGGCGGAGATAGTGAAAAAGGACCGCGCTTGGGATCACCGTATAGACAAGAAATGTACGGCCGCCCTGAGACGTAAGTGCCAGTATCCCCAAGAGGATCAGTAAGGCACTGAGAAGGACTACCTTCCTACTTTTTGGTTTCCTTTGGCAGAGAACAATGACGGCCAGTAGCATCCCGTATTTGATGAAATCCACGAACGGGTGAAGTAGTTTGAGATAGAGCTTGTCAAATTGTAGATCGGCTGTTCCGAATAACCTGACCCGTGACACGTCCGCATTATCCGAAAGGAGAGGAACTTCGCCGAGCAAATGGTACTCGTAAGCCAGGACGGCCATGCCAACCGCAAGACAGAGCCAGGCCACCACGAGCGTTTTTCTAACCGGCAGAAAGCACCGCGCGGACACGTCCTCAGCGCACCCCACTTTTGGCGCAGCTCCTTGTCGTTTTGAATTTCGCTCGGCGAGCCAAAAACCAGCCACGAAACAAGCGAGACCGGTAAGGAAACAGCCCCACGCCAGCAAATTCCAATCCGAAAGGTAGGAGAGCAAGCGCATGCTCGCGAGCGCCAGACAGAAGCACCATAGCGCTCCGAAGACCCTAACCGGATGCAACAAGTCCGGTGTCCTGCGCCACCTGACAAGCATGAAGCAGGCGGATGCGATGAATAGAAGGAGCGTTGGAAATCGAAAGAAAGGTAAATCCCGCAGCACGATCAGAATACAGAGTAGCAGGCCTGCTGTTAGGCCGACTGCGGCCTTGAGAGCCGAAAATCCTGCGCTCAAGGTTGTCGTGGGAGCTGAGGCTTCTAAATTCATGGTTCGCCGGTAAGAGGGCTAGCAGATCCTAGGTATTCGGGAACCTGTACATCAACACGCCGTGTCCCGTCATACCAGAAGAACAAACGGTAAATGAACCAAGGTAAAGGCACATAAGAATTCAGCAGCCGCCTAGCGGGTTTCAGCGCGGTAGCGATTCCGATTGCAGTCCATTTCGCAACGCGAAACCACAAGCGCGACCTCCTCTTAAGTCGTGGCTCCAAAAGCAGCCGGCCCGCTTCCTTCTGGAGAAAAACTCGCGCGGCTATTCCATTTCCGAGAGCTTTGCGGCAAGCGTCCGCGAACAAAAAGAACTGATGGTGATGGCCAATAGCCCGCGAATTGTAGAGGACCCGCAAACCGGCTTTGCTTAGGCGGTAAGCCAGCTCGAGATCTTCATAAGCAGCGCCCTTGAAATCCTCATCGAATTGCCCGCAAGTTCTCAAGAAGTCAGTTTTCAAACTTACATTACAAGTGTAAAAGTTTGAGAAACTGACTTCACGCTTGTGCTGCAACTTCCGGTAGGCGAACAGCGGCCCCTCGTCGCCATACCACCTCATGAAGGGAGTTGGCTTGGGATCCGCCGGCCACGTGACATACCCCAGAATCGCTACGGAGGTCTGAGGACTCTCCCGGTGCCATTCGGCGTGCTGAGAGACGAGATCGCGCTCCGGAACAATGTCACTGTCGGTGAAAAGAACTATTGGCGAGCGAGCCTCTCGGATTCCGTAGTTCCGGGCCGCCGCCGGACCTTTGTTGGATTGCCGAAGATAACGGACCGGAAAGGACGATTCCCGGCTCAGTTGGAGCACCATGGCCTCCGTGCCGTCCGTCGAGCCGTCATCAACGACGATCAACTCTCGGATTAACTCCGGCGCGGATTGCATCCTGTAAGCATCCAGCGCTTTTTTCAGCACCGCAGCCCTGTTGTACGTCGGAATTACGACTGTCAACGCGTCCATGGTCATTGCCGGCTTAGAACGAAAATCCTTCGGTAACATGGCTCCCGGTCCGCTCGTCGCAGCAGCTTTTCGATCACCCTCGGGATGACCAGTAAACCTAGTCGAAACAGATAGTCCCATGGCCTATACTTCTCCATCTGCATCATCCGGTAGTGGAAATCCAGACTCTCATTGGGTACGGATTTGACTTTCCAACCCGCTGGTATCTCTGAAAACAGCTCGGCATCTGGGAAGGGATACATCATGTGCTCATTCAGCCAGATCGGAGGGGTCATCGCCCGGATCAAGTACTGCTCCCGAAGCTTTTGGTCCAAAGCATGAGCGGAGGGGCCACAAGGATACCCAAACACCGCCACCGCACGTGATACGCGCAGGGCTTCGGAAATAACGACCTCTCGCCCGTCCGGTGGAACGTGCTCCATAACATCGGAAACCACAACCACATCAAAAGACTGGTCCGCAAAAGGCAGCCCAGCGCCAGAGCATCTTACGGCGCACATGGGTGCCCGGGGCCGTTCAGGGAAACTCACATCGCACCCCACGAAGGGGTGTGGCCAGAACTCACCGAGACCGATGGGTCCCGATCCGACCTCCAAAACTCGGCAGCCGTTCCGCAGATCTAATCGCTTCCTTATTTCCCTCAAGATCGGAAAATAACGCGCAGCACGATTAAGCAACCGGGATGATCCTCCTTACATAGCGCATTGCAGGCACTAAACTCTCGATCTTGCTCCAGTCGTATCGGTCGAAAAACCGGCTAAACGAGAGAACAATTACATAGAGAAATCCGAATGCAAGCCCCTCCGCGGCCAGTCCCAGCCAGGACAGTCCTTCCTGCGACTGGATGACTCGCAACAAAGCGAGGATCCCCAGCGAACACACCACCGGGCGGACGAAGCTCTCACGCAACAACCTTCCAATGGGGTTTCCTGTCTCGCTGTGAAATAAATATATAAAATAGCATGTTGCGAGTATTAGCGAAATTGAGGTGCCCATCACGGCGCCCGGAAATCCATACTTATAGATCAGGATCAAGCTGAGACCAACATTCAGAACGATACCCGCTAGAGCCGACCGCATGCCAGCTCCCAGATTTCCATTGCCTGCAAAAATCAGGAAACCCGGACCGCTAGTCAAATTGAAGAAATTCACAAACACCAGTACAGCCAGCGGCAAGGCTATCATGTTAAAGCTTGGCCCTATCCAAAGTTGTACAAATCGCGCGGACACGAGTCCGACATAACAAACGACAGGGACACCAACGAACGCCAGGTACTTGTGAGCCCGGTAGTACAACTCAACGAGTCGGCGATCGTCTTTCAGTGCCCCCAGTTCGGAGGCGGCCGGCATAACCGGGCTGAGCACGACCCCCATCGCGCCCCGAATTTTAAGCGCCACATCGTTTGCGATGTCGTACCAACCCGCCGCCGGAACGCCCACGAATATAGCCAATAAAACTTTCTCAACGTTGTTGTGCACGGCGACCGCCGCCTGAGTGAAGTAAAACCGGAGACTGAAGCTGAAGATGTGCTTCGCCTCGGTAACGTCGATCCGTAGAGGGTTCAAGCGGACCTGCGGAAGCAGCCTTCTGACCAATATCAGATAGCCAAGCAGGGTTAAGACCGCCGCGCAGGCTTGTCCGTAAAGCAGCCCACGCAGCCCCCACCCACGCAACAAGAGAATGGCGTTTAGCATCGCGGCGCAGAGGATGTTGAACGCGCTCATCACGTTGGTTAGATCAAGCCGCTGCATTCCTGTGGTCACGGAAGAAAAGAGCAGGATCGAAATGTTTAATGCAATGATCACGAGAAAATACCGGAAAAAAATGGTTAACTCCGGCCCGCTCATGGAACCTCCGCGGAACAGAACCCTCACCACAACCGAGCTCCCCGCCCAAAGCAGACCGACAAGCAGAAGCGAAAGCGCACCGAACACAGCAAGACCTGTATTCAGGAGCCGGTTCAGAGCGGCATGGTCGCGGTGTGCGTAATGCTCCGCGACAAACTTGCTTAGAGTACCGACCAGGCCCAGGTCGGCCAGGGACGTCATCCCGTTGATTGCCAGAAAGACCGCCCAAGTGCCGTAACCCTCCGCCCCGATCTTCCTTAGAATCAAAGGCGTTAGGAGAAACGGAACAGGTGCCACCAAGAGCGAGCGGAGGCCCCCAAAGAGCACACTCCGCATGATCTTGGCGCTCAACGGCTGCTGTGCAGTTCTAGAGGGTTCGGCCATGATCTGATTCAGATTTGAATAAGGACGACTGTACATTCAGAACTAGTTGACTTTCTAACTAATACGTGCTAGCATTCCGAATGATTTCTCTGGCCCACGCTCGCTCTTCTCCCAACCCTGCCGCACTCCCTGCGACTGCCAATTTCCTAAGCCTCAGCGGTCTCGTCACCGGATTCCCAAATACTAACCTCTGTCTTTTCACGCTCTTGCGCACTCTTTTGCACTTTTTTGCACTTCCCAAAAACTCAAGTCTTTTATTTTCAACTATCTCCGCACTCTTTCACAAAAACACCGGGGTGTGTACCCCCCTTCCGCTCGAACCCTCTGTTACAAAAAGTTACAACTGCCACTTTCCCACTCCACTAGTGGATCGCTTCCACGTCCGCCGCCTCTGCATCCACCACCACCGCTCGCTGAATCAGGTCAATAGAGATCACTACCCGGAATTTCCCCTTCCGCCGCAGCAGGATCCCCTGCATCCCCGCCAGCGGCCCGCTCTTCAGCCTCACCCTCCGGCCGACTGCCAGGAACGGGTGCGGTTCGGCTCGCACGCCGCCCGCCAAGCCCTTTTTCAGCCCCTCGATTTCTTCGTCAGGCAACGCCGACAGTTGTCCGTTGAACCCAACGAGACGAACAACACTTGGAACTTGCAGCACACGCAAGCGATCAACCGGCGCCATGCGCACAAATACGTAACCCGGGAAGAGAGGCATCTGCAACTGCATCCGCCGATCTTTCCAGCGCCGTACGGTTTGATAGACCGGAAGAAAAGATTCGACAGACCTCTGTTCCATCTGGTCGCGCACCCGTTTTTCGTGATTAGCACAGGTGTAGGCGGCATACCAGCGCAACTGCAAGGAAACTGTCGACGGAATCGCCTGTTCTCTTGGGTCGAGAATTTGAACCGCTGAAAGCGCCATCGTCTCGGACTCCTTCGACGCTGCTAACAGCTTCGCCCCGTCACTTACAGGGGCGTTTGTGACCTAACCCATTTAAAATTAACGACCTACAGCCGCAACGAGCGCCTATTTCGACGCTTCGTCGTCTCTGCTGCTTCGGCGTGTCCAATTCCAAGACTTGCCGACGCCGGAATGACCTCCCGACCCGTTCTGCGCGAACTGCGGAATACATGCTTTCACTGCGCTGAAAACTTCCTGCGCAAAAGCTTTCCTCGGATCGATCGAATCAGTCTGATCCCAAGCTGTCTTTCCAAATACCCAAGTCGTCGCCAAGGCAACTGCAAGTGCCGTTCCCAAAAGCATGATCAGCAAGCGCGGAGGGAATGACTTCTTATCCGGAATGCTCGGAGAATCAAGAATCTTCACAACGGGAATTTCTTTGACTTCCTGGACTTTGGCTAGTTCGTATTCCTTGGTCAAGGATTCGAAAACCGCTTCTTGCACCCTTGTGCGGCGATAGAGGTCTGCGTAGGTTACGCCGAGCAGAGGGAGCCTGCGGATCGATGGATATAAAGAGGCCTGCTGCTGACCGAAAGGCGCCGAGGCATCCTCTCCCTTTCCGCCGATTTTCTCGAGTTGGTGCTTCAACTCGTCAATCCGCGCTCGCACGGAGCGGACACGCACGTTATTGTCGGTGTACGCTTGCCGGAGGCCTTCGAGTTCTGATTCCGCGGCAATGAGATGCCCCTGAAGAGTCGCTGCGGCTTCCACTATGGCCTTGCCTTGTTCCTTAATATCAATTGCCGAGTTCTTGCTCGCGAACTGGCTGAACTCTTTCTCCGCCGATTCTAGGTCTTTGCTCACGGCTTGCAGGCGCTCTTCAAGGAAAATGCGTTCGCGGCGAGCGGACGAGGTGCTCAATTCGGCGACAAGCCGGTTGAGCTCTTCAACGTAAGCCCGGCCCATTGCTGCCGCGCGCTTCGGGTCGTGGTCGACCACAGTGATTGTGATGATTTGGCTCTTCCGATCCACGGAAATGCCGGTGTGCTCGGCTAAATCCTTGCGCGCATCTTCCATCCGGCGATCCCCATAGAGCTTCTTCAGGTCGAACTGCTGGATCAGTTTGTCCTGGACGGTTCGACTCGTGAGGATGCCGACAAAGATGTCACTAGTGCTCTTCATGCCAAGCATTTCGCTGGCGATGCCACCCAGGCCTCCGGCCCCGCCGGAAAGCGCGGCCGCTGCCATGGCGAGCCCGCCCGACTGGCTGCTGTCGGGAGGCATGAGGCGCGCCGTCGATTCGTAGCGAGTTGGGATCAGGAAGGCAATGAGCAAGCTTGCAAGGAACCCGTACAGCACAACGCGGGCAAGCAGCCGTCGGTGCTCCCAGAGAAGCCGCAGGTATACGACGGAGTCTCCGCTACCTTGTGGCGTTTCCTCAAGCTCAGGGCGGTCGTGTTCTGGCAACTCGGGCACGGGTTGCCGAACGGGTGCGCTGCCCGTGAAGTTCACGGCCGGCCTCCGTTCGCGGCCGGTACATCTGCCGCATCGGCTTGAGAGGGACGAAAGATCCGTTGTGGTTCGAATACAATTCCGACTGAGGCGGTCACATTACGGACTGCGCTCGACTGAATCACAGGGAAGAGCCAACGCTCGTGTTGTACGGAAACAGAAAGAGTGAGATTCGAACGCAACGAATAATCGGTCCGGACACCCGCGTCTGTGAGCGAGCCACCACCGGGAATGAACTGCTGGCTAACCTTCTGGTGGCGGAAATAGAACTGCAAACGGTTGCGCGGGCTAAACCAGTAGTTCGTCCAAGCTTGCGCGCCTTGTCCGCCGCGGCCGATCCAGCTACCGATCAAGTCCCCGTTGTTTGTGTAACCGCTGCGCCAGGTTCCGTTTTGATAAAAAGAACCCGGAGTCTTAGTGTTGGCGTTTACTCCTCCGGGTATATCTGTGTAAACGCCTTCGACTCGAAGATCCAGTCGCGAAACGCCGGGAAAGTGGGAGAGATAGAGCCCGGCGTGCCACGCAGAGACATCCACATAAGCGATCGGTGAAAATTCGTCGTAGGTGAGGCCATCGGCGTAGAGTGTCAACCAGTTGCGCAAGTAGGGGAGGCGATAGCTAAAGTCCAACCCCGACGTTCGTTTCCCCGGCTTATCCGCGCTACCCGCGGGTGAATTTCCCGTCGTGAATAGGCTGCTGATTAGTCTGCGAAACGTGAGGGGATAACCGGGCCCCCCGAAGATCGTAGTGCGGTAAAAAGCGAACTCAAAATTAGGCGTCGGCTTAAAACTGAGCAACTGCCCGTGAATAAAGGGCTGCGGATCGAGGAACTGGCCGTACTGCCCGACTAGGCCGGATGGGTTCAATATAAACTCATGGCCCGTCAATTGGCCGAAGAAGAATTCCGTCCGCATCGGCCCCAGCCAGCGGAGAAAGCTGGGCAGTTCCAACGGCGTTATGCGGTTAATGTGAAACATCTTGATCGGCGGCGCATTGTTGCTGAGGTCCAGAGATCCACCGTCACCGGGTCCCCACGAGAGGCTCTGCTGGCCGAACGTCACCTGCCAATTGTTAAAATTCAATCCAACATAAGCGTCAAGAAGCTGGAGATGATGAATCGATGGCGTCGGGGTAGCTGGCGGCGCCGGGTTGAAAGGAAGGATCCCGGGTATTATTGATCGCGCCGACTCTGGGAGCGCGGGCGCGGAAGGGCTCTGCTGGTACTCGGCCCGAACATACCCGACCCAACGGCCTGCAGTGGTCCACGCGGAAAACCCGGTGACAGAATTGAATCCTCTTTCATAGGGCCGGCCAAAGTCATTGATCAGCGTCTGGCCGAAAGTGTAACCGCTCGTGAGAGGTTCACCGGAAATCTCTGTAAATCGAGTGTATGTGGACTCGAGCCGCGCCCGAAATGGCGCGGCTGTGCTTGCGCCTTCTAGATCTTCCTTAAATTCCGTTTCAAGAAGTTGATAGATCCTTTGTGCCTCTGCAGGCCCCTCACCAACTCTGTCTGTAGCTTCAGCTAGAATTCGTGCGCATTCGCTCCGTGCCCATGGCCGGACCCCGGAGAACGCGCTGTCAATCATGCCCATCCCTATCAGGCGGTCAAGGGCTGGATAGATCCAGCTGTCAAGCGGAACATAGGGAGACCCTTGATTTGCGGGAGAGGAGTTTCCATCGCCGCGGAAGATTTGGCTGATCGATCGCCATTCTCCGCCGCCGAGATTGGGATCGTGATGACGACTGTAAATGTTCTGCGCGACCAAATTCCCGATCACGGTGCCAACGAGAACATCCGACGGAAAATGTTGATGAGCCCTTACGCGCGAGACGCTTACCAAAGAAGCCAGGCCGTAGGCCATGACTTTCATGAACGGGCTGGGATATTCGTGGGCGATTACTCCCGCCACAGACCAAGCAGCGGCCACGTGCTCTGAAGGAAAAGAGGTTCCACCATTCTGAAAAAAGGACCCAGTTCCGTTGCCCTGGTAAGGCCGTTCGCGACGCAGCGAGTATTTGAATGTCTCGACCGCAACCAAGCTGTTCAACGCCGCCTCACCGGCCAGAAAACCAGTCTCGCTCCAGTGTTCGTTGTGCCTGACGTGACCCAACAACCACATCCCGCCAGCTCCTCCAATCAGGGCTCCGACTCCAGCGTTTGAGAGTGTCTTGTAATGGCTGATAGTCGTAGGATTCTGAGAGAGGTGCTTGCTAAAATCTCGATCCGTCACGAAGAGCCCCGCGGTGATACCACTGAGCGGCACAAGCCAGCCGGTATCGGAAAACCGGAGACGCGCAGGGCTCGTCCAGATTTGTTTTTGGTCCTCTAAAAATCGCTTACTTAGTCCTTCGAAGCCCCGCTTTGAACTCTCAAAAGGTTCCGCCTCCGGATCGCCTGCGATTTTTTTTGTCGGGGTCATTTTATTTACTTCAGCACCCGAACTGCTCTGCTTCGCATCCACCGCGCGCTGCTCCTGTGCCTGCGGAGGTGCAGGCATAGCGGAGGGTGCTGCCAGCGCCAGAATCGACGCCGCACAGCTAAATGCCATCACGATGACTTTCATCTGCATCAAGATCATCCTTTGTTATGGATGGATGTACGCCACTGCCAAAGCTACCGACGAAGCCATTTGCGCTGATTGCATAATCACCGCCCAGTTACGGCCGCCGATTTTTGGCGCTTTCTCTGGCACAACGATAGTGTCTCCCGCGCGCAAGGTCGTGCTCATCGGATCGCTTCCCCACCAACCACTGCTGTTGTTTTTCGCGGCGATTACAGAGCCATCGGCGCGGATCACAAAGACTGCCTTCTTGTCTGCGACTTGCGTCACGCCACCAGCCTGGCTGAGATACCACTTGGCGCTGTGGCCCGGACGGTAACTGACCGCTGTTGGATTGAAGACTTGGCCGTTCACCATCACATAGCCGGCTTTTTTAGGAACGAAAAGAACGTCGCCGTCGCGAACCGGCACATCCGCCGCCGTGTTTTGCCAGGCCTTGATATGCGGCGAGATCTGCATCACGACGCGGCCAATTGGGGCGCTGGTTTGCAGTTGAGCGAGTG
>Ga0209648_10001984_pt1 | contig 16751 bp, 16 predicted proteins | sample GraSoi2013_115cm_FD_185830 | JGI IMG/M metagenome (GOLD analysis project Ga0209648, IMG submission 185830) | Grasslands soil microbial communities from the Angelo Coastal Reserve, California, USA - Sample 9_17_2013_115cm (SPAdes) (version 2) | ecosystem: Environmental > Terrestrial > Soil >...
CGAGGGGTGTCAGGTCGAAGCGCCGCGAGGCCTCGTCGACGAGCTTCAGACGGTCGGCGGCGGGGTTGTCGCGGAGCTGGTCGTCGAGCCACCTCACCGCTTGCTTGATCGGGGCTTCCCCGTCTGCCATCAGCGCCTCCTTTGGATTTCGCTCGCCTCGGACGGCGGGGACTCGATCCCAGGCTCGCCTCGCCTTGCGGCTGCGGCTCGCACTGCGGCCCCGCGACGTCCTGCGGCTCGCCCGGCCCCGGTCGCTCACGCGACCTCGAGCGTGCGGAGCCGCCGGCGTGCAAGCGCGAGCGCGCCCGCGACCAGGAGCCCCGAGACCACCGCGACGACGGCGAGCCACGGCGCGACGCTGCCGCCCTCGCTCCGCGCGAGCGCGGCGCCCCGGGCGGCCCAGCCGACGAGCGCGACGTACGCGAGGCACACGAGCGTCGCCAGGAGCCCGCCGGCGCTCGTCGAGAGCGACTCGGGGTTCGGCTCGCGGAAATCGGGCCACGCCGCGCCGAAGGCCAGCAGCAGTGTAGCAGCAGTCGCGGCGAGCATGACGAGGAGCGCCGCGGTCGTCGCGACGAGCACCGGGTCGCCGACGAGGCGGAGCGTCCCCGCGAGCGCGATCGGCACGACCGCGAGCCCGAGCAGCGTCGCGTAGAGCGCGAGCTTCGCCGCGAAGAGCCGCGTCAGGCTCACCGGGCTCGAGAAGAGGACCCACGCCGCCCGCCCCTCGAGCGACGTGCTCGGGAAGACGAAGCGGAGCCCGAAGGCGGTGAGGAAGTAGCCCGACGCGAGGACGTTGAGGAGCAGGAGGCGGGCGACCGCGGTCGGGCGGTCGGCGACCTCGCGGAGCGGCGCGACGAAGACGAAGGAGGTATAGAGGAGCAGCAGGAAGCCGATGAAGGCCGCGCGGCCGAGCTCGTGCGGGTTCCGGGCCAGCGCGAGGACGTCGCGCTCCACGAGGGCGCCGATCGGCCCCCGCAGCCGTCGCGGGAACTCGCGCGCCCCCACCGCCGCCGTCGCGCCCCCGCCCGTCACGACGAAGCTCTCGGCGATGGCGGGGAGCGCCCGCCGGTAGAGCGCGCGGCCGGCCGTCGCCGCGAGGAGCAGCGCCCCCGCGGGCAGAAGCCAGAGCGCCGCGCGCGTCGCGGGCGAGCCCGCGTGGGAGCCCGTCGCCGCGTCGTGCAGCGCCGCCGCGAACGGGTGACTCGGCCAGCGCGCGAACTTCGCCTCGACGAACTTGATCGAGGCGGGTTTTCCGTTGAGGATGCCGGGCTCGAAGATCGTGTAGAAGTCGCCCGTGGACGGGATGACGTTCCGGCCGACCAGGGCCGCGAACACCGCGAGCAGCGCGACGACCGTGGCCGCGACGACCCGTCGCGTGGGCGAGCGCCTGAAGAGGGCGCCCGCGGCGGCGGTGAGGAGGGCCCCCGCCGCGCCGGTGAGCGCCGCGAAGAGGAGCAGGACGACGAGGCCCGTCGCGTAGAACCCGGGGCCTCGCGCGTGGGCGACGCCGAGCGCCGCGAGGGCGGGGAGGCCCACGATCGCGAGCGCCCAGGAGGTGACCAGGAACGTCTCCAGCGAGCGCAGGAGGTAGAGCGCGCCGAGCGGCAGGGGGGAGGCGCGCAGGAGGCGCGTGTCCGCCGCGCGGAAATGCACCCAGAGGCCGGAGGCGACGTAGCTGACGAGGGAGATGATCAGGATCAGCCCCATGAGGCTTTCGAGGAAGTAGAGCGAGAGCGCCGTGCCCGCGAGCCGGAGCGGGTGGAGGGCCTCGAGCGCCCGCTCGAAGACGAAGTACTCCCCCACGACGACGAGACCGAAGATCAAGACGAACCCGGCGACGACGACGTCCTGCGCGGCGTCGCCGGCCGCGAGGAGGGCGCGCAGCGCCACGAGCCGCCGGGCGAGGAGCCTAGCGACGACCCGCGAAGTGGAGATAGAGGCCCTCCAGCGAGGCTTCCCCGGGCGAGCCCTCCCGCGTCGCGCGCCGGCGGAGCGATGGGAGATCGCCCTCGGCCACGAGCCGCCCGTCGCGCAGCAGGCCGACCCGGTGGCAGACGGCCTCGGCGAAGGAGAGGGTGTGGGTGCAGACGAGCGCCGCGCCGCCCGCCGCCGCGAACTCGCGCAGGAGCTCGCGCGCGCGGAGGGCGCTCTCGGGGTCGAGGCCGACGATCGGCTCGTCGATGACGAGGAGCCGCGGGCGGTGCAGGAGCGCGGCGACGATGGCGACCTTCTGGCGGTTGCCGCGCGAGTAGCTCTCGACGTGGCCGTCCAGGGTTTCGGCGAGGCCCGCGAAGGTCGCGGCCAGCTCGTCGATCCGCCGCGCGCGCTCGCGCGCCGGGACGTCCCACAGCGCGCCGACCAGGTGGAGGAACTCCCGGCCCGACATCCGATCGTAGGCGAAGGGCTCGTCGGGCACGTAGCCGAGGAGCCGCTTGGCGCGCTCGGGCTCCCGCTGGAGGTCGACGCCGTCCACGACGACGCGGCCGTCCGTCGGCTGGTAGAGGCCGGTGGTGAGCTTGACCGTCGTGGTCTTGCCCGAGCCGTTCGGGCCGATCAGGCCGTAGATCTCCCCCGGGGGGAGGGTGAGGGAGAGGCCGTCGAGGGCCAGCCGGTCGCCGAACCGCTTCGACAGCCTCTCCAGCGCGAGGCGAGGGGCGTCTATCGCTTCTCCCGCTCGAACTTCGTCTTCCACTCCTTGTTCAGATCCTCGACGCCCGGGATGTACTTGATGGTGCTCCACGTGGCGCGCGCCGCGCCGCGCATCGCGTACATGAGCGTCTCGCTGATCTCGTCCTCGGTGGCGCCGGCTTGCTTCGCGGCCGCGAAGCGTCCCGGCACTCAGGAGGTGCAGCCGGCGGCGGCCATGGCGGCGAGCGCCACCAGCTGCAACGTCTTCGGATCGAGCGCGCCCTCCCGGTAGAACAGGCCCGCGAATTCCTTCATCTCTCCCATCGGCTCCTCCCTGGAACGGGGTTGGTGACGGCCGAGGGGATTATAGCTCGGGGGGCGGGGACCCGGAGATTGGCCCGGCGGACAGCAGGCCAATTGGCTCTTGACCTGATGTGAAATGAGGCCAAGATGGCTCGGTAAGAGGGCCACGTGCACATCCCGCTCGACCGCGAGAAGCCTGTCGCGCTGCCGCGCCAGATCCAGGCGCACCTCGAGCGGCTCATCCGCGACCGGCTCCTCACGCCGGGGATGAAGCTGCCCGCGACGCGGGAGCTCGCCCAGGAGCTCGGCGTCAACCGGGCGACGGTCGCGCAGGCTTACGAGGAGCTGGTGGCCGCGGGCTGGGCGCGGGCCCACGTCGGGCAGGGGACGTTCGTCGCCGCGCCGCCGGGCGTGGAGGCGGCGCCGAGCCCGGCGGCGCCGGCGCACCCGCCGCTCAACTGGCCGGGCCTCTTCTCGCGGAGCGCCCAGATCGTCGCGGCCGACGACGACCGGACGCGCGGCCTGATCGGTGCCGCGGCGGCGAACCCGGGCGTCGTCTCCTTCGCGGGCGGCATGCCCGACAGCGGTCTCTTCCCGACCGACGCCTTCCGCCGTGTCCTGAACGACGTGATCCGCGAGGACGGCGCGGCGCTCCTCCAGTACTACCCCGCGGGCGGGTATCCGCCGCTCCGGCAGTACCTCTCGACGTACCTCCTGCGCTTCGGGCTCGAGGCGCCCGCCGAGGACATCCTGATCGTCAACGGCTCGCAGCAGGGCTTCGACCTGATCGCCCGCACGCTGCTCGATCCGGGCGACGCGGTCGCGATCGAGGAGCCGACGTATCCGCGCGCGCTCCAAGTGTTCCGCTCGTTCGGCGCCCAGCTCCTGGCGGTGCCGTGGGACGGCGCGGGGCCGCGGGTGGACGCCTTCGAGCGGCTCCTCGAGCGCCACGCGGTGAAGCTCTTCTATTGCCAGCCAAGCGCTCACAACCCGACCGGCCTCTCGCTCGCGCCGGACACCGCGCGGGGCCTCCTCGAGGCGGCCGCGCGCCACCAGGTGCCGGTCGTCGAGGACGGTTTCGACGGGAGTCTCTACTACGGTCCGCGGCCAGCCGTCCCGCTCAAGGCGCTGGACCGCGACGGCGTCGTGATCTACATCGGGACCTTCTCGAAGGTCCTCTTTCCGGGGCTGCGCCTCGGCTGGCTCGTCGGACCCCGGCCGATCCGCGAACGCCTCCTCGCCGCCAAGCAGCTCGCCGACCTCCACACGAGCGCGCTCCTCCAGGCGGCCGTCCACCGGTTCTGCGAGCGCCGGCTGCTCGACCGCCACGTGGTGCGAATCGCCCGCGAGTACGCGCGGCGCCGCACGCTCCTGCTGGCCGCGCTCCGGCGCCGGATGCCGCGGGAGGTCGCGTGGACCGAGCCCGCGGGCGGGTTCTCGCTACTCGTGACGCTGCCGCCGGGGCTCGACGCCGAGGCGCTCCTGCCGGCGGCGATCGAGCGCGGCGTCGCGTTCACGCCGGGCGCCGCGTTCTTCGTGGACGGCGGCGGCGCGCGGACGCTGCGGCTCTCGTTCTCGACGGTGGCCGCGGGACGGATCGACGAGGGCGTCCGCAGGCTCGCGGAGACGATCAAGGCCGCGCGAGGCTCGCCCCGGGAACGGGTCGAGCGGGCGGCCGTACCTGTGGTCTAGGCAGAGCGAGCCGCGGGACGTCGCGGGGCTTCCGCCCCGCCGTCCGAGGCGAGCGAAATCCAAGGGACAAAGGAGAGGGGAACATGGCGGACCTGAACGGGCTGCGCATCGCGGACAGGAAGCACATCGGCCTCGCCGAGATGCTCAAGGGCGGGGTCGTCATGGACGTCACGAACGCCGAGCAGGCGAAGATCGCCGAGGACGCGGGCGCCGCGTCGGTCATGGCGCTCGAGCGCGTGCCCGCGGACATCCGCAAGGACGGCGGCGTCGCCCGGATGGCGCCGGTGAAGAAGATCCGGGAGATCCAGCAGACGGTGACGATCCCGGTGATGGCCAAGGCGCGCATCGGCCACTTCGTCGAGGCCCAGATCCTCGAGGCGCTCGGCGTGGACTTCATCGACGAGTCGGAGGTGCTCACGCCGGCCGACGAGCACTTCCACATCGACAAGTTCGCCTTCCGCGTGCCGTTCGTGTGCGGCGCGCGGGACCTCGGCGAGGCGCTCCGGCGGATCGGCGAGGGCGCGGCGATGATCCGGACCAAGGGCGAGGCGGGCTCGGGCAACATCGTCGAGGCCGTGCGCCACATGCGCGCGCTCGTGTCCGGCATTCGGCGGCTCACGATGCTCCCGCCGGAAGAGCTGATGACCGAGGCGAAGACGCTCGGCGCGCCCTACGAGCTCGTGCGCTGGGTGGCGAAGGCCGGGAAGCTGCCCGTCCCGAACTTCTCCGCCGGCGGCATCGCGACCCCGGCCGACGCGGCGCTCATGATGCAGCTCGGCGCCGAGGCGGTGTTCGTCGGCTCGGGCATCTTCAAGTCGAGCGACCCGGCCCGGCGCGCCAAGGCGATCGTCCAGGCGACGACCCACTTCAAGGATGCCGACGTCCTCGCCCGGGTGTCCGAGGAGCTGGGCGAGGCGATGCCGGGGATCGAGACGTCGAAGCTGGCGGAGAAGGATCTGCTCCAGACGCGGGGCTGGTAGGGAGAGTCATGCGGATCGGCGTCCTCGCGCTCCAGGGCGACTTCGCCCTCCACGCCGCGGCGCTCGCGAAGGGCGGCGCCCGCGCCGTGGAGGTGCGGCGGCCGGAGGAGCTCGCCGACGTGGACGGCCTGATCATCCCCGGCGGCGAGTCCACGACGCTGCTCAAGCTGATGGACGAGTGGGCGTTCGTCCCGGCGCTCGAGAAGTTCCACGCCGCGGGGCGGCCCATCTTCGGCACGTGCGCGGGCCTCATCGTGCTGGCGCGCGAGGTCGAGAACCCCCGCCAGTTCTCGCTCGGCTTGATCGACGTCACCGTCGAGCGCAACGCCTACGGGCGCCAGCGAGAGTCGTTCGAGGCCCCGGGGACGGTCACGCTCGACGGCCGGCCGCATCCGCTCGAGATGGTCTTCATCCGCGCGCCCCGGATCCGCCGGGTCGGCACGGGCGTGGAGACGCTCGCCGAGCACCGGGGCGAGCCCGTGATGGCGCGCCAGGGGAGCGTGCTGGTGGCGACGTTCCATCCCGAGCTCACCGACGATCCGGCGGTGCACGGCTACTTCTGCGATCTCGTCGCGCGCGCCAAGGTCGCGGCGTGATCTTCCACGACTACTACGCGAACATCCCGGGCGCCGAGATCGACCGGTTCGTCGAGAGCCGCGAGCTCTGCCGCCTCGTGACCGTCGGCGAGGACGGCACGCCGCACCTCGGGCTCTACCCGTTCGTCTACGACGGCGCGGCGCTCGACCTCCACCTCGTCCGCGCCGACGAGCAGGTGCAGGATCTGAAGTCCCGGCGCCGCTGCCTCGCGGAGGTGGACGAGGTGCTCGGAGTGATCCCGTCTTACTGGGTGCACCCGCGGTACGCGGGCTCGGCGACCGCGTACCATCGGACGGTGATCTTCGAGTGCAACGCCACGGTGGTCGAGGACCCGGACGCCGTCGCGGCCCAGCAGCGGCGGCTCCTCGCCCGCTATCAGCCCGAGGGCGGGTACCAGCCGCTCGATCCCGCCGACCCGTTGTATCGCGGCGCGCTCGGCCAGCTCGCCGCGGTCCGCCTCGAGGTCACGCGCCGCCGCGCCAAGTGGAAGCTCGGCCAGAACCGCCCGGCCGAGGCGCGCCGGCGGGTCATCGCCGAGCTTCGGAAGCGCGGGCGGCAGAACGACCAGCTCGCCGCGACGGCGCTCGAGTGGACGATCGACGTGCAAAAAGCGTAGCCCGCGCTGGCCTCCGCCCGGGTCTGAGCCGAGCGTGCCCAAGTGCGCGTCGAATCGGTACTACGTGGATCGGCTCAAACGGTTTTCGCTCCGACCTCTTGACAGCCTGCACCCTGCCCGGAGTATCCTCCGGTCAGACCAGCCGACCAGTCCCCGGGCTCCCGGGGGCCGGCTGAGGAGGAGCGCATGGCAGCCCTGATCTGCGAGATCGTCTACCGAGGCATCTTCCAGAAGAACCTCGCCTCGCGCATCGCCCGGGGCATCGTCCTGTCGGCGCGCAAGTCGGGCCGCTGGGGCATCGCATTCGGCCGCTACGGCGACAGTCCGCAGCGCAACGGCATCCCGGCGAAGGACTTCGCGATCGTCGCAGACAGCAAGGAAGAGCTCGAGCAGAACATGGCCCGCTACGAGCCCAAGCACGTGGACGTCACGATCTGTGTGGACGACACGCTCTCCAAGGGCGTCGAGTCGTGGGCCTGGTACGGGCTCCAGCCGATCAACCGGCTGACGGTGCCGAACGGCACGGTGCTGATGACGTCGCTCCAGCGCTTCGACGACCTGCTCCAGGACATTCACAAGAAGGACGCGCCCTACCAGCTCTCGCTGATCCGCGCCAAGGCCTCGTTCTCCGGGCTCTGGGTCTACAAGGAGGACCACACCGAGGTCCGCATCCTCGGCGCGCTCGCCAAGATCGCGCCGGCCTTCCTCACGCTCGACGGGGTCTGCGGGGCGATCAAGGAGATGGAGTGGGGCTCGGACCTCAAGGTCGAGTCCGCGAAGAAGGCGTACGCGCGCCTCGAGACCCGCGAGGTGAAGCTCACGGAGGGCAACGCCGAGGTCCCGTTCTCGTTCGAGATGCCCAAGTGGTGGGAGATGCGCGAAGGCGTCACGATCCCCGCGATCCCTCTCGGCAAGCCGAAGGAGGCCGGCAAGGGCTACGTGCCGGAGCGCAATCCGTACTTCAAGAAGTACACGACGCGGACGATGCGGCCGGTCGTCAACTTCGACACCTGTGTGAAGTGCACGCTCTGCTGGATCCAGTGTCCCGACTCCTGCTTCGACGTGATGCCCGACGGCACCTACGACGCCAACATGGAGTCGTGCTGCGGCTGCGGCGTCTGCGAGGCGGTCTGCCCCGTGGAGAACTGCATCACCATGGTGAACGAGTCGGTCTTCGAGGACAACGCGAGCCAGTGGGAGATGTGGCGCAAGGACAAGGACAAGTACCACGTGTGGATGACGGAGAAGATCGGTGACAAGAAGGCCACGGTGCGCTCGCACGGCTTCCGCTTCCGAGGCCAGTACGATGAGGAGCTGAAGCGCGACCTGGACGCGGGCGGCGTCGAGATCACGGCAGGCATCCCGGGCGAGAACGCGCAGCACAAGACGGTGTAGGGGGGCGACGGACATGGCGGTGGCGACCAAGGCGGTTCCGGCGGCGGCCGAAGACAAGGAACTCCTGATCTCGGGGAGCGAGGCGGTGGCAGAAGCCCTCACCCTCGCCGACATCGATGTCGTCACGGCCTACCCGATCCGGCCGTACGACACGGTCATGCAGGCGATCGCCAAGAAGATCGCCAACGGGAATCTTGTCGCCGAGTACATCGTGGCCGAAGGCGAGCACAGCCAGTTCGAGATCGTCAAGCACGCCTCGACGGTGGGCGCCCGCGTCTTCTGCGGCTCATCGGGCGTGGGCTGGATGTACGCGATGGAGTGCCTCGTCGTGACACCACCGCTGCGGGTGCCCATGGTCGCGCTCGTCGGCAACCGCGCGCTCGACGACCCCGGCGCGTTCGGTGTCGAGCACAACGACGCGCTGGTGGTCCGTGACCTCGGCTGGCTCCTCTGCTGGATCGACACGTCCCAGGAGGCGCTCGACACGACGCTGATCGCCTACCGCGTCGCCGAGGACCGGCGCGTCTTCCTGCCGCTCGCGATCTCGGCCGACGGCGCGTTCCTCACGCACTCCCAGGCGCTCACGATGGTGCCGCCGAGGGAGAAGGTGGACGCTTTCCTGCCGCGTTACGATCGCGGCGACCTCCAGCTCCACCCCGACAACCCGATCACCGTCGCCCCGCAAGCGAACGAGGACTGGGTCATCGAGATCCGGCGCCAGAACAACGAGGCGATGGCGCGCGCGGTCGGCGTGATCGAGGAGGCGTACGCCGACTTCCGGCGCGTCTTCGGCCGCGGCCCGGAGAACCCGTGGTTCGAGGAGTACATGACCGACGACGCGGAGATCATCCTGGTCGGCATGGGCACGATCTCGCTGCCCATCAAGGTCGCCATCCGCGAGATGCGCGCCAAGGGCAAGAAGGTCGGCCTCGTCCGGCTGCGCTGGTTCCGGCCGTTCCCGACCGACCGCCTGGTCGCCGCGCTCTCGAAGGCCCAGGCGATCGGCGTCATCGACCGCGATTATTCGTTCGGGTCGCCGTTCGGCTCGGGCGTGGTGGCCAACGAGATCCGCGCGGCCATGTACAACGCCTCGCGACGGCCGCCGCTCCTGTCCTTCATCTGCGGCCTCGGTGGCCGCGAGGTGACGCTGGAGGACGTCAACAAGGCGGCGGACATGTGCTACGGCGCCGCCAAGGCCGGCAAGTCGGACGCGAAGACGCACTGGCTCGGCGTTCGCGAATAGGAGAGCATGCCCATGGCTGAGACCACGACGTTCACCAACGCCACGCAGATCCTCGAGCCGTTCCGTGGCGTCAAGAAGGTCACCCTCGAGGAGTACTTCACCTCGGGCCACCGGACCTGCCAGGGCTGCGAGTCCGCGCTCGTCATGAAGCTCATGGTGAAAGCGGCGGGCCCGCGCACGATCGTGCTCGGCTCCACCGGCTGCATGTACGTCGCCAACACGACGTACTACACGACGCCGTGGGTGGTGCCGTGGATGCACACGCAATTGGGATCTTCCGGATCGGCAGCGCTTGGTACTGCTGCAGGACTGAAAGCTCTCATGCGGAAAGGAAAGATGAAGGCGGAGCCGATCAATGTTATAGCGTTCTGCGGCGACGGCGGCGGCGCCGACATGGGCCTGGGGGCGATCTCGGCGACCCTGACGCACAAGGAGTACAACTCCCTCATCCTGCTCTACGACAACGAGTCGTACGCGAACACCGACATCCAGCTTTCCGGCATGACGCCCTACGGCGCCCACACGACGTTCAGCCCCCCCGGCAAGGCCAAGCGTCTCATCCACACGCGCTGGAAGAAGAACATGGCCGGCATGATGGCGGCGGGGCATTCCGAGTGCCGCTACGTGGCCACCGTCTGCGCCTCCTACGCGGTCGAGATGATGAACCGGGTCCGCCGTGCGCTGACGATCGGCGGGCCGACCTTCATCCACTCGCTCGACCCGTGCCCGAAGGGCTGGGACTACGACCCGATGCTCTCCCACGAGCTGGGCGAGCTCGCCATCGAGACCGGCATCTTCCCCCTCTACGAGGTCGAGGACGGGGTCGTGAAGTACTACGGCAAGACCAAGGCGATCGTCGAGGGCCGCGCGCGGAAGCCCGTGCGCGAGTACCTGCTCAAGCAGGGCCGCTTCGCCCACTTCATCGAGGAGGACCTCGAGTACTTCCAGAAGAAGGTGGACGAGATGTGGGAGAAGTGGGAGATCCCGGCCGTGGTCCCGTTCCGGCGGCTGGACGCCACCAAGGCCGCGCTCGACGCCAAGTAGCGCGCCGCATGGAGCGCGCGGCCGTTTCGTAGCAGCAGAGCGGGCCGGGCCCCGGGGAACCACGGGGCCCGGCCCGACGTTCATCACCCGCCGTCGAGTGTCGGTCAGCACCGGGCGTCGAATTGCAACGAGAGAGACAGCGGCCGCAGGCCGCAAGGAGTCGAGCCATGAGGCTCACGATCGCCCTTTCGCTCGTCCTCGTCCTGGCGTCGACGGCTCCGGCCGGCGCGTGGGAGCCGACCAAGCCGATCGAGTTCGTCGTGCCCGCGGGGACCGGCGGCGGCGCCGACCAGATGGCGCGCCTGATCTCCGGCCTCGCCGAGAAGCACAAGCTCTCGCCGCGGCCGCTCATCGTCGTGAACAAGTCGGGCGGCGCCGGCGCCGAGGGCTTTCTCGACGTCAAGGCCAAGAAGGGCGACGCCCACGTCATCGTCATCACGCTGTCGAACCTCTTCACCACGCCGCTCCACACCGGCATTCCGTTCAGCTGGCGTGACCTCACGCCGGTCGCCCGAATGGCGCTCGACCAGTTCATCCTGTGGGTGAACGCGGAGACGTCGTACAAGACGGCCAAGGAGTACATCGCCGCCGTGAAGGCGAAGCCCACCGCGTTCAAGATGGGCGGCACGGGCTCGGCGCAGGAGGACCAGATCCTCACGATCCAGCTCCAGCAGGCGCTCGGGCTCAAGTTCATCTACGTGCCGTTCAAGGGCGGCGGTGAGGTGTGCGTGAACCTCGTCGGCAACCACGTGGACTCGACCGTCAACAACCCCATCGAGTGCGCGAGCCACTGGAAGGCGGGCCGCGTCCGGCCGCTCGCCGTCTTCGACACCGCGCGCATCCCCGTCGCCGAGTGGAAGGACATCCCGACGGTCAAGGAGGCCCTCGGCGTCGACGTGCACTACCTGATGCTCCGCGGGATCTTCGGGGCGCCGAGCATGCCGAAGGAGGCCGTGGACTGGTACGTCGCGTTCCTCAGGAAGGTCTACGACACGCCCGAGTTCCAGAAGTACCTCAACGAGGGCGCGCTGAAGCCGGCCTTCGCCTCGGGCGCCGAGTACGTGAAGTGGGTGGAGGAGAACGAAAAGCTCCACAAGGATCTGATGGCGAAGGGGGGTCTCCTGAAGCAGTAGCCCCCGACGCCATGCGACTCGCGGACCTGGTCACCGCGTCGTTCCTGATGCTGCTGAGCGGAGTCGTCCTCTTCGACGCCGTCAGGCTCGGCATCGGCTGGGGCACCGACGGCCCCAAGAGCGGATTCTTTCCCTTCTGGCTCGGCGTGCTCATGCTCGCCGCCTGCGCCCTCATTTGTCTCCAGGCGGCGCGCCGTGCGGAGGCGCGGGTGTTCGTCACGCGTGCGCAGCTCGGGCCGGTGCTGAAGGTGCTCTGGCCCGCCGTGGCGCTCGTGGTGCTCACGCAGTGGCTCGGGCTCTACGTCTCCGGGGCGCTCTACACCGGGTTCTACATGCGCTGGATCGGCCGCCACACGTGGCTGGCCGTGCTCGCCGTCGCGATCCTGTTCCCGCTCGCGACCTTCTTCGTCTTCGAGAAGTGGTTTCTGGTGCCGATGCCCAAGGGCCCGCTCGAGGCGTGGCTCGGGCAGTAGGCATGGGGATCGAGAACCTCGTCCTCGGCTTCCACATCGCGATCACCCCGTACAACCTGTTCGTCGCCGTCATCGGCATCACCCTGGGGACGATCATCGGCGTCCTGCCGGGCCTGGGCGGCGCCAACGGCGTCGCGATCCTGCTGCCGCTCACGTTCACGATGCCGCCCACCTCGGCGATCATCCTCCTGACCTCCCTCTACTGGGGGGCGCTGTTCGGCGGCGCGATCACGTCGGTGCTCTTCAACATCCCCGGCGAGCCGTGGTCGGTGGCGACGACCTTCGACGGCTACCCGCTGGCGCGCCAGGGGCTGGGGGGCCAGGCGCTCACCGCGGCCTTCACTTCGTCGTTCGTCGGCGCCTTCTTCTCGATCGTGCTGATCACCTTCTTCGCGCCGCTGCTCGCGGAGATCGCGCTCAAGTTCGGCCCGCCGGAGTTCTTCTCGATCCAGCTCCTGACCTTCTCGAGCTTCGTCGGGCTCGGCGGCGGCAACCCGGTGAAGTCGCTCGTCTCGATCCTGCTCGGCTTCATCCTCGCCGCGGTCGGGCTCGACATCGTGACCGGCCAGCTCCGGATGACGTTCGGCTTCGTGGACCTCATGAAGGGCTTCGACTTCATCGTCGCCGTCATCGGCCTGTTCGGCATCGGCGAGATCCTCCTCACCGTCGAAGAGGGATTGTCGTTCCGCGCCGCCCGGACGGGCATGAACCTCCGGGTCGTTCTCGACACCTGGAAGATCCTGCCGCGCTACTGGCGCACCTTCGTGCGCGGCTCGTTCATCGGCTTCTGGATGGGCTTCAAGCCGGGCGGCGCAACGCCCGCCTCCTTCATGAGTTACGCGTTCGCCAAGCGCTTCTCCAAGCACCCCGAGCGGTTCGGTCAGGGGGAGCTCGAGGGGGTCGTGGCGCCCGAGACCGCCGCGCACGCCGCCGGCGTCGCCGCCATGCTGCCGATGCTCACGCTCGGGATCCCGGGCTCGCCGACGGCCGCGGTGATGCTGGGCGGCCTGATCATCTGGGGCCTCCAGCCGGGGCCGCTGCTCTTCAAGGAACGGCCCGAGTTCGTGTGGGGGCTCATCGCGAGCATGTACACGGGGAACATCATCGGCGTGCTGATGGTGCTCGCGTTCGTGCCGTTCTTCGCCGCGATCCTGAAGATCCCGTTCGCGATGCTGACGCCCGTGATTGTCGTCATCTGCGCGGTCGGCTCGTATGCGGTGCACAACAGCATGATCGACATCTGGTATATGGTGATCTTCGGCGTCGTAGGGTACGTGTTCAAGAAGCTCGACTACCCGCTCGCGCCGCTCGTCCTGGCGCTCGTCCTCGGCGACCTCGCCGAGAACGCGCTCCGCCAGAGCCTCATCATGTCCCAGGGCTCGCTCGCGATCTTCGTGACCCGCCCGATCTCGGGGGCGATCACCGCGGTCGCGCTTCTGTTCTTCGCGCTGCCCGTGCTGACCCCCTGGTGGCGGCGGCTGCGCGGCGCGGCCGCGCCGGGCGCGGGCGCCTGATGGACGTCCTCCTCGATCCGCAGTTCTGGCTGCGCCTCATGGGCATCTCGTTCCTGAATCTCCTCCTCTCCGGCGACAACGCGCTGGTCATTGCCCTCGCCGTGCGCGCCCTGCCCAAGCGCAAGCGCGTGCTCGGGCAGATCTGGGGGGCGGCCGGCGCGGTCGTGCTCCGGCTCGTCTTCGTCGCGCTCGTGAGCGTCCTCCTGCGGGTGCCGCTGCTCCAGCTCGCGGGCGGCCTCCTCCTCGTGTGGATCGCCGCCCGGCTCGTGCGGCCTGGCGGGGAGGGGGCGGGCGACGTGCGTCACGGGGCTTCCCTCTGGGAGGCGATCTGGATCATCATCGTCGCCGACGTGACGATGAGCCTCGACAACGTGCTGGCGATCGCGGCGGCGGCCCACGGGGACCTCATGCTCGTCATGTTCGGCATCGGCCTCTCGCTGCCGATCGTGGTCTGGGGCGCCGGGCTCCTCGCGTACCTCATGAACCGCTACACGTGGATCGTCTGGTTCGGCGGGGGGGTGTTGGGCTACGTGGCGGGGGAGATGATTCTCGAGGACGCCCTGGTCGTGCGCTGGCTGGGGGAGGCGGCCGGCCTGCTCCACCGGCCCGTGCCCCTGGCGCTCGGCGCCCTGCTCACCGCGCTCGGCTGGTGGCTCGCCCGCTCGGGGCGCCGCCACCGCGTGCGCGTCCCGCAGAAGCTCTGATGACGGCCGGCGAGGGGAAGCGGCGGGGCGACCGGGGCGTGGACCTCGCGCCGATCAAGTCGACGCGGATCTACGAAGAGATCGTCCGCCAGATCAAGCAGTTGATCTCCGAGGGCCAGCTGAAGAGCGGCGACCGGCTGCCCCCCGAGCGCGACCTCGCCGAGAAGTTCGTCGTCAGCCGCCCGTCGGTCCGCGAGGCGCTGCGGGCCCTCGAGAGTCTCGGCCTCATCGAGAGCCGGCCCGGCGAGGGGACCTTCGTCCGCGAGGTGTCCATCGACGCGCTCGTGGGACCGCTCGCGCTCCTCCTGACCACGCAGCGCGAGGCGATCGCCGAGCTGTTCGAGGCACGCCGGCTCCTCGAGCCCGCCCTCGCGGGGCTCGCCGCGGCCCGCGCCACCCGCGACGAGATCCAGGAGATGGACCGGATCCTCGAGGCGCAGGCCAAGGAGATCGCGGCCGGCAACACCGGTCTCGCCCAGGACGCCGCCTTCCACGCGGCGATCGGCGCGGCGGCGCACAACCGCGCGATCACGCGGCTCGCCCACGCGATCATGGATCTCTTGAGCCAGAGCCGCGAGGAGTCGCTCAACACGCCCGGCCGGCCGACGCGGTCGCATCAGGACCACCGGCGCATCCTCGCGGCGATCACGGCGCGGGACGAGCGCGCGGCGCGGCAGGCGATGCTCGACCACCTGGAGGCCGTGGAGATGCTCGTGCTGAGGCGGGAGGGCCCCGCCCGCCGCGGCAAGAGAAAGCGGTCTTGACACGCGGTCACGCTCCCGCGTATGCTCCGTCCACCATGACGTTGATCACCGCGCGGGTGCTGTCGCTGGGCCTGATTCTGCTGGCGCTGCCGGGCCTGCCCGGAGCATCCGCGAAGTAACGCGACATCGGATGCCACGGGCAGGAGACGGCCCGTGGCGATGGACACTCTGGGGCCACGGGTGAAACGACCCGTGGCCCTTTCGTTTTTCGGCAGAATGGTGGGGAGGCGCGAGGCTCCCCGGGCATGAGAAAGATTGACGCGAGTGCTTCACATCCTGTAGTGTTAAAAGACTTTTTCGGCATATGACCAAATACGTCTATTTCTTCGGCGGAGGCCACGCGGAGGGCTCGTCCCTCATGCGCAACCTTCTGGGCGGGAAGGGCTGCGAGCTCGCCGAGATGACCAACCTCGGGATCCCCGTGCCGCCGGGCTTCACGCTCACCACGCAGGCTTGGTCGCGCTACAACAAGAGCGGCCGTCAGTGGCCCGAGGGCCTCGCGGAGCAGACGCAGGAGCACCTGGTACGGCTCGAGGCCGCGGCGGGCATGAAGCTCGGCGACGCCGAGCGCCCCCTCCTCGTCGCCGTCCGCTCGGGTGCGCGCACCTCGATGCCCGGCATGATGGAGACGGTCCTGAACCTCGGGCTCAACGACGCGACGGTGCGCGGGCTCGCCGCGTGGACGAAGAACGAGCGCTTCGCGTGGGACTGCTATCGCCGCTTCGTGACGATGTTCTCGAGCGTGGTCCTCGGCATCCGGCGCGAGGCCTTCGACGCCGAGCTCGACGCCCTCAAGGCCCGCCTCGGCATCAGGACCGATCCCGAGATCCCCGCGGGCGAGCTTCGGAAGCTCACGCAGACGTTCAAGGACATCGTGAGCGCCCGCGCCGGCGCGCCGTTCCCGCAGGATCCGAGGGAGCAGCTCCGTCTCGCCATCGACGCCGTGTTCGACTCCTGGTTCGCCAAGAAGGCGACCGAGTATCGCCGGATCCACGGCATTCCGGCCGACTGGGGCACCGCCGTGACGGTGATGGCGATGGTGTTCGGCAACCTCGGCGAGACGTCGGGGACGGGCGTGGGGTTCACCCGCGACCCGCGCACCGGCGAGCGGCGCTTCTACGCCGAGTTCCTCGCCAACGCCCAGGGCGAGGACGTGGTGGCCGGCATCCGCACGCCCGAGCATATCGACGAACTCAAGCGTCGCATGCCCGCGATCTACGATGAGCTCCTCGAGATCGCCGACCGCCTCGAGCGTCACTACAAGGACATGCAGGACCTCGAGTTCACGATCCAGGAGGGAAAGCTCTACCTCCTGCAGACGCGCGCCGGCAAGCGCTCGGCGCTCGCCTCGGTCGGCGTCGCGGTGGACCTCGTGCACGAGAGCGTCATCGACCAGCACACGGCGCTGCTCCGCGTGCCGCCCCGCGAGCTCGGGAAGATCTTCCTCCCGGTCCTCGACCCGCGCGACAAGGAGCGGGCGCTCGCCGAGGGGCGCCTCCTCGCGCGCGGTCTGCCGGCGGCGCCGGGCGGCGCCGTCGGGCACGTCGTCTTCAACGCCGATCGGGCGGTGGAGGCGGCCCGGAACGGCCAGCGGGTGATCCTGGTACGTCCGGAGACGTCCCCCGAAGACGTGGCCGGCATGTACTCGTCCGAAGGCATCGT
>Ga0209648_10001987_pt1 | contig 16746 bp, 16 predicted proteins | sample GraSoi2013_115cm_FD_185830 | JGI IMG/M metagenome (GOLD analysis project Ga0209648, IMG submission 185830) | Grasslands soil microbial communities from the Angelo Coastal Reserve, California, USA - Sample 9_17_2013_115cm (SPAdes) (version 2) | ecosystem: Environmental > Terrestrial > Soil >...
GCCGCGACAGCACCCGGCCGGCCCGGCGGAGCCCGCCCAGGGCGTCCTCGAGGTGGCGGGGGTTGTCCACGACATGGTGCCGGCCGGCCCCGGTTCCGATGACGGCCAGGTGCTTGATGCCCAGGTCCACCCCGGCCACGGCGCCCGGCCGGGCCGGGGTGGCGGCGGCCCGCTCGACCTCGACCTGGAAGGCCACATGCCAACGGCCGCCTCGATCCCGCCGGACCGTGGCCGACAGGATCCGGGCCGTCCCGTCGGCGAGGCGCCGCTGGAGCTTGCGCGTGTTCTCATGGGTGCGGATCGTGCCCAGCCGGGGCAGGGTGACGTGGCGGCGGCCGGGCTCGATCCGGATCACCCCGGTGGTGAACCGTACGGCAGGCGTGCTCTTGCGCCGGGACTTGAACCGGGGAAACCCGATCTTCGGGCCTTTGCGCTTGCCGGTCCGCGACTCGTTCCAGTTGCCCAGCGCCCGGGCCAGAGCGTCCAGGCCGGTGTTGTAGGCCTCCTTGGAGTTCTCGCCCCACCACGGCGCGACCTGATCTTTCGCCTGATTCCACGCCTTGCGCAACGCGGGGAGCGTCCAGGAGATGGCCGGGGCCAGATCCTGCGCGGCGATCCCGTAGGAGGCTTCCGCCGCTCTTTGATCCATGACCGCCTTCACCTGCGCCAGGCCCCAGTTGAAAGCGAGGCGGGCCGCTCCGCAGTGCGACCACAGCGCCCGTTCCTGGGCTGGAGAGGGGTCGAGGGCGAACCGGTAGGCCTGCATGGCCCACCCGTCGCGGGCGGTGAACCTCTTCACCCCTCCACCCGCCCGGCCTCCTCATCGCCGGCGCGGCCGGTCGCGACCGCGACCGCCCTGGCCGCGCGGCGCGACGCCAGCCGGCGCCCGTACCGGCGGGCGCACAGGCTGGTGAGTACCTCGGTCACATCGCGTACCAGGTCATCGGTGGTCTCCGTCTCATCCAGCACCACGACGCGGCGGCCTGCAGCGGCCAGCGACGCGGCCAGATGCTCGAACCCGAACCGGGTAAGACGGTCCCGGTGCTCAACGACGATGACGGTAGCCGAAGGGTCTGACAACAAGCGGGTCAGCTTGCGGCGGTGCCCGTCCATCCCCGACCCGACCTCGGTCACCACCTGCGAGAGGGCCAGGCCACGGCCGGTCGCTCCCGCGGCCACCCGCCCAGCCTGCCGCTCAAGATCATCCCGCTGGTCCGCCGGCGAGACCCGGCAGTACGCCACCACCCGCCCCTCGCCCGGCTCCGGCACCGTGACCAGCCACCGGCCCGACGGCGTCTGCACCACCGGGACCGGCATCTTCCCGTCCCGCGCCCACTCCCACGCCGTCTGGTAATGCACACCGTACCGACGCGCCCACTCAGCCAGCTTCACCCAGCAGACAACACCTACGAAAACTGAGAATCACCTATGAAACGAGCAACAGTTGGCAACCCCTCATCGGTACATTCACCAGCCAAGATCCGCAACGCAAATCACCTATGAAACGAGCAACAGTTGGCAACCCCTCATCGGTACATTCACCAGCCAAGATCCGCAACGCACGATGCTGATGTGATTAGAGAGGCTGATGCGGCGCGAGGGCGGGCGACAGCGCGCCGACGGGCATTCACTGGCCGACACTGGCCGACACTGGCCGTCGGCTCGGGTCAGGCATGGGCGGCCATGGCGGCGGCGAGTGAGTCAAGCAGGGCGACGACGCCTTCCGGGCCGTCCACGACCAGGTCGGCCAGGTCGGCCAGGGCCATAACCTCCGCGGAGCCGCTGCACACGGCCAGGCCAGCGACGCCCCGGGCGCGCAGCTCGGCGACCGCCTCGAACGCCGGCCCGTCGCCGAGGTCGTCGCCGCAGTACATGACCGCGACGGAGCTTCGCTCTGACTGAAGGTCCTTCAGGGCCACGCCCTTGTCCCCGCCGGGCGGCCGCAGCTCGATCACCATCCGGCCGGGCTGGACGGCGAGGCCGGTCCGGGCCGCGAGCTCGGCAAGGGGGGCACGCAGCAGGTCCAGGGCCCGCTCCGGCTCGGCGGCCGGGCGGGTGTGCACCGCCAGCGCGTCGCCCTTGTCCTCGGTCCAGGTGCCCTCGGGTGCACCCGCCGCCACCAGCACCGCGGGCAGGTCCCGCCGCGCCGTGGCCAGGCCGGGCGGGGCGGGCGGCGCGGTGAGCGTGCCCGACTCCCAGCGCTGCCTGCCGTAGCTGCCGAGCACGATCAGGCCGGGGATCTGGTCCAGGCCGCCGAGGGTAACGGCCTCGGCGGCCGGCCGGCCGCCGGTGACCACGGCGAGGGTCCCGGCCAGCGGGGCCAGCCTGCGCAGGGCGGCGGCTGCGCCCGGGTGCGGGCGGGCGGCCATCGGGTCGGACACGATCGGGGCCAGCGTGCCGTCGTAGTCGAGGGCGATCAGCGCCCGGTCTGGTGCCCGCAGTAGCGCGGCCAGCCCGGCCCGGCCAGCCTCGGAACGAGGCTGGGGCAGGCCGCCGGCACCGGCCGGCGAGTCGCTCGGCATCAGGCTCAGTCCGGGCGCGCGGACCGGATCCGGTGCCGGCGGCTCCGCTGCCTGCGCAGCCGGGCGACGAGCACCGGGTCGAACTCGGCCGCCTCCGGCCGGTCGATCAGCGCGTTCAGCAGCTGGTAGTAGCGGGTCACCGGCATGCCGAGCACCTCAAGGATCTCTCGCTCCTTCGCCCCCGGGAACCGCCACCAGCTCCGCTCGAAGGCCAGGATTCGCATGTCAAGCTCAGAAAGCCCAGCCATCCGGCCTCCAGACAGTTCATCGAGCTATCCATCGTAGGCAGCCCACTAGTACTGCCCTAGGGGGGACGACCCCCCTTCAACCCCCCGCCGCGGAGCAAGCTCCGCGAGGGTACTATCCGCCGCGCCTCCGGCGACGTACGCTCACCCTTCGTGGCTTCCTTCGATTCGCTGACATTCATAACGGATTACGGCCTGGAGGACGGGTTCGTCGCGGCCTGTCACGGCGTGGCCGCCCGGATCGCTCCCGCGGCCCGGGTGATCGACATCACCCACCTGGTGCAGCCGGGAGACGTGCGGCGCGGGGCCGCGGTGCTCGCCCAGACCATCCCGTACCTGCCGCCCGCCGTGCACGTGGCCGTGGTAGACCCCGGCGTCGGCACGGCCCGCCGGGGGGTCGCCGTGCAGGCGGGCGACAGCATCCTGGTCGGGCCGGACAACGGCCTGCTGTCCTGGGCGGTCGCCGCCCAGGGCGGGGCGGAGCGGGCCGTCCAGCTCACCAACGGCGACCTGTGGCTGCATCCGGTGTCGCCGACCTTCCACGGCCGGGACATCTTCATGCCGGTGGCCGCGCACCTGGCCGCCGGGACCGACCTGGCCTCGGCCGGAGACGAGATCGACCTGGCTGACCTCGTGACCCTGCCCGCGCCGACCAGCCGGGTGCGCGACGGCGAGGCCGAGGGCGAGGTGATGTCGGTGGACAGGTTCGGCAACGTGCAGCTGTCCATCGTCGCGGCGGACGTCAGCGAGCTCGGCGTCGGCTTCGGCTCTCCGCTCGTGGTCCGGTGCGGCCGCCGCCACCTCACCGTGCCGTTCCTGGAAACCTTCGCCGCCGTGGCCCCCGGCGAGATCGTCGCGTTCACCGACAGCGCCGGGCTGATCTCGCTGGCCGTCAACGCCGGCGACGCGGCCCAGCAGCTCGGCCTTCCGCCCGGCGCGCACGTCCGGCTGTCCGTGGCCCGCCCGTCCTGAGCCCTCGTCCGGGCTGGCCGGCGGCCTTACCTGACGGCGGGAGAACCATGCCCTGCCGAATGTCCGCACACGGTACGTAACCATCGTGAAGATGGCAGAATGCGGGGGTACCCGCACGGAAGGCAAGGACGGTGCCGCTGAGGTTCCTGCGCCCGGCGATGGCCACCGCGGCCATTGTCCTGGCTGTCGCATGGACTGCGCAAGGCAGCGTTCCGGCCCTGGCCGACCAGGTGCGCAGCCAAGAATGGTGGCTGGCCAAGCTGCACGTCACCCGGGCGTGGGCGACCACCAGGGGCTCCGGGGTGACGGTCGCCCTGCTGGACACCGGCGTGGATCCCGCCCAGCCCGACCTCTCCGGCTCGGTGATCACCGGGCCGGACCTCACCAACTCCGGAGAGAAGCAAGGCAGCCAGTTCTTCGGGATCCACGGGACCGCCATGGCGAGCCTCATCGTCGGCCACGGCCACGGCCACGGTGCGGCGGGCGTTACGGGCGTGGCCCCCGATGCCCGGCTGATATCGGTCAGGGTGACCCTGGACGGCAGCGACCCGCTGCTGGCCAGCTCGGCCGTCACCTCCGGCCTGCCCGGCGCGATCGCCGCCGGGATCACCTACGCGGTCCAGAACGGCGCGCAGGTGATCGACCTGCCGCTGGACCCGGGTCAGACGCCGTCCGACCTCGTGGCCCCGCCCCCACCCCCGCCGCCTTCCCTGTCCCCGACGCATTCCCAGCCGCCCCCGCCCCCGCCGGACGGCACCGCCGCCGAGCAGTCGGCCGTGGCCTACGCGCTCAGCAAGGGCGTGGTGCTCGTCGCGCCCGGCGGTGACAACGGGGCCGGAACCGATGCCCCGAACTTCCCGGCCGCCTACCGCGGCGTTATCTCGGTAGGCGCGTTCAACAGCGCCCTCATCAAGGCGGCGTACTCCAGCCACCAGTCCTACGTAACGCTGACCGCCGCCGGGGACGGCATGATCGCTGCGGTCCCGAACGGCTACGCCCCGGTCAGCAGCACCAGCGCGGCGGCCGCCGTCGTCACGGGCATCGTGGCGATGATCAGGTCGCAGTTCCCGGAGCTTACCCCGGCCCAGGTCACCAGGGCGCTGATGCGCGGCACGGTGATCAGGCCGCCCGGCGGGACGACGGACGGCTCCGGTCACGGCACCGTAGATGCCGCGAAGGCGCTGGCCGCGGCGGCGGCGATCGCGGCTCCGGGCCCGATCCGGGCCGGCGCCGGGGCGGTCTCCCGCCAGCTGCCCGCGGCGCCGTCGGCATCGCCGCTGGCCGGCGAGAACCTGCGGCCGAAGCTGGAGCGTTACGCGCTCATCTCGCTGGCCGTCCTGGTCGTGCTGCTCCTGCTGATCGCTGGTCGCGGGCTGCTGCGGCGCCGTCGCAGGCGGGGTCGCGCCCAAAGGGAGCAAGCTGCGCGGGCGCCGTACGCGCATAACGGGGACGGCACCGCGGACATGATGCGCGAGTACTTCGCCACGCTGCCCGGCCAGCCCGGGGGCCATGGCGGCTCCCGTTCGGCGGCCGGCGCCGCGGGCGCTCCTGGCGGTGCTGCGGGCGCGCGCGGCGCGGGCATCTTCGCCGACACGGGGTTCGGGGCCGGCGACGAGGCTGCGCGCCGCGCCGGGGCCCAGCTCCCGAGGTCGCCGCTGACGCCGATCACACGAGCGAGTCCCCCGCGCACGCCCAAGGTGTCTGGCGCGCCGCCGTGGGGCCCGGCTCCCCAGCCAGACGGGGAGGTGCCGTGGGCCAGCGCCCCGGCGCCGGCGGCACTGGGCCGGCGCGGGGCCCATGCCGCGCCGCCGACCGGCTCGATCTGGGGTGCGGCGGCCCCGGCGCCGGGCGCGAAGGGTGACACAGCTAGCGGCCAGGGGGCGGACGGCGGCAGCGCCGGGGCGGACAGCGACAGCAGGCCGATCTACGTCTGGAATCCCAGCGAGACGACGGAGACCTTCCCTCAGGTGCCCCGCGACGGAGGGTCCTGACCTGCTCGGTGGCCGGCGGCCAGCTGCTCCTTGCGGGCGGAGGCGTAGATCGGCACGTACTCCTGGCCGGACAGGGCCTGGATGGACTTCATCACCTCGTCGGTGACCGCGCGCCGCTGCCGGGCGCCGCAGGGCTGGCCCCGGTAGTCGTCGAAAGTCAGCGGCTCGCCGATGCTGATCCCGATGCTGGTGAACCGCGGGACCTTGTGTCCCGGCGGCAGCACGCGATCCGTCCCGGACATGGCCACGGGTATCACGGGCAGGCCCGAGTGGAGCGCCAGCCAGCCGACGCCCACCCGGCCGCGGTAGAGCCGCCCGTCCGGCGACCTCGTGCCCTCGGGATAGATGCCGAACAGCGCGCCCTGGCGCAGCAGGCCGAGCGCCGCCTCCAGCATGTCCTGCCCCGCGCGTGCTTCGGTCCTGTCGACCGACAGCTGCTTGGTGGCCCGCAGGTACGCGCCGGTGGCCCGGTCGATCAGCCGGGTTCCGGTGAAATACTCGGACTTGGCGGCGAAGGTGACCGGCCGGTCGACCATCAGCGGCAGGAAGACCGAGTCCACGATCGACAGGTGGTTCGACGCGAGGATCGCCCCGCCGGACGCCGGGACGTGCTCCATCCCGGTGACCTTCGGCCGCCACAGCAGGCGCAGGAACGGCCCGGCGATCAGCCTCGACGCCCGATACTGCACTCAGTCCTCCCGTTGCCGTCCGCCAACGCGGCCTGTCACACATTAACGCGGTAGGCCTGATGCGGGTGCCGCTGCCGGGCCCGGGCCGCCGGGCTGGGAGTCCGGCCGCTGCTCATCTCCCGGGTCTGCGCTAATGAAGAAGTCATGGCGGGTACGGCCCGACTGTGAAGCTAGGGCGTGACTGGCTCAGGACCCTGACTGTCGGCGTGGCCGACCAGGCGGCATCCAGCTCATCGGCGATGGCCGCGGTGAGCTCGTGCATGTCCTTCGCTGCCGAGTCGTGCATTGCTTCGGCCACGATCAGGGCGGCGGCCGTCGTGTCCTGGACGGCCGACAGGCCGCTCTGCCGGTTCGTCCATCGCCGGGCGTGGGCCCGGCCGCCCCGGTCGGCGAAGATCACCTCGTGGGCGCCCGGGTGCTCTACCTCGCCGGAGAACGTCAGGTACTCCTCGTCGCCGGCCGCGTACAGAACCTCGAGGTGGCTGGTGATCTTGGAGACGTCGAAGACCGCCACCGGGATGGCGAAGGCAACCGAGACGGAGTTGCACAGGTCGACGAGCGGGTGCAGCTGCGGGAGGGTCCCCTGCGTGCGCAGGCGCCGCAGCAGCGACTCCGCGGCGCAGCGGTACTGGGTCGGCTTGAGCCCCATCCTGGAGAAGGCGCGCCGCCAGGCCCGTACCTCCGGTAGCTCGCCTTCCGGCCCCTGTGCGAGCCGGGACCTGGCGACGGCCGTGAACCTGGCGACCGGAGAGCTCACCGAGACGTCGCGGGAGATCCCCTCGGCGAAGATGGCCCCAGGCACCAGCTCAGGGAAGTCACGCCAGATCTCACCGGAGTGCTGGAAATCCATTTGCTCACCTCGTTGCTGGTAATGCATCCTGCCGGTGGTCTCGCAGCCCAAGCGCAAGACCGGCGGCGACCACGGCGATGCCCGCGCATACCAGCGGCCTGGGAGCGGGGCCGCCGAGCAGGACCCCACCGGCTGCGGCGGCTACCGGTGCCACGCCGGTGAGGAGACCGGCCCGGCCGGCACCCAGGCGCCGCACGCTGGAGTACCACAGGACGAAGGCCACTGCGGTGACGGCGACGGCGAGGTAGGCGACGGCGAGCCAGTCCCCCTGGCTCAGGTGCGTTACGGCGGCTGGTCCTTCCCGCACCAGCCCGAGCCCGGCGAAGATCACCGTCGCCAGCCATGTGGCGTGCACCGATACCCCCCGCGGGCCGTGGCGGCCGAGGACCGGTACCGCCAGGAGAGTGAACCCGGTCTCGCAGCCGAACGTTACGGCGGCCCACGCGATGCCGGTAGGGTCGCTGCGGCCCGTGCCCTGCACCAGGGCCGCCCCGCAGGTGACCACCAGCGCGGCGGCCACTACGGCCGGGCGCGGGCGGGCTCGCTCCAGCAGCGGGCCAGCCGCCGCCAGCAGCGGGGGGACACAGGCCACCGCCACGCCGAGGACCGCGGGCTCGGCGTGCTGGGCGCCCTGGACCAGCGCCACGTTGAACAGCACCAGGCCGGTCGCGGCGACGCCGGAAAGCCAGAGCCACTCCGCGCCACGCGGCATGACGAGCCGCCGGCCGGTCAGCCGCCCGAACGCGACGAGAAGCAGGCAGGCCAGGGCGTAACGCACCGCCTCGGCTGTGTACAGCGGCGCCCCGGCGAGCACTGACGAGACCGCCACACTCCCGCCCACGCAGACCATGGCCGAGGCACCCGCCGCAATCCCGAGCCGCGCTCCAGGTACGGACGCGGCACGAGGCACGGCGGCGCAGGCGCGATGAGGGCCGGCACAGGAGCGGATGGCAGGCACGACGGCCACGATACGGCTCAAATGGTCCAGCGAACAGGACCATTGAACTGACTCTATGATAGACCAATGAGGGCTGGCAGCCCCGTGGCCCGCAGACCGGAGGGCGGGGCGGACTTCCTGCAGCTGAGCGCCGCGTCGGCGCCGGCCCGGGGGCTGACGACCTGGCTTGCGGACGCGCTGCGGGCCGGCATCTGCGACGGGCGGCTCCCGGAAGGGGTGTCCTTGCCCGCCACGCGCGTACTGGCCGATGATCTTGGCGTCTCGCGAGGGGTGATCGTCGAGGCCTACCAGCGACTCAGGGAGGAGGGCCTGGTCGGCGCACGGCGCGGGGCGGGAACGAGGGTACTGCCGCTGACCCCGCGGCACCAGCAGCCCGACCCCAGTCCCGCGGCGCCGGCCGACCGGCCCCGGACGCCGGCCGACACGCCGGCGCCTCCGCGGCTTCCGCGGCGCTGGCGGGGGCAGGCGGAGACTGACCTGTCCCCAGGTGTGCCCGACCTGTCAGCGTTTCCCCGCGCCGCGTGGCTGCGCGCGGAACGGGCCGTCCTCGCGCAGGCCAACGCGGCCGATCTCGGTTATGACGACCCCCGCGGCAACGCGTGGCTACGCAAGGAGCTGGCTGGGTGGCTGAGCCGCACCCGCGGCCTGCGCACCAGCCCAGAGGACATCATCATCGTCACGGGCGTGGCGCAGGCCCTCGCCCTGCTCGCTCAGGGACTGCGCGAGCGGGCCACGACCGGCATCGCCGTCGAAGACCCGGGATCGCGCGGCGCCCGCGACGAGCTCATCCACTGGGGCCTGGACCCCGTGCCGATCCCGGTCGACGACCAGGGGCTGCAAGTGGGTGACCTGGTATGCAGCGGCCTGCGGGCAGCGCTGCTCACGCCCGCCCACCAGTTCCCCACAGGAGTCGTGCTGGCCCCGCAGCGCCGCCGCGACCTGCTGGCCTGGGCCGCGTCCGGCGGCCTCGTCATCGAGGATGACTACGACGCCGAGTACCGCTACGACCGGGCACCGGTTCCCGCGCTACAGGCTTCCGCCCCTGACCGGGTCGCCTACGCCGGCAGCACGTCCAAGACGCTGGCCCCCGGCATGCGCCTGGGCTGGCTCGTCCCTCCCCGGCGGATGCATGCCCAGCTGGTCACGGCCAAGCACGCCAGTGACCTGGGGAGCCCTGCGCTGCCGCAGCTGGTCCTGGCCCACCTGATCGCCGGCGGTGAGCTCGAGCGCCACGTTCGCCTGGTCCGCAAGCGCCTGCGAAACCGGCGCGATGCCCTGCTGGACGCCCTGCGAGAGCACCTGCCCCGAGCCTGCGTCCAGGGTGTCCCCGCAGGCCTTCATCTCCTCATCACGTTCCCCGATCTTGCCGACCAGGTCGGATCTTGCCGACGAGGTCGACGACGCGGACCTCGCCAACCGGATCCACCAGGCCGGCGTCCTCGTCCACCCGCTGTCCTGGCACCGTCAGCGCCCCGGACCACCCGGCCTCGTGCTGGGCTACGCCGCACACCCGCCCGATCAGCTGCGTGAGGCGGCCCAGCTCATCGCCCACGCCGTCCAGATGAGTCGCACTGGCCCGGTCACCAACACGAGAGTGCTCCCTACCTCAGCTCCTCGGGTACCGGAGCGTCGAGGAGTTCCAGGAGATGGGCGAGCTGTCTGTCCAGATCGCGACCGACTTCGGTGATCCTCGGATCGCTGTTCACGGTCGCTGAGCTGGGAGCCGGTGAGCGGGATCGAACCGCTGGCCTGCCGTTTACAAGACGGCTGCTCTGCCTGCTGAGCTACACCGGCGCGGGACTCGTGCATGGTAGCCGACCGCAGTTCCGTCCCGCGCTACCGCTCCGCGCCGGGGCTTTCTCCGTGGGAACGGGTGCTCTCGGAGGCTCTCGGAGGAGCACCGCCAGTCCTGCCCGGGGCGCCTTGTGCTCCGTCCTGTCCGCTTCTATCGCGGGGACGTGCTGGCGCTCGCGGCTGTACCCCGGCTGATGGCCCGCAGCCGGGTGAGCAGGTCGCCGCTGGACTTGGCGACGACGTATCGCCGGGACCGGCCGTCCGGCGAGCGCCAGTAGGCCGTGCAGATGTACAGCCCGCCCGGGTGGACGTCGATCTGCCAGTCCGGGAACTCGCGGCCGAGCGCGCCTGGCAGGCTGCGCGGGTGCTCGCAAGCGGTCAGCCGTGCCTCCATGTCTTCGAGGCTGGATCCGCGCAAGATGGCGCTGCCCCGGACGGCGGTTAGCCCCTCGGCATCGCTCCACACCATCCAGAGCGGGAATCTGCACCTGATCCTGGCCAGCTCCGAGGCCCCCGGCGTGATCATGACGGCGGGCGGTGGTGGCAGGCGTTGCCATTAGCGGTAGCCGCGGCGAACTCGGCTGCGGCGGGCTCCAGCACCGGAGCGGGATAGCTGGGCTGCTCGGACATGATGACGGTCCTCCCTGTGCTGGACAGCGGACCTTACCTAAGAAGCCTAGCCTACAATTACAACGTACACAAGTTAGTTTGATACATTGAAGTTGTGAGATTGCTAACAGGGTAAAATGCAAGCGCCACGAGGAGGTAGTCACATCGACGAGCAGTGGACGCTGGCGCTGGATCGCCAGCTGTGCTTCGCGTTGTACGCCGCGTCCCGCGCGGTCACCGCGCTTTACCGGCCCTTGCTGGACGCGCTCGGGCTCACCTACCCGCAGTACCTGGTGATGCTGGTGCTGTGGGAGCAGGAGTCGGTGCTGGTCAAGGAACTGGGCGCGGCCCTGCAGCTCGACTACGGCACGCTGACGCCACTGCTTAAGCGGCTCGAAACGCACGGCCTGCTTCGCCGCGAGCGGCGGGCCGACGACGAGCGGTCGGTACTGATCACGCTGACTGAGCAGGGCACGGCCCTGCGTGACCGGGCCGAAGCGGTCCCGGGTCTCATGGCCAAGGGCACGGGCCTGGAACCGGCTGAGTTCGCCCAGTTGCGCGCCGCGCTGCGTCAGCTAACTGCAAACGTCACCAAGGCCGCCCACGCCAACGCCGCCAGTCCGCCCGCTGAGCTGGCTGACCAGGTCGCCCGCCGCTGACTGACGGCGTGATCATCTTGAACGGATACACCACGACGACATGTCCAGGCACTCCTTGAGGGCCGGGCGGCGTCTTACCAGGTTTGGTCGGCGGCGCGGACGAGCATCTCGTTGACCGCCACCCGGCGGTCGCGCGTGACGATGTAGGCGATGCTGTCGGCGATGTCGTCGGGCCGCAGCGGTTCGATACCGGCCAGCTGCTGGCGTGCCGCCTCGCGCACGTCTGCTCTGACATGGTCGACGAGTTCGGTGTCAACCGTGCCGGGCTCCACCACGCTGACCCGAACGCGGTGGGCGAGCATCTCCTGGCGCAGGGACTCGGAGAAGGCGTTCACCCCGAACTTCGTCAGGGCATAGACGCTGCTGCCTGGCCGCGCTACTCGTCCGGCGGTGGAGCTGACGTTGACGATGTCGGCCACGTGCCGCGGGGATGTCCCCGCGGCGTCGACCAGGTGTGGCAGCGCCGCATGGGTGACGTAGAGCACCGCCTGCACGTTGAGCGCGACCATCCGGTCCCAGTCGTCGGTCGTGGTCTGCAAGGCCGGGCCCAGCAGCATCACTCCGGCGTTGTTGACCACGGTGTCCAGGCGGCCGAATCGGTCGACGGCCTGCCGCACGGCGCCGGCGGCTTGCGGCTGCTGGGTCACGTCAGCCTGCACGACATCAGCGGTTCCGCCCGAGTGCACGATGGAATCAGCGAGCTGCTCCAGGCGATCGCGCCGGCGCGCGACCAGCGCCACGGCCGCGCCCTCGGTGGCCAGGCGCCGGGCGGTTGCGGCGCCGATGCCGCTGCTCGATCCGGTCACCAGCGCGACCGTTCCCGCAAGCGCGTGGGCCATCAGCGATTCTTCCCGTCCTCTGTTACACCCGTTCGTTACAGCGTACGAACGCCAGGCTCGGCTGGTGAACGCCACGCGCCATCTGACGACCTCTTGACGTGACTGATACCAATTGCGGGCGGGGGCGCGGGCCGGACAGCTGTGTTCGTGGTCGGGGTCCGTCTCCCGATTGTCGCCGAGCTGGCTTTCCACGGCCTGACCTCGGTTCCGGACAGATGCGCAGGCGCCGCTACGACTTAGACCACGGCGCGCGGTGGATGCCCGAGGGCGAGTCCGCGCGAGCTTGGAGCCAGCGCGCACCGCGAGGCCGGTACCACGACACAGCCTGGCATCATCAAGCACATGACTGTTGTGAAGATCAATGCGATTACAGTGCCAGCCGATAGCGGGGACGAACTTGCCCGCCGGTTCGCCGCCCGGGCGGGCGCGGTCGACAACCAGGAGGGCTTCGAGGGCTTCGAGCTCCTCAAGCCGACCGACGAGCGCACCACCTGGCTCGTGGTAACGCGGTGGCGGGACCAGGCATCCTTTGACGCCTGGCTGCGCTCGCCCGCATTCGGGCACGGCCATCGCTCAGCGGCTGAGCGCAGCGGCGGCGAGGCGCCCGCCCCGGTCGGCATCAGCAGCGAGCTGTGGTCCTACGAGATCGCCGGCGGCTCGGCCGGGTAGGACGCCAGGGAGGTTTCGATGAGGCGCTCGACGCCGGGCCTGGAACTCGGGCTCAGCCGCGGCAGGTGACCAGCGTCGGATCAGTCGTGACCCGGTCCCCGGACGGCATGTCGAGCAGCATGCGTCCGCAACATGGCAGCTCCGGGCTGTCAGGGGCGGGGCTGCGATGCGTCACCCCAGATTGGTTCGCGCTGTCGCGGCGGTGGCTACGGCCTCGGACTAGGGACTCGGGCGTAGCGCCCGGGGAGACGCCGGGTGTCGTCACATCGGCACCGCGAATGGCGCCGTCATCACGAGCCCCCCCGGGGAGCCAACGCCGGGGTTTGGCGTGGGATCCCATGCTGGGGATGATACGTGGCGAGCACGTGAAATGCCTAGAGCATTCTTCCGAGATACAAGTCATAGTCACATGGACCTGATAGTGAATCAAGCCCTGACCGGGATGGCTATGCAGGCGCACGTGCACCGCGGCCAGTTGCCGCGCGTCAACACATCAGCTATTTATCCGCTTGCTGTCCGCATATCCAGGGCATTTATGACAAAGTTCCTGATCAGCCGACGATAAATCCTGGCTGCGCTTCGGAAGCGCCGACGCTGCCTATGGTCGCAGCTCTGCTGATCATGCTGGCCGGATTCGGCGTCGCCACGGTCCGATGATTCGTCATGCCCAGCAGGGCATGCCGACGAGGGTCAGTAGGCGCCGGACCCGTGCCTGACTGCCGAGAATGTCTTCCAGAGGATCTGCAAGTCAAGCACGATCGACCAGTTGTCCACATAGCGCAGATCGAGCCTGAAGGCCTCCTCCCAGGACAGGCCAGATCTCCCGCTGACCTGCCACAGGCCCGTGATGCCCGGCTTAACCACCAGCCTGCGCCGCATGTGGTCTCCGTAGCGTGCGACTTCCCCCGGCAGGGCTGGCCTCGGACCGACCAGGGACATGTCACCGATCACCACGTTGAACAGTTGCGGGAGCTCGTCAAGGGACCAGCGGCGCAGCCCGGCGCCGACCTTCGTCACCCGCGGATCCTTGCGCATCTTGAACAGCACCCCGGCCCCTTCGTTGTGAGCCTCAAGCTCTAGCTTGCGCTGTTCGGCGTCCACGACCATGGTCCGGAACTTGAAGAGCTTGAACGTCTGGCCATCCCGGCCGACCCTGGTCTGCCTGAAGAACACCGGCCCCTGGTCATCCAGGCGGATGGCCAGGGCGAGCACCACGAACAGGGGCGCAAGCAAGATCAGCACCAGCCCGGCCGCAACTTTGTCGAACACCGCCTTGATGACCTGCTTGCCGCCGGCGAGCTCCGGATGATCCAGCTGCAGCAACGGCAGGCCGGCCACCGGACGGATCGTCGTGCGCGGCCCCGCGACGTCGATCAGGGCTGGCGCGACGCACAGGTCGGTGCCCATCTCCTCGAGCTCCCAGGCCAGCTCGCGCAGCCGGATGCCGCTCATCTCCGGGCACGCGAGCACGGCCACGGTATCGGCACCGAACTGGTCCACGGCCGCCGACACGCTGCCCAGCCCGCCGAAGACAGGGACGTCGGCGATCTCGTTCAGCATCGTCCGCCCGGCCAGGCACGCGCCCACCACGCTCAGGCCGTTGTACTTGTCCCGGCGCAGCGTGGCGACGAGGTCGGCGACAGCGGGCGCATGCCCGACAGCGATCACCCGCTGCATGCACGACCCCAGGCTGCGCAGCCTGTGCAGGCGCTTGCGGAGTCGAAACCTGGCGGCCAGGTCCAACGCCGCGGCGCTGGGCAGGGCGATCACGAAGTAACCGCGGGCGAAGTCAATCTTGAAAACGTAGGAGACGATGGCCACGCCGGCCGCCAGGCCCACCGCCGCGTTCAGCACCCTCCGGAACTCGTCAGAGCCGGCCCCGATGATGCGGGACCCGTACCCCCCCGCCAGGGCCACCGAGGCGCACCACAACGCCGGCAGCGCGACGGCGAACGCGACGTAGGAAACCGGCAGGTAACCTTGGCCCGCGAAGCGCACGTAAAGAGCCAGCCCACCGCCGAGCAGGCCGCAGCCGGCGTCGGTGAGCGCCGCCCAGCGAAGGTAGCTCCTTGTCCAGGGTACGGGCTCCCGGGCGGCCAACCGGAGTTTGCGATCGGAAACTACGGCATGATCAAGTACGCTCACAGTGTCCCCCTTGTGCCGCTTTCCGTCCCGTTTATCCGGTTCATCAAACCCAGGACGCATACCAAAGACGCCGGATCAAGGAGACTGGTTTACGACTTTTTGCTGGTGCTGCCGACATCTTGTTGATCTAGACATGCAAGTCCGGCTCTGTCAGCAATCCTCACTGGGTAGCTCGGCCTTGATCATTTACGCCCGGCCAGCAGAGCGTCGGTGCAGGCGAGAACGGGAGAGGGAACCGCGCCACCCTGGTTGGCTTGCACCCGCTGCGGGTTCTTCGCAAGAACAGCTTCGGGGACCATTCGCGAAAGAAACCCCTCTAGTGGTAGAAATCGTAGAAATCGCATAATCCCGACTAAAGGCGGTCGACCTGTTTGATCTTGGTGTCGGCCGATCAGACCCGCGTGCTGAGCAGCGATGACTCTTCCCGCACCGGTAGTGCGATTAATGCGTTGATCACTGCTTGTTATATGAAGCCGGACGGCCCTGGCCGCGACCTCGCTGGCTGTCTACCAGGTGCCGAACGTCCCGCCGCGCCTGCCTGGGCGTTGGTTCACCTGAAACCCCGGCGCTGGTCACGTATCGTGCCGCCCAGGGCAATCCCAGCTGAGAAGGCAAGCCGGAAATGACCAGATCACCACGGATCATACTGGCCGCCGCCGCCGTCGCGGCCGTCGCGGCCGTCGCCGCCGCCGTGGCCGTACCCGCCCTGATGGCCAAGCCGGCCGCGACCGACCGCGCCGTCACGCCCGCGGCTGCCGCCGGCACGACGATCTACGCCTGCCTGACCTCCAGGCACACCCTCGTCAGGGTGAGCGTTACCACGCCGCCTGCGTGCCCGGTGGGGACGGTTCCGGTGCAATGGCAGGGGCAGGCCGGGCAGCCGGTCCCGACGCCGAGCGCCAGCCCGACCAGCAAGTCGGCTGCGCTGGGTTCGAGTCCGACCGCCACGAGTCCGTCTCCTGGCCGGCCTCCGGCTGGGGCGGCGTGCGTGCGCTCGGCGCACAGCGGCAACTGCGGCCCTTACGCCTACCCGCCGATCAGCAACAGCAACGGGTACACAACCTACGTCGGAAACAACATGTGGGGGTGCGGCCCGGACACCAACACCACCAGCTGCGGCCCGCAGACCGTTGCCGCCTACAACCCGGGCAACTGGTCCGCCACGTCCACGCAGGCCAGTGGCAACACCGCAGTCCTGACTTACCCGAACGTGCAGCAGGTGTTCACCAAGACCACCAACCAGGACCCGGCCATCTCCGCGTTCGCGTCGATAACCTCGGACTTGACCGAGACGATGAACCCCCAGGCCGGCACCGACGCCGAGGCCGCCTACGACATATGGCTCAGCAACACCTCCGGGCCGAACGAGATCATGATCTGGGTGGACAACGCGGGCCGGGGCAACGGCGGAGCGCGGCAGATCGGGACCGCGACGATCGGCGGGCAGGCGTTCACCGTCTACCAGTACGGCGGCGGGGAGATCATCTTCAGCCTGGATCACAACGAGCAGTCCGGCACGGTTAACATCCTCACGACGCTGAAATGGCTCCAGGGTCACGGGCTGGTCAGCGCCGGGGCGCAGCTCGGGCAGGTTGACTTCGGGTTCGAGATCTGCTCCACCGGCGGCAAGCCGGAGAAGTTCGCCGTGTCCCGGTACACGCTGACAGGCACTTGTGGGCCGGCGGGCGGCTGCTTCGGCTGACCCGGATCGAGCACCCGTACGCGATCGCGGAAGCTCACAGCCGGGGCGGCCCACAGTCCGCGTCTGCTGGTGCCTGGTCTGCATCTGCCGCCTGCGCGGGTG
>Ga0209648_10001988_pt1 | contig 16745 bp, 13 predicted proteins | sample GraSoi2013_115cm_FD_185830 | JGI IMG/M metagenome (GOLD analysis project Ga0209648, IMG submission 185830) | Grasslands soil microbial communities from the Angelo Coastal Reserve, California, USA - Sample 9_17_2013_115cm (SPAdes) (version 2) | ecosystem: Environmental > Terrestrial > Soil >...
CAAATAGGCGCCGAGCCTCATCGCGGTTGTTTCTTGCGCGTACTTGGAAATGCCATAAGGGCTCAGTGGAATGGGGCGATCTTCCGCCAATAGCTCGCGTCTGGCAGGTGAACCGCACTGTGGGCACGAGATCTCCCAGACTCCTCGCTGCAGGTCTTCAATGCTTCGAGGCCGAGGCAGGAAGATCGAATGAGCCGGACAAGAGTATTGGCCTTCACCGTAAACGGCTTGCGAGGAAGCTACAACCACTTTGCGGACCGGCAGTTTTTTTGCGGCAATGGTCTCGAAGAGCATTGCTGTGCCAACTACATTGACACGGATGAATTCGGTGAAATCCGGAACGTAATCTTGATAAGCGGCTTGATGCGAAACGACGTCCACCCCGTCTAACGCCATCTCCCAGTCAGAGCGGTTGGTAACGTCGCCCCGAATGAATTCCACGCGATCGGAGACATAGGAGGGAAGTCCGCGCGGGTGAACGCGCGGTTGTAGGCTATCCATGATTCGTACGGACCAGCCCTCTTTGAGAAAACGGTCTGCGAGATGAGAGCCAATAAAGCCGGCGCCCCCTGTGATCAAAAGTTTAATGGAATGACCTGACCTTCCCGAGCGATCTTGTTTCGAACGATAGTGAAGAGCGCGTGCGTGACCGAAAGGTGGAGGTCCTCGATGATTTGCATGTTATCGGAGGGAATCACGATGCAGAGATCGCACAGCCTCTTCATCTCCCCGCCGAGGAACCCCGTGAGCCCTATATTGAAGGCTCCCGCCTCACGCGCAACTTGCAGAGCTCGCAGAATATTGGCGGAGCGGCCGCTGCCGCTAATCGCAAAAGCGATGTCGTCCCGTTCAATGAAATTACGAAGTTGTTCCGCAAATACCTTTTCGTAACAGGTGTCGTTTGCCCATGCGGTAATGAGCGCAATGTTGTCCGTTAACGCGAGCACTTTAAAGCGTTTTTGATGATCGCTGGTGCCGATCGTTCCCTTGCCGAGATCGCAGGCAAAATGCGACGCCAATGAGGCACTCCCTCCATTTCCGAATAGGAAAACTCTGTGGCCCTCCACATAGGCGCGGTACAGTTTGTCTGCCACTTCCTCGACGTGCGGATATGGCAAGCGCGCCAATACGCGATAGGAGCTTTCGAAATAGCTATAGGAGTCCATAATCGGGCCGCTGGGCGCCGGCACACTCCCGGGGTTTGGCGTCGGCGGTAAAATCAGAGTGTTCGGCGTGGTCGGGAGACTCACACCATTCGGCTGCGGCAGAGTCAAGATGTTAATTGGAGCGCTCGCGTTCTTCATCGGTTACCTCTCCTTCATGACACACCCCGCGCGCTCAAATGCGCGCGGCGAAAGCAGAAATTTGGTGTTAGCTGCGACCTTTGGCGGCAATTATTTCTGTGGACAGGTCACGCGGCGTTACCTTCCAGGCCATATTTTGACGGCCTGCGAAATACCGGAACATTCCGACCAACAGCGGGAGGTTGATCGCGCAGAAATAGAACGGCAAAGAGCAAAGCCCGGCGTGGCCTCCATGGGTCTTCCGCCAGTAACCCACTATTGCCGCAGCATAGAAGAGCGACTGCGCTACCAGGAGGCCTGCATAGAAGGGGCGCGTGCTCAGTAGAAAATTGCAGAAAAGCGTTATTAAAAGCAGCGCAGGCGTTATCCATCGAAGTACTTTGTGCGATAGATAGGCAAAGGTTGGCAATCCCTTCAGCGGGCTAAGGAATTGAGGATTGGCAAACAAAGTCTGGAAACTACCCGCGGCAATGCGAGCCCTCCGCTCGAACTGAGCGGCCAATGTTGCCGGCAAATCCTCGCTACCTGCGGCTTCCGGATCGTAGACTACCCGATGGCCCTTGGAACGTATCTCCAAAGGAATTTGGAAGTCTTCCACGACTGAATGTTTTCTCGGATGAAACAGAGCGCGACGAACGGCGTATAGTGCCCCGTTCGCTCCTAGCGCGCAATTCAAGCGGCTTTCCAGAAGTTTCAGAGCTGATTCGTAGCGCCAATACAAAAGTTCTGCCGATGACTCAGCCCCCTCGCGACGCAAGCGAATCTCTTCACCACTCACGGCGCCAACTTCCGCATCAGCAAAGTGGCGAACGAGATTGCGAATGCAATCGTGCTCGAGCATGGTATTGGCGTCTGTAAAAACCAGGATCTCGGCCGAGGTGCGCTCCGCCAAGTCGCACAACACGGCCAGTTTTCCTCGTCGAGCGGGGAACCAAAAAACACGAAGTTGGTTAGATCCGATCTGGCTCAGAAGCTCGGCAGTGGAATCAGTGGGGGCGTCTAATCCCACAAGGAACTCCAGGCGATCTGGCGGGTAATCGATTGCGAAGGCGTTTTTCACCTTCGCCTGAATCACGGATTCTTCGTTATAAACCGAAGTCAAAATGGCCACCCGCGGAACGTATTGGGCAGGAGGAGGACAGCGGCGGCTGCGACGCCCTATCAAATACAGGAAGTCCGCCTTCACCTGGGAAAGTTCCGAGAGAACAAAGAGGATCAGCGGGTAGCCAACATAGTTGTAAGCTACCAAACCGACAGACAGCCACAGCGTCAATTCGGCACGGAACGCTTTCATAGGCTTGATCGGACGGACGATAACTGCATTGTTGAGCAGAAGTCGCGAGAGGCCTCGGCGGACGTGGCCTCCATTGCGTGAGCGATCTGATGAATCCCAACCGCAATAGCCACTGTATAGAAAAAGTAATATGTGTAAGCAAGATGCACAAAAAACCCCGCGAACACGAAGGACAACAAACTAGCCAGCGCCGCACGCGCCATCAGTGGTAGTTCCAGATTTTCTGGATCTTTCAAAGGCGCATTGCCTACTCGTACCAGATTCCGCGCAGCAGTAACGAGCACGCCGATGAACAGCAGTAAGGCCGGCACTCCCGCTTCCGAGGAGATTTCGGTGAACGTGTTGTGTGTCCCCAACCACGCGTCCGGTTGATTCAGCTCGGTCCCACTGACGTTCGAGAAATTTCCCAGGCCCACGCCAAAGACCGGATGCTCGAGCGTGTATTGAATGGACCGAGTTAGCAGATCCAGACGTTCCTCTTTGGACTGCTCCGCCGCAGATACAGTCCAATCTAGAGGTGCATTCGAACCATTCCAGATAGTGTGCAGTCGTTCCCAAAAAACGCCTGGCGCCAGCGCAACAACGACGACGAGGGCCAAAGCGATTCCACATCCAATGATCTTTCCACGAAAACTGCCCCGCAAGACCAGCACCGATGTCAGCACCGTGGAAAACAGGACGTTCAAGAAACCACCACGCGACGCGGTCAGCACCACCATCCACATCATCATGAACGATGACACGATCAACAGACTGATTTTGACGAGAGAGCGTTCGACAACGAGCATCGCGGCTATGTAGGGAAGAGTAATGGCTACGGCGACGCCCAGGAAATTCCATCCCAGTAGACCCAGACTCACGCCATAGATGCGATCTCCTACCCACTTGACGCTGGAAGACATAAGGATGGAGAAGCCAGTCACAACCAGTTCGCTGAGGATAATGGCCCAAAGTAATTTGCGAACCCGTCCCAGTGTCACGAGCGTCTGCGTCAGAAGGAAGAATATGATCAGCGTCTTCCCCCACGGATCCAGCAGCACTTGAAAGCTCCCGCCTGGCCAAAACGCAAATGGAAGGCCCGCAATAAACCACCCGGTGAGAAGAAGCGTAAGACGAAGTTCCCATGACCAAAGCGAACGAGTGTTCCTCGACAAGAGCGCTCCGAAGTACGTCAAAGCAGCACAAAGAGCGAAAAACAAAGTCAAATGAAGACGCCCCACAAACGGAAACATATCCTCCGGCCGCGCGTAGATGGCAAAAGTGAAGAGCAGAAGGAAGAAGAACGCCCACTTGGCGCCTTGGTCTCGACTCTCGGAACCGACGGGGTTCCGGGCCGGCAACGCTCCCTTCATCACGGGTACGATTGTTTCGGTCACAGCCACACTTCGGCCGAACGACTTGCTTTTCTGGTTGACGAAAGGATGCATTTTTCAGCGGACTCGAGACAGGGCGCCGGACACAAGTTCAGAATCGGCACTTACGGGTCGACCCGGGGCCTTGGCCATGCGATTTAGTGAACGCAAGAAATTCCAAGCCCACACCGGAAGATTTTGACGGAGCCATATTTTCATTGTGGAAGCCTGTGCGACAACGGTCAGATATGCGGCCCCTCGGGTCCAGGGTTTCGCGAAATGCAAGTCAGAATAGTTTCCGTGGCTGGTCCCCCAGCGCTCTTTAGCTTCACCCAGGCCTGCTAAGAAATCGTAGTGTCGGACTCCCTCAGATATGAGTTGCTGTAGCACATAGCTCCGCAGAACAAAACCCACTCGGTCGGAAAGATATCGTGGGTCAAAACCCTCCTGCAGAGAATAGACAGTATCCCGGTAGCGAAATCCAAACTGTGCGGCAACCGGCCTGCCATTCAGCTCTAGCAACCATAGTTCGAGCCACTTCCGCTCAAGAAAGGATCGAGCCATCTGGAAATAAAATGTACGCCGCGACGCGCAAGCGAAAGTTCCTGGTTCTGATCGCATTTGCCAGCGTCTTTGATGAAGGTCAAAAAGCGCCTCCAGACATGGCGCTAGGTCCTCCGAACTCGTACATTTGAAAATTCGGAATTTGTAGGCCTTTTCCAAGCGCCGCCGTAGGTAGCGCACCTTAGCACGTTGATTAGTAGAGAGGGTCGCCAGATACTCGTCCCATGTATACGGCAAATCCACCGTTAAACGAGGTCGACTGTTGACTCTGAACTTCCAGCCACAGGACTTCAATGCTTGCAACAGGGCAGCCGCGGCAGTCGAGTCCGAAGGCAACGTATTCAGCATACCGAGCTGCCAATTTGATGTGGTCGTGAGCCAATCGAACAATGCCCCCACACAGACGTTTTCGTGGCCTCGTTTAACGATTAACTCGAGATTGTCGGAGTCTTCTGATCCGTCGCCGATGAGCCGCAGAAGCTTCAATCTTGCGAAAGCGGGAGATCGGGAAGTGTCCACATAGAACGGAGCCAACCCTAATAGCTCGTCACTGTCATTTGAAAAGGCCAGTGCCAACATTTGCTTGTTCGAACCGAACGTCTTCCACCATGAACCCAGCCACTCCGGTGTCGAGAAGATCGAGAGCCGGGGATTCTCTCTCAGGATGACTTCCCACTCGGGAATCTTTTCTTCAAGTTGCTTCCAGGAGTGGTAAATTGTGGTTCGGATGGGCCCGCCTTCGACATGGACCGACTTATGTGACGGTGTGGACGAGAACGCGACCTCCGTTTTCCCGTTCCCCGGCACCGAGTTAGACCAGGTGGAGGGTTTACTAATATTCAGGCAGTTTTGAGCGGTGATCATCTGAGCCCTCGTATTTCGCTGGCTATGTGTTCTTTGAATGAAGTAAAGCGCCAGTGACTTCGCTCAGCGGTTCTATTGCGCGAGACAGACAGGATCGCTTAGAGTCTGCTTGCTTTTAGGGAAAGGGCGTTCGAAAAAAAACGATTTCCCGAATATCTTGATAATCAAGACCTTGCGAACAAGTTTGAACCCGAACCGCAGGTGGGTGTTCATAGAAAGCGTGTTACCATAGTCAATTATGGTGAGAATCTTTTTCCGGCGTAATTTCTGCATTAATTCTCTCAGGTAAACAGACTGGAACTTCACCCAGATGCCTGCTAGCCGGTGCTCCGGAAGGATAAATCCATCGTACGCATAGATACCATCCGAAGGTACTTCGATCTCTAGCGAGTAACGTTCCTCGGCATATAAAGGTTTATCGCAAAACCATTCGTACCCCACAACGCGGCCGTCGAAGACCGCAACGACACAGTAGTCGTTCGATGCGAATCGTCTCAGAAATGCATCTCGCGTGTCCTGGCACGCGGCAAGTCCCTCTAGGTCCCCTAAGGTTGCGCTTCTTACGTTTGCACGCGACCGCTCCAAATTGGCAGCCGCGGGCGGAATACCTGCATACTCCATAAAATAGAGCCCATTGATGTCCAACGACTTGAAAGGAATCCGCTTGATTCCTCTCAGGATCAGGAGCAGTAGGCGACGACCGCAGCGCCAACGAATGCCTGCCGGAGTTCCCAAGGCATCCGAACGAGACATCTCGGGCTGGAATCTAGTAGTCATTCTTGTCGAAACGCTCGAGGTTCGAGGAAATAACCGAAGCTAAAACGAGCGGGTCAGCCCAGTCTCTTCTCACCTATGATTGCATTTCCGGCGCTGAGAGACGCGGACAATCGGAGAAAGAACCACAGCTGATTAAACCGAATTGCCAAGCTTCTTGCTATCCCAGCAGGGAATCGGTTGATGTCCCAAAACTCAGTCGAAAACCTCTTAACAACGTTTATCCGATGGCTCTCCAATATCCGCATTATGTATTTTATGTTTGCGGTGCGAGCCACAAAGGGGTTCCCGTTTTCTTCCGACCAATGCTCAAGGCCGCCTGGTGTTTCAACAATTCTGGATTTCCCCTTTTTGATCCGGCGGGTCAGCAAGACGAGAGCTGTTTCCAGAGATGTATGATTCGCCTCGAGAATGACTATTCGGCCCCCAGGCTTCAAGACTCTGCACAGATTATCCAATGCTGCTTCCCAATCTGGGATGTGCATCAAAACGCCGCGACAATGCACAAAATCGAAGGCGTTGTCGGAGAATGCCAAGTTCTCTAGAGGCTGGCAGGTGAAAGAGAGGCTGAATCTCAGATCGGCTTCCGCGGCTTTGTTCCATGCCTTGCAAAGAACCCGTTCGGAGATATCGACTCCAATACAAGGGTATCCCCTTTGTGCGATTCTGACCGCGTGGTCACCTGTGCCGCAACCCGCATCGAGAAAAACTGCACCCGGGCGCGGATTGAGGTGGCCCATTATGCGGTCCATAATCTGATCGTTGAACTTGTTTTGGATTGGGTCGGAGCGGTAGACGGATACCCATTCTTCGTGGATCTGACTCGCCGCAAAAGTTTTCTCCAGATTCATGACGCGTTCTAAGCCTCTACTCAGTTCCGCGGGATATGGATGGACGCCGGAACAATCGCGTGAATCGCCAGTCCTCCGGCAGATGCGCCTTCTGACGCTGGCCCTGGGCCCGAGGCGCTTCACTATAAAGCTGGTACAGTGCCTCAAGGAGCCGGTCGAAGCCGAACTGTGTGCGCATGCGCTCCTGCCCGGCGGTCGCGAGCCTTTTTGCCAAATCTGAATCTTCCAACAGGCGAATTACAGCCTCAGCCAAAGCGTGGGAATTCTGTGGCGGAACAAGCAGGCCGTTCTCTTCGTCTTGGATAATTTCCGGGATTCCGCCAACGCTGGTCGCTACCACCGGCAGCCCGGCCGCCATTGCTTCGAGAACGGAATTTGGCAATGCCTCCGCCTCTGACGGCAATACCGAAAGATCACAGCAGGCCAAGAGCTCCGGAACATCTTTGCGCCTTCCGACAAACAAGAAGTTCTTCTGCAGTCCTGATTCTATTACTTGCCGCTCCAATTTTGGCCGCTCTGGACCATCTCCGATCAAGAGAAAAACGGTCTCAGGAAACTGGTGACAAATCTGGGTTGCCGCCGCAACTAAGCAGGCATGGCCTTTTCCCCGGATGTACATGTTGGCTACAACCGCAATCAGCTTGGCGGGGCCCACGACAGCCGGCAACAGTGCTTGTCGGTCGCGCCGAGCAGTGCTAAATCGGTCGACATCCACGCCGTTGTATAGGATACGAATCTTGTCTTCGGGCAAGCCGTCCCTTTGCACGAGCAAATCGCGTACCGAAGTGGAGTTCACGACCACGTGAGTTGACAACCGGTACAGCATGCAAATGACCTTATTTCTCCACGGCCTGTACCATTCCACATCGGCAAGGTAGCGTCGACTTGAGATGATGATTGACGTGCGCGCCAAACAAGCGGCTGGAACTCCTAATAGGTTGCCCAGCAAATCGCACGCATGAAGCACTCGAAACTGCCCGCGACGCAGGAAAATGGCCAAACGTAGGACCTGATGGAGTCCATTTATTGAAAGAAGTGTCTTTCCTTTGCGAAACTCAACTACGGGGATACCTGCCTGCCGCAGCACTTCGAGCAAGGGCCCCTCAGCGGACAGACATGCCACGGTTACAGGAACAGACCTCGCGTGCAGGCGAAGAGCCGTTTGCACCAATTGGGTCTCGGTGCCGCCCACGTTTAGCGTTTCCACTAAATACAGCACGCGGCCGATGCCGTCGACAAACGCCTCCTTCGGGATCGCAGGCGAGGACCGGTGGCTGAAAGGAACGATCATTGCACTACCTGCATTGCAGTCTGGGAGTTGCCCACAAAGGCGTGCACTTGAACGCCCTTAGTTTCGGCCAGAGAGGCACAGGTCCCGGACGCAGATTGCATTCGAAGCGCCGGCTCCAAGAAATTGCGGTGCCATAGCTCGAACATCAGCAGATGCCAAATCTCCCAGGAGCGGTCGCGCAGGCCTTGGCGGTGGTCCTGCAGTCTACGACGCATCACTTGAGCGTTGAAATATCCACGCTGAATTGTCTTTGGCTCGATGAGGATGTCTAGTAGTCCCGGTGAAGGCTGCTGGCGGAACCAATGTACGAGAGGCATGGCGAAGCCTTGTTTGCGACGATAGATTACTTGCCTTGGGACCCCCAGCCGCTCTGCGAGTTTCTTCAGAATATACTTGAACTCGCCGAATCGCATTTTCCACCGAGGAGACAGCTGGGCAGCCCATTCGGCGAAAGGGTGATCCAGGAACGGTGCCCGCACCTCCAGGGAAGTCGCCATGCTCATACGATCCACCTTGGTCAAAATGTCGCCCGGTAGATACGTTTTTGCATCGAGATATAAAATCTCGCTCAGCGGATCTGAAGCAGGCGCGTGTTGCAGGTACTGGCGGAAGGGGTCGCAGGGCGAGGGCTCTTTGTCTGCCCAAGCCAAGAACTCTTTGGAGAAGACGGAGCGATCTCGAGCGCATGCCGGCAACAATCCAATTTCGTCTAGGTAGCGTTCGCGGTTCGGCAGCGAGAGATTGTAGAGAGACCGACGCCCCGGTAACCCGGTCGGGACCCACGGATGGATGCGTTCACGGTACCATCGACCTAACCGCAGAGGGGCGGGACGATATTTGAGACGCCGAAGGAATTTTTCGTAACGATCGTATCCGGCGAATAGCTCGTCACCTCCATCTCCAGCCAGAGCTACGGTGACATGTTGGCGAGCCAAACGGCAGACATGATACGTGGGGATGATCGACGAATCGCTGAACGGTTCTTCGATAGAACGCGTCAGCAATTGCACGGTTTCCTCAATATTCGGCTCGATGATTAGTTCGTGGTGATCGGTGTCGAATTGGCGCGCGACGGTACGGGCATACTCTGTCTCGTTGAAGTCCTTGTTGGAAAAACCAATCGAAAACGTCTTCAGCCGCCTGCTTGCACGGGCCATCAAGGCGACCACAATCGAGGAGTCTACGCCTCCGCTAAGCAATGCCCCGAGCGGAACGTCACTGATCAATCGAATCCGAACGGCCTCGGCTAGCCGGTGCTCCAGCTCTTCCAAGCACTCTTCCTCGCTCGCGGGGTCGTGGACTCCGTAAGCCGGCAGGTCCCAATACTTGGCCACCCGCACTTGACCGGCGCTGAATTCCAGCAGGTGTCCAGGAGGTAATTTCCGTATTCGCGCGAATGCGGTGAGAGGATCGGGAATGTAACCGAAGTAAAAGGAACTTAGTAATCCCTGTGAGTCAATGTCGGTCAGCCCGGGGTCGACGGCCAGCAGTTCCTTGATCTCGGAGCCAAATAGTAGTCGCCCACCGCTCAGCGCATAGTGCAGCGGCTTCTTTCCAAAGCGATCGCGCGCCAGCAGCAGTTTTTGACGCCGCTCGTCCCATATGGCAAATGCGAACATTCCACGCAGCTTCTGCACGCAATCAGGTCCGAACTCCTCATAAAGATGAACGATCACTTCTGTATCCGCTTTCGTGTAGAAGTGGTGACCTCTGTTTTCGAGTTCCGTATACAACTGAGGAAAATTATAGATTTCGCCATTGAATACCACCCAGACGGTACGGTCCTCGTTGTGGATAGGTTGACGTCCGGTGCAGAGGTCGATGATGCTCAGGCGCCGCATGCCCAGCCCGGCACAGCCGTTAACGTAAATTCCTTCGTCATCGGGGCCGCGGTGCGTAATGGTCTGGCACATGCGGTGGACATCCGCGGCGTCCGCCACATAACCAGGTTCTGTACCGATTATTCCTGCTATTCCACACATAGATGTTTACGTTTCAGCTTTCCTGCCAAATCCCGCAAGTCCGCGCTTCTCGAAACTTGCTTCAGAATTCTCCCGCAGGGATTTTCTCGAGCTGTGCTCGGGACCTGAATCTGGCGATTCCCCCGAACCTCTCTCGGACGACCTCCAAGACACCCAGCGACAGCCAACTCGGCGGAGAGTTACGGAACATGAGTAATGACAGAGTTAGAAGGTAGGTCAAGCCCCCCAGCAAGAGCGCCATGATTAGAGCGAACCACGTGTCTATGACGACCAAGAATCGCGCGGCCAGCAGGGTCGCCGCAAACGGCACCGCAGGAATACAGGGTCTCAAACACCCCTCGTTAAGGTATTGGCGCAGCGGGAGCTCAAGGATCCGACAAAGATGACGCGGAATCAGTACAAGACTGGTCAGGAGCAGCGTTACAGCAGTTACCAGGGCAAGACCGGGCAGTCCCCACACTCGCAAAAAGATGGTCCCGACCACCACGATACTCAAACCCTCTCCCATCCGATACCAAATCAGTTCTGTGTGGCGCGCGATTCCGAAAAGCATGGATTGAACGCAACACTGTGTCGAAGCCGTTCCCAGACCGACAGTCAAGAGCACCAGCAGGGGATACGCAGACGCGTATTGCGGGCCCGCCCAAAATGTAAGTAGCTCCTTGCCAAAGACAAACAACAAAATAGCCAAGGGGGCAAGAATCAAGAACGCGCTCTGGATGCTCAGGAGGATCAACTTGCGCAGAGTGGCAAAGTCATTGTGAGCTGACAACTCGCTCGAGAGGGGATTCACAATCTCTGTCATTGTGCCAATGCCCTCCATCGGGACAGCCAGCAGCTTCGACGGGAGCGAAAAAAGAGTTACCGCAACCGGTGTCATAAATTTGGCGATGATCACAGGATATATGTTGCCTCTGAATTGTTGGCCTATACCGATCGCGAAGCTGGCTGCACCGTAGCGAAACATGCTGCGGAAAACGCTCTTCTTCACCCACCTGGGATGCACGCTCATTCCTGGAACTGCTCGGAAAGCCAAGGGAACGTGGGCGGCATAAAAGAGAAAGTTCGGTAGGATGACGGCTGCTCCGACCCCAAACAACCCGCCATTGGCGCGCAAGACAGCGATCATCACTACAACTCGCAAAGCCAGACTGGCAATGCGGAGCATATAAACCTGGTCAAATCGAGCTGCGGCTTGTAACGAACCCTGGAAAACCAGGAGAGGGAAAATTAGTCCCTGTGCCACTCCGGCTAAGAGAAATAGGGAACGAAAGGAGTCAACAAGATCGTGCCGGATCGAAAAGAATCGCGGTAGCCATGGAGTGAGAACAAACACCAACGCAATTGCCACCAGGCAAGTACAGGCGTAGAAGTAAAAGGCGGTAGCCACCACTTCATTGACCCCGTCCTTTTCACCCAGGGCCCGCCGGTGGGCTACGTATCGCAGAACCGCAGAACCCACACCAAGGTCGAATAAGCCATAATAGCCAGCGAGGGTGACCACCAGCACCCACAAACCGAACGCCTCATCGCCCAGATGGTGTAGGACGAAGGGCGTCAACAACAGTCCAACAGCTCCGTTGGCAAAAACCACAAGCCAGCTCGTGGTTACTGCTCTTAAGACAATAGGAATTCGCATGAAGGCTCGACGGTTCTCGCGATGAGAAGACTAGGCTAGACAGCAATGGGCGATTGTGTGCACACCCGGTGTTGAACAATGGGCCGTACCCAGGACTCCTCGACTTGTATGGCAACTGAACGCTGCAGCAGCGTTACAGACAAGACCAGACGATGATGCCCCTTGAAACCTGTCAAGATGCCATCAAGTCCGCAAAGCGGCCCGCGTTCGACTCTCACTCTTTGTCCAATCTGAAGGAATTGACAGGGTTCTCTGGGCAGGCCCGATTTAACCGCGGATTGCAGGGCGGCGACTTCCTCATCGGCAACCGGGACTGGATTTTTGCCGGTTCCCACGACCTGGACAATTCCTGGTGTCACAATGATCGGCAACCGGTCTGTTGGATCAAACCGACAAAACAAGTAACCAGGAAATAGCGGGAGTTCGAGGTTCTTCGTGCGATCCGACCAGCGACGCTGAGACACGTAAACAGGCAAGAAAAGTTCGTAGCCTTTGCCGCGTAGCATCGAGGCGACAAAATGCTCATACCGAGACCGCGTCTGGAGCGCGAACCACGAATAATTATCGGCCGTTGATTTCATTTTCGCTCTCGAGAGAATTCAGTGAATTTGTTGCCAGTCGCGTTCCTGAAACGGGCAAGCTACCGCCATGAGAGTCCCGACTTTCAACCCTGTAGCGCAGGGCGAGCTAGCAAGCGGCGCAGCTTGCACTGTCTCGCGATGACAAAACGGACGGGCTAGCCATCATTTTTCTTCCGTCCCGCTTCCACCGTAGTAAGAATAAGCGCCGTAGGCCGCCTGTTCCTCGGCGCGGTTCAGAATAATTCCTAGAACTCTTCTCCCTTGAAGCTCTTGCAAAGCCGTACCAACTGCCTCGTAGCTCGTTGATCCGGCACGAACCACGACGATGACGCCATCGCACCGGCCCGCCAATATGCTTGCGTCGGAGACGGGCAGCACCGGAGGGGCATCAATGATGATCCAGTCGAAAAGGGTAACCATTCGACGCAGGAAGGATTCAAACCGCTCACCGGACAACAATTCCGCCGGGTTGGTAACCGCGCTCCCGGCGGAGATAAAAAACAGCCCACCCTCTGCGTCCGTTTGGATAACGGATGATTCATCTGCTGTCCCTTGGAGGAACTCCGTTAGTCCCGGAATCCCTGGAACGCCCAGGCAAGTGGCGAGCCTCGGCATGCGCAGATCTCCATCCACCAGCAACACGTATCGATTGTGTTGGCGCATGATCGCCAGAGCGAGGTTCAGCGCTACGAAGCTTTTTCCCTCAGCAGGTACGCTACTGGTCACCAGCAGGGTGTTGAGAGGTTCATTCCCGCGAATCTGGTATAGCCCGGCACGTAGTTTTCCGAACTGCTCAGCACACGGTGCAAAAGGTTTGCCATTGGAGACGACATCGTAGGTGGAATCGAACTTCCAGCCCGGCTTTCGGCAGCGCTGCCACAATTCATTTAGGCCACTGAAGTCAGAAACGCTAGTGATCGCTTTTTCCCTCGTAGGCATGCTCAGGCTGAGCTGTTCGAGTTCGTTGTCCCGTGTGGCCTTCTTAACGACAGAAGGGTTTGCTTTCAACTCCTCCGGGAATAGGGCAGGCTCCTGGCCGTGCGCCGCTTGCTTCAAAGCTTCATGAATGCGGCTCATCGTTCGCTTTCTCCACGGCGGGCTGCAACCGGCGCGGGCCGGGAACCCAGAGCGCTATCACCGAGTATTCCCTGGTTTCTACCCCATTCGCCGGCATTTTCCTCGCGTTTCCTGCTGTTCCGCGAGACGTCCGATTCGGCGCTATCGAACTCAAAATCCTTTGCCACTTGTGCGACGTGGGCCGCGGAGACGGGGCAAGCCTGATCGGCAAAAGCGTGGATGAGAGAGTGTTCACAAAGAATGTTGATCACTCGCGGGATTCCTTGCGAATAGGCGTACACGTTCTGAATAGCCTCGGGAGAGAAGATCGGATGGCCCTCAGCGCCCGCAATGGAAAGGCGCTTCTCCACATAGCCTTGCGTTTCCTCAGCGGAGAGTGCAGCCGTCCGGCAGCGTATCGTGATTCGCTGTCGAAGCTGTCGTAGCTCCGTGCGTTTGAGTTTCTCCTCGAGCTCCGGCTGGCCGGACAAAACGATCTGTAGCAATTTTTCCGTGGACGTTTCCAGGTTCGTGAGCAGGCGGATTTCTTCGAGCAACTCGACTGAAAGATTCTGCGCCTCGTCCAAGATAAGCACTGCCGTTTGTCCAGCGCGGAACCGGTCCAAAAGCCAGCGGTTCAAGCGTGATAGTTTCTCGCTCTTGGTTTGCGATTCGCAGGGAAGGCCGAAATCGGTCATCAAGCAGTCGAACAAGCCATCGACGCTGAGCCGTGTATTGAATATGAAAGCGGTAGCTGCCCGGGCTTGGCGGAGGCCATCCAGCAAGGCGTTGAGCAATGTGGTCTTGCCCGTTCCCACCTCACCTGTCATTAGAACGATGCCGTACCGATTCCGGATTCCGTAGGCTAGACCCGCCAGCGCCTCGCGAGTACTGGGTGTCAGAAACAAATACCGAGGGTCGGGATTCACTCGGAATGGATCTTCTCGCAGCCCGAAGAACTCCTGGTACATGTACGCTACCTCACGCCTGTCTTGCGGGCGCCCCGCACCCGGAGTTCGGAGCGGGCGAGTAGGTGGGTCACGATTTCCCTCCTCCTGGCCGATTCCATAGACGGGATCACAGCAAGAGTGGGCAGGGCCAGGTAGACCTCAACGTCTTGACGCTTTCGAAGCGATTTATCGCCGGACTCAACCACGAGCGCCAGGCCCGCTCCCAATCCGAGACCGGCCATTAAACCACCGAAGGTAAAAAGGCGACGATTGGGAAAGGAAGGACTCTCAGGGAAGCTTGGAGGGTCAAGCACACGGAAATTTTCTCCCTGCTGGCGGCGTTCCAACTCGGTGGCCATTTGGGCTTCATCTCGTTTCTTGAGAAGGTCGTTGTAGAAGTTGAGGGCCGTCTGATAATCGCGTGTCAAAGCCTTGAATTCCTGTTGGACTATTGGACTCAGTTGGATTCGGCTCTGAAGCGCTTTGATCTGGGGCTTAAGCTGCTCCTGATCATTCCGCTTTTGGCTAATGGTTAGCTCGGCTTGGTGAAGCTGCGCGCGAAGTTGCTGGACCTGTTGCGGTTCGACAGTGAGCGCGTTTGGCTCTTGGCTGGTCGACTGAGTCCGATCCTGCGCGGGAACGTCTAAAATCTTCTGCCGGAGCGCCGCAATTTCCTCCTTGAGTTTCAACACGGCGGGATGTTTGTCCGTGTAACGCGCCTGCAGCGAAGGAAGCTGATTCTCCACATCAGTCAGTTGCTGCTGCAAGGTTTGGGGATTACGGCCATCCGCCGAGGATTTCAAGGCTGCCAACTGCTGGCTGAGCATCGATTCTACAAATGCCTTGTTTTGTTGTGCTTGGTTGAGATCCTGAGTGGCAGCCTCGAGCTGAGAGGTCAGGCCGGCTAGCAGTGTGAGGTTGGTCTGCTCGTCCTCGGGCTGTGCTCCCAGGTATTGGGCTTGGAATTTGGCCAGCTTGGCGTCCTGTTCATCGAGCTTGGTTTTGGCGCTATCTAATTGCTTGCTCAGGAATTGAGTGGTGTCCTCGGCCTGCTGTTCGCGCAGGCGCAAGTTCTGCTCCATGAATAATGAGGTCACCTGGGAGCATACCTGCTGGGACAGACTCGCCTGCCCCAGTGTTACATCAATGTTAAAGCCGAGCAGTGCCAGTGACAGTGTCCCGGGCGTTGGGCTCAGAGGCGTGACTTTTATTGATTTCTGCAATCGATTGGCGAGTACCTCCATCGGAGCTTGCCTGGCATCCCCGTAGAGTCCGAATTGTTCGACCAAGTGTTGCAGGCGGGTGCGACTGAGGATCTCTCCCTGCATGCTGGCGAGGCGACGGTTCAGATCATCGCTCACCACCGGTTTGACGTAGCTGTCTGGCACGATAGGGGCTTCCACCAGGACTCTGGTGTGGGAGGTGTACTGTTTCGGTAGAACGAGAGAAAGAACCAAGCCAGCTACAGCGCACAAAGCTCCGGGAATGAGTAACCACCAGAACCTCCGGCGGAGGATCGCCATCCAATCTTCAACGCTCAACTCTCTCTTGACTGCCATTAGTTTTCTCAGTCGAGTATGGTCGCGATAGTCCACTCGGCCCGCTGCTTTGCTTCTAGAACTCGCTTGTTCGAATCTCAACTTACCGAACGGGGAAATCCCCGCCAATCCGGTACAATTCGGAAAACAGGGCGTGGAAATCCCGCAAAGAGAGATGGGGGATTTTCCCCTAGTCCACTTTTGGGCCTAAAACCAGCTGTTAGAGATTGTGCTTCCCGATTCGATAAAAAATACCGAGGGTATATCGACCGTCGTCCACATCTGCGAAGGGGACATATTGGTTCACGCGTTGCCGAAAAACGTGGTATTCGAAATGCACGCTGAGGTTTTCAAAGACCGAGTGTTCCACAGACACTCCCGCGGATTGTGTATTTACCGCTCCTCTCCCGCTAAACCCTTGTAGCACAGCGGATCGCGCATTGCTGGCCACCAATACTAAATCTGAGTTGTACCCAAGCCGGTGGCGCAGTTCCGCACCTTCATATGCGCTCACGACGGTAGTGAACAGTCCTCCGCCGTCGGTGATCAACCGCTGCGCGGTCAAACGCAGGACCATCTGATCAGACCGCAAGGTGAGCGACACGCCAGCGCCTGGACTCAACATCCTAGCCGTGGTACCAGAAGGAATGGCCCCGGGTGTCCGCGCCTGCCCCGACAGAATCGTCAACGACACACCCGTCATAG
>Ga0209648_10001991_pt1 | contig 16731 bp, 11 predicted proteins | sample GraSoi2013_115cm_FD_185830 | JGI IMG/M metagenome (GOLD analysis project Ga0209648, IMG submission 185830) | Grasslands soil microbial communities from the Angelo Coastal Reserve, California, USA - Sample 9_17_2013_115cm (SPAdes) (version 2) | ecosystem: Environmental > Terrestrial > Soil >...
CTAGAGGCGCTATCCGAAACCACGCCGCGCAGACGCCGGTAGGGTCGTTCCGTGGACGACGCCGCACTCTCAGATGCCGCCAAACTCGCGCTCGACTCCCCCGTCGTGACCCAGGCTGTAGCGCTCAGCATGTGGATCGCCGAGTCGGGTCCGCTACCGATCACCCCGCGGCAGGTGCTCCGCAGGCCCGACATCCCGATCGCCGCAGGGTGATCGGCGTGGCCCCGCCGGAGAAGGCGCGCACGGCCGCTGACGTGCCCGCGCTGAACCGGCCGTGGAACCTCGCGCTGGCCATAGGCCTGCTGCGGACCGACGGCGGCAAGGTGACCGCGGGACCGGCGCTCACGGCCTGGCCGCCCGCCGAGCCGGACATCTTGGCGGCATGGTTCGACGGGTTGCTGACCGTCTCCGGTATCGAAGCGGGGAACCCGTGGGGCGATACATCAGCGGCGGACGTCCTCGTGTTCCTCACCGCCGCCCAGGAGGCGGCCGACGGCGTGCCGCTCAAGGACAAGCTGACGAAGCAAGCAGTGGAGCTTGTCCAGCGGATCGGCATGGACGCGGCACTCTTCTGGCCGGAGAAGAGGATCGCGAACACGACGGAACGGCTCACGTCGTTCGGCGCGATCGAGAACGACGCGGTGTCCTCGCTCGGCCAGTGGGCGGCGGCTCGCCTGCGTGAGATCCTCGCCGAACCCGACGAGGCTCTCACCGCCGCCGAACTGATCGCCTACCTGGCAGACTCCGACGAGGACGAGTGGTACGAGGATGCCTGGGCCTGGCTGGACACCCAGCCCCACCCAGCGGAGGCCGCGCGGCAGCTCCTGACGGAAGCCGCGCCGTTGGAACCCCGGCTGCGCTGGATCGCTACCTATGTGGTCGAGTTGCTGCAAGAAGAGGCTCTGCCCGTGTGGCGCGAGATGACCGCCGTGCCCCACATAGGGCCGCACGCGAGGTTCGCTCTTTTCACCATGGAGGCAGGACCTGAGCCAAACGACGGTGAGTGGCTCTGGCTGGCCGTCGAATCCGCCGCGGTGGCGCTGGCGAAGACGGGACCGGATGAGGCGGTCAGCGTGCTCTGGGAGTGCCTCCCGGCAGAGAGGCTGGCCGCGGACGACCTGGAGCACCGTCTGACCGTGGTCCGGGCGACCGATCACCCGTCGGCGCTGTCGCTCGCGGCGTCCATCGCGGACTTTGTCGCGTCGGCCGGAACAGAGTCGCTCAGCGTGAACCAGTGCCCTGCAACTGAAGGTCTCGCTCGCCCGCTGGCGGCCGCCGATCTGGCGGACCGTACTGATACCCGCCACCGCGAACCTCGTTGAACTGCACCGCGTGATCCAGGTCCTGTACGGCTGGGACGGCGATCACTTGCATGCCTTCCGGGTCCGCCGCGCGGCGTACAGCGACCCGTCGTTCTCGCTCGAGGAAACGCGGGATGAGTACACGATGCGGGTGCTCGCCGCCCTCAGCGCCGGAGGCGGCAAGATCACCTATGAGTACGACTTCGGCGCGAGCTGGGTCCACGAGATCGCGTTGCAGAAGAAGGTGCCGCGGGAGCCTGGCGCCGGCTATCCGTTCTGCGTCAAGTACAGCGGCGACTCACCGGTGGAGTACCCGGACTGCGACAGCGAAGAGGAGCAGCGACCCGAGCCGTTCGACCTGGAAGCGGTGAACCACCGCCTCGCTTCGCTCCGCGAGTAACCTCACTCTGCTCGCCTCGAACGGCGCCTCGATCGGCGACTCTAACCATCGCCATCAGCTCGTCCACGGTCGCCACGTGAAGGCTTCACCGTCCATGCACGCCTGCCGTATCTGCCAGCACGCTGATCCGCGTCCTCGTGGCTGACGATCAAGCCGCCGTCCGCGACGGGTTCGACTGTCACGACCGCGCCACGCTCGTCGCGCTTGCCTACGAGACCCAGCTCATCCAACCCGGCGATGCCGGGCGGCCAGCGTGACCTGGATGCCGACCTGCCCAATGCCACCCACAACGGCCGCGCCGGGCAGCCCGGCGATGGTGGGCCGGGACCGCACACGTCTCGGCATCTGGCACGCACCGCAACGCCAAGGACAGCGGTGAGGAGCGGTTATCGCCGAAAGCAGGGCGGCAACCGTGCTGCGTCCAGCCTGAGGTAACCGCGAGAACCTGCCTTGCACGGACCAGGTGACGGCGGTCCCTCCCGCCCCCGGGTCGTCCGCTGCCGAGGGTCCGCTCGTATCGGGAACCACTTATGAACGGTTCGCAAGGCAGAATGCCTACGGCGCGGGCAAGCCGCCCTCGCAGATCTCGCGGCGAGGTCAGCGGGCGCGCTTGGCGCGCATCGCCGCGGCATATGCCGCGCTGGCTTGCGGTGTCGCACCAGGGGCGGGCCACCAGCGCTGCTGGGAAAAGGTGAACGGATACCAGCGGGCGTCAGCCCCGTACCGGACCTGGACGCCCGCCGCCGGATCAGTTATGGTCCCGTCGCCGAGCTCCAGCCTGGCTGCGGGCACATGGTCAGCGACTTGCCGGAATGCATGGTCCAGCAGGTCATCCGACGGCATGGTGGCTTCGCCGGCAGCCCGGACACCGGGAGGGCCCCCATGGCGGAAGGCGAGCAGCCGCCGCCGCACCTCGATCTCCGCTAGCCCTGCGTTACTGGCGATCGCCTGCTGGCGACCCAGGCCGGGCGCCTGGGCCAGGATGCGGATGGCGTCGGACAGCGGATCCTCATCGCGGGGATCCGGTGCGCCGCCGAGGATGGCAGCCGCGCGGCGCGCGGCGTCGTGGATCAGCACCACGAGCTGATCCGGACCCGGCAGCGGTGCGGGAGCCGGCTCGCCGAGCCAGGCAGGTTCCGGCTCGGTCATGAGGTCACTCCCAGGCTGACGAGTTGCTGTAGTTCGGCGTCGGTGAGCTCGGTCAGTCCCATCTCAGCTCCGGTGAGGATCTGGTCGGCGAGTGCCCGCTTGTGGCGCAGCAGCTCGCTGATGTGATCTTCGACGGTGTTCTCAGTGATCAGGTGGTGCACGTGGACTGTGCTGTGCTGTCCGATGCGGTGGGCGCGGTCGGTGGCCTGATCTTCGACAGCGGGGTTCCACGGCCGGTCGAAGTGGATGACATGCCCGGCGCGGGTGAGGTTGAGCCCGACGCCGGCGGCGCGGACGGACAGGATAAGGCTGTCCTGCTCACCGGCCTGGAAGCGGTCGACGACCTGCTGGCGCCTGCCGAGCGGGACACTGCCGTGCACCACGTCGGCGCGGATGCCCCGGGCGGTGAGGTGGACGGCTAGCTGCTGTGCCATCCAGACGTACCCGGTGAAGATGAGGGACGCCTCGCCGGCCGCGGCGATGTCGCCAAGCAGCCCTTCCAGCACGGTCAGCTTGCCGGACCGTGCTGCCTCCGCGTCGGGATCCCAGTTGCCCGGTGCCTGGCGCAGGTAGTGGGCCGGGGTGTTGCAGATCTGCCGCAGCGCCTGCAGCATGCGCAGGACCAGGCCGCGGCGCTGGATTCCGGTGCTGGTGCGGATTTTCTCCAGGGTGTCGTGGGTGACAGCGGTGTAGAGGGCCCCCTGCTCCGGTGTCAGCGTGATGAGGTGGTCGCTGACGATCTTGCTGGGCAGCTCGGCGGCGATCGACGGGTCGGTCTTGCGGCGCCGGAGCAGGAACGGGCCGACGAGCCGTCGCAGGCCATTGTCGTCGCCCGCGGTGCTGGCCGCCTGGAACGCCTTCGCAGTGCCGAACAGGCCCGGGCTGGTCCAGTCCAGGATGGCCCACAGGTCAGTGAGGCTATTCTCGACCGGGGTTCCGGTGACCGCGATACGCAGCCCGGCCGTCACTGATCGCAGGGCTCTGGCCTGCTGCGTGCGCGGATTCTTGATGTTCTGCGCCTCGTCGGCCACGACGAGGCCGAAGGAGGCAGCACGAAACTGCGGCACGTCCCGCACCAGGGTGCCGTAGCTGGTGAGGACGATCTCACCAGACCCCAGGTCGTCCAGGTCGCGCGCGGCGCCGTGGTGCCGGCGGACGGCGATGCCGGGTGCGTACTGGGCGATTTCCCGTTCCCAGTTGGTGAGCAGCGACGCCGGGCACACCACGAGGGTGGGGCCGGTGCCCCTGTGCAGGTGGAACGCGATGATGGTGAGGGTCTTGCCCAGGCCCATGTCGTCGGCGAGGACCGCGCCGAAGCCGAAGCTGGTGATGCTGTCCAGCCAGGCCACGGCGCGCCACTGGTAGCCTCGCAATTCGCCGTGCAGTCCCGGCATGCTGAGCGGCGCGCTGGCCGGCTTGTCCGGCCGCGGGTCGCGGATGCGGTCGGCGAGCTCGGCAAGACGGCCAGTGGCGGCGCATGGGTAGGATTCGTCGCCGATCTGGATCTGACCGGTGAGCACGGCGTTGATGGCCAGGGCGCCGGTGACCGTGGCCAGCCTCCGGTTGCGGGCCCGGTTCAGGGTGTCCGGGTCGATAACCACCCACTGGCCGCGCAGCCGCACCAGATGCTCGGCCCTGGCTACGGCGGCTAGCTCTGCCTCGGTCAGAGCGTCATCGCCGAGCCACAGGCCCCAGCGCAGGCTCACCTGTGACGTGGCGGACACGGACGTGCCGGACTCCAGCACCGCGCGGGCGGTGAGCCCGCAGACCAGCTCCGCTGGCCACTCGACGTGGATGCCCAGGCCGCTGAGTTCCCGCCCGGCCTGGCCGAGCAGCGGGCTGACGTCATGGTCAGCTAGCTGGCCCGGCCCCGCGCGCAGGCCGGTGCCGAGCCTGGCGAGTGGCGGCCAGCTACGCGCGGCGCGGCGCAGCAGGCGTAGTTCCGGGCCGCCGAGATCGGCCGGCCGCAGCTCTGCGCTGACGCCGCCGTCGCGGACATACAGCCGGATGGTCAGCGACTCAGCCGGGCGCGGGTCGGCTATCTCTGCGCACCGGTCAGCCCAGTCGATGACTGCTTCGTCTAGTAGAGCGGGCGGGCCAGCGTACGGGGTGCGCCCGGCGATGAGCGCGGCCCCGGGCGGTCGCAGCAGGTGCTCAGCGATTAGCTCGGTGAATTCACGCTCGTCCGGATCGGCGGGCGCCCCGCCGGGCAACACCACGCCCCACCGGTCGCGTCCGCTGGCATCAACGGCAGGGTAGCCGCGGCGCTCGGCGATTGCGGTGAGGGTGACTCGGCTGAGCTGCTGCCAACTGTGCACATCCGGGTGGGCGACCTGGCCGGACAGCGTTGCCAGGGCCGCCGCCAGCTGCGCGGCCGGCACCGCGACCTGGGGTAGCTCGTCGGGCAGCGGCCATCCATCGGGCAGCCCGAGGTGAAACCGTCCGCCCAGGTAGGTAACGGTGCAGCCGGCTTGCAGCAGGCGCTCAGCGATGCCGGCCGCGCTGGTGGCGTACTGGGCGACGGTCTGCACATGCGCTGCGGGTACCGACTCGGTGTCCGCGGTCAGCTCGCCGAGCAGGGCGGCGGCTGCCGCGGCGCGGGCTTCGGTCTTGCTGCGGCCACGCCCGGTACCGACTGCCTCGCCCTCGGCGTACCGGCAGCTGGCGCTACAGCTGAAGGTCGGCTGATGCGCTGGCCCCTCGGCGGTGATGCGGAAGGCAAGGTCGGTGATCAGACCGACCTGGCTCCGCTCGTTCAGCTCGGTGACCGGCCCGCCTTCATTGATGACACTGTGGTCAGCTGCGGCGGCAGACGCCCCGTCGGCGAGCGGCGGCATGAGGTCGGACAGCAGTGCGACGGCGGCCAGTGCCCGGGCGGCCGCAGTGGTGGCGGCGCGGCCGGGGGCGCCGACGTGGGTCCGGTCCTGGATGCCGTGGTGCTCGGGTAGTACGGCGACGACAACGCCGTCGGAGATGGTGACGTAGCGGACGGGTGTCTGGTTCCGGGCCTGCGTGTACAGGGACAGGACGCCGCCGGCCAGCTGCGGGCTGCGGGTGAGCTGCTCCCAGGTGGCCTTGCGGTCAGCGGCCTTGCGGTCAGCGGGCCGCGAGACCGGGGTGGCGACCAGGAGTAGGTCGTGCAGCTCGCTGCTGGACAGCCGCCGCCCGGCGGCGGATGCCCCCGCAGGAACCGGGCCGGCCGACAGGTCGAGCGGATCGGGCAGGCCGGCCAGGGCCGCGACCAGTGACAGGGCGGCAAGACGGCGGGCCGTTTTCTTGCTGGCGCCGGTACCCTGCCGCCCCGTGACATGCTGTCCGCCGACGGTCAGCGTCGCGCGTGCGGTGAAGCCGTCCGCCCCGCCGCCCTCCTCGAATGCGATCGGCGCGCTGAGCCGCTGGGCCTCAAGGTAGACGACGGTGACTGCAGTGTCAGGTTCGGCGGCCAGGCTGCCGAAGACGCGGGCCCGCACCGGCTGCCATGTCCCATGCTGCCCGGCGACGAGGAGGATGTGGTGCAGCTCGCGAGCCTGCAGCGTGCCGCCAGTCAGCCGGCGTTCCGCCTCCGCCACGGCCTCGGCCAGCACATCGGCCGGAACGCCGTCCTGGCAGGCGGCCTTGAGTGCGGTGAAGAAGTCATCCCCGGTGAGCGCGCCCCAGTCCTGGATGCTGCCTACTGCCCTGGCGACCGTCCGCGCGCGGCTTTTCGGCGGCGGTGCAGGCGGTGGCCGGTCCTTTAGCCGAACCGCCAGCTCGGCAGGACTGGGGACACGGGACGACGGGGGCACCGTCAATTATCCGGGTTCCGCCGCACCGCCGTGGCATCTCGCCATACTAGCCACCGGGCCTGCCGCCGCAACCCACCCTTCATTCAGAACGGCCCGTGGTTCCCGCCCAGTCAAATTCCACGCTCCCATGTCTCCGCGCCGCTCGGGTCTCCGGGTCCACCCGCCCTCTCGTCTTTGCTGTCGAAGTCGTCCTTGTATTCGAGGTTGTCGCTAGACGCGGGCATATCGAACGTAACGCATCCGGCACCACGCGCCGCCACTACTCGTTGACGCACCGGGCGACCTGGCGCCTCCCGGATCACAGTGGCGCCGCCAAAATCCAGATCTGCACAAGCGCGGCATTAATCCACATGAATCCGACGTCGGCACCGGGCGCCGGTTCCGCGCCCGCTGCCTCTTGTCTTTTGCCGTGGCCCGGCAGCCCCGATGATGGACGTGCGCGATGCCACGGCCTGGCTGCCTCTCCCCCCAGTTCTCGTCCCGCGCGGGCATTAGCCATCCGCCTGTCGCCTTCCGGGTGCCACGATTGCCGATTTCCCTGGTCAGGCGGCATAGGACGCGCAACGGTGCCGGCAACCCCGTTACTGGATTGCGACTTTCATTGGTGGTGGGGCGCGGTAGCTGAGCCGGCAGGAGATTAGCCTCGGCCAGCGTCGCGGTGTGCCGCTCCTGGGGATTGCCCGGCATGCCTGCCCGCGGAGGACCTGCCGGCACCGGGCTCTGCCGGTGCGCGGCCCGCTGCTGCCGTTAGATGCGGACATGACCTAGCGTGACAGGGAGATCGGTCGCTCAAAGCTCAGCACTGCGCAGGCGATTTAGCACGGCTTAAGATATGGCTCGCCCCAGATGTCGGCCACACGCATATGAATCGGTTCTGCGCGTCTTCGATCGACGAGTCGGCCATCCCCTCTTCGCGGCATAAGAGTGCATTCCGAAAGGGACCGGTCGTAGTACGAGCCATCGAACTCCGCTACCGCTACCGGTACCGCTGAAAGGCAATCTCGGGCGAACTGTCGTCATAGCACCTTCCGCAGAGTCCAGGAGAGCGTGGAAGCCGAGGTCGGTACGGTGTCGGCTGGTTCGGCAAGTGTTCCGTCGATTACTTCGGCCAGGGGCTGGGGGATGGTCGGGAGGCGTTCGCGCACGGGGATCGGGGGCTCGCGCAGCACTATCGCGACCGGGTCCGCGGTGGGCGGGAAGTCGCGTGGTGTCCCGCCCGTCAGCATCCAGTACAGACAGGCCATGATCGCCCACAGGTCCACGTCCGGTCGGGCGTACTTGTAGTCGATGAGCTGGCAGCGGGGCATGAAGGCCACGCTGCCGCCGATCGCGCCCGAGCGCGTTTGCCCGACAAGCCCGCCTGGTCGAACGCCGTGCTCCTGGGTCTTGTCGGCCTCGTCGCCGGTGCCGACGACGAACGTCACCGACCAGGGCACCGGTCAGTCACCGGCCCCGGACGGAAAGTCGAAGTCCCACGCCAGTTCCCATGCCCGCAGCATCGAGTCCAGGTCGGTGGTGGCCAGCAAGGTGCCGTCCCGGCTCAGCTCCACCTGGTAGAGCGCCGCCCGATGGCCCTCCAATGTTCGCAGGCAGCGCCCGGAACGCAGGTCCCACACCCGCACCAATCGGTCCCAGCCGCCGGTGACCGCGAACGACCCGTCGGCGCTGAGGGTGAAGACGTGCGGGCCGTCTGGCATCGGCAGGGTGCGGAGCGTCTGCCCGGTGGCGGTGTCCCACACCCGCAACGCCTCGCCATCGGGGGTCGCGGCCAGTCGGCCGTCGGCAGCGAAGGCGACGGCGGTGCCGAGGTCGCCCCGCCAGCCGTGCCTTTGGACGGAATACCGGAGCTCGCCGGTGCTCACGTCCCACGCACCGACGGACAAGAACTGGGAGACGAACAGGATCCGGCCGTCCGCACTGAAGTCCAGGCGTTCCCCAGACGGACGCGACCGCAGCTTCCACGCGGCACGGTCCGCATCCAGCGGCCACAGGTGGACCTCGTACTCGTCGGACGGGCTGCCGAAGCGGTTCGCACCCGGATGAGTACCACCGGACGTGGCCGCGTACCGGGCGTCGGGGCTGAGCGCGACCGCGTTAACCTTGCCGCCGTGCGCCCGCAGCGTGCGCAGGATCTCGCCTGCGGGCAGGTTACGCAAGCGGACTGTGCCGGTCTCGTCGCCGATCAGGATCCGGTCGCCCATCGGGTTGACCGCGAACGCCGTGATGGCGCCCATCTCGTCGGTGAACAAGCGATTGCGGCCGGTCTCGGGGCTCAGCTGCCGGATCGTGCCCGCAGACGTCAGGACCGCGAGCAGCATGCCGTCCACCGCGAACTGGATGTACCGTGGCCTGCCGCCCTCGCCGTGGTCGAAGGTGTGCACTCGCTGTCCTGCGGGGAAGCCCCAGAAGTCCACCTCGCCGGACCACCGGCCGGTCGCCGCCCAGAGACCGTCCTCGCGCAGGACCAGCGTCGGCGGCTTGGTGAACACGTGATCCCCGTCGTAGGAGTACAACGGCGACGCGCTGAGCAGTGTGGACCTGCGGCCGTGCGCGCCCACCCGTGCCCGCGCCGCCCGCAGGTCCGGGTGGAGGTCGAAGCCGGGCACCCGGCGGGCGGATCGCAGAGCCTGCGCCGCGGCCGGGAACCGGCCCTGCTCCGCGAGGTCGCTCGCACGGTCTATCAGCTCGCGGAACACGTCCTCCGCCCGGATGAGTTCGGGGACAGGCCGTGGCCGTGCGTAACACCAGGGCGCCTGGTAGTCGGCGGCGGGCAGCGACCGGACTGCGACCTGGCCCGAGCGCATAGCGATCACCGCGACCCGGCTGTCCGCGCTGACCGCGGCAGCGCGCACCCCGCCAGCTCCGGGCGGCGGCACCCGGTCGAGCGTGCGCAAGCAGCGGCCGGTGGCCGCGTCCCATGCCTGGACCGGCCCGACGTCCACCGCGGACAGAACGGTCGACCCGGCCATGGCGACCGCTGCGGGCACTATATGCCGCCACGAGTGCCGCGCCTCGCTCACCACGGCGCCCCGCCGCGCGTCCCACAGCGTGAGCGGCCCGCCCTTCCAGGCGACCATGGCGTACCGAGCGTCCGGGGACACGGCCCCGACGTCCCTCGGATCGCCGTGCACGGGCCTGCCGTCCAGCGTTCCCCTGGCGGGTCCTTCCAACGTGGCGGCACAGCATCCGAGTGCCACGTCCCACGAACGGACCGTGCAGTCACCTTCCAGGCTGAGTCCGCCGAACGAGGCGGACAGGGCCCTGCGGCCGTCCTGGCTAAGCGCCAGCGAGGTAACCGCTCCGGCATGGGCAAGCAGGATGGCGACGCACCGCGACCCGTCAACTTCCCAGACCTGGATTACGCCGTCTGGGGCACCCATCGCGACGTAACGGCCGTCGCCGCTCACCGCCACGGTGAGAGCCCTCTTGACAGCTGGCAGTCGTCGCGTTCGGCGGCCTCGCTCCAGATCCCACAGTTCGACCGTATCGATTGTGCCGTCCTTCCGGAGGGCCGCGCCGAGCGTGCCGGCTGCGTCCATCGCCACAGCCGTGACCGGCCGCCTACGCCGCGTGAGCGTATGTTTCCGCCGACTTTGGTCTGGCGCCCACGCCAGCAGCCTGCCCGCCTTGTCGCCGGACAGAACGAGGCCGCCGTCCGCGCTTACCGCGACCGCCGGCACGCCCGTGTCGGCGTGACCGTCGAAGTCGGCGTGGATCCGTGGCGGGCGACGCTCCCACTCGGCCAGCGCAGCGGCGGCGTCCTGGGAGGCCGGGTCGGCGGAGGCCGCCTCGCGCAGCAGTTCTCCGGCCCGCTCGTCCTCGTGCCGTTCCAGTTGTACGGCGCCGAGGAGCAGGGCACCGTACCCGGCCCGGGAACCACTGTCTGCGGCGAGCGCGGCCTCGACATTCGAGACGAGTGCTTCGCCAGTCTCCTGCGCCGACCGCCACCTGTGCAGGCCGAAGTTGTACACCGACGGCAGGTGCTGCGGATCGGCGCCGAGCGCCTGCCGCCACAACTGTTCGGCCTCCTCGGTCCTGCCTAGATCCAGGAGCGAGAGGGCCTGGTTCGACAGGCCGTCTGACAGCAGGCGCGCCGCCCTGGGCGCGGGCCGCTCGTAGGCGACGCCGAGGAGCTCACGGTACAGCCCGGCGAGCGTCACCGCCAGCTCGCCCAGACCGCTCGGGCGAGCCGCGGGATCCTCGGCGAAGCACCGGCGAAGCAGGGCCGCCACCGCCGGCGGGACCGGGATCCGCGCGTCGCTGTCACGCATGAACGCCTCCAGCGCCTCCCCGGCGGCCTGGCCGTAGCGGGACGGACGCTGCCCGGCGAACATCTCCAGGACGGTCACCGCCCAGGACCACACGTCGGTCGCCGTGGTCAGCCGGACGCTCCGGTCCCCTGCGGCCACCGCCTGCTCTGGGGAACAGTAGGCGGGCGTCATCCCGCCGAAGCTGGCCGTCTCCGGGCTGTCCGATGGTCGCACCGCCTCGCTCTCCGCGCTCGCGGATCGTGCCCTGGCTAGCCCGAAATCGGTCACCTTGGCCGTGCCGTCCGGTTCCAGCATCACGTTAGCGGGCTTGACGTCCTGGTGGACGAGCCCGGCGTCATGTGCGTGCGCGAGCCCCCACGCCGCCTGCGCGGCGATGTCGAGGATGCGGCCCAGTGCCGCCCGCTGGCCTCCCGCGTACAGGGTCCCGCCGCTCACGGCCTGCGCCAGGCTGCCGCCGTCAACCCACTCCGCGAACACCCGCGGCACGCCGTCGATAGTGCGAACGTACGCACAGCTGACCGTGTGCGGGTGCAGCCCGAGCCCCACCCAGGCGCCGGCCTCGGCCTCGAAGCGGCCACGGCCCTCCGGCGTCCGGGTCAGCTCGGGTCGCGGCGTCTTCACGGCCATGTCCACCTGCCAGCCGCGGTGGCGCACCCGGTGCACCACGCCCATTCCCCCGCTGTGCACCACGTCGAGCACCTCGTACAGGCCGAGCACGACCTCACCCGGCACCCAGTCCTGAGCCATGGCTCAGTCGGCCAGCGCGACGAACAGCGGACTGCCGAGGAGCACCGTCATGTCCTCGTGAGCATCGAGTTCAGGATAGGGACTCGGTCCGGCCAGCAGGCGTTTGGCCAGGAACTCCACCTCCTGCTCGGCGCCACGCAGCTGCCGGCTGGCGAGGTGGGTGGCGGCGAGCGCGCTCGCCGCCACCGCGGCGTCCCCGTCTTCGCCCAGCGCCGGCGCGAGTCCCTGGATTATCCCTGGCACCGTGGACGGCGCGAACGTGCCGCTATCCTTCTCCGCCGCGCTGAGCACGTGGCCGCTCGAACCGCCGAGCCCGACAGTCGTGCGCTCGGTGCCGCCGGCGAAGTAGACCACGTAACTCGTACCCAGCGGCCCCCACCGCATGGGCAACCGCCCCCGCACGTACTGGCCGGGCTCGTCGACGGTGCCCACGTCGCAGAAGTCGTCCACATACCGCACCACGCGCTCCAGGCGGGCCACCCGCTCCGACCCCGGATCCTCCACCGTGCGCTTGGCGCTGATGAACTTCAGGCTCACCCCGACTTCGGAGACGCGCTTGCGTGCGAACCCGGGGTCGATCTGCTGCAGCAACATGTCGATCTTGGCATCGCTGATGTAGAGGTAGTACTGCAGCGACATACGAACCTTTCGCCCGGCGGAACAAATCCTGCCAAGCCAGAATACTGGTCACCTGATCGTCGAGAGCAAGCACCGGAAATCGCGCAGATCGGCGGTTCGCGCGCTCGCTGCCTATGGTCTTCTCGCCGCGCTGCGTGATGACACTCCGGCGGCGCCTGATGACCGTGAAGTGCCGGTGGTCAAGCGTGGCGATCTCGGTTAGCCCATGGCGCTCGGGGCCGCTAAGGGCGGCACCGACGATGCCGCGCGGAAGATCAAGATACGTTTCCATGAGTTCGGCCATGCGGCCGATGTCGGTGCCCTGGAGTCCGGCGACGTTGAACCCATCGTGGGCGGATCTCTTCCGGGCCGTGATCTCCGACCGCACGCAGATGTCAGTTTCCCCTGGTCAGGCGACATAGGATCCGCAACGGCGTCGGCAAGCCCGTTACTGAATTGAGACATTCATTGCTGGCGCGTCAGCCGGACTGGCGCTCACCTGGTCAGAGGCCATCGTCTCCGGCGCGCCCACCGTCCTGGACATGCTGCGTCTGCCAGTGGTCCACGACGTGCTGTTGACTCGATGATCAGGGGCGAGTCCGGTGCTGACTGGGACGCTGCTCCTATCCGGCTGCCTGCGAGGCTTCGAAGTTGCGTCATGGACGCACCGTGGCCGCGAAGAGATCCAGCTTCCCCGTGCGGGTGTCGTTCCACACGAGATGGAAGGCCCCTGCACTGGCGGAGGCCGTCGCGCTGTGCGGGTCGAACGCGGCGGTGGTCACCTGCAGCGGTGGCCGGAAGCGGAGCGTCCCCCGCGGCCGGGAGACGAGCAGGGCCTGATTCACGCGGCCGCCGGCCAGGGCGAACGCGGAGATCGCGACCCGGCCCGCGTCGTCGACTGCCAGGTTGGGCTGGAAGTAGGTCACGCCGTCGGCGGGCGTCGCGGTCACCGCCTTGCTCCAGGTCCGGCCTCGGTCGCGGGATGCGGTCACCACGATGTCCGAGTGAGCCGCTCCGGGCCGGTGTGTGGTGAACGCGACGTAGAGGGCGTCGCCGTGGGGGGAGATGGCGACGGTCGGGCTGCCGTTGGCCTTGACGTCGCCGGGCAGTTGGATCCACGAGGATTCCGACCCCAGGTGGACCGGCGCGGCGAAGCTTCGTCCTCCATCGGTTGAGCATACGGCGACGACCTGGCCGATCATGTCTCCAGGCGCGTCCGGCATGGTTGTCCAGTCGCAGGCGGCGCACACCAGGCCCTCCGGTCCGGCGGCAAGCGTGGGACCCGCGCTTGTTTCCGAGGCGGCCGTGGATGCCGGCAAGATGGTGCGCGGCGGCTCGAAGCTCTTTCCGCCGTCGGTGGAGCGGGTGAAGCCGAGAGCCGACCCGAACGCGTCCGCGGGTGAGTTGCCGGGGGTTGCCCAGGCGACATAGACATTGTGCTCGGACGGGGCCTGGCCGGCGCCGACGGCGATCCCGGGATGATCGAAGTACTGTCCGGCCACCAGGGTCACTGGCGCCGAGAAGCTACGCCCGCCATCGTCGGTCCGCCACACGTACATGGCGCGGCCGCCGGGGGAGTTGCCCGCACGTGAGGCGCAGAGATAGCCGCGGCCATGCGGATCGAAGGCAACGGTCACGTCGTCACTAGCGGGGGCCTGGCCTGCGGGAGGCTGCGGCAGGGCGCCGTTTTGCCAGCTCGCGCCCGCGTCGAGTGAGATATAGGTGGCGATGAACTGGGGGTTCGCCGTGGGCGAGGCCTGGCAGGCGGCTAGGAGCTGGCGCGGGTTGCGGGGGCTGGCCGCGACCGAGGGTTCGACATGGACGCCGTAGTGATCGTGACTGACGTGGACATTCGTGATGCCCGTCCGCGGTCGCGCCGGGGAACTCGACGCTGGCGGAGCCGCGGATGCTGGCCCTGCCGTGCAGCCAGTGACGAAGGAGGAAGGCAGCAGGCCCGCCGCCACGGGCGCGGCGGCCGCTCCGCCGCGGAGCAGGCTGCGGCGGGAAATCCCCGGTGACGAGATGTGGTCGCTCATGGTTGGCGTACTCCCCAAGATCGGGTTGGCAGGACGTTCGCTTGCCGCACCAGGTGTAGGAGAAAGCAGGTGACAGCCGGGTGACAGCTGTCACCCGGCTGTCACCTCCAGTCGGCCAGCCGGCGAAGACCTGCCATCCTGGGAGCAGGTGATGGCCGATGCGAGTCCTTATAGCCGAAGACGACGACCGGCTGGCCCGGGCGGTGGCGGCCGGGCTGCGCCGCCGCGGGATGACCGCCGACGTGGCCCTGGACGGCGGCACTGCCCTCGACAAGCTGGCGGCTAGCAGCTATGACGTGGTGGTGCTGGACCGTGACCTGCCCGGCGTGCACGGCGACGACATCTGCCGCGCCCTGGCAGCCGAGCGCTCCGCGAGCCGGATCCTCATGCTCACCGCGGCGCGCTCGGTCAGGGACCGGGTGGAGGGCCTGGGCCTGGGCGCCGATGACTACCTGCCCAAGCCGTTCGACTTCACCGAGCTGGTCGCCCGCATCCAGGCCCTCGCGCGCCGTCCCGGCGCCCCGGCGCCGGCCGGGCTGGGCTACCGGGACCTCAGCATGGACCCGGAACTCCGCATCGTCACCCGCGCCGGGCGGCGGCTGGCGCTCACCCCCAAGGAGCTCGCCGTGCTGGAATGCCTCCTCAACGCCGACGGGCGGCCGGTTCCGGCCGAGGAACTGCTGCGGCGGGTGTGGGACGAACAGGCCGACCCGTTCACCACCACCGTCAAGACCACCATCGGCCGCCTGCGAGGCAAGCTCGGGGACCCGCCGGTGATCGAGACCGTCCGCGAGAGCGGCTACCGGATCGGAGGACCGTGATGCACCGCGCGTTCTGCCCCTGGCCGCGCCCGCCCCGCCGCACCGCCCGGCTGCGGCTGACCGCCCTGTATGGCGCGCTGTTCCTCGCCTGCGGCGCGGTCCTGCTCGTCGTCACCTACGTGCTCGTCGAGCGGGCCATCGACCCGGTGAACGTGAACCGGGTCATTGACCTCAAGATGCCCTTCGCCCTCAGCCTCACGGGCCGCGGCCGCTCATCCGCCGGCCAGCTCACCCCGCTCGAGGTGACACTGGCCAAGGCGATTGCCGGGGCCGACCTGGGGCAGGTGCTGATCCAGGCACCTATCGCCCTGGCGATCGTCACCGTTCTCGCTGTCGCGCTCGGCTGGGTGGTGGCCGGCCGGATCTTGCGTCCCCTCAGCACGATAACCGCCGCCGCCCGGCGGATCTCGGCCAGCAACCTGAACGAGCGCCTCGGCCTGCGCGGACCCGACGACGAGCTGAAGGCTCTCGGCGACACCCTCGACGACCTGTTCACGCGTCTCGAAACCTCCTTCCAGGCCCAGCGGCACTTCGTCGCCAACGCCTCGCACGAGCTGCGCACCCCGCTCACCCGCGAGCGCACCATGCTGCAGGTCGCACTCGATGACCCCGGTACCACCGCCGAGACGTGGCGGGAGGTCGCCCGGGACGTGCTCGCCTCCAACGCCGAGCAAGAGGGCCTCATCGAGGCGCTGCTCGCCCTGGCCACCAGCGAGGGCGGCCTCGACTGCCGCGACCCCGTCGACCTGGCGGCCGTAACCGGCGAAGTGCTGCTGGCCCGCCGCCACGAGGCCGGCCGCCTGGGCCTGCACGTCGAGGCCGACACCCGGCCCGCCGTTTTCGGCGGTGATTCTCTTCTGGCCGAACGGCTGGTGGCTAACCTGATCGACAACGCCGTACGGCACAACGTCGCCGACGGGATGGTCGAGGTCACCACAGGGTCAAAGAACGGCTGCGCCGTCCTGTCGGTGGCCAGCACCGGGCCGGTCATCCCGCCCGACGAAGTCGCCCGCCTGTTCGAGCCCTTCCAGCGGCTGCATCCGCGCGGCACCCGCACCGGCACCAGCAACGACGCCCAGAACGGCCACGGCCTCGGCCTGTCCATCGTCCGGGCCATAGCCACCGCCCACGGCGCCGCCGTCGGGGCACGCGCCCTGCCCGGCGGCGGCCTCGCGATCGACGTCACCTTCCCAGGCCAGCCGAACTCTGCCTCCGCGCCTCGATGAAGCACTGGTCCCGTTGCGCTACCGTCAGCGGAGAGATGCTGGCGCCAGGTCATGACCTGGCGGCCCTCCGGCCGGCGATCCACGCTCTTACGCTGTGATGGACCGTCTGGGTCACCCTTGCGGCCTATTCGTGCGCGGCAAGGCGAACACGAGCACCGTCGCGACTGAGATGGCCACATCCAGCGCGACCGCCAGGCCGAACGCCTGCGCGAAGGCCGCCGGCGGCGTCCCCACGCCCGGGCACGCTGAAACATCGTCGAGGACAGCAACGCCAATGGTGCCACCGACCTGTTGCCCGGTAGACAGCACTCCGGAAGCCATTCCCATGTGTGGGGGCCGGTGCGCGAGAGCACCGTGTCCAGCAGTTGCGGTAGCAT
>Ga0209648_10001992_pt1 | contig 16728 bp, 12 predicted proteins | sample GraSoi2013_115cm_FD_185830 | JGI IMG/M metagenome (GOLD analysis project Ga0209648, IMG submission 185830) | Grasslands soil microbial communities from the Angelo Coastal Reserve, California, USA - Sample 9_17_2013_115cm (SPAdes) (version 2) | ecosystem: Environmental > Terrestrial > Soil >...
CCCTTCGTGAGCGGGAACGCATAGGGTGAGTCGAGGGCCACCCCGGGGTGGCCCGAGTCGGCCATGAACGACGACTCCGCAACTGCCCATTTGCGCAAATCCACCCGCATCGCGGCCATTGCGGCAGCAGTCGAATCACGAGTCTGCTGCGCCTGTGCTGGTGCGGTTGCAAGCGCGATCCAGGTGACGGGGAGCAGCGACGCGATACACGGTGCGGTTCCCATCTACTGCAGACCTCCGTCGGCGATCGCGACCGGTACGTTCTCGCCCACGCGAAGGCTCTGCGCACGGAGCCGGGCGACGCAGAGACCTTGCGTTACCAGGACCGCGACAAGGCAGCGAGCAGGTTTCGTGCGGCGCATGTCAGGGAATCTCGTGGCGCGCGACCCGTATCAGCAGGCTCATGGCACGAGTCTACTAAAGGGGCGCGATACTGCGCCACACCGTGGTGCCAATGGTGGTGCCAACGGGGGCGTCGCTCGTCGTCGCCGGTCTAGCACGCCTCACGTAAGTCGTTGAAAAGACAACGGCCAGCGCTGACGAGCGCTGGCCGTGCGGGCTTACGAATCGAGAGCTCTACCGCTGAGCTACGGTGGCATGGACGGCCTCTAACCTAGCCACTCAGCGGTCGATGTGGTACTCCAGGGCCGCTTGACAGCGCAGTGGCCGATCGCGATCCTTCGCGCGTGCGCCCGGGGCGCCCGCGGGTCCGCGCGAAGGACTGAGTCCACCCCGTCGAACCAGATCACTGCACGGCTGTCTCCGTGCTGGCCGGCTTGCGGACCGCTGGCATTCAGCATGGAGGTCGTATGACAGCCCAGCAGCTGCCCCCGCGCCCCAATCTCGACCAGCTCAAACGGCAGGCCAAAGACCTGCTGCAATCGGCCCTGCGCCACCAACACGGCGCCCGGGCGCGATTCCGCGCGCTCCCCGCGTTCGCGTCCGCCACGGACGACCGCCTTGACCAGGCAACGCTCGCGCTGCACGACGCCCAGTCGGTCATCGCCCGCGAGTACGGATTCGATTCCTGGAATGCGCTGCGGGAACACGTGGAAGAGCGGACCCTCGAATTCGACGCGGCGGTCGTTCAGTTCCTCGAAGCGGCCACGGACGGACGCGGCGACCGCGCCGAGCGAATTCTCGCGCTGCACCCGGGTGTCGCGAAAGCGAACTTCCACACGGCGCTCGTCCTGGGCGACGCCGAGCGCGTAGTGGAACGGCTCAACCAGGACGCTTCCCTTGCCACGAAGCCGGGCGGCCCGCGCGGCTGGGAACCCCTGCACTATGTTTGCTATACCTCGATGGCCCACGATTCGCCCGGGCGCGCCGCGGGGCTCGTCGTGATTGCTGGGCGGCTCATCGCCCAGGGCGTCGACCCCAATACCCGGTTCCCCTGGCTGCATCACAACGTCCGCCGTCCGGTGCTGTGGGGCGCGTCGCGCGTCGTGCGCGTCCTGGCGCTCGTCGCCGCGCTTCTCGACGCCGGCGCCGACCCTAACGACGGCGTCACACTGCCATTGGCCGCAAGCGCGGGCGATATCCCTGTGCTGGAGGCGCTGCGCGCGCACGGTGCCGACGTCGATCAGGCGTGGGCAACCGACGGGGCGACCGCACTGTACGCGATTCTCAACTGGAGTCGCACGCCCGACGGAGCGGTCTGGCTGCTCGAGCACGGCGCCGACCCCAACGCCCGATTCGCCGAAAACGGCGAGACGCCGCTGCATGCGGTGGCACGGGCGTGGGATGTACCGCTGGCCGAGGCGATGGTTGCGCTCGGAGCTGACATTTCGGGCCGGCGCGCGGACGGCCGTACGCCCTACGCGGTGGCCGAGCTGAGCGGCAACCGGGCGCTGGCAAACTGGCTCCGCGAGCAGGGCGCGTCGACCGACATGTCGGAGGTGGACCGGCTCGTCGCGGCGTGCAGCCGCGGCGACCGCGCGGCGGCGGCCGCGCTGCTCACCGCGAATCCCGGGTTGCGCGACCAGATTACCGACGACCACTACGCCGCGTTTCATCAGGCGGCCGAGCGCGGAGACGTCACGGCGCTCGAGGTGATGCTTGGCTGCGGCTTCGATCCGAACCGTCCCGACGCGGGGATCGGGAAAACGACCCTGCATTCGGCGGCGATGGAGGGGTGGCCGGACGCTGTGCGACTGCTGTTGGCGCACGGCGCGTCAGTGACCTTGCGCGACCGCGAATTCCACGGTCAGCCGCTGATTTGGGCTGCCGAGGGATCGCGAACCCAGCACCGGCAGGGACGGGACTTCGCCGCCGTGGGCAGACTCCTGCTGGAGGCCGGGTCGCCGGTGGAGTGGGAGTCCGGCGCCGAGCCGGCGGAAGGCATCCTCGAGATCTTGGCGGCGTGGCAGCGGACGTGACCGTTTCCCCAACGGTAGGTTCGTGGTGCCAACCGTGGTGCCACAACATTCGTTGCTCATCGTCGCAGGCAGTCGCACCCGTCACCTTGACCCGCTCAAATAGAACGGCCAGCGCTGGGGTGCGCTGGCCGTTCGGGATTACGCATCGAGAGCTCTCGGGCTGTTCCCAGGACCGCGTTCGGATACTACGATTGTGTCCCGGTATGTCCCGTAACCAGACACTACCGCATGCGGAGCGCGGTGTACCGCTAGCGGAAGACCTGCTTGAACTGTTGCTCTTAAGACGTAGGGCACACGGAGGACTCGACATTCAGATCGGCATCGCCGCCGCCGCCGCCGTTGTCTCAGTCGCGGCGAACGCTACCGCGCAGCGCTTCGTCGTGTCAGGAGAGCCGGAAGGGCCGGCTCTGTACCAGGTCCACGGAGGGACTCGATCATGTCAGCCATCAGTCCGACCTCACGCGACCGGCAGGCGCGCCGCCGCAACGCTCTGCTGTGGACGGTGCAGGGCCTCCTCGCGGGTCTCTTTCTCTTCGCCGGCGGGGTGAAGCTAGCCATGCCGATCGGGGTGCTCCAGCAAATGTCGAAGCTGCCGGGCGCCTTCATGAAGTTCGTCGCGGTGGCGGAGCTCATCGGCGCCCTCGGTCTGGTGCTCCCGGGGCTGCTGCGCATCAAGCCGGGCCTCACACCCCTGGCCGCCGCCGGCCTGGTGATCATTATGATCGGCGCCACAGCCGTCACCGCTGCTACCCAAGGGATCGCGCCCGCCGCGCTCCCGTTCGTGGTGGGGGCCCTGTTGATCGTGATCATTCGCGGCCGCCGCCAGTGGTGGAGCGCCAGCGCGTGAGTCCGCTGTGCCGGCGCGCACCGCGCGCACCGTCCGCGCGGCTGCTCGCGCGGGCTGAGTGGAATCCGGGCGCCCCGATTCCGAACCCACGTCGCAGGGGAGCCTCCTCGTGCGTTACCTGATGCTGGTGGTTCCCAAAGCCTAGGGTGCGGTTCCGGCGCTACGATCGGGCTCGAGCGCTCTACCAATGGTTTGTCGCGACGCACCCGGCTGGCGTAGACACGGTCGCCGTCCGGCGGCACCTGCTGGCGCTCCCCCCGGCAGGGGCGCGCAGACCGACCTGAGGAAGGTCGTCCTCGAACGCTCGAGTCCCAGCGATGCGCGGAGCGCGAACGCGTCTGCTCGCGGAGACGAAGCGCATGCCGGGTGTCTCCACGTCACCCACGCTCGTGACTATCGCTGATAACTCGCGCGATCCGCCACTTCCCAGCCGCCGTGCGCCACACTCGGCGGAACCTTCTCGCCCGACAGTTCATTTATGAATCATACAGTGCCGAGGATCGGCCCGTGCCGCTCGCGCCGACGTCGGTCGGTACCATGACAAGGACACTCACTGTGCGCGTGCCCCTGGAGCCGCGGCTGACCGCCACACGACCGTGATCACGCCCCTAGCGAAAACCGTGATCCGCCGACCCGGCTGGGTGATCGGCGCGTGGACGGTGCTGGCCCTGGTGTTCGCCCCGCGCGCGCAGCGCGTGCAGCAACTACTCGAGGTGCGCGGCCGCTCCACGCGGCTCACGGAGGCGGGGCGCGCCGATGTGCTGCTTCGGACTGCGTTCCCCCACCCCTTCGCCGAATACGTCGCCATCGTGGTGCGCGGTCCGGTACCTGCGACCGACGAAGGGTTCCAAGCGGTGCTGGACTCACTCGCCATCGCGGTCCGACACCGGCCGTACATCAGTCAGGTCGTCTTAGCCAGCAGCCTTACCGGCTCGCGTTTCGTGAACCGGGACCCGCGAGCGACCTTCCTCCTCGCCGCCACGCAACCCGACCGGGCCGACGATGTGACCAACAACTTCGTGCCCGACCTTCGGCAGACTGTGCGGGAGGCGGTGCACCGCCTGCCGGCGGCGAACGACTTCGAGGTGACCGTGACCGGGAACCCGGCCCTCGACTACGACCTGCGCACCATCAGCACGGAAGACACGGAACGGGCGGAGTGGCGTGTGCTGCCCGCGGTACTCGTCGTGCTCGTCCTCGCGTTCGGGGCGCTGGTTGCGGCGCTTTTGCCCGTCGTGGTCGGCGTACTCGCCATCACCATCGCGCTTGGCCTCGTGACGATCGCCGCCCACTATGAGATCATGTCGGTGTTCGTGCTTAACATCACGACGATGGTGGGACTCGGGGTGGGCATCGACTACTCGCTGCTCATCGTCACGCGATTCCGCGAGGAGCTCGACCGCGGGCTCAGGCCCGCCGACGCTGCGGCGCGCACCCTCGCGACCGCGGGATCGGCAGTGGTCACCTCGGGCCTGACGGTGATCGTGGGGTTCCTCGCCCTGGCGCTCACCACACCGCTCACCGACACCCGCTCGGTCGGCGTGGGCGGCGTGCTCGTCGTCGCTGTTGCCGTGCTGCTTGCCGTCACGCTGCTACCGGCGGCGCTGGCACTCCTGGGGCGGCAGATCGACCGCCCGGCGTGGCTGGCGCGCCGCCTGCGGGGCGTCGGCGTGACGGTGCGCTGGGAGCGCTGGACCCGGTGGCTGGCGCGCCGGCCCTGGCGCGCCGTGGCGGCGGGCGGCGTGGCCGTCGGATGCTTAGCGGCGCCACTGGCGGGAATCCGGTTCGGGCTGCCCGCGGCCAATTGGTTCCCGCCGAACTCCGAGTCGGGGCAGGGGGTCGCTGCGCTGCGCACGATGGGAGCGAGCGGCGTGATCTCCCCCGTTCGTGTGGTCGTTCAGCTTCCCGCGGGCGAGTCCGCGCTATCGCCCCGCCGTCTGGCTGGGCTCAAGGCCCTGAATGATGCGCTCCGCAAGGAGCCACAGGTGAAGGACGTGCGGGGCGTGGCGAGCGTGCATTCGGGGATGTCGCGGTTGGAGCTCGCCGTCTATTACAGCGATCCGGCCGCCGCGCGCGGGCGTCATCCCGAGTTCTTCGACGCCTACCTGAGCGCCGACAATCGCACGACCGTGCTCGACGTCATCCCGGCCGACAGCGTCTCGATGACGGGGATGATGGACCTCGCTCGGCGGGTCCGCGCGATGGCCGCGCACGGTGCGCGGGGCCTCGACGGTGCCACGGTCCTGGTGGGCGGCTTCGCGGCGGGCAGCCTCGACTCCCAACTCGACGTGCTCGGCGGGATGCCCCGGACGGTCGGCCTGATCCTCGCCGTCACGGCCATCATGCTGTTGCTCGCCTTCCGGTCGCTGCTCGTCCCGCTCAAGGCCGTGCTACTCAATTGCTTGTCCGTGAGCGCCGCGTTCGGGCTCACGGTCCTCGTGTTCCAGCGCGGATACGGGGGTAGCCTGTTCGGCCTCGAGGGCCCGACCCAGGCGATCTGGGGCGTGGCGCCGGTGCTCGTGTTCGCCACGGTCTTCGGGCTGTCCATGGACTACGAGGTGTTCCTGGTGGGTCGGGTGAAGGAGGCGTTCGACCGGACCGGGGACAACGAACACGCGGTGGTGGAAGGAGTGACCGCCACCGCGTCCACCATCACCAGCGCGGCGCTGGTCATGATCCTCGTGTTCGGAACGTTCGCGTTCACGCGCGTCCTGGCCGTGCAGCTGATCGGCTTCGGCTTGGCCGCGGCCGTGCTGCTCGACGCGACCCTCATTCGCATGGTCCTGGCGCCCGCCATTCTGTTCCTCGCCGGGCGGGCGAATTGGTGGCCCGGGGACCGAGGGCCGGAACACCCGGCGCGCAACGTCCCGTCGGACGCCAAGGCAAACGCGGGCGCGCCGAGCTCAGCGCAGGCCGACCAGGCCGTGAACCGCCGCGCTGAGGAGGGCAGGGTCATAGCCGATGCCGCGTCGAAAGACGGTCGACACCTTTCGGATGTCCGATGGATGCGCCGTGAGGTCCCCGTCGAGCACGACGAGGTCGGCCTGCTTGCCCGGCGTGATCGTACCCACGCGACTTGCGATGCCTAGGATCTTTGCGCCATTGGCGGTCATGATCTGCACCGCCTCCTCGACCGTGAACCCGGCCTCGACGATCCACCCATTGGTTCGTCATCCGGCATCCGAGACCGTCGACGTAGAACCGCATCGACTGGTCCATGTCGCGAACCCAGAAGAATGGCACCGCCTGCTGCACGTTCGATTGGGTTTGGGTCGTGGTCATAGTGGAGAGTGATTGGTTGGGCGGCTCACCTCGCGTGACCGGGGCGCGCGCCGTCCGATCGCCGGGCTGACCCGGCGCACGCTGAACATGCGGGGAGGCGGCGCTTCGCCGCCACCCCCCTCCGTGCTCGGTTCCAGCGCGCTGCCCGCGCGGGCCAAGCGCCGGCGCGTCGATCAGGTCGCTAGCTGGTTCCCGATCGGCAGGCTGCGGATACGCTTCCCCGTGGCCGCGAAGATCGCGTTGCACAGGGCGGGCGCGACGGGTGGTACCCCCGTCTCACCCACGCCCCCAGGAGGGGCATCGCTCGGCACGATGTGCACATGCGTCTCGCGTGGCGCCGCGTTGATCCGCAGGACCTGGTAGTCGTTAAAGTTGTTCTGCTGCGCGCGACCCTTGCTGAAGGTCACTTGGCCCACCAGTGCGTTCCCGAGCGACATCACGGCCGCCCCCTCCAACTGGGCGCGCACCCGCTCCGGGTGGGCCACGAACCCGCAATCGATCGCGAGGTCCACGCGGGGGATCGTGATCTGCCCTTGCTTGCTCACGGCGACCTCGACCACGCTGGCGACATAAGTGACGAAGCTGCGATGCACGGCGATGCCGCGGCCCCGCCCGGGACCGAGCTTGCGGCCCCATCCGGCCCGCTCAGCCACGAGCTCCACGACCCGCCGGTGCCGGCCCGTGTCGATCGGAAACAGGTCGATCGGGTCCGTGTAGTTCCACACTTTGGCGCCACCACGCGTCAGATCGACGTGGCGTGGCGCGCCGAGCAGCTCGAGCAGGTAGTCCTTGGAATCACGCCCCGCGGCGTGCGCCAGCTCGTCCGCGAACGAGCAGGTCGCGAACGCGTGCTGGATGTTGTCGACCGAGCGGTACCATCCGATCCGCACGTGGGCCGCGGCCTCCGGATTCTCCAGCCGGATGTTGGCGATGTCATAGGGGAGGTCGATGAACCCGAGCCCGAGTTCCCCGTCGGAGGCGTGCGTGACTCCGGGCGCGAAGGTGGAGGGGATCGCGGGAAAGGCGGTGCGGTGGAGCCAGGCGACCGTGTGTCCTTGCGCGTCGAGCCCCGCTTCCAGGTGCTGGGCGCTGACCGAGTGATAGTAGCCGTGATGGATGTCGTCCTCGCGCGTCCATACGACCTTCACCGGCGCCCCGAGCTCGCGCGACAGCAACGCCGCCTCGACGATGAAATCGGGCTTCGACTTGCGGCCGAACCCCCCGCCCAAGAGCGTAACGTTCACGCGGACCCGCTCCGCGGGGATGCCGAGCGCCTTGGCGAGGGTGTCGCGCGCGCCCTGCGGCGCCTGGGTCGGGGCCCACACCTCGCAGCGGCCGTCGGCGACGATGGCGAGCGCCGCCGGTGGCTCCATCGTGGCGTGCGCCAGGTGCGGCACGTAATAGTCGGCCGTGACGCGGCGCGCCGCCTGGGCCAGACCCTTGTCCACATCGCCTTCGTTCCGGACCACCGTGCCGGGCTGCTTCACCGCTGCCTCGAGCTCGGCACGATAGGTCGTCGAATCGTAGGTCTGATTCGGGCCGTCGTCCCAGGTGATGTTGAGCTTGTTGCGTCCCTGAATCGCGGCCCAGGTGTTCGTCGCCACGACCGCGACGCCCCCCAAGGGCTGGAAGCCCGAGGGCGGGGGCGTCTCCGCGAGCCGGATCACGCGCTCGACGCCGGCCACGGCTTCCGCGGCCTTCGAGTCCACGGACGCGACGCGCCCGCCGTACACCGGGGGCCGGGCGATCGCGGCATACTTCATCCCCGCGTGTGTCTGGTCGATCCCGTACTTGGCCCGCCCGGTCGTGATGTCGAACAGGTCGACGCCGGGTAGCTCCTTCCCGATGTAGCGGAACGCGGCTGGCTCCTTCAGGTGAATCTGATCCTTCGGCGGCACGGGCAGATCGCGCGCGATCGCGACCAGCTCGCCGTAGCCCACCGTCCGGCCCGTGGGCGTGTGCACGACCTGGTGCAGGCGGGCGGTAACTTCGGTCACGGGAACGTTCCAGTGCCGCGCCGCCGCGGCTTCCAGCATGGCGCGCGCCGTCGCACCCGCCTCGCGCACCGGCCGCAGGTAATGGCGCAGGCTGCGCGAGCCATCGGTATTCTGCGTCCCCGAGGCGTCGATATAGGCGATGCCCGTCTGGTACAGGGCTTCGTTGCCCGTCGCCTGCTCGATCCGCACCTTCGACCAATCGGCCTCGAGCTCGTCGGCCAGGGCCATGGGGAGCGCGGTGCGGATCCCTTGCCCCATTTCCGAGCGGTGCGCGACGATCGTCACGATGCCCGTGTCGTCGATGCGGACGTAGACGCCCGGACTGAAGGCATCGGCGGCGACGGGGTCGGCCGCCCCCTGCGCGAGCGAGTCCGCGAGGCGGCGTGCGCCGGGGAGGGTCACGGCGAGCGCCAGCCCGCTGCTCGTGGTCACGAACTCGCGTCGGCTCACGTTCCGGATGGTCGTGGTCATGTCACGCCCCCTTTCCCGCGGCCGTGCGCACCGCGGCACGGATGCGCGCGTAGGTCCCGCAGCGGCAGATGTTGCCGGACATCCCGGCGTCGATTTGTGCAGCGGTGGGTTTGGGCGTCTGGCGGAGCAGCGCCGCGGCCTGCATGATCTGACCGGACTGACAATAGCCGCACTGCGGCACATTGTGCGAGCGCCAGGCGCGCTGCACCGGGTGCTCGCCGGCGGCGCTAAGGCCCTCAATCGTGGTCACGCGCTTTCCCGCAACACCCGACATCGGCGTGATACAGGAGCGCGTCGCCGCCCCGTTCACATGCACCGTGCACGCGCCACACAGCGCCATGCCGCACCCGAACTTGGTACCGGTGAGCCCCAGCTCGTCCCGCAGGTACCACAACAGGGGCATCGCGCCGTCCCCCTCGAACGAGCGCTCGACCCCATTCACCCGTAGCGTGACCATCGTGGCTCCTTCCGTGGGAGGGCTGCGGCACCGCGGCGCGCCGCTCGAAATGGAACCGCCGGAGACCCTGATCTTGTTCCGCGTCCGTCGTTTGTCGAGGGGCGTACAGTTGTGCCCGACCCTCGGCACTACTCGCCTCCGCCTGCCCCCGGACGCGCGGGGGCACGGGCGGCCCAAGCCTCTCAGGTTCGGGCACTTGCGGCGCGCGCTGCCGGACCGGCTCCTGGCATGCCGCGTGCGAGCGTGGTGCCACGAGCGAGCGATCGAGGAGGTGGCAGACCATGGGCGGGATGGCCGGGGCTAAGGCCGCAAGCGCGGCCGGCGCGGTTCGCAACGGGATCCCGTACCGTCCGCTGGGGCGTACCGGCGAGCTGGTATCGCTCGTCGGCGTGGGTGGGTACCACCTCGGACGGCAGGCGGACGAGCAGGAAACGATCCGCATCGTCCGCACGGCCATCGACAACGGGATCACGTTCCTCGACAATTGCTGGGACTACAACGGCGGGGCGAGCGAGATCCGCATGGGGAAGGCGCTCGGCGACGGCTATCGCGACCGGGCGTTTCTCATGACCAAGATCGACGGTCGCACGAAGGAGGCGGCGGCGCGCCAGATCGAGGAGTCGCTCGCCCGGTTGCAAACGGACCGCATCGACTTGCTGCAAATCCACGAGGTGATCCGGATGACCGATGCGGAGCGCGTGTTCGCGACGGGCGGCGCGCTTGAGGCGGTGACGGCGGCGCAGCGCGCCGGCAAGATCCGCTACGTCGGGTTCACCGGGCACAAGAGTCCCGCCATCCATCTCCACATGCTCGCCACCGCTCAGGCGCGTGGCTTCCGGTTCGACGCGGTTCAGCTGCCCTTGAACGTGATGGATGCCCATTACGACAGCTTCGAGCAGCAAGTCGTGCCCGTGCTCGTGGAGCAGGAGATCGGCGTGCTGGGGATGAAGCCCCTGGGCGATCCGTTCGTCCTCGTGAGCGGCACCGTGACGGCGGTGGAATGCCTCCACTATGCCATGCACCTGCCCACGAGCGTCGTGATCACCGGGTGCGACTCGCTGCCGGTGCTCGAGCAGGCGTTGCTCGCCGCCAAGAGCTTCCGCCCGCTCGACCCGGCGGCAGTAGCGGCGCTGCTCCAGCGGACGGCGCACGCCGCGCGCGACGGCAAATACGAACTGTACAAGACGACCCATCACTTCGATGGGACGTACCAAAATCCACACTGGCTGGGGTGAGACGATGCGCGTGGGCTTCATTGGACTGGGCGCGATGGGCAGTCGCATGGCGGGCCGCTTACTCGCGGCGCACCACGACGTGGTGGTCTACAACCGGACGCCCGAACGCACGAAGGGCTTAGCGGAACGTGGTGCGACGGTGGCGGCCACGCCGCGCCAGCTCGCGGCCGCGGTCGACATTGTGGTGTCGAGTGTCGCCAACGACGCGGCACTCGAGCAGGTGATGTTCGGACCGGACGGGGCCCTGGCGGGGGCGCGGGCCGGCGCGATCGTGATCGAGATGAGCACGGTGAGCCCCCGCACGTCGCGCCGGCTGCATGACGCGGCGCGGACGACAGGCGTCGCGGTGCTGGACGCGCCCGTCTCCGGGAGCACGCTGCAGGCGGAGCAGGGGCAGCTCGTGATCTTCGTGGGTGGCGACGTGGCCGTGTACCAGACGTGCCGGCCGCTCCTCGCCGTGCTGGGCAGCAAAACGTTCTATCTCGGGGCCGGTGGCGCGGGAGCGACGATGAAGCTGTGCGTCAATACGCTGCTGGGGCTCGGCGTCCAGGCGCTGGCCGAGGCGATCGCGCTGGGCGAGAAGGCTGGGCTCGAGCGCGACCGGTTCCTCGACGCGCTGGGTGAAACCGCGGTGGTCTCGGCCAGTCAGAAGGCCAAGCTCGACAACGCGCGCAAGGACCAATATCCGGCCGCGTTCGCGCTGCGGCTGATGTTCAAGGATTTCGGCTTGATCATGGAGACCGCCCTGGACTTGTCGGTCCCGATGCCCGCCACGGCCGCGGCCGTCCAAGTGGCCGCCGCGGAGCATGCGCGGCAAGTGGCCGCGCGTAGCGATGAAGACTTCTCCGTCGTCATCCGTGCGATGGCGCAATTGGCGGGCGTCACCTGACCCGAACTGGCGCCCCACCGGAGCCCGCAACAAGTTTTACCTTTATAGAGGGTCTGCATAGCCGTGAACGGAGGGGTCATGGCACCACGCTGCGCGCATCTCGATCAGGTGAAGGACGTCGCACCTCGCACTCCCGAAGGGTGCGAGGAATGCTTGAAGACGAAGGGCTGGTGGGTCCACCTCCGGCTCTGTCTCTCGTGCGGCCACGTCGGCTGCTGCGACCAGTCGCCCGGCAAGCACGCGACGAAGCATTTCCACCAGTCGCAGCACCCCATCATCCGGAGCTTCGAGCCCGGCGAGGACTGGGGCTTCTGCTACGTGGACGAGCTCATGATGGAGCCCGCTCCGGGGACCGTGTGAGCGCGGCGCCCATGCGCGCCAGCACGCGCGGCGCGGCCGCCTGGCCGCCGCTGCCGCTCGACGGGTGGCGGGACACCTACGAGACGCTCCACATGTGGTCGCAGATCGTGGGCAAGACCCGCCTCGCGCTCGCTCCCATGGAGAATCACTGGTGGCAGGTGGCGCTGTACGTCACGCCGCGCGGGCTCACGACGTCGGCCATCCCGTCAGGGAGCCGCACGTTCGCGGTCGATTTCGATTTCCTCGATCATCACTTGTACGTGCGGACCAGCGACGGTGCGATCAGCGCCATCCCGCTGGTCGCACAGTCGGTCGCCGACTTCTACACCGCGTACGTCGCGGCGCTGCGGGCGCTCGGTATCGAGGCCCCGATCAGACCGGTACCGGTCGAGGTCGAGACCGCCATTCCCTTTGGCGTGGACCGGGAGCATGCGGCCTACGACGCCGATGCCGCCCACCGCTGCTGGCGGGTGCTCACGCAAGCCGATCGCGTGCTGAAACAGTTCCGCGGGCGGTTCGGCGGCAAGGCCAGCCCCGTACACTTCTTCTGGGGGAGCTTCGATCTCGCGGCGACGCGGTTCTCGGGGCGATCGGCGCCGCGGCATCCGGGCGGCGCGCCGAATTGCCCGGACTACGTGATGGTAGAGGCGTACTCGCACGAGTGCTCGAGCGTGGGCTTCTGGCCGGGCGGCCGCACGATCGACGAGCCTGTGTTCTACGCGTATGCCTACCCCGAGCCGCCCGGGTACGCGGACCACCCGGTTCGCCCGGCCGCCGCGCGCTATAGTCGTGAGCTCGGGGGTGAGTTCATCCTGCCGTACGAGGCGGTGCGCTGCGCCCCAGACCCCGACGCGGCGCTACTCGAGTTCTGTCAGTCCGCCTACGATGCGGCCGCCGACCTCGGGCGGTGGGACCGCCCCGCCTTCGACCGATCGGGCGCTCGTCCGTCGTGAAGGCCGTCGCTCCTAACCACGCTGCCCTAGCCGTCCTGGCGGCACACGCTCGGCCAAGATCGCTCGGCGATTAGGGCCCACCTCAAGGGGGCGGTGCGGCCCGCGAGCCACACGGAGCGACTCTTTCGACGCCTGGCAGCGGTGGCTAATATCCCCAGACCGGGAGAGGCGGAGCACCCAGGGACGGGGCAACCCACTGGACCGCACTAACGGCGTGCCGGTGAATGGGAGAGCATGCGCATGGACAAGTACGAAGACTTTGAGAACACCCTCGATCCCCATCGCGTCGAGGAGCGCGCGGCAGCGGCAGCGGAGGTGGCGACCCGGCTGCGCGACCGCGGCGTCGCCGTGACCGGCGGCGAGAAGCCCGAGGAACTCGTTGATCTGCTCTCGGCGGTCGAGCGGTTCGAGGCGGCAGTGGAAGCGCACGGCGGCGACCTGATGGTGGATGACTTGAAGAGCCCGCAGCCCGACGATCCGCACTTTGTGCTACCGCGCCGGGCGCGCGGCGACACGGTGCGGGCCTACATCGGTCGCATCGACGAGGCGACGGGGCGCCTGCGGCACCATCCGCGCCAACGGGAGTGAGGCTCCATGGAGCTCACGCTCCGATCGGGGGTTGACGCTGCCTGATCGTCCTCGGCGCCGCGCCTTCCCACCCCCCGTCGAGCGTTAGCATGCGCGAGTGGACCGGTCTTGGTCCGGCCCGCCACGTGCTTTTTAGTCATGCCTGAGCACCTCGATCGGTTGACGGCAGCACTGAGCGCGCGCTACACCGTTGAGCGCGAGCTTGGCCAGGGCGGGATGGCCGTCGTCTACCTCGCGCGCGATCTGAAACACCACCGCTCCGTCGCAGTAAAGGCGCTGCGCCCCGAACTCGCCGCCGCGTTGGGACCGGAACGCTTTCTTCGTGAAATCGAGATCGCGGCTCAGCTGACCCACCCCCATGTCCTGCCGTTGTACGACTCGGGCGATGCGGCTGGAGTCCTGTACTACGTCATGCCCTACGTCGAAGGCGAGTCGCTGCGAGACCGGCTCGACCGCGAGAAGCAGTTGCCCCTCGACGAGAGTCTGCGGATCGCGCGTGCCGTCGCGAGCGCGCTCGCCTACGCGCACGGCCGTGACGTCGTACACCGCGATATCAAGCCGGAGAATATCCTGCTCGCCGGGGGCGAGGCGTTTGTCGCCGACTTCGGGATTGCGCGCGCGATCACCGCCGCCGCGGGTGAGCGGCTGACCGCGACGGGGATCGCGGTCGGGACCCCCGCCTACATGAGCCCCGAGCAAGCCGCCGGGGACCGGGCGCTCGACGGGCGGAGCGACGTCTATAGCCTTGCGTGCGTGCTCTACGAGATGCTCGCGGGACAGCCGCCCTTTACTGGGCCCACGACGGCCACGGTGGTACACCAGCACCTCACCGCGCCGCCACCGCTGGTCACGCGACTCCGGCCCGCCGTGCCGGCGGCGCTGGCGCGCCTGATCGAGCGGGCGCTGGCGAAGACACCGGCCGATCGCTTCGCTACCGCCGGCCAGTTCGCCGAGGCGCTCGCAGCGGCGGGTCAGGGGAGGCCAGAGCCGGCGGCACGCGGCGGCGCCGGCCGCCATCGGACGCTGCTGCGCGGGACGGCGGCGGTGGTGGCGCTGCTGGTGGGGCTCGGGTGGTGGGCGTATCGCCGGTCGCATGGGGCGGCCACGGGGCCGCGACCCATCGAGTCGCTCGCGGTGCTGCCCCTGGACAACATGAGTCACGACTCCAGCCAGGCCTACTTCGTGGATGGCCTGACTGAAGCGCTGATCGCGGACCTCTCCAAGATTCGGGCGCTGCGCGTGGTGTCGCGCCGCTCCGTGATGCGCTACAAGGCCGTGGCCAAGCCGCTCCCGGAGATCGCGCGGGAGCTGCACGTCGACGCGGTGGTCGAGGGCTCGGTCATCCACGAGGGAGACCGCGTACGCGTGACGGTGGAGCTGATCGATGCGGCGACCGATCGGCACGTGTGGGGAGAGACGTACGATCGCCGCCTGCGGGACGTGCTCGGGCTGCAGAGCGAGGTGGCCCGCGCCGTGGCGCGCGAGATCCGCGTCACGCTCTCGCCGGAGGAACTGGCACGCCTGCCAGTGGCACGCCCGGTGAACCTCAAGGCCCACACCGCTTACCTGTTGGGTCGCTACTTCTGGAACCAGCGGACGCCCGATGGTTTGGCCAAGGCGGCCGCGCACTTCGAACAGGCGATCAAGGAGGACCCGCGCTACGCCGTCGCCTACGCCGGCCTCGCCGACTACTACAACGTCCTCCCCTTCTACAAGCGGGTTGCTCCACGCGACGTCTTCCCGAGAGCGAAGCTGGCGGCGGAGCACGCGCTGGCGCTCGATGACGGGCTCGCCGAGGCGCACGCGTCGCTGGCCTTCGTCAAGGCGTACTACGATTGGGACTGGGCGGGGGCGGAGCGCGAGTTTCGGCGCGCGCTCGAGCTGAACCCGAGTTACGGGGCCGCGCATCACTCCTACAGCCGGCTACTCGCGGCGCTGGGGCGCATCGACGAGGCGCTTGCCGAGATTGGACGCGCGGAGCAGGTCGAGCCAATCTCGCTCGTGCTCAAGGCGAACACCGCCATGATTCTGTTCTTCGGGCGCCGCTATGACGACGCGATTCAGCGGCTGCACGAGACCCTGGAGCTTGATTCCACCTTCAGCGTGGCGCACTGGGGCCTCGGGCTGGCCTACGAGCAGCAGGGCCTGTATCCGCGAGCCATCGCGGAGCTGGAGAAGGCCGCGTCTCTCTCCAAGCGCGACCCGAACGTGCTGGCGTCGCTTGGACACGTCTACGCCGTTGCGCACCACGTTCCCGAGGCCGGGCAAGTCATCGACGAGTTAGTGAAGCAGTCGGGGCAGGGATATGTCTCCTCGTACTTCTTCGCCGTGATCTACGCGGGGCGGGGGGAGGCTAACCAGGCCGTCGCGGCGCTGAGCCGAGCCGCGGAGGAGCGCTCGACCTTGCTCGTCTATCTGCGCATGGACCCGAGGTTCGCGGCGCTGCGCTCGGACCCCCGGTTTCGGGCGCTCCTGCGCCGCCTCGGCCTTCAGCGTGGCTGACTGATCGCCCGTCCACCTAGTTCGATTCGCGCCTGGATCGGTCCGATCGACGAGGCGACGATGCGCCTGCGGCGCGATCCGCGCCTAAGCAGCGCGAGGGCCAACGGTTAGGACCACCCCAGGACGATTCCGCACTGCCAAGCATGGTCTCGACGGTGTCCGCCGAGCCTGCGCTTGCGTGGCACGGCGGCGACCTCATGGTCGATGACTTGAAGAGCTCGCAGCCCGACGATCCCCACTTCGTGCTGCCGCGCCGCGAGCGCGGCGACACGGTGCGGGCCTATATCGGTCGGATCGACGAGGCGACGGCGCGCCTGCGGAAGCATCCGCGCCAACGGGATTGAGGCTCCAGGGAGCTCACGCTCCCATCAGGCGGTCAAGGAGCGCGCGTAGCACCTTCCCGTAAGAGCTGTCATCCTTGAAGGGGCCGCCACCTGCACCCCCCTGACTCCGCGCCGGATATGTAGGGCCGGCCCTTCACCGAGGCTCGTGAGGTGGAACAGTGGTGTCGCGCCAGCCCGCCCAACCAACGCCGCCTTGACGGGCTACGTGCCATCTGGAGGGCACCGCCACGCCTGCGTCGCGTCTCTGCCGGTGAAAGAATCGCCGGAGGAGCCAGACGTCGAGCGCCCCTACCGCAGCTAAGACCGAGAACGCGGCGCCGGTTTCTATCACGTGTAGCTGTCGCAGCAACGTCGAGATGCCGTAACCCACGATCCAGGCGTCGAAGCTCATGCAGACCCGCCGGAACGTCTCCGATCGCACGTGG
>Ga0209648_10001993_pt1 | contig 16720 bp, 12 predicted proteins | sample GraSoi2013_115cm_FD_185830 | JGI IMG/M metagenome (GOLD analysis project Ga0209648, IMG submission 185830) | Grasslands soil microbial communities from the Angelo Coastal Reserve, California, USA - Sample 9_17_2013_115cm (SPAdes) (version 2) | ecosystem: Environmental > Terrestrial > Soil >...
TGATTTTTCGATGGCGGCCAGCCCAAGCAATCTGTTCTTTAATGCTACTTTCTCAGGCATATCGCTCATAACGATATCAAGCATCGGAAATTTCCAAGGAAACGTCACGCTACGCCTAACATACTCTGCGCAGATCAATGCAACCCTCTCTAACCAGAAAACCAGTCAGACCCTCAAGCTGACGAGCAAAGGCACTAACACAACCGAGGTCACAGTGGGTTCAACAATAGCCGGGATCTACTCTCTGAACATCACGGCGACCTCTGGCTCGTTGGTTCACGTCTCGACAATTCCGATTCTTGTAATGGACTTTCGGATGAAGGCGATTCATGATCCTTTTGGAGGCCCCCTGATACTCGTAAACGGCACCTCAGACACTGAGCAGATTCTCATCACCGCGACGGACGTCTATTACAACGCAACTGTCACTATCGGACCGATATCCATCTACCGAGTCCAGCCGAACGGAAATGTACCCTCCAACGGAATATCAGTTGGATGCCATCCAACCGAACTGTCCATCGTCTCATACTACCAGGCGTATCGAATTATCCTGGGAAGCAACAGCACAAGATGCTTAGTTACCGCATATGCAATAGGGAACTATACTGTCACAGTGGCAGCTACCAGCGGCAGTGGGATCCATACTTCCAGTCACTCTGTTTCTTTCCAAGTCACAGTTGTACTCGTCTCGCCCCCGCCTCCTCCAGACTTCATCATATCAGCCGACTCGCCAGCCTTGCCCATTTTCGCGGGAAACAATGCCACTTCAACCATCACTCTCTCCTCAATAAGCGGTTTTTCGGGAACGATTACTTTGACTGCGTCTATCTTTCCTAAAACGTTCGTTGGAAGTCCACCAATCGCATTGCTTCACCCGATAAGTGTCGTCCTAAGCTCGGGGGGAACTGCAACATCAATTCTACTTTTCGCGACGAACAGGACCACTTCAACGGGAGTATACGCGGTTTATGTTTTCGGCCGTTCGGGGAATTTGACACAGATTGTACGAATAATTGTTCAGGTTCTATCCCCGCCTGATATTCCGCCCGTCGCCCAATTCACGGTCTCGCCCAACAGTCCCCTCGTCGGGCATCAGGTCGTCTTCGATGGCTCAAGCAGCTACGACTTAGATGGGATGGTGGTTTCTTGGGCATGGTCGTTCGGCAATGGCCTATTTACTACCGGCCAGTTCGCCAGTGTCACCTACAATACTGCCGGCAACTTCACGGTGACTCTGACTGTTACAGACAACGCAGGGCTCTCCTCATCTACTAGTTCAACTGTCTCGGTCATATCTCAGCCCACTCATGATGTAGCAATAGTTCTCGTAAATCTCCAGCCTAGAACCGTGGTTTCCACGCAAACTGTCTTCATCCAAGTTCAACTGGCGAATAGCGGTCTGGACAATGAAAGTGTCAGCGTGACAGCCTACGCCAACGGACGACCAGTTCAGACAATAACGGGATTGTTCCTGCTAGCTTGTGTGCCCAGCCCGTACAACTTCTGCGGATACCCATACTACTTCACAATTCGATGGGACACCGGTGGGATCGCCCATGGAAACTACACGATTTCAGCTAGCGTATTCCTCTCCGCTGGAGAAGTCGACCCGACACCTGCAGACAACAATCTTAGCGGCGGAATTGTGACGGTTCTGCCTGCACCCGTCATCACGCTCTCACCGAACACCGGACCAGACGGGACAATGGTCCTAGTTCAAGGAACAGGCTTTCCAGTTGAGGCACAATACGGGTACCCCTACGTGGGCTACATTACTGTCAACTTCGACAACATGACCCTGGGCTCCACGCTCACTCACAACGGTACCTTTGCATTCACTTTCGACATTCCTCTCTCTCAGGCCGGCGCCCATGGAGTCTTCGCCTCCGACCAAAACTCGGGAGCCCATGCCTCCTCCACTGTCACAGTACAGTCTACCTCCAATAACAGTCTGGCCCTCAGTATTGATATGGGGACAATCTACTTCCCCGGAGACGCGGCCGTAGCCTACATTCTAACGACCGTCAACGGTGCTCCAGTCGGACCCCAGAACATCCAGCTTCAAGTTGTACTCTTCAAGCCTGACGGAACAAACATCACGCTGACCGCGAGCAGAATTGGGACAGGTCTGTACAAGGCCACCTACGCCATATCTAGCACAGGACCCATTGGAACATACCTCGTTATCACAAAAGCCCACCAGACAGGCCCCCTAGACGTGTCGGCTCTGGTGAGCTTCGAAGTCAAGCTTCCCTGGCTCAGCTCAAACTCCGGGAGGATGGCAGTCGGTGCAACCGCTCTGGCGGGTCTTGGCGGGCTCGTCGCCCTCGCCTGGAAGAAGGGCTACATCCGACGGAAGAATGATGTGGCAACTCAACCCAGCGATCTCTTCTAGATTCCAATCTCGTTTCCGTGAGAGCGAGAATCACGATCGACCTCACTTCTGATTGTTGAACCGATAGATCCGTTCCTTGTGAACTAGGCTTCATTCCACACCCGTAGGATCCTAAGCCTGAAAATCCGGGCAGGTTTGAGAATCGCTGATTCCCGTGCCTATTCGTATTTGATTCGTGGATCGACGACGCCGTAGACGATGTCGCTGATCAAGTTCGCGGCTATGACTGAGAGGGCTATCATAAAGAACATGGCTTGCATTACGGGAAAATCCTTGTAGCCGATGGAATCGAACAGCCACTTGCCCAGTCCGTTCCAGTTGAAGATTGTCTCAGTAATTATCGCGCCGCTCAATATGAAACCGAACGACAAGGCGACATCGGTGATCAGCGGAAGAGAAGCGTTCTTGAAAGCATGTTTGAAGAGTACTGCTCTTTCGCCTAGTCCCTTGGCCCGCGCGGTCAGGACATAATCCTCACTCAACGCCTCCATCATCGTCGCTCTCGTCAACAGCAAAAAGCCACCGTACGAGAACAGGGTCAGAGTAGCGGCGGGAAGGAAGAGGTACTGGAGGCGGACCAGAATCTGTTGTCCGAGTGGCGGAAGTCCTTGGAAATCCCAGTTGCTTGGATAGGTTCCGCCCGCTGGAAACCAGTTTAGGGACACTGCGAACATGAAGATCAGTAGAACGCCCATGAAGAATGTAGGGAGGGAGAAGGTGGTGAGAGAACTGATTACCGAGAGGCTGTCAAGGGCTGAGCCACGCTTTCTTGAGACGACGATGCCTGAGACCGTGCCGATGACTATGGCCATAACTGTTGACGTCCCGAGCAGAAGAAGAGTGTTGGCCAGCCTCCCAGAAGATACCATCAGATAGGCCACGCCCTGGCCATTTGCGAATGAGACGCCGAAGTTGAACGTAAGCATTGCTTTGACATAGTCATAGAATCTTACCCAGAGGGTCTGGTTGTAGCCGAACTGCTCCATCAGTTTCTGACAGACGCCAGGAGGAACCTTGGGCTGACCCAGACAGGCGTATAGTGCCCCTACTTCGCCAGGCATCGCTTCGAAGATGATGAAGTTGAAGACAATGACAAACCCGATGAGGACTGTGGTGTACGCAAGGCGTTTGAGGAGAAACGAGCGTAACGTCAACTTGTACTACCGCTACTACTATTGTCAAGCCAGCGAGTTAATGCCAGCCCTTAGAACAACGCGTCCTGAAACCGGTACACGCTGTTCTCCGATTCGGGATAGCTACTAGTACTGATCTAACAGTCGTATCCGCCGCTCGGGTAGGGTGTCGTGCAACCAACCAGACCGGCCGGGTTGAGTGTTATGGTGTTCTCGTAGAGTACTGGGTTTAGTGGAAGGATGCCGACAGGTGGAGACGAAGCCCAGTTGAAAGGCGCGACCCAGTTTACGCCTACGAATCGGTTGACAATAGCAACCTGGCTGAGACCGATCGAGACGGGCCCTCCATTGGCTCCGATACCCTGCTGGAAGTGAGCACAGGGAGCGGAAGGAGTCACAGGCCTACCAAAGCAACTAGCGAGAACGCTGAAGTTCAAAAAGTCGTGTATAATATCACCGTTGTCCTGAGACCAGAAATAGAGCGCGAGATTGCAATTGCTGCGGAAGTAGGTACCGGATACGCTGGAACAAGGAGCCAGACCCTTACCGAAGCGAGTCAGAACGTAGCTGCCACCGACTGGTGGGTTTTGAGAACCGCTGGATGAGCAACTACCGCTACCGGAACTCGTCACCGTTCCACATTGCCAAGGTCCAGAGCCGACCAGAGTGTGGTTTGCGATAGGATCGTACGAGGCTGAAGCGTTGCAGGGAAGATAGTGCAGCTACCTGTACAGGCTACCGGACCGGACGGTGCGACCAGAGTATACTGCGCAGGATAGCACGTAGCTCCTGTAGCGGTACAAGCATTGACCCCAGAACTCCAGGCCGACGAGCCAGCACTGGTCCAGTAGGCTCCTGGCAGAACAGGAAGAGTCGGGAGTGTCAGTAGTGTGAAAGGGCTGACAGTGTTGAGGTTGATGTCGAACTGGGTCGAACTCAGAATGGTCGCACCAATCATTGGAGCCGCACCAGCACCCGCGAGGGCACCTGTTGCTTTCAGGGCTAAGTAGCTGAAGGCGACATCGAACGACGTGACCTTTCGACCGTCCTGGAAGAACATGTCACCCCGTAGTGTGAATCGGAATGACGTGGTTGTACCGGCTGGCGGCGTGTAGGTCAGAGATGGGTTTGCAAGTTGCTGTACGCTGAGGGCCATCCAGTCCACTAGTTGACCGGGGAAATCAGGACTAGGGACCATAAGAGAATCGTAGATGTTACCAACAATCCACTCGTTCCAGAGACTGTTATCGACGAAGGGATTGACTGAGCTGGTTGACTGTTTGAAACCCTGGCGTATGGTCCCCTGTTGTACCGGACCTGGATTCCAGGCGTTGAACCATGTGAAGTAGTTAGGAAGACCCGCACCAATGTTGGGGATCACTCTGTCCCAGCCGTTGTTGAGATAGCCGAACTGCGCAGTCTGCTCAAAGATTGGAAGAGTGTAAGCGTTTTTTCCGAACTGATCCTCAGCTTTGACGCCTGCGCCGATGGCAGAGAGCTGGGAGGTACCTGCACATGTTGCGGTTGAATTGTTACTAGTAGAGCCTGCAACCGGGTCGCCTGGAACGGTTATGCAAGGCGCGGACTCTATCTGGTTAGTGAGACTATCATAGCTTGTATTGCAGAGATACATGTAGTCAGGGGGACTGACCGTTGGCGCGGCGGTAGATGCGCAGGGACCGTTGGGGGGCTGAATTGAAGGAATGCTTGAAACGAACCTGCTGTTGTATCTGAAGTACAGAGAGGAGTCGAAGGCCTGTGGACCCGTCGGACTGATGTATGTAGCGGTGTACATTCCCCAGTTGAGACAAATAGAAGTTGAAATACATTGAAACAGGGGAAACAACGGACTGTGAGTGACAGTCAGGTACGTGCACGGCGTGACGTATGACCCGGTGAAGATGTAGCAAATCTGCTCAGCTATGCTGTCACCGAGGTGTAGCCGTGATGGATTGTCGTTTCTGATGAAAAAGTTGACAGTGTGAGCCGCAGCAGCAGCACTAATACCCGAAACTCTAGAATCGAGCGAGGAGACGCAACTAGCAGTACCGGTTCCACCGTCACAGCCAGTAGCTACACCGGCAGCAACAAAGTGGGCCGCGGCCGCGTTCAGGTCCTTACTGCCAGGAGCCTGCATAGCTGGATTACCATTGGCACCCGTTGCATTGGCTAGGTGATATGCGGTTCCTCCTCCAGGAAATCCTCCCGAGACGATGCAGTTGCTACCCGTCTGAGGGAACGAGGCGTCCCAAGCACATGGGTTGGCTGTCGGAAGGCTACCCACATTGTCAGATGGAATTGGTGCATCGAGCGCTACGGCTTGACCGGATATACTCGGCTCGTTCGCCGCGAACTTTGCCGTATCAATCATGTGAGCGATCCCTTGGCGTATCTGCACTCCGCAGGGAGCATTTCCAAAGTTGAAGTCGCATCCCCAGAAATTGTTGGCCAGCATGAACTGGATCTCAAAGTAGCCTGCCTCGCTTATGGTCGAGGTTATGCGAAAGTTCGGATTCGTCGTGAACGTGCCTATGAGGTCAGGTGTAAGCGGCCAATCGGTCAGGTCAATGTGGGGACTGGCTGATTGAATGTCCGTAAACTCTGCAGCTTCATCAGTAAAGATAGTAGCTGTAAGCGTGTCTTCAGCAGGACCCGAAGCAACCCAGGGACAAGGAAAAACCAGGCCCGGCCCGGGCCCGCTACTACATAAATCGAACTGAGCCCTTGCCAGCTCTAACCCCGGAACCCCCACCGTCCTAGACACAGGCCCCGGAAGGACCACCAGCGAGAACACCACTAGAAATGCGATGATAACCTTGCTGGACGATATTCTAGAAGTGAGCAAACTCAAACTCCCTCTACCGATGATCGTTCGAGAAACCTCGCGGTTCGATTCCACCGGGAGAACATGGCGATATGAGTAGAAGCTGTCCTATATCGCGAGGACAGGGACGGTTCAGCGTTCGCGACTAACCTCCTTCCCCGACGGCCCACGTAATCAAACCGAGTCTAGACGCCACCGCATTCGACTGGTCATGGAATTATGGCAATTAGATCAAGCGAAGGAAAGACTTTGTAAGCTTATCCCCTGAGGGGTCACTTGTGTTATTTTGCGTTCAAATCGTGCCTTGTTTTCTAAGAATTATCATAGCTTTCGTTGTGAGACGCGTTCGGCTAGCTGCCATGGACCTCGCTACCTCATTATGGTGACAACGTCCTTGTCGACTGGCGTATGGTCGAGTCCAACTCTCTGTCCCGCATATTTTACACTGGGGCCGGAGACGAGAGCATACTTTGCTCCCTCGCTGAATCTCGGATGAATTTTCTTGCAAACATCTCTCAGAGTCGAGCCTGCCGGAAGAATCAGCGGCTTCTCAAAATCAGGCTCACCGTCGGGACGCTTGAGGTAAATCCGGATGAAATCGAGGGTCTCCCAGATCCGCTCAGTAAGGAGGTCCATGTTCAAGCCGTTCTCTGCAGATATGGGCACAAAATCGCTGCCGATTTGTTTCTTCGCGGCGGCCAGGTAATGCTCGTTAACCAAGTCCACCTTGTTCAGGACGACGAGAGCCCGAGCGTATACTCTGTTCCCAGTCAGGACGTCGATCAGCTGATCGTCAGTGATGTCGTCTCGCATCAAAATGCCGCCATTACTGACCCCGTACTCCTGAACTATTCCCTTGACAGTTGCTGGAGTGAGCTTGGTAAGTTTGACGCTCGTGGTCAGCGCAAGGCCACCCTTATTGCTCCTAGTGATGACCACGTCGGGGGGCTTCTGGTTGATCCGAATGCCCATCTCATGAAGCTCATGCTTCAACAGCTCTACCTGACCCGGCTGAAACACGTCCAAGACCAACAGGACCAGGTCCGCGTTCCGCGCCACCGATAGAACTCTTCTCCCTCTGCCACGTCCAGAAGAAGCACCGCTGATGATTCCCGGCAAGTCCAGAATCTGAATATCAGCGCCATTGTACCGGAGTATTCCAGGGACCACCGTCAGAGTAGTGAAAGCGTAAGCCGCCACCTTCGACTTTGCGTTCGTCAGTCGATTCAGAATCGTCGACTTGCCCACGCTGGGAAGACCAATCAGAACTATCGTCGCGTCGCCTCCCTTCTTGATCTCAAAGGCGGGTCCTCCACTCTTTGAAGTGGAACTCTCGAGCTCCGCCCTGATCCGAGCGAGCTTGGCCTTCAACATGCCAATATGATGTTCAGTATGCTTGTTGATCTGAGTCTTGCTCATCTCCTCCTCGATTTGCTTAATCTTCTCAGGAAGACCCACCACTAGTAGCCTCTGTTAATCTCGAATAGAGATCAGGGGCATATTGTGAACCTTCCTCTAGGCCCCCAAACCCTCCGGGATACGCTCAATTAGAACTATTACCGTTTCCTGACGGCCTTTGCCAGAAAGGTCGAAGAAAAGGAAACTCTGGGATGTTGACCCATCAATATTCGAGCCAGGGCACAAGGCCTCGTTCTATAAACGTCGAATTATCCCACCCTTGCGACAAGTCGGGAAATTCGGTTTGTATGGCCTTGCCATTTCATATCCCATCTACTTGGTCTACGTCGGTCTGCGGTTTGGCGGTCTGGCCTTCTGGGGCTTTCTAGCAGGGTCTATCGGACTCATGGGAATAATAATTGCGAGACTTGGTTATGCATCGAACTTTAGAAATGGGGACATTAGTCTCAAGAGAACGCTAGGGCTTTTTCTGGGTTTCCTGCTCGCAATCGGCTTTTATGGTGGGCTAATCTACCTGAGGCCTGGTTCGTCCCCATCGGGTTCGGACTCGCTGGAGTTGGACTGCTTCTGGTGCTGAGACGATCCAAGTCCTAAGAAACATCCCTACGCAAGATTGAGGTCTTCTGAGTTTTCGGTTGACGGTTATCGAGACCCTAGAAGAAACTCCTGGAGAACCTACGACTAGTGTTCCTTTTCCATCAGCCACTCTCTAGCGGCTTCCACCCGTTCAGTGGACAGCTTATCGTCGTAAGCTTCCGCTCGGTGATGTTTCTCGTGACGCCGCACGGCAAAGAACATGGCAATGCCTATTCCCGATACAAAGAGGGCAGCTGACCACCAGGTTTCGAATGCAGCCAAGCCCGCTAGGGACACCATCGGTGCAGCAAGGACATACAACAGTTCCCTCAAGTAGCCTGACAGCCTCGCCTCTATTGGTGGGCCCTACTTTCTCCGGCATTTGGCAAGATAAGTCTATCTGAAATAAATCCCACTAGTGATCGGAGACGACTGGGTTCGTCACGCTACAAAGATCCAACCACCAGATACCCGTCTACAGAGTATTTCAAGGAGAACGCCCCTATTAGCTCATGGCGGATGAATGGGCGGAGGAGCGAGACAAGGCTGTACTCAACACGGTGTACTACTGCGAGACGTGCAACGTCATCATCGAACCCGGAGACGCAGACATCTCAATCCACAAGAAGGAACTCCCCCATCATAAGATGCGACGTGTCATTATCCTTCGATGCAGCCGCTGTGGAAACATAGTCACTGACTCCTATGCTCAGTACAGTCCTGAGAGAAACCAGTTCTGGTGCAAGAATTGCATCTCGGAAGCGGGTGCCGAAGCATTCCACTCAGCCTAGTACTGCCTTTATAGTTGGAACGGAAAATTCGGAACACATAAGGCGCTGTTCTCATGAATATTGACCTTGTCAGAAAGGAAATCCCGGTAACCTCTCGACGCGCTTACTTCGATAACGCCGGGACGGGTCCGCCGTCGATCAATGTTCTGAACGCTATCCACGAATACCTGGGTGACTGGCGGGACTATGGTGAGAACTGGGAGGAATGGCTGCCCATGATCATCGAATCTCGCAGGCTCTTTGGAAAGATGATAGGAGCAGGCCTCGAAGAGGTCGCGAGTGTCCCGAACGTCAGCTCAGCTCTCACCGCATTGGCGAGCAGTATCAAGTACAAACCGAACGGGAACATCGTCATCAGCGAACTGAACTTTCCCACAAACATCTACCTCTGGCATCTCCAGAAGAAACACGGACGTGCCAACGAGGTTAGGCTACTACGAAGAGACCAGAACGGAGTCGTTCCGTTAGACGAATGGGAGAAAGCGATCGATGATAACACTTCCATCGTATCGGTTGACTATGTATCCTGGACAAACGGCTGCCGGGAAAAGATCCGAGAGATAGCAAAGACAGCGCACGAGCACAACGCGTTTGTCATTGCAGACTCGTTCCATGGACTAGGAGTCTTCCCGATCAATGCTAAGCAAGATGGAGTAGACGCGTTGGCTTGCGGGATGTACAAGTGGATGCAGGGACCCCACGGTGCCGCCTACCTTTACACTCACAGTGACAGGCTGAATGATCTGGACCCGAACTACATTGGCTGGCACGGCGTCGAAGACTCGGTTGTTAGAAGAGTGTCGAAGCAGGAGGATCTGTTCGGCAAACCCTTCAACATCGAAAATGCAGAGCCTGCGCAAGACGCGACTCGTTTCGAGGGGGGAAGCTGGGGCGTCGTCTCAATAGTAGGCGCTAAAGCAGCTCTTGAATACGCTCTAAAGCACGATCAGCAAGAAAGATACCATCGAATCCTGAAAATAACGGACCGTCTCATTGACGGTTTGAAGAAGAAAGGACGCAAAATACTGACACCGCTACAGTCTGATCGTCGAAGCGGAATAGTAGTCTTCGAAGACCAAGATCCTCAGGCAACGTTCAACAAGCTGAAGTCACTGAACATCACTGTCGCCAGTAGAGTCAAAGCTATACGCGTATCTCCTCACTACTACAATACCGAGGAGGAGATAGACAAGCTCCTCGCAGCCCTGTGACCTCTTAGATTGAAGATTCTGGTAGTCAACAACTACAAGGAACCTGAAAAGGCGAGACAGGCGCTTCAGAACATAGCGCTCTGTACAGGCGAACAGCCTGAAATGGTGGAGCATACGATCGCCCGGCTAAAAGATGCCGTTTTGCAGAAAGATCCGGACATTGTCATTCTTACCGGCTCCAACTTCATGCTGTCCAAACCCGACACCAGAATGGTATTCCAGCCTGAGATGGATCTAGTCAGAGAAGCGGACCTGCCTTTTCTCGGAATCTGTTTCGGGCATCAGCTCATAGGCGCCGCCTACGGGTCGCAGGTCGTGGACCTCGGCCATAACATTCGAGAGTTCAAAGAAGTAAAACTCCTGGGAAAGGATCCCCTGTTCGATGAACTCCCCGGCTTGATCAGAGTATCCGAGTCACACCGTCAAGCTCTAACCCGTGTCCCCGAAGGATTCCGCCATCTTGCGGAGTCAGCAACATCGCAAGTTGAGGCGATATGCCATCAGAAGCGCCCCATCTATGGCGTCCAGTTCCATCCAGAGAGATCTGATCTGAAACATCCTCATGGACGCATCATCATCCAGAACTTTTTGAAACTCGCCCCGAAATTCTAACCAGAATTTCTAGAATGGAAGATAGTGCGGAAGAAGCTTCACGTCAAGAACCATGGCGAGAAACACGATGGCCAGGTATGGACTGGAGAATTTGAACGCAGTCCAAGCCTGAGCTTTAGTGGGATTAGCAACGAGTCTCAGATCAACTAGAATCATGCCAAAACCCAGCGCCCCGGCTGTCACCAGATAGATAATGCCGAATCCACCCAAGGGGGGAAGGACAAACGCTAGTGAGAGTGGAACTAGCAAGAAGGTGTTGAGAGCGATATACTGTGCAGTTTTCTTCTCGCCCACCACTACCGGCAGCATAGGGATTCCTGCCTTCGAGTAGTCCCCGACGGCTCTCATAGCCAATGCCCAGAAATGGCTGGGGGTCCAGACGAAAACAAGTAGAGCCATCAACCACGGCGCTAAGGCGGTCAGTTCTCCCGTCGCCGCCGCCCATCCCGCAAGAGGAGCGCAACTCCCGGCGAAACCTCCCAGGACAATGTTTAGTGTGGTTCGCGGTTTCAGATATTTGGTGTAGAATAGGACGTAGATGGCCGCGCCTAGGACGATGAAGAAGCCAGCCAGCAACGGCAGTAATAAGGCCGAAATGACTCCGCTTATGCCGACGAGAGACAGTCCGAAGAGGAGAGCACGAGTGGGGGAGATCTCTCCTTGAGGAATGGGTCTCCAACTGGTTCGCCCCATTACGCGGTCTAGGTCTCGGTCAACATAGCTGTTCAACGCTCCCGCTCCTCCAGAGGCCAGCGTCCCCGCGACTAGGACTGCGACGAGTCGGAGGAGATTGATACTGGGAACAGCGACAAGAAAGGCTATGAGCGCTGTAAAATCCAGCAGGTAGACGATTCTGGGCTTCATCAGCGCGTAGTACGCACGCGCGTTCCCTGATCGTCTAATCTGCAATTCGAAGACGGCCGAAACTTGAATGCGTCCGTAAAAGGGTTTTAGGGGCTAAAGTAAGAAGGATCTCATGTCGAGTGAGTGCCCAGACTAGCCTGGACGATCCCGAGGGTCAACTAATTACTCAGATTCTGCTAGAAATGGCGGAAGGAACGTTCCCCTGTCATGACCATGGCGATTCCAGACTGATCACATGCTTTGACCAGCTCTTGGTCTTCGATTGAACCTCCGGGCTGAATAATTCCAGACACGCCCTCTTTTCTGACTGCTTCTACATTATCGATGTTCGGCAGGAATCCGTCAGATGCCATCACTGAGCCTTTGAGGTCGTGGCCGAACTTGTGGGCCTTCTCGATACAGGATTCAATCGTGCCAATCCTGTCTTGTTGTCCCGTCCCAATGGCCAGAGACGCGTCGTTCTTCCAGAATGCGACAGCGTTAGATCGAACCTCACAAGCTACCCACCATGCATGCAGCATATCGCGATACTCTGTTTCCGATGGTGAGCGTTTCGTGGCTACGGGCAACGTCTTCAGCTGTTCCAGCGACCCTAGTCCGGTCCGGTAAGAATCCTCGAGGATCAGCGACCCATCGTCGAGCACCACGATGTCAGGCGAGTCTGAATTGTGGTCGGGGACTTGGACCCTTCCAATGCGAACATCCTTCTTCGCCTGGAGCAAGGTAATCGCCGATCCTTCATAATCAGGCGCGTACACCACCTCGACAAAAGTCTTCAACAATTCTTCAGCCGTCAACTTGTCAACCCTACGGTTGAGAACAACGACGCTCCCAAAGGCGGCCCTTGGATCCGCGTCTCGGGCTCGCGCATATACAGAGGACAACGATTCGGCCTTGTGTCCCACGGAGACTCCTGAGGGGTTGAGATGCTTCATCACTGCCACCGCGGGCTCGTGAAAATATCTGACAATTCGCAGCCCATGACTTCCGTCCTCGATATTCGTGGCTGATGGTCCATCTTTTCCCCACTTGATCCATTCCACATTTCCAATGCCTCCCTTGGAATGTTCAGGCCTGTACAATGCGGCTTTCTGGTGCGGGTTCGTCCCATATCGTAAGCCGCGATTCTCGCCCCCCCTCGTCCAGTGAACCTTGGAATATTCGAACACTTTTCCTCCAAGCTCTAATCGCAGAACTTGCGGAAAATCTTCTTTCAGAGCGGTCCGGTAGAATCTCCGAATTTCCTGTTTGCTCATCGAACCTGACCTATCAAGAAATCTCGTATTGCACTGTCATAATCTGATGTTAGAACAAATGCTTCCCGCGCCAGCCGTTGCCGCAGCTCGTTCCCAACATATCCCTTCTTCTCCAGCTCTCCGACTACACTCTCATACTGCAACGGGGAAGTCACTGGAACAACTCGTTGGTTCAACAATGCGCCTTTTCCCGCGGCGCGGATTAGTGCCACGCCTCCAATGTCGATATTGTCAACGGCCTTTCGAAGATTCTCAGGCTCAGCCTTGACAACCTCCTGGAAAGGATAGAGATTCACGACAACAAAATCCAAAGGCTCAATCCCGTTAACCTCCAGGTACTTCCGTTGAGCGGGATCTTTCCAATCTCCCAGAATCCCGCCGTGAATCTTAGGATGCAGCGTTTTTACTAGTCCACCAGGCATCTCCGAGACTTTAGTGTACTCTGACACCTCTACGACGTTGAAGCCGAGTTTCCGGACAGCCTCAGCAGTTCCTCCAGACCCAAGCATCTTGACCTGTAGCTTCGAGAAGATCCAGGCTAGCCGGTCCAGCCCTGTCTTGTCGTAGACCGAGATTAGGGCGTTACCCAGCAAACCTTTCCCCTGTGAACCTGATTGCTGTGATATTTAGTCTCGGGCCCAGATCATACTTGTTGCAGGGCTTGCGTAATCTCTAATCGAGAAGCTCGCAACGCCGGATATAGGCTGCCAATCAGTACAGCTACAAGAGCAAGAATCAGGGCCTGAACTATGGCACCGTAGGGTACTATGAAAGGGATGAAGAATCCGGCAAGGGTAGTGCTGTTCGTAGCTCCCTTCAACAGCAACAGTCCACCGGGTATTGATAGTAAGAATCCGAAGAGGCCGAGAAGCGTTCCCTCGCCGAGAAATAGCCCAGCGATCTGTAGCCTGCTCACACCTTGTGAACGTAGCAGTCCGATCTCTCTCCTCCTATCTGATACATTCATGATCATGGTAGCGCCTATGCCGAGGCTCGCTATCAACAATGCGAAATAGAGAATCAACAGTATCAAGGCAAAAATCCTGTTGATCGTATCCTTCACGAGTGACAAGAGCTCGCCGAGAGTCAGAGAGTTCTGGCTGAAATCATAACGTGGAAAACTATCCGAAATTTCATGAGCTACGGTGGTCGCCTGAGATTTGTACTGAGACTTCAGGTCGACAAGGAAGAGCGGCGCTTTTCCTTCTCCACCAAAGTATTGGCGTTGAGAAGCGAAAGAGACCAGGATCGAATCGCTAGCGAAATGCTCTCCGAACTGAATGTACTGCAACACGGGACCAGTAAAGATCCCTGCTACTGTGAAGCTGACCGTCTTGTTCAGATCTGTAAGGATCGGAAGGCTACTTCCTGCAACGACCCCAAGCTTGGACGCGAGTGAGTCTGGAATCAGAAGCGACTCATTATTTGTGGAGAGCTGGGAGTACACTTGAGAGACAGTTGCCGAGTTTACGAAGGTGTACGAGATGATGCTTGGAAAGACTGCCGGGTCCACTGCGAGAATCCCGATGCTGCTGTTCCCACTTTTTCCGATGGCCTTCGCCGGACGGTCGCTGGGAGAGAGAGGGGTTGCACTGGCCACTTTTGGTAAGCTTGTGAGGTTACTGGTGAAGCTAATCGGAATTGACTGATTCGCAACTAGAATAATGTCCGCCCCAAGTGCCTCTTGAATTCCTTGCTGGAGCGCCTCAGAAACACCGCTCTGGATCCCGCCTATCATTATGGCAAAGCTGAGTGTAATGGCAATCATTCCAAACGAAACCGTGCTGCGCAATAGCCTTCGTCGGCCGCCCCGCGACGCTACATACCGGATCGTGCTAGATGCAGGAAACACGAGCAGCATAATTGCTCGGCCAGATCTTCCAAACAAAGCCGCTCCGAGGAGGATGAGGCCTATTGGCACGAGTATCACGTCCAAGTAGGCGATGTGGAATGGTGTGAGTCGGAGGGACTCGCTTGCTCCCAGTCCGAGCATGACAATCGCGGCTAGGCTAACCCATGAGAGTGGTAGCCGTGTCCTTGCGTTCCTGGCAGAGGGTCGGATCGCCTGGATGATGTTTATTCTGCTCGCCGAAATTGCAGGATAGAGAGCTCCCGCGAAGACCGCTGTGAATCCTGCAACTAGACCCGTGAGAGCGATGTTGGGGGTGAGTTGGGCGATAGGGAGGCTTGGAACGTTGAAGGTATTCTCGAATACTGATGTGAAGAGTCGGGCTAGTCCCAGACCCCCCAGTATTCCTGCGATTGTTCCTATCGTTCCAATCAGAAGTCCCTCGGCGAGGAATATTCTGAAAATCTGACTTCGAGAAGTGCCAACGGCGCGCATTATTCCAATCTCGTAGGTCCTCTCGACAACTGTCATGAACAGGGTGTTGAAGACGATGAAGGAGCAGACGACCAGGGAGATTGCTATCATGACGTTCAGTCCTATTTGGAAGCCGGTGGTCTGGGCGCTGATGCGTTGCACGGCCTCCGCCTTTGGAGCACTCACGTTGTAGAGGGGGAGCAATTTCTGGAGATTATTTTCTGCTTGTAGTGCTTTGCTGGAATCATAGAGGGTTGCGTAGATGTGGGTTATCTGTCCGCTTAGGATAAGGTCAGATTGCAAGTCGGGTAGGTAAGTGTAGATTGATGAGCCGAGGTTTCGAAGGGGATAGTTTATGCCTGCAACTGTCAGAGGTATCGGTTTGAAGCTACCTTGGGATGTTAGGGTGAATATTTCGAATGTTGAGCCGACGCTTAGTCCGTACTTCTGAGCCAGTGCATTATCGACTACGGCCTCACCAAAGGAAATCTTTGACGATCCAGTGATGTTGAAGGTGCCATAGTCGAAGTCGGTCTTCGGATCGACTCCTTCCAGAAAGAATGTGCTGTTGGAGACAGTGTTACCGATCGCTCCGAGCCAGTTGAGCCTTTGAGTCGTTTGCCGGACCATAGGATCGCTTAACACTTTGCTGAGAGTCTGATTCGGGTAGAACGGAGCCTCGGTGCCGTAAGTCACCACTATGTCTGTCGCCCCCCAGAACTTGTTGACGTAATTGTTGAACTCGCCGAAAGCGCTGGCTGTGGCCATGTTGATTCCTACTAGCAGAGCGACACCCAGGAAGACCGCGGTAATAGTCAGAACCGTGCGGGCTCGGCGTTTTGGAAGGCTTCGGGAAGCGATTTTCGCAGAGAGCGACTCTGTCCACCCGTTTCAGTTGGGCTGGGATAGTGAGCGTCCGGGTTCTGGAGGCAGAGGTTCCACTGTTCTGATCGCATGCCTCTGTCTCGGAACGGGTTCCGGGACCTTCTCGACGATTCTCCCGTCTCTCATTTCAAGGAGGCGATCTGCCTTCTCCGCGACCACAGGATCATGAGTTACTACCACAACCGAAGACCCCTCTTGCTTGGCCATGCTATGCATTAGCTGAACTACTTCGGAGCCTGTCTGAGTGTCGAGGTCGCCGGTTGGCTCATCGGCAAGAACAATTCTTGGATGATTGGCGAGCGCCCTCGCAATGGCGACTCGTTGCTGTTCTCCTCCGCTAAGCTCGTCCGGGAGATGATCGGTCCGCTCTTGAAGCCCTACTCGGTGTAATAGTTCGATCGCCCTGCTTCTGGACAATCTTCGTTTGC
>Ga0209648_10001994_pt1 | contig 16715 bp, 16 predicted proteins | sample GraSoi2013_115cm_FD_185830 | JGI IMG/M metagenome (GOLD analysis project Ga0209648, IMG submission 185830) | Grasslands soil microbial communities from the Angelo Coastal Reserve, California, USA - Sample 9_17_2013_115cm (SPAdes) (version 2) | ecosystem: Environmental > Terrestrial > Soil >...
GCCTACCGTGACCTGTCAGTCCTGGGGTGCCCAGAAATTCCGTCGTCGATGATTGACGAGCATAGCGGCCCAGCATCACCAGCACGGTGTAGTTGCGCAACCTGATTCTGCGTTTGGGCCGCGAGAACCCAGGTTGGGGCGATCGTCGCATCCAGGGCGAGCTACTCAAGCTCGGCTACCAGGTCTCGGCCACCACCATCCGCGCGGTGCTTCGCCGCCATCGCGTTCCTCCTGCACCTCGCCGCGATGGCCCGACTTCGGCCCAGTTTCTCACCGCCCACGTGTCTCATTGCTGTCCGTCCCAAAACCCAACCCGGCGACCTCCTCGCGGCTACTTACGAACACCCTTGCGAAGTTGTTTGAGTTGCGGAACGTTACAAAGCCATGAGCTTTCATTGCTGCTACGACCGACTCGAGTTCAACTTCTGCTTTGAAATCCGGTCCAGCGCACGCCTAAAGTCAGCTGGTCACTGCCCTCAACGCACTCTCCAGGAATGCGCGCTCGGCCTGATTGCTCGTGAGAGCGATGGCCACCCGATAGGCCTCTGCAGCCTCGAGGTCGCGGCCAACCCGGCGCAGCAGATCGGCGCGAATGGAGTGATATAGGTGGTAATCGCGCAGGTCGAGATTTTCGATCGCCACCAGGCCCGCTTCCGGTCCTGCCACCTCCGCAACCGCAATTCCGCGGTTCAAAGCAACGACCGGGCCGGGCGCAACGGTCATCAATTGGTCGTAGAGCTGCACGACCTGCCGCCAATCCGTGTCGGCGGCGCTGCGGGCATCGCTATGGACAGCGTTGATCGCTGCCTGGATCTGGTATGGGCCAGGCTGGTTGCGCCGTAGGCATTCGCGAACGATCCGCTGCCCTTCCGCGATGAAGCGAGCGTCCCAGAGCGAGCGGTCCTGGTGTGCGAGCAGTACTAGCGAGCCGTCGACTCCGGTGCGTGCGGGACGCCTCGCTTCGATCAGCAGCATGAGCGCAAGCAGACCCATCCCCTCGGGCGTGTCGGGCATAAGCGCGACGATCAGGCGGCCGAGGCGTATCGCCTCGGCGCACAGGTCGTCGCGCACCAGCGCGCTCCCTGAGCTTGCCGTGTAGCCCTCATTGAAGATCAGGTAGATCACTGCCAGCGCACCGTGCAGCCTTGCCGGCAACTCGGCCTCGCCCGGGACTCGAAACGGGATCCCGGCGTCGCGGATCTTCGCCTTGGCGCGCACCAGGCGCTGAGCCATCGTCATCTCCGGCACGAGGAATGCGCGCGCGATTTCCGCAGTGTTGAGCCCGCCGAGCAACCTCAAAGTCAAGGCCACCTGCGCGCTCTGCGCGAGCGCCGGGTGGCAGCACGTGAAGATGAGCCTCAGCCGGTCGTCGACCATCGCCAACTCCTCCAGTGGCTGCTCGTTGACGTGCAGCAGCTGCGCTTGCGCATGCCGATCCTCGCGCGAGGCCTCGCGGCGGAGGTAGTCGATCGCTCGGTTGCGCGCCGTTGTGATGATCCAGCCGGCAGGGCTTGGAGGCAGTCCGCTCGCGGGCCAGCGCTGAACCGCGATGGTGAAAGCGTCCTGTACACACTCCTCGGCCAGGTTGATGTCGCCGCAAACGCGGACGAGTACGGCCACGGCGCGGCCGTACTGTTCGCGAAAGACTCGCTCGATTTCGCTGTCATCGACCGTCGCCTTCAGTCCGCTTCCTCTTGGAACGGGCGCACTTCGACCGGGGCCGCGCACGCCGTCGTCGCCCTAGCGGCCCAGGCCAGCGCCGCGTCGAGGTCCTGCGCCTTTATCACCCAAAAGCCACCGATGTGCTCTTTGCTTTCGGCGAACGGCCCGTCGGTCGTCACCACCTCGCCGTCCTTGACCCGGACGACCGTGGCGCTCGCCGGAGCGTGCAGCCCGCCGCCAAAGACCCAATTCCCGCTCGAGCGCATCTCGTCGTTGAGTGCGTCGACGTCCTTGTAGATCTTCTGCATCGCCTCTCGTGACGGCGGCGATTCGCCCTCGACCTGGTGGACGCTCAGCATGTATTGCTTCATCGATACCTGCTCATGTTGCTTTTGCTGCCGCCGCGGCGCGGTAGGTGAGCAGCAAGATCCCGCTGGGGAGTGCTTTGGAACTGGTCAACTCGAACTTGGCCGGCTGGTCGCTCTCGCCGAAGAGGCGCCTGCCGGTCCCGAGGACGATGGGGAAAACCATCAGCCGCAGCTCGTCGACGAGGTTGGCCGAGATCAACGTCCGCGCGAGCTGGCCGCTGCCGTGAACGACCACGTCTCCGCCGGGCATCGCCCGGAGCTTCGCCACTTCGGTTACGGCGTCACCCCTCAAGACCACCGAATTGTTCCAGGTCGCATCGGCGTCGGTGAGGGTCGACGACACGACGTACTTGCGAATGCTGTTGAACTTGCGCGAGAAGTCATCCTCGTTTCGCGACGGCCACGCCTTGGCGAAACTCTCGTAGGTGACGCGGCCGAGGAGCAGGGCTTCGCTGGCCATCAGCTCGTCGTACTTGAACTTGTCACCCTCTGGTCCGCGGTCGTACTGGAAGGTCCACGGTCCCAGCTTCGGGTTTTCGCCACCGGGGCCTTCCATGCCGCCATCAAGGGACATGAACTCGGTGATCACGATCCTGCCCATCACATTGCCTCCGTTCAGAGAATGTGCCGGAACGCCCGGCCTCATCTCCTACACGAACGCCTCGGTGCCATTTCGACACCGTCCTAAAAAAAGATGTGTCGGCGGATTGCGGTATTGAATTTCGAACTGGTGATTTGAGACCACACGTATGGGGCAGCTCCCGTTAGGCGTAGGAATCAGCTCGTCACCGCCGGGTACCACGGGCTCACCCTTGCATGACGACCACTGATGACGAATCGTGTTTCAAGTCTCTGCGACCCCAAAAAGAGGCGCTATCCAGGACCCGGGTACCATCTCTGTAGCAAGGGGTGATGGCTCCCCTTAGTCGACGCTCCTCGAACGGTTGGGGCGTCATCGCGGAGTCCACGATCGCTCGTGGTTGCCCCTGCCCTCCATAAGCATGGAGAACGTGGAGCGAGCATATGGAGATGAGGCGGCATCGCGGAAGCTACTACACGACTATTACAGATGACAGCGAGGGTGTCACGTTAACTCCGCTTACTGACTGAGCTTCGAATTCAGGAATTGGTCGGGGGCCCGGGATTTGAACCCGGGGCCTCACGGTCCCGAACCCTACGTACTTCGTGTCCTGCCGTGTCCCGCCGGTTCCTCCCGTGTCCTCCTGTACTTAATTTCGACGGCCGTCGTGTCCTTCTGTATCCATCCGTGTCCTCCTGGTTCCGCGAAGCCGCCTGTCCACGGTGCTCAGGCGAGTGCTGAGCGGACCCCCAACTGTGGGGCACCTCACACGTTTTGAGCTCAGACCAGCAGGCGTCGTTTCCTACCTGACGTTGGCGGCCTGGTCTCGATAGGGAGGGATGAGTTCGTCCCACCGCGTCTCAGTGTCGCCACGCTCACGCCCGGCGAGATAGGTGGCGAGATTCTCGGCGTGGATCTGCCACCCCGCCCCGAAAAACTCGACCTTGTCGAGGGGTACGCCCTGGACCTCGATGACCAGGATTGTCTGGTCGCCGTCGCTACTGAGCGTGGCATCGATGACCTCGTCGAAAGGCGCCGCGCCTTTGCCCGCGCGATAAGACTCGTCCGATTCCCGGGTCGTCACCCGCAATCGCTTGGGAGGCTCACACACCTCGACCCGCCCGTTGCCGTGCCAGCCATCGGATTCGACATACAAATTGAACTTTCCGCCTAGGCGGAGTTCCCCGTCCACCTGGCCGTACCAGCGGGCCAGGCGGCTGGGATCGGTGATCGCCGACCACATGTCGTCGATACCGGTGTCGTAGCGATCCTCGATGCGTACGACACCCTTGCCGTCGGCCGATCGCAAGCTACCCAGGATGCGGTTCCGCCCACGTGCATTGCTGGTCATCTAGTGCTCCTTCTTTCGCGTTTTCCCCGCGCCACCTCGGTGTGCAGGGCATCCATCCGCTGCTGCCAGATGGCCCGATATCGGCCCAGCCATTCATCGAGCTCGGCGAGCGGTTCGAGGCGGAGGCTGTAGACCCGGCGTTGCGCCTCCCGACGGACCGCGACTAGCCCCGCCTGGCGCAGGACGCGGAGGTGCCGGGATACCCCGGGGCGAGCAATCGGCAGTCGCGCCGCAAGCTCACCGGCGGTTGCCGGGCCCCGGGTCAGGGTCTCTAGCGTAGTGCGCCGGCTTGCGTCCGCTAGTGCCCGCAGCGCGGCTTCCATGGCCCCTTGAATGTACCAAAGTGGTTACGTAACCGTCAAGATACATACGGTCAAGATCGCCAGACCGAGCAACGATGTACTGGCCCCGGCGTAGGCCCCGAGCGTGCGGGTTGGGCCTGTAACCCATGGTCCGTGCCACTTCCAGGACACGCCGGCGGGTCTCGCGCGCGATCGGCACGCGACTGTCCGCCCCATTCAACACCCGCGAAACCGTGCTCTGCGAAACACCCACGGCCCGCGCGATCTCCTTCATGCTCACGGCCTTCCGCAGGCTCTCCTTTGCGCTCAAACGAACGAGCCATCCGACGCAAGATCCGCCAGCCGATGCATCAATGATGCCGCGACTGGGTAGAAGTCGGCGTAAGCGGCGTGGTAGCGCCTGTAGAGCTCGGCGCGTTCGGGATTCGGCTGTTCAGCCTGGCGTCGCAACTTGATGACTGACGTACTCTCGTCGACGTTGGCGTAGACGCCCGACGCCACTCCTCCGAGCAGCGCCGCGCCGTAGGCAGGGCCCTCGTCGACCACAGTCCGATACACCGGCAAGCGAAGGGTATCTGCGAGAAGCTGGCGCCAAAGGTCGCTCCGGGCCCCACCGCCGGTGGCGCGCAGTTCCTTCACATTGACGCCGGCCGCCACGATCAGGTCGAGTGAGTCCTTCAGGCTGAACGCCACGCCTTCCATCACGGCACGCGTCATATGAGCGCCCGTGTGCCGCGTAGTCAGGCCCAGAAATCCGCCGCGGGCAAACGGATCTCGATGCGGCGTCCGTTCACCGGATAAATATGGAAAGTAGAGAAGGCCCTCGGATCCGGCAGGAACCTGCGAAGCAGCCCTAGTTAGTGCCTCGAAGTCATGGCCGGGAAAGAGCGCGTCACGCCACCAGCTGAGCGAGCCGCCCGCGGCCAACGTGACGCCCATCATGTGGTACCTCCCGGGTACGGCGTGACAGAAGGTATGGAGCTCTCCGCCAGCGTGAATGAGCCCACCGCTGTCGACGAAGAGGACACCGCTCGTGCCGATCGAGACGCTGGCCGCACCCTTGCGGATGATGCCCAGTCCGACCGCCGCCGCCGCGTTGTCGCCGGCTCCCGCTGCAACCGGTATTCCTGAGTGCAGTCCGGTTTCGGCGGCCGCAACTCGGGTCACTTTGCCGGTCAGGTCGGGGCTCTCGTAGACGCGAGGAAGCCATTCGCGCGGGATGTCCAGCGCCGTCAGGAGCTCGTCGGACCATTTGCGACGCCGTACGTCCAGCAGCAATGTTCCGGAAGCGTCCGAGGCGTCGGTCGCGAATTCGCCGGTCAGCCGCAGGCGCACATAATCCTTCGGCAGGAGGAGATGCTGCACTCGCGCATAGGCTTCAGGCTCCTGGTCTCGGAGCCATAGAACCTTCGGCGCCTGAAAGCCGGTTAGGGCCGGGTTTCCGGCGATCTCCAGCAGCCGGCTCTCGCCAACGATCTCGGTGATGGCTTTGCTCTGCTTCGCAGTGCGCTGATCGCTCCAGAGCAAAGCCCGGCGAATGACGCGATCGCGCTCGTCGAGAAACACCGAACCGTGCATCTGACCCGTCAAACCAAGGCCAGTAACCGGACTTTCAAGTTTGGACGTGAGATCCCGAAGCGCCGTCTTGCTTGCTTGCCACCAGTCCTCCGGATCCTGTTCGGTCCAACCTGGTCGTGGCATGTGGAGCGGATAGCCAGCGGTCGCCATGGCCACAACGCCACCGCTCGGGTCGACGGCCACGGCGCGCACTCCGTTAGTACCCACATCAAGTCCGACCATCACGGAGCGCTTAGATTCAGGCACTGCTCGTCAGCCCAAGTACATGGGGCAGCCCGACGTCGGGATATCAAAACGTTCGACAACACCGCGCTCCCGCTCCGTCACGTAAATCGCCTTTTCGTCGTTGGGCCCAAATGCGATGTTGCTCGGTAGATTGCCCGCAGTCTTGATCCGTTTCGCTACATGTCCTCTCGAGTCGAGGGCAGTGACCTCGCCCCTTCCCCATACCGCGACATAGACGCTGCCGTCGGCACCGACTGCCATACGATCAGGACCGGAAAGGCGCTCCGTGGACGGATCGGTGAAAGACCGCCCCGAAGTGTGTCGTGGTCGAAAAGTCATTTTCATAGCGCCAGACTAGGCTGGTCAACGTCTCATTCACATAGAGCTCGCCCTCAGGTCCAAGCACGACCCCGTCGGCGAACTGGAGTCCAGTGTCCAGGACCTTCACATCGAGCGTGCGTACGTCGATTCGATAGAGCTTGCCGTCGTACCTCATGCTCGCAAAGTCCCGACGTACCTTGCCATCACGCACGAGCTCTTCGAAGATAAAGCCAGAGTCGGTCATATAGAGCCACCCGGCTGAGTCGAAGCACAGGTCGTTTGGAAACATGACGGGCCCATCCGGCGACAACGTCGCCCTGACCTGCGTCGCCCCGTCGAGTGTGGCGTGCACGAGGGAGGGAACGCTTTGGCAACCTGGAGGCTGTCTGGGGCAGTGGTCGGTGGCCATAATTAGAGAGAGGATGCAAGGGCGGAATTAAGAGATGACCTCGTTATCCAAGACGATGGCGTCGTTCAGCAGAGCAGAGGGAATACTGGCAGTCTTGTTTGGGCTGGGCTTTGTTCTCGGCTTCCTCTTGACTCCGTTGGGAGTCGAGACTCGTATACACGAACTGCGGACCCCGGCGTTCGCGGGGTTCTTCATCACTGTCGGTTTGTTGATTCCACTTGCCGGGTTGGTTTCGCTGTTCCTGCGAAGAGCGAAGCTCGCAGGCGTCTTGGCGGTGATAGACGCCTCGTTTTCCTTCCTCCTCCCTCCTGCTGACCAGGCTAAGTTCTTCTTCACTATTCCCCCTCCGCCTGCCGTTTTTATCGGTGAGTACATCCTGATATTGGTAGGAATCGGATACATGCTTTTCGGACCACGAGTCTATTCTCAGACCCGTTAGCGACCGAGAGATCGACCGCGAGTACTACGTTTCTGTTTGGACTCTTTTGCGGTTCCGCCCTCGTCGGCGTCATCGACTTGCTCCGCGCCTGGCGAACTGAAACGAGCTGGACTTTAGGGCTGCTTATGCTCGACCCAGACATCAGGGATCGAGGCGTGGGCAAGGCTGTGGTCCGAACCCTCGAGGCATGGATTCGCTCGCAGGGAGCGAAGGTGATGCGAATTGGCGTCGTTGAGCGCAACACGAGGGCGATCAGCTTCTGGGAGCGATCAGTGCGCGGCCGCTACTCCTCGACCAGCCGCTCCATCGTCAGTGTCAAACCGTGCTCAGACGCACTCCTCGCAATTTCAACGTAACCAAGAAGCTGGAGAGCTCGGGAGGCTCCGCGCGCCCGTTGATTCGCTATCTCGCGGTTGGGATGCCGGTCACCAGGCGGTAGCGGTGCTCAGGGCGGCCCGGCCCGCCGTAGCGCATGGTGAGCTCCACCTTCCCCAACTGGCAGAGGTGATCTAGATAGCGACGCGCCGTGACGCGGCTGACACCGGCCTCATCCGCCACCGCGGTTGCCGCCAGGCCTGATTGCGACCGGTTCAACGCTTGGACGATCAATTCCAAAGTGGCGTCGGACAGGCCCTTCGGCAGGGGCTCGTTGCGGGCGGTCCTCAGCGTGCTGAAGATGCGGTCCACGTCGGTTTGCTCCGCATGGCCGATTCGCTTCATGCGATCGCGGGCCGCCGCGTAAGACAGCAGCTTTTCTTCGAAGGTCGCGAACAGAAACGGCTTGATCAGGTAGTGGACAACGCCGCCTCGCATCGCCGCGCGCAGGCTCTCGACCTCGCGCGCCGCTGTGATCGAGATCACGTCGACCGGAGGATGGTCGCCTTCGCGCAGCTGCTGCAGCACCTCCAGGCCGGACATGTCGGGCAGGTAGATGTCCAGCAACACCAGGTCTGGCCTCAGCTGGTCCACGCTCGAGAGCGCCTCGGCGCCGGTGTGTGCTCGGCCGGCGACGGCAAAACCAGACACGCGTTCGACGTAGGCGCAGTGAAGGTCGGCGACGCGGTAGTCGTCGTCCACGACAAGCGTGCGGATCATGTGGTCGCGGTCACTCTCAGTGGTAGCCGGACGGTGAACAGGGCGCCGCCATCATTGACCACGCTTACATCGCCCCCGTGCCGGTGGGCCACCTGGCGCACCAGCGCGAGGCCGAAACCGCGGCGTTTGCGCCCCGGGCCGGATTTCGTGCTGAAACCTTCCTGGAAGATCTGGCCGTTGAGGCTTTGTGGCACCCCTGGACCGGAGTCGTGCACCCTGATCACGACCTCGTCCTGCTGCTCGGTAACGGATACGCTGACCCACCGCTCGGTGCTCGACGATCCAGCCGCGTCCAGCGCGTTGTCGATCAGGTTGCCGAGAAGCGTGATCACGTCCTCACTGTCAAGCGCACTTCGAGTCATGACCGTGTCGTCACTCACTCTCAGCTCGATTCCTCTCTCTGAAGCAACCGCGGCTTTTGCGAGCAGGAGCGCGCCGAGCACCGGATCTCCAACCCTGTCCAGCAGCGCTTCGGTGAGCTCCTGGTGCACGCCTGAGGTCTGCGCGATGAGCTTCATCGCTTCGTCACCGCGACCAATCTGGACCAGCCCCGCGATGGTGTGCAGACGGTTGGAGTACTCATGCGCCTGCGCGCGCAGCGCATCGGTGAGGCTGTCCACGCCGAGTCCGCGCGCCAGGCCCGTGAGCTCGGTCGAGTCGCGCAAGGTGGCGACGTGGCCGATCTCGCGGCCCTGGACGCGAATCGCGCGCCGGCTCGCCACCAGCACACGGTCTCCTGCGAGGAGCACCTCATCTTCGTCGTTCAAGCCACCGGAGAGGAACTTCAGCAAGCGGCCCGGTGGCAGAACCTGCGACACCTTACGGCCGACACAGTCCGAGGGCAGCGCCAGCAACCGGCGCGCCTCGTCGTTCGCGAGGGTGATCGTTCCATCCCGATCCGTAGCGATGGCTCCTTCGTGAATCCCCTGCAAGCTGGCTTCACGTTCCTCCAGCAGCCCCGCGATCTCATACGGCTCGAGACCGAACGTCTGGCGCTTGAGGCGCGACGCCAGCAGCATCGAGCCGGCCACGCCGAGGCCAAGCGCGAGGAGCACCGTCACCGCGAACCCGGGCAGCTCAGCCAGGAGCTGATTGAAGACGGCCGTTTCCAGGAAGCCGACCGAGACCATGCCGATCACGCCGCCGCCGTGGAAGATCGGTGCCTTTCCCCGTGCGGAGACGCCCAGCGTGCCTCGCTGCACACCGATCCAGGTGTTGCCCGCGAGCACCGTGTTCGGGTTTTCGTCCACGGGCTTGCCGATCAGGGCCGGATTCGTGTGCGAGTACCTGATGCCCTCGCGATCGGTCACGACCACGTAGGTCGCGCCGGTCGACTGCCTCACCTGTTCCGCTGTCTTCTGGATCAGGTCGTTGGGGTCGCCGCTGAGCAAGGCGTCCTGGATTGCGCTGTTGGACGCGACCGATTCGGCGATCGCCAACGAGCGCTGCTCGTACTGGCGGTCGAGCTCCTGGCTCGCCTGCCAGACCGCAGCCGCGGCTCCCATCAGCGCCGACAGCAAGATGATGGCAACCTGGAACACCAGGATCTGGTAGGCGAGGGGAAGCCGTCTTTTCACGGAGTCGTTCCCTGGTGATCCTATTACGTCGCCGTAACGCGCGCGACGACCAAAACGACCAAAACGGCCACAACGACCGCATGGATTGCGCCGGACGCACGTGGGATCCAACCTCATGACCGATGACTCCGGCTATCGAGCTTCGTGGTGTCACGAAGCGCTTCCTCACTCCCTCCGGCGGGATCTACACCGCGCTTCGGGATCTCGACATGGTGGTCGAGCCGGGTGAGTTCTGCGCTGTAGTCGGGCCCACCGGCTGCGGAAAGTCCACCACGCTGGCCTTGATTTCAGGCCTCGAACCGGCGAGCGAAGGCGAGGTCGAGGTGTTCGGTAAGCCGGTCAATGGGATCGCCGATGGTATCGGCTACGTGTTCCAGACCGACGCCGTCTTTCCGTGGAAGACGGTGCTGGAGAATGTCGCCGCCGGACCGCGGTACCGGGGCGCTTCAAACCGCGACGCGCGAGAGCGGGCGCGGGACTGGATCTCCCGAGTGGGCCTCAGCGGTTTCGAGGACCGATATCCGTACCAGCTGTCGGGCGGCATGCGGAAACGCGTCGCGCTGGCGCAGAGCCTGATCAACGGCCCGCGCATCCTGCTGATGGACGAGCCGTTCAGCGCCCTTGACGTGCAGACGCGATCGCTTATGGAGAACGAGCTGCTTGCACTGTGGGCCGCGAGCTCCGCATCGGTTGTGTTCGTGACTCATGACCTGGAAGAGGCGATCTCGCTAAGCGACCGCGTCTTCGTGATCACCGCCGGACCCGGCACGGTCAAGAGCAACTACAAGGTCGACCTTCCGCGGCCTCGCAACGTCGCCGAAATTCGCTTCCAGCCACGTTTCGCCGAGATCTACGAAGAGATGTGGAAGGACCTCAAGGACGAGGTCCTGGTGAGCTATGAACGTCAGAAGCGCAGCGGCGCGGCTTAGCGTCCGCATGCACGCTCCCACCGGATCGGCCAGGCGGCCGCTGCCGGATCTCGCGGCGAGGCGACGTCGCGATGCACAGCGCCGCCGCTTTAACGTAGCGGGCCTCCGCCTGCTCCTCGGCGTCGTGATCCTCGGCGCCTGGGAGCTCACGACGCGCCTCGGCTGGGTCGACGTCTTCTTCTGGTCGCAGCCGTCCGCGATCGCCGACAAGCTCTGGATCTGGATCACGCAGGGCACCGACCTGGGTCCGTTGTGGGACCAGGTCCTGGTCACCATGGAGGAGACGGTCGGCGGGTTCATCGTCGGCTCGATCCTGGGCGTCATATTCGGCGTCGCGCTAGGCCGCAGCCGGCTGCTGTCCGATGTGCTCGGGCCGTACATCAAAGGCGCCAACGCCATCCCGCGCGTGGTCGTGGGCGCCCTGTTCGCGGTCGCGCTCGGTCTTGACATCAGATCGAAGATCGCGACCGCGGCGGTGCTGGTCTTCTTCGTCGTTTTCTTCAACGCGTTTCAGGGTGTCCGCGAGGTGGACCGCAACCTAATCGCGAACGCTCGCATTCTCGGCGCCGGTGATCGGCAGCTGACGACCGAGATCCTCATCCCGTCGGCACTGTCGTGGATCGTTGCCAGCTTGCACACCAGCTTTGGTCTCGCGCTGGTCGGCGCCGTGGTGGGAGAACTGTTCGGCGCGACCCAGGGCCTCGGCGAGCTGATCTATGCGGCGAAGAACAACTTCGACACCGCCGGGGTGTTCGCCGGCATGGCGTTGCTGGCTGCCATGGCGCTGGTGGCAGAGGCGTTGATCACAGCGCTGGAGAACCGCTTGATCAAGTGGCGGCCGCAAGCCGTCACCGAGGCAAGGATTTGAAGGAGGAACGGAGAATGGGTAGGCGTAGTCAACGGCTGTTCACGGCGGTCGCGGTGCTCGCGATCGCTGCCGCGTGCGGGGGCACGACCCCATCATCGAGCGGAGGAGGCACACAGGCCACGGTCTCGCTGAAGATCATGGTCGGGGGGCTCAACAAGCAGATCTACCTGCCGAACATGCTGGCCCAGCAGCTCGGCTTCTTCAAAGCGGAGAACCTGGACGTTACGCTCATCGATGAGGGCTCTGGGCAGGCATCGGAGGAAGAGGTCGTCGCCGGCAACGTCGATGCAGGCTCCGGCGCCTACGTGCACCCCATGGTGCTTAACACCCTGGGCAAGAAGATCGAAACCATCTGCCAGTTCGGCATCGCACCGGGTGAGGCGGAGGTTGTCGACGCGTCGCTGACCAACATCTCGTCGGCCAAGGACCTCGGGGGCAAGAACCTGGGCGTCACCGACATCGGTTCCGGCACGCACGTTCTTACGCAGGCCATTCTCGGCAGCGCCGGGCTCGACCCGACCAAGTCACAGTACGTGGCCGTCGGCGCGGGCGACACCTTCATCGCGGCCATCCAGCAGCACAAGATCGCCGCCGGGATGACCACCTTCCCGACCATCTCGCGGCTGGTCAACAGCGGCAAGGGCAAGATCCTTGTCAGCCTCCTGACGCCGGCCGACACGCGCACGGCCCTCGGCGGCGACTACCCGTTCATCGGCATCTTCGCCAAGAACGATTGGGTCAACAGCAACAAGGGAGTCGCGCAGCGGTTGGTGAACGCCTACGTCAAGACCCTGCAGTTCATGCACTCGCACACGGCGGCCGAGATCGCCGACAAGATGCCGAATGACTACTTTGCCGGTGACAAGGCGTCTTACATAGCCGACCTGCAGAGCCAGCTCGGAATCTTCGGGACCGACTGCAAGATGCCGGTTGGCGGCCCAGAGAATGTGCAGAAGATCCAGCAGCAGTTCGTGGCGAGTTACAAAGGAAAGTCAGCCAACTTGAGCGAGACGTACACCAATGAGTTCGCCGACAAGGCGAGCTAGAAAGAGAAGGGTCGATCTGAGGGACCGGGCCGCGCCTGGTCCCTCAGGCTTTGTGCCAATGGAGACCGTCCGCAACCTCTCTCGCCACAGGCTCCGGAGCTCACTGGCCATCTTCGGCATCGTCATAGGCGCCCTGGCGCTCACCACCACGGGCGCCCTGGTCGAAAACTTCAACGCGCTGTTAGACGGACGAGTCCAGTACTTCGGGTCGAACGTGCACGTCGGCCCCCCAGCGGGACAGGCCGCCTCCCTCCTGCCGCTGACCAAGATCGATGAGATTCGCAAGGTGCCGGGTGTCGCTGCCGCCTTCCCGACTTATGACTTCCCGGCCAAGCCCGGTGCGGTCAGCGTGGCCAGCTTCGACACCCCTGACACGATCATCGCCAGCGATCCCACCGAAGCCGCATGGAGCGACCTCAAGACGACCTACGCGCTGGGCCACGCCATCGACGCGGACTCCAGCGGGGAGGTTGTTCTCGGGTCGATGATCGACAAGGAGTTCAAGAAGAAGATCGGCGATACCATCGACCTGCCGGTGAGGCCGCCCAATGCCACGCCAGAGTTCGTCAATCACACATTCAAGGTGGTCGGGATCCTCAATGTGACGCGCACCGCGCCGGATGCATTTGCGTACATCAACATCACCGACGGCCAAATGCTTCTGAAGGACAGCCTGCCCGTCGCGGTGCGTGACGTGACCGACGTGACGAACATCTCGAAATGCATCGACGTCTACGCCAAGTCCGGGACGTCCATAAGCGAGCTCGACAAGCTCGCAGACCGGATCAACGCCCAGGTCAGCGGGGTCAAGGCATCGAAACCCAGCGATCTGGTCAGCAGCTTCAGGGAGGGCGGCACGATCTTCACCGTGATGGCCGCGGCTGCCGTGCTCCTGGCCTTGATCATCGGCGGCTTGTCGGTCGTCAACACAACGCACATGGCGGTGGCGGAGCGCGTGCGCGAGATTGGCCTCAAGAAGGCGCGCGGGGCGACCACGTTCAACATCATGAGAGAGTTCCTTGGCGAGGCGACCCTGATTGGCGTCCTCGGCGGCGTGATCGGCTACGGCCTCGGCGCATTGATCACCATCCTTGTCAACGCTTCGACGCCGCCCGGCCAATCGGCGCGATTTCTCATCACCCCGAGCCTCACTATCCTCGCGATCAGCTTCGCCACCGCGCTGGGGGCGGTCGCCGGCGTGCTGCCGGTATGGCGCGCGGCACGCCTCGACCCGGTCGTCACCTTGAGGAACGAATAACAAAGAATGGCGAACGTTCGGTCCGGGTGCCGGTCGGCCCTGTCGCGCAGGCGCCGCCAGTTTGTTGGTCCGAAGTTAGCTAAGCCGTCCCTACCGGGTACCCGAACCTGAGTCGATCGCGAGCCTCACGGTCCTGACCTGTGCGTCGGCAGCACGCCGGCGCGGACAGCGCCTTTGATTTTCGAACCGAGGTGCCTCACGGTCCTGGGGCCGTGCGCTTGCTGATATATCGCCCGTGCGATAGCCATGAGCGAGTTCAATCGACGGTGTGCAATTCACTTGAACGGGGTCTGCCGCGGCCAAGTTCGAAGAAAATCTGTGACACGGCTGTGACTCCCGTGTTCCGACGGCGCGCGAAATCGACGATTTTGAACTCAAAATTGGTCGGGGGCCCGGGATTTGAACCCGGGGCCTCACGGCCCCGAATCACACCCGATCCCGTCCAGCGGGACCGGATTTGACCATTTTCAATTCGAAACTGTTACCAGATGCCACGGCTCCGCCTAGATTTGAGGCGTTTTGCTGCCCGATTACTACATGAAGTACTACATCGACCAGTCGCTCCGGGCGAACGCGGTCCCTGAGATCCGATTGTGGACATGACTGACGTGAAGGTTGTCTGAGACGCCAGACGACGCTGTGGAAGTGCGCTGACGAAAAGACGACGAGCAAAGCGGTGATTGACAGACCGAGATGCCTCGAGACCTGCGTTGCGACAGCGTCAACTATCACGAGCGCTCGGAAATCCGGTGCGAGGTCGGCGCTCAGATCGCCGGCCTCGCAGGCTAGAAGTTAGTTCTCTCCTTATTGACACTCGGAGCTCAGTTGCGGGTTGGGTATCACCCCGGTGATGATCGTGCCCGCAAAGCGAGCCACATCCGGTGTGCCGTACTCAGCTGCACCGCCGAAGCTGTTCGTGGTCACGTGCTTGATTGTGTTGCCGAAGTTCCACTCACACGTGTTGGCTCCGCCTGCGATGGACGGCTGCACGCCGATGGTCCAGAACGGGTAGAACGCCGAGCCGTGTGGCGGGGCGGTGCAGCCCGCGCCGGTCACGACGTTGCAGTCGTTCTCGGAGGCCGCTAGGTCGGTCTCGAACTGAATGTTTGGATACGGGTTGCCCTGCGCGTCGAATGGCCCCGCGTACTTGAACGGCGTAGGAAAGTTGGTTGAGCCGTTCGGCCAGTCGGCGATGTAGTCGTTGCCATCGAAGTCGAGATCGCCGTTCTGCGTGAAGTCTTGCTCGCAGGCAGGCACCGCCCAGTCCCATGTCGTGTTGACGCCGTTGACGACCACCGTGCGCGGTCCGGAGGGCGCGCAGATGGCGTCCGAGAACTCACAGAGTCCGGCGCCGGCCGGGCAGGCCCTACCGCCCTCGGTGGTTGCGTTGGTACAGACACCGGTCGTGAAGTTGCACGGTCCCTCACCGGTCCCGCCCGGCTCCAAGCCGCCGCTGCAGGTCCAGAATGTCTGCTGGTCGAAAGAAAGGCCGAGCTGATTGGAGACGCTCGAGCACGACTCGAAGTGGCCGATTTCCTGCTGCATGAGCACACCACCCTCGAGCGCGGCCCAGGGAACCTGGTTCTGCTTCGACGCAGTGTCGTACTCGGGATGGAAGGCGAAGGGCGTGCCGCCGCATGTGCGCGAGTTCGTGTTCATGAACCCGTTGGCCTCGCTCGCGACCATGAATCCTGTCTGGCCGGTGGTGAGATCGGTGACCGTGGTCATGAATCCGGCCGGCGTGTCCTGGAGCATCGCCTGCACCTTGTCGCCGGGGTTCATCTTCAGCGTCTTGCCGTTGGGCGCGAAGCTGGCGTCGTTGAGGAGCTGCGGGCTGGGCGGACCGGCGGGCACCCCATCGGTCTGCAGGTATGCGAAGTTCACTGGCTCGATGCAGTTGTTGTTGCAGAACTTGAAGTTGAAGCTGCATGAAAGGCTGTCGATGGTCAGCGCGACACAGTACTGCGTCTGGTCGCAACTGAACGCGTCCTTGAAAGGACCGAAGCCGGGCGGGTAGAACTGCAGCTCCATGAACGCGGAACCGGCGTCGGTCTTTGAGCCGAGCCCCGTGTTTGAGTCACTATCGGGCGTACAGGGCTGCTGCGGATAGGACTTCGGGTCGCACAGTGGCAGCCCAAACCAGGGGGCAATCGAAAGCTCGGCATATTTGGTGACGGAGCCGTTGGGTGTCGGCGCGGCGGCGGGATCGACCGCGAGCTGCATTAGGAAAGTCATGTGATTGCCGCTGCCTGTGGCAGCCGAGACGAACTTCACACTGGGCTCGTCGTGGCCAATGTACTTCCCGTTGTCATAGAAGCGGCTCGACCCATAGTCTCCCCTTGTGACTGGATCGGTGCAGAGGGACTTCATGTTCGACTTGGTCGCCTTGAATGCCGGGCTCAGGCCGTTGCAGTCGACCATGTTGACCGGGTTGGGCGCCACTTCGGAGGTTGATGCCGGCGCGCCTGTCGAAGCCTGAACCAGAAAGGTGAAGACAAGGATTACTGCCAGGGAAACTAATGAGGCGAGACGCCCGACGCGTGCTTTCATGTCTCATTCCCTCCGCAACACGAAAGTGGTGGCGCGACTTCGGCCGAATATACCCGCGCTTGTGTCGACGTCAAGTTTCGTATTTGGCAAGGCGATCGAGGCCGGCACCGGACGGGGCCCCTTGACGGCACTCGAGACGATCAGGACGGGATTCGGA
>Ga0209648_10001995_pt1 | contig 16714 bp, 10 predicted proteins | sample GraSoi2013_115cm_FD_185830 | JGI IMG/M metagenome (GOLD analysis project Ga0209648, IMG submission 185830) | Grasslands soil microbial communities from the Angelo Coastal Reserve, California, USA - Sample 9_17_2013_115cm (SPAdes) (version 2) | ecosystem: Environmental > Terrestrial > Soil >...
CTTCTGCTCGGCGATCTCGCGGATCTGCGCCATCGTGACCCGCCCCACCGGCCGGCCCTTGCCGGTAGTTTGCGATCCCTTCTCGACCCCGGCGGCCTTTTTCAAGAAATAGCTGTTCGGGGGGCTCTTCGTCACGAACGCGAAGGAGCGGTCGGCGTAGGCCGTGATCACCACTGGGATCGGCATGCCGGGCTCGAGGTTCTGGGTCGCGGCGTTGAACGCCTTGCAGAACTCCATGATGTTGAGCCCGCGCTGGCCGAGCGCCGGTCCGATCGGCGGCGAAGGGTTCGCCTTGCCCGCCGGCACCTGCAATTTGATTATACCGATGATCTTCTTCGCCATCTATTCCGATCTCTCGTAAGTGTCGCCGCTCCCGCGAAAGCGGGGGTCCAGCGTCCACCGATGCGAACTAGCTGCCCCTGGATTCCTGCTTTCGCGGGAATGACGAAGGAGGCGAGCGTGGGCCGGACCGGGGACTATACCTTTTCGACCTGTGAATACTCCAGCTCCACCGGGGTGGCGCGTCCGAAGATCGACACCGCGACCTTGAGCCGCGCCTTCTCTTCGTCGACCTCCTCGACGAGACCGTTGAAGGAGGTGAACGGGCCGTCGCATACGCGGACCTGCTCGCCGACTTCGAAGGTGACCGAAGGCTTCGGCCGCTCGATGCCCTCCTGCACCTGATGCATGATGCGCGCCGCCTCGTGGTCGCTGATCGGTGACGGCTTGACGCCGCGACCGCCAAGAAACCCGGTGACCTTGGCGGTGTTCTTGACGAGGTGCCACGTCTCGTCGTTCATATCCATCTTTATCAGCACATAGCCAGGGAAAAACTTGCGCTCCGAGCTCACCTTGGCGCCGCGCTTGACCTCGACAACCTCCTCCGTCGGTACGAGGATTTCCTCGAACTCGTCGGCAAGCCCTTTTTGCTCGGCCTGCTCGCGGATCGAGGCCGCGACCTTCTTCTCAAAACCCGAATAAACGTGGATCACGTACCAGCGACTTGCCATCTCCAGCGTCCCAAACCCTAGTGCCCCAATCCGAACATCAGCCGCACCCCCGCCGAAAACATCTGGTCCACGACAAAAAAGAAGGCAGCCGCGATGAACACCATCACGAACACCATCGCCGTGGTAACCATGGTCTCCTTGCGCGTCGGCCACGTGACCCTAGAGACTTCCTGACGGACCTGCTGAAAAAATTCGATTGGGCTCGTCTTCGCCATGAACCTGTTCACCTCGGGCGGACATACCGTCCCGGCCCATATGGGCCCTTGCTTGCTTACGTTCCAGGAACCCGGGTTAAGTAGTGGCAGGAGTGGAGGGGCTCGAACCCCCAACCCCCGGTTTTGGAGACCGGTGCTCTACCAGTTGAGCTACACTCCTATCCTCGAACGTCATGCCCGGGCGCGACCCGGGCATCTCAGCACCCAGGGGCCGAGATCCCCGATCAAGTCGGGGGATGACGCCGCAAGCGCCGTCACTTGATGATCTTGGCGACGACGCCGGCGCCGACGGTGCGGCCACCTTCGCGGATCGCAAAGCGCAGCCCCTCGTCCATCGCGATGGGGGCGATCAATTCGATCTCCATCGAGATGTTGTCGCCCGGCATCACCATCTCGGTGCCCTCCGGCAGATGCACGGTGCCGGTCACGTCGGTCGTGCGGAAATAGAATTGCGGCCGGTAGTTGCCGAAAAACGGCGTGTGCCGCCCGCCTTCTTCCTTGGTCAGGATGTAGGCCTCGCATTGAAACCGGGTGTGCGGCGTGATCGACCCCGGCGCCGCCAAGACCTGCCCGCGCTCGACCTCCTCGCGCTTGGTGCCGCGCAACAACGCCCCGATGTTGTCGCCCGCCTCGCCCTGGTCCAAGAGTTTCCTAAACATCTCGACCCCGGTCACCACCGTCTTGGCGGTCGGCCGCAGCCCCACGATCTCGACCTCGTCGCCGACTTTGACGATGCCGCGCTCGACCCGCCCGGTCACCACCGTGCCGCGCCCCGAGATCGTGAACACGTCCTCGATCGGCATCAAAAACGGCCGGTCCTTCGCCCGCTCCGGCTGTGGGATGTAGCTGTCCACCGCTTCCATTAGCGCCAGGATCGAATCGTGCCCCTGCTCCGGGTTGCGCCCCTCCAGCGCAAACAACGCCGCACCGCGCACCACCGGGACGTCGTCCCCGGGAAACTGGTAGCTCGACAGCAGCTCGCGCACCTCCAGCTCGACCAGATCCAACAGCTCGGGGTCGTCCACCATGTCGACCTTGTTCATATACACCACCAGCGCCGGAACGCCGACCTGGCGCGCCAATAGCACGTGCTCGCGGGTCTGCGGCATCGGGCCGTCCGCCGCCGAGACCACCAGGATCGCGCCGTCCATCTGCGCCGCCCCGGTGATCATGTTCTTGATGTAGTCGGCATGACCCGGGCAGTCGACATGCGCGTAATGGCGCTTGCCGGTCTCATATTCGACATGCGCCGTCGCAATCGTAATCCCGCGCGCCCGCTCCTCCGGCGCCTTGTCGATCTGGTCGAACGGCACAAACGTTGCCCCGCCCTTCTCCGCCAAGACCTTGGTGATCGCCGCCGTCAATGTCGTCTTGCCGTGGTCGATGTGACCGATCGTCCCGATATTGCAGTGCGGCTTCGTCCGCTGAAATCTCGCCTTCGACATTGCCTTCTTCTCCGTCCGATCCAGCCTGGCTGGATTTTCAAACCTGGATTATCTGGATTATTAAGCCATTTTGGCGCGGACTTCGTCCGCCACCGCCTGCGGTACCTGCTCATAATGGTCGAAGTGCATCGTGTACTGCGCCCGGCCCTGACTCATCGACCGCAAGGTATTGACGTATCCGAACATGTTGGCGAGCGGGACCATCGCATCGATGACCCGCGCATTGCCGCGCGTGTCCATGCCGGTGATCTGGCCGCGACGGCTGTTCAGGTCACCAATCACGTCACCCATATACTCCTCCGGCGTGACCACTTCGACCCGCATGATGGGCTCGAGCAGCTTGGGCGCGGCTTTCATGACGCCTTCCTTGAAGGCCGCGCGGGCTGCGATCTCGAAGGCGAGCGCGCTCGAATCGACATCGTGGAAGGCGCCGTCGATCAATGTCGCCTGCAAATCGATGACCGGGAAGCCCGCGAGCACGCCGGTTTCGGTCGAGGCCTTCAACCCCTTCTCGACCCCAGGCACATATTCCTTCGGTACGGCGCCGCCGACCACCGCGTTTTCGAAGGCAAAGCCTGACCCCGGCGGCAAGGGCTCGAACCGCAGCTTGACGCGTGCGAACTGTCCGGCTCCACCAGTCTGCTTTTTGTGGGTGTAATCGACCTCTGCGGTGCGAGTAATCGTCTCGCGATAGGCCACCTGTGGTGCGCCGACATTGGCGTCGACCTTGAACTCGCGCTTCATCCGGTCGACGATGATCTCAAGGTGCAATTCGCCCATCCCCTTGATCACGGTTTGGCCGCTCTCGTGGTCCACGGTCACCCGGAATGACGGATCCTCGGTCGCCAGCCGGGCAAGCGCCTGGCTCATCTTCTCCTGATCGCCCTTGGTTTTGGGCTCGACTGCGATTTCGATGACCGGCTCCGGAAATTCCATTCGCTCGAGTACGACCGGATCGCCGGGGTCGGACAGGGTGTCGCCCGTCGTGGTGTTCTTCAGCCCGGCCAACGCGACGATGTCTCCAGCGCGGGCTTCCTTGATGTCCTCGCGGTGGTTGGCGTGCATCTGCAGCATGCGGCCGATCCGCTCGCGGGTCCCCTTGACGCTGTTCAGGACCTGGCTACCGGCGGTAACGACCCCGGAATAGAGCCGTACAAAAGTCAGCGAGCCGACAAAGGGGTCGCTCATGATCTTGAAGGCGAGCCCGGCAAACGGCTCGTCGTCCGAGCAGCGGCGCACGACCGGCTCCTTCGAGCCGACTCTGATGCCGTTGATCGCCGCGACATCGGTCGGGGCCGGCAAATAATCGACCACCGCGTCGAGCAGCGGCTGCACCCCCTTGTTCTTGAATGCCGAACCGCACAGCACCGGAACAAAGACGCCGCCGACGGTGCCCTTGCGGATGCAGCGCTTCAGCACGTCCTCGCTCGGCTCCTCGCCGCCCAGATAAGCTTCGAGCGCTGCGTCGTCCTGCTCGACCGCGGCCTCGACCAACCCCGTTCGAAAGGCCTTGGCCTCGTCGACCATATCTGGCGGAACTTCGACGATCTCGAACTCCGCACCTAGAGTCTCATCGCGCCATTTGACCGCGCGAAAGCCAACGAGATCGACAACCCCGACAAACTCGCTCTCAACCCCGATCGGCAATTGCAGCACCAGCGGTTTGGCGCCGAGCCGCTCATCGATCATCGCGACGCAGCGAGGGAAATCGGCGCCGATCCGATCCATCTTGTTGACAAAACACATCCGCGGCACCCCGTATTTGTCGGCTTGGCGCCAGACGGTCTCCGATTGCGGCTCGACGCCGGCGACCGAGTCGAACACGGCGACCGCCCCGTCGAGCACCCGCAGGCTGCGCTCGACCTCGATCGTGAAATCGACGTGGCCGGGCGTGTCGATGATGTTGATGCGGTGATCCTGCCAAAAGCAGGTGGTCGCGGCCGAGGTGATCGTAATGCCGCGCTCCTGCTCCTGGGCCATCCAATCCATCGTCGCGGTGCCTTCGTGCACCTCGCCCATCTTGTAGGCGCGGCCAGTGTAGTAGAGGATACGCTCGGTGGTTGTGGTCTTGCCGGCATCGATGTGGGCCATGATGCCGATGTTTCGGTATCGCTCGAGTGGTGTGGTGCGCGCCATGAAAGAAACTCCGCCGGCGCCATGCCACGCGGCGCCCTCAAAGAAAGATATGTTTCGGTTGTGACGTACTTCGCCGGTTACCAGCGATAGTGCGAGAAGGCCTTGTTCGCATCGGCCATGCGATGCGTATCCTCCCGCCGCTTGACAGCGGCACCCCGATTATTGGAGGCGTCGAGTAGCTCCCCCGAGAGCCGCTCCTCCATTGTGTTTTCTGAACGTCCGCGCGAACTCGAAATCAGCCAGCGAATAGCCAGCGCCTGGCTGCGGTCGGTTCGCACTTCGACCGGTACCTGATAGGTGGCGCCGCCGACACGGCGCGAGCGGACCTCGACGGCAGGCCGCACATTGCCGAGCGCGTCGTGGAACACCCGCAAGGGATCTTGCCCGCTGCGCCTGGCGATGCGGTCGAAGGCCCCGTAGACGATGCGCTCGGCGACCGACTTCTTGCCCTCGTACATCAGGCAATTCATAAACTTGGTTAATACGCTATCGCCGAATTTTGCGTCCGGCAAGACCTCGCGTTTGACGGCAGCGCGACGGCGCGACATGACGGCCTCCTACTTGGGGCGCTTGGCGCCGTACTTCGAACGGCGCTGGCGGCGGTCTTTGACACCCTGGGTATCGAGCGTGCCGCGGATTATGTGGTACCGAACACCCGGAAGGTCCTTTACCCGGCCGCCCCGGATCAAAACAACCGAATGCTCCTGCAGGTTGTGGCCCTCGCCCGGGATGTAGCTCGTGACCTCGAACCCGTTCGTAAGGCGCACGCGCGCCACCTTGCGCAAAGCGGAATTCGGCTTTTTCGGCGTGGTCGTGTAGACGCGCGTGCACACCCCGCGCTTCTGCGGGCAGGCCTCCATTGCTGGAACCTTGTTGCGTGCCACCTCCGGCCTCCGCGGATTGCGGATCAGCTGGTTTATCGTCGGCATCGTCACAACCTCGTCAAACACAACAATCGCCCGAGGCGATGACGCCGCCGGGTCGATGAGTTTCCGTACCTAATTCTTGCGCGCCTCCTCACAGAAGCGCCGAGCCAGGGACCAATATAGGGCTGCGTCTAGGTGGCTTCCTACGGCCAGCCCCGAGTGGGGCGGATATTACTAATGATCCAAACCAACCCGGTCAAGTCCCCCCTGCCATCGAACGCAACGCGCTCCACGGACACGGGGGGACTTGGGAAGGTCTCAGGCCGTTTGCTTTTCGGCTTCTACGAGTTGAGCGGGCTCTTCGTTCGCAGCGATGGCAGCGAGCTCGCGGTCCCGCTCGGCCGCGACCTCGCGCAACCGAGCGATGACGCTGCCGGTCCCCGCCGGGATCAGCCGCCCGACAATCACGTTTTCTTTGAGACCCGTCAGCGCGTCGATCCGGCCGGAGACTGCGGCCTCGGTCAACACGCGTGTCGTCTCTTGGAATGAGGCAGCCGAGATAAACGAGTTCGTCTGCAGGCTCGCCTTGGTGATGCCCTGCAGCACAGGGCGCGCTTCCGCCGGCTGCAGGCCCTCGCTCTCGACCTTGGCGTTTTCCAGCTCGAACTCCGAGCGGTCGACCTGCTCGCCGGCGAGGAAGGCCGTCTCGCCGGGATCGGCGATCTCCACCTTCTGCAGCATCTGCCGGACGATCACCTCGATGTGCTTGTCGTTGATCCGCACGCCTTGCAGCCGATAAACCTCCTGGATTTCGTTGATCAGGTAGCTCGCCAGCTCCTCGACCCCGAGGATCCGCAGAATGTCGTGCGGCACCCGGTTGCCGTCCATCAGGAGGTCACCCTTCTCGATGTAATCGCCTTCCTGCACGCTGATGTGCTTGCCCTTCGGGATCAGGTACTCGACCGGCTCCTTGTCGCCCTCGGTCGGCGCAACAATGATGCGCCGCTTCGCCTTGTAGTCCTTGCCGAATTCGACGCGGCCGTCGCTTTCGCTGATAATCGCGAAATCCTTCGGCTTGCGCGCTTCGAACAGCTCGGCGACACGCGGCAGACCGCCCGTGATGTCACGCGTCTTCGAGGATTCGCGCGGAATCCGTGCAAGGACGTCGCCAGCCTTAACGTGCGCCCCGCTGTCGACCGAAAGGATCGCGTCGACCGACATGAAGTAGCGCGCCTCGAGCCCGTTGGCCAAGGTGAGCACCTCGCCCTCCTCGTCGCGCAACGTGATCCGCGGCCGCAAATCGCTGCCGCGCGGCTGTTGCTTCCAATCGACGACCACCTTCGACGAGATGCCGGTCGCTTCGTCCACCGTCTCGCGCATTGACAGGCTTTCGATCAGATCGACGTAATGCGCGATGCCGTCCTTCTCGGTGATGATCGGGATCGTGTAGGGGTCCCACTCGACCAGTCGGTCACCCCGTTTGACCTCGGCACCATCATCGACGAGCAATCTGGCGCCGTACGGAACTCGGTGCCGGGCTTTTTCCCGCCCTGCTTCGTCCAACAGAACGACCTCTGTGTTACGGCCCATCACCACCGGCACGCCGCCCGAGTTGATCACGACGTTTCGGTTCTTCACCTCCGCCCTGGCGTCGAAGGCGGCCTCGACAGAAGACTGCTCGGCGCCGCGTTGCGCGGCACCGCCGATGTGGAAGGTGCGCATCGTCAGCTGCGTGCCGGGTTCGCCGATCGATTGCGCGGCAATGACGCCGACCGCCTCGCCGATATTGACGACCGTGCCACGCGCCAAGTCGCGTCCGTAGCACTTGCCGCAGACGCCAATACGGGATTCGCAGGTCAGCACCGAGCGGATCGGTACGGTATCGACACCCGCCCGCTCGATCTGATCGACGGCATCCTCGTCGATCAGTGCGCCCGCCGGGAGCACGACCTCGCCGCTCAACGGATCGAGGATGTCGACCGCTGCGGTACGGCCGATAATGCGGTCGGCGAGCGGGGAGATGACTTCACCGCCGTCGACGACGGCGCTCGTCATGAGCCCACGGGTGGTGCCACAATCTTCCTCGGTGATGATCGCGTCTTGCGCGACATCGACGAGTCGGCGGGTCAGATAACCCGAATTCGCCGTCTTCAGCGCCGTGTCGGCGAGGCCCTTACGGGCGCCGTGCGTCGAGTTGAAGTATTCGAGGACGGTCAGCCCCTCCTTGAAGTTAGAGATGATCGGCGTCTCGATGATCTCGCCCGACGGCTTGGCCATCAGACCGCGCATGCCGGCCAGCTGTTTGATCTGCGCCGCCGAACCGCGCGCCCCGGAATCCGACATCATCCATACCGAGTTGACCGGCTCGCCGGGCTGCGGCTCGCGGATCTTCTTCAGCATCTCTTCGGCGACGCGGTCCGTGCAGCGCGACCACACGTCGACGACCTTGTTGTATTTCTCGCCCTGCGTGATCAGGCCGTCCTGGTATTGCTGCTCATACTGCTTGACCTGCTCCTGCGCCTCGCCGACCAGGCGACGCTTCTCCTCGGGCACGATCAAATCGTCCTTGCCGAACGAAATGCCGGCCTTGCAGGCCTGCTGGAAGCCGAGCGACATCAGGTGGTCGCAGAAGATAACCGTCTCCTTCTGGCCGCAATGGCGGTAGACCTGATCGATGACGTTGCTAATCTCTTTTTTGGTCAGCAATGTGTTGATCAGATCGAAGCCGATCGCTTGGTTCCGCGGCAGAATCTCCGACAACAGCATGCGCCCAGGGGTCGTCTCGACCCGCTGTACGATCGGCTTGCCGTCGGCATCGAGAGTGTGGAAGCGCGCCTTGATGCGGGCGTGCAGCGAGACCGCCTTCGATTCGAGTGCCTGCTCGATCTCGCCGATGCTGCTGAATATCATGCCTTCGCCCTTTTCGCCCGGGCGCTCCATCGTGATGTGATAGAGGCCCAGCACGATGTCCTGCGACGGCACGATGATCGGCTTGCCATTCGCCGGGCTGAGGATGTTGTTGGTCGACATCATCAGGACGCGCGCCTCGAGCTGCGCCTCGAGCGACAGCGGAATGTGCACGGCCATCTGGTCGCCATCGAAATCGGCGTTGAAGGCAGTGCAGACCAACGGATGCAGCTGAATCGCCTTGCCCTCGATCAGCACCGGCTCGAACGCTTGAATCCCGAGGCGGTGGAGGGTCGGCGCCCGGTTTAGGAGAACCGGATGCTCCCGGATCACCTCCTCGAGGATATCCCAGACCTCCGGCCGCTCCTTCTCGACCATGCGCTTGGCGGCCTTGATCGTGCTGGCCAGGCCGTAGAGCTCGAGCTTCGAATAGATGAACGGCTTGAACAGCTCGAGCGCCATCTTCTTCGGCAGCCCGCACTGCTGCAGCTTGAGCTCAGGGCCGACCACGATGACCGAGCGTCCCGAATAATCGACCCGCTTGCCGAGCAGGTTCTGACGGAACCGGCCCTGCTTGCCCTTCAACATGTCGGACAAGGACTTCAGCGGCCGCTTGTTGGCTCCCGTGATTATCCGGCCGCGCCGGCCGTTGTCGAACAGCGCGTCCACAGCCTCCTGCAGCATGCGCTTCTCGTTGCGCACGATAATATCAGGCGCGCGCAGCTCGATCAGCCGTTTCAGCCGGTTATTGCGGTTGATAACGCGGCGGTATAGGTCGTTCAGATCAGAGGTCGCAAAGCGGCCGCCGTCGAGCGGCACGAGCGGCCGCAATTCCGGCGGAATGACCGGGACGACCTCGAGGATCATCCACTCCGGCCGGCTGTTGGATTCGACGAAGGCCTCGACGAGCTTCAGCCGCTTGACGAGCTTTTTGCGGCGCGCCTCCGAGTTCGTGTCGCGCAACTCGTCGCGCAGCCTTTCCTTCTCTTCGGCGAGCTCGATGGCGGACAGCATCGTGCGCAGCGCCTCGGCCCCTATCGAGGCCGTGAACTGGTCGTCGCCGTAATCGTCCTGCGCCTTCAGATACTCATCTTCGTTGAGCAGCTGATGCTGCTTCAGCGGGGTCAGCCCTGGCTCGATGACGACGTAGTTCTCGAAATAGAGCACCCTTTCGAGGTCCTTTAGCGTCATGTCGAGCAATAATCCAATGCGGCTCGGCAGCGACTTCAAGAACCAGATATGCGCGACCGGCGAGGCGAGCTCGACGTGGCCCATGCGGTCTCGCCGAACTTTGGACAGAGTCACCTCGACGCCGCATTTTTCGCAAATGATGCCGCGATACTTCATGCGCTTGTACTTGCCGCACAAGCACTCATAATCCTTGATCGGCCCAAAGATCCGAGCGCAGAACAGCCCATCGCGCTCCGGCTTGAACGTCCGGTAATTGATCGTCTCCGGCTTCTTGATCTCGCCGTAGGACCATGAGCGGATGCGCTCGGGGCTGGCGATCGAGATCCGGATCTGATCGAAGCTCTGCGGCCCGCTGACCTGTCCAAAGATGTTCATCAACTCGTTCATCAACGACCCCTTTCGGTCACTAACGCCGTCATGCCCGCGAAAGCGGGCACCCAGGGCCACCGGTACCGGACCGGACACCCTGAACCCCCGCCTTCGCGGGGGTGACGATTAAAGGCAAAAGGACTCACGCAGTCGGTTCTCAATAGCCGCGCTGCTCCAGCTCGACATTGAGGCCGAGCGACCGCAATTCCTTGACCAGCACGTTGAAGGATTCCGGAATGCCGGCCTCGAAATTGTCGTCACCCCGCACGATGGCCTCATACACCTTGGTCCGGCCGGAAACGTCGTCCGATTTGACCGTCAGCATCTCTTGCAAGGTGTATGCCGCGCCGTAAGCCTCCAACGCCCAGACCTCCATCTCGCCGAAGCGCTGGCCGCCGAACTGCGCCTTGCCGCCGAGCGGCTGCTGTGTGACGAGGCTATACGGGCCGATCGAGCGAGCGTGGATCTTGTCGTCGACCAGGTGGTGCAGTTTCATCATATAGATGTAGCCCACCGTCACCGGGCGGTCGAACGCCTCGCCGGTGCGCCCGTCGACCAAGGTAACTTGGCCTGACGATGAGAGGCCGGCCCCCTCCAGCATCGCGACGATATCTTCCTCCCGGGCACCGTCGAACACCGGGCTCGCAACCGGCACGCCATGAGCGAGGTTACCGGCCAGCTCGATCAGATCCTCGTCGGGAAGACCATCGATTTCGGCCTTTTGTTCGCCCTGGTACATCTCGCCGACGAGGTCGCGCAGCTCGCCGTTGGCGGTGCCGCGCCGCACATTGGCGAGCACCTCGCCGATGCGCCGACCCAGCCCCGCCGCTGCCCACCCAAGATGTGTCTCAAGGATCTGGCCGACATTCATGCGGCTCGGCACGCCGAGTGGGTTCAATACGATGTCGACCGGTGTCCCATCCTCGAGATAGGGCATGTCCTCGGAGGGCACGATGCGCGAGATGACGCCCTTGTTGCCGTGCCGGCCGGCCATTTTGTCGCCCGGCTGCAGCTTGCGTTTCACCGCGACAAAGACCTTGACCATCTTCATGACGCCGGGCGGCAGCTCGTCACCGCGCTGCAATTTTTCGACCTTGCTCTCAAATCGCGCGGTGAGCGCTGCGACGGCATCCTCCATCTGCTTCTTCAAACCCTCGATATCCGCCATCCTTGCGTCATCACGGATCGAGATTTGCCGCCACAGCGCCGGGGGATTTTCAGTCAGCACCTCCTCGGTGATCTCGGTCCCCGACTGCATTCCCCTGGGACCGCCGACCGCGGTCTGACCGAGCAACAGCTCCTTCAACCGTGCGGCGAAGCTGCGCTCGAGGATTGCGCGCTCGTCGTCACGGTCCTTGGCCAATCGCTCGATCTCGGCCCGTTCGATCGCCAGCGCGCGCTCGTCCTTGTCTACGCCGCGCCGCGAGAATACCCGCACCTCGACGATCGTGCCCGACACGCCCGGCGGAAGCCGCAGCGAGGTGTCGCGCACATCGGACGCCTTTTCTCCAAAGATCGCGCGGAGGAGCTTCTCTTCCGGAGTCATCGGCGACTCGCCCTTCGGGGTGACCTTGCCGACGAGGATGTCGCCCGGTTTGACCTCGGCGCCGATATAGACGATCCCGGCCTCGTCGAGGTTTTTGAGCGCCTCCTCGCCGACGTTCGGAATGTCGCGCGTGATCTCTTCCTGCCCGAGCTTGGTGTCGCGCGCCATGACCTCGAATTCTTCGATATGGATCGAGGTAAACACGTCGTCGGACACGATCCGCTCCGAAATCAGGATCGAATCCTCGAAATTGTACCCGTTCCAGGGCATGAAGGCGCACAGCACATTGCGCCCGAGCGCCAGCTCGCCGAGCTGCGTCGAGGGGCCATCGGCGATGATGTCCCCGGCCATCACCTGATCTCCGACTTTGACCAGCGGGCGCTGGGTGATGCACGTGTTCTGGTTCGAGCGCTGGAATTTGAGGAGATTGTAGATGTCGACGCCCGAAGCGGCGGTCGAGGTCTCCTCCGTCGCGCGAACGACGATGCGGGTCGCATCGACCTGGTCGACGATCCCCGAGCGCCGGGCGATAATCGTGACCCCGGAATCGCGGGCGACTGTCTCCTCCATGCCGGTGCCGACGAGCGGTGCCTCGGCCTGGATCAGCGGCACGGCCTGACGCTGCATGTTCGATCCCATCAGAGCGCGGTTTGCGTCGTCGTTCTCCAGGAACGGGATCAGCGCCGCCGCGACCGAAACCAGCTGCTTGGGCGAGACGTCGATCAGGTCGATGTCTTCAGGCCGGGTCATGACGAAATCTCCGCCCTTGCGGCAATTCGTCAGATCGGCCGTTACTCGCCCTTCCGCATCGGTTTCGACATTGGCCTGCGCGATCGCGTAGCGGCCCTCGTCCATTGCCGACAGGTAAACGACCTCGTCGGTTACCCGGCCGTCGACCACCCGGCGGTAGGGGCTTTCGATGAAACCGTATTGATTGACGCGGGCATAAGTCGCCAGGCTGTTGATCAAGCCGATGTTAGGGCCTTCCGGGGTCTCGATGGGGCAGATCCGCCCGTAATGAGTCGGGTGTACGTCACGCACCTCGAAGCCGGCGCGCTCGCGGGTCAGCCCGCCAGGGCCGAGGGCCGACAGACGCCGCTTGTGGGTGATCTCCGACAGCGGGTTCGTCTGGTCCATGAACTGCGACAGCTGCGAGGAGCCGAAGAACTCGCGCACGGCAGCCGCCGCCGGTTTTGCATTGATCAGATCGTGCGGCATGACCGTATCGATCTCGACCGAGCTCATGCGCTCGCGGATCGCCCGTTCCATCCGCAGGAGCCCGACGCGGTATTGGTTTTCCATCAGTTCGCCGACCGAGCGGACCCGGCGGTTCCCGAGGTGATCGATGTCGTCGATCTCGCCGCGGCCGTCCTTCAGATCGACCAGCACCTTGAGGATCGCCAGGATGTCCGCTTTGCGCAGGGTGCGCACCGAATCGTCCGTCGAGAGGCCGAGCCGTGAATTCATTTTGACGCGGCCGACCGCCGACAGATCATAGCGCTCCGGGTCGAAGAACAGGCTGTTGAACAGCCCCTCGGCCGTTTCCAGGGTCGGCGGCTCGCCCGGGCGCATCACGCGGTAGATGTCGATCAGCGCGTCCTCGCGGGTCGCATTCTTGTCGATGGCGAGCGTGCTGCGGATGTAAGGACCGATGCTGACGTGATCGATGTCGAGCACCGGCAACTCCGCGATGCCGCTCGCGGCCAATTGTGCAAGCGTCGCGCCGGTGATCTCGTCGCCGGCCTCGAAATAAACCTCGCCAGTCTCTTCGTTGATCAGGTCCGAGGCAAAATACCGACCGATCAGCTCCTCCTCCGGGACGAGCACATCGGTCAGTCCTTCCTCGCGCAGTCGCCTCGCGACACGCGGCGTGATCCGCTCGCCCGCCGGCAACGCGACCTCGCCGGTGCGGGCGTCGAGCAGATCGCTCGCCAGCTTGCCCTTGAAATTCTCTTCCCTGAACGGCGTCATCCATCCCTGATCGCCGCGCCGAAAGGTGATCGTCCCGTAGAAGTTGGAGAGGATCTCCTCCTTGGACATGCCGATGGCTTCGCCTGGCTGCAGCCCCCTGTTCTCGGAGCTACGCGCCGCCCGCAGCCGCTCGGTCGCGGCATCGTCAAGAGCGAGCAGCAAGGTTGTCGCCGGAAGCTTGCGGCGGCGGTCGATTCGCACATAGACATGGTCTTTGGCATCGAACTCGAAATCGAGCCAGGAGCCGCGATACGGGATCACCCGCGCTGCAAACAGAAATTTTCCCGAGGAATGCGTTTTCCCCTTGTCGTGGTCGAAGAAGACCCCCGGGCTGCGGTGCATCTGGGAGACGATCACGCGCTCGGTGCCGTTGATGACGAAAGTGCCGTTCTTCGTCATCAGGGGCATGTCGCCCATATAGACATCTTGCTCCTTTATATCACGGATCGAGCGCGATCCGGTGTCCTCGTCGACATCCCACACGACCAGCCGCAACGTCACCTTTAGCGGCGCGGCGAAGGTGATGCCGCGTTGTTGGCATTCATCGACCTCGTATTTCGGGGCTTCGAGCTCGTACCGCACAAACTCGAGCTGGGCACGCTCCGAGAAATCGCGGATCGGGAAGACCGATTTGAAAACCTCCTGGAGCCCGACACTGCCGCGCTGCTCCGGCACAACCCCCATCTGCAAGAAGTGATCGTAGGAACTCTTCTGAACCTCGATCAAGTTTGGCATCGGCGCGACTTCGGCAACGCGCCCGAAGGTCTTGCGGATCCGCTTCTTGCCCGTGAAGGAAATAGCCATGCGTACTCCTCGGTGTAGGCCGCCGTCGTGCGGCCCGATTGCGTAAGAATGTTACCGAACCGCGAGGGTTGGCTCGGCGCCGCTGTCATCGCCGCGATTCTTCATCAGATGCGGGTCGTCCGCTGACCGGCGGCCAAGCCTTCTGACCTCAAGACGCCGAGACCCGGCGTACGCGATGGATTTCGCGCCCCGGTTCGTGAACCTGAACGGCAAGCGTCCGCGCGAGAACGAACGCCCGCCCAAGAAAATTTAATATCGTGACAGACCTACTTTATTTCAACCGTGGCACCCGCGTCTTCAAGCTGCTTTTTGATTTTTGCCGCCTCTTCCTTGTTGACCCCTTCCTTGATGGGCCTAGGCGCAGCCTCCACGAGATCCTTGGCTTCCTTTAGGCCGAGACTGGTGATGGCTCTGACCTCTTTAATCACGTTGATCTTCTTCTCGCCGATGGCCGCGAGGATTACGTCGAACTCGGTCTTTTCTACCGCCGCTTCGGGCGTCGCCGCCGCCGCGCCACCGGCTGCCGCCACCGCAACCGGCGCCGCCGCCGAGACGCCCCATTTTTCTTCGAGCATCTTCGATAGCTGCGCCGCCTCGATGACGCTCAACGCCGACAAATCATCGACCAGCCTTGTTAAATCCGTCATGCTTTCTACTCCCGATTTCCTAATGCTAATGAACACCTATGAAAGAGGAAGCGGCTAGGCGCTCCCGCCGTGGTTTTCCGCATGGGCGGCTAGGACCCGCGCCACCTGCCCGGCAGGCGCCTGCAGCACTCGTGCGAGCCGCGCCGCCGGAGCCTGCAGCAACCCGATTAGCCTGCCCCTCAATGCATCGAGCGAGGGCAGGCTCGCCAATTCCCTGACCTCGGCGACATCGATCTGCCGGCCGGCCAGCCCGCCGCCGACGATCGTCAGCTTGTCGTTGCGGTTGGCGTATCCTACGACCACCTTTGCCGCCGCAACTGGATCGCCGGAAAAGGCGATCGCCGTCGGGCCGGTAAACAGCGACAACAGCGGCTCGAAGGGCGTCCCGACGAGGGCGCGCTTGACGAGCCGGTTCTTGGTGACCCGGTAGCTCGCCCCGGCGTCGCGGACCTGCCGCCGCAGCACCGTGACCTCCGCGACACTCAGCCCGGACTGGTGCGTGACGACGACGCAAGCCGTGCCTGCAAGGTCCTGCTGCAGCGCCTCGACCACCCTTTGCTTTTGTGCTCGGTCCACTGCGATCTCCTAACACTCGGCAAGGCCTCGCCCGGCGGCTAAGCCCGCGGCTCCTCGGCCAGCCCCGACAATTCGACCCTGACGCCCGGACCCATCGTCGAACTGACGTTGACCTTCTTGATGTAGGTGCCTCTGACGCCGCTCGGCTTGCCGCGGGTGATCGCGCCGACAAACGCGCGCACATTATCCGCCAACGCCTTGTCGGTAAAGCTCGCTTTGCCGACCCCCGCATGGACGATGCCGGCCTTTTCGGCGCGGAATTCGACTTGCCCGCCCTTGGCGGCTTGCACCGCCTCGGTCACATTTTGGGTCACCGTGCCGAGCCGCGGGTTCGGCATCAAACCGCGCGGACCGAGGATCTTACCGAGCCGCCCCACCAGCGACATCATGTCCGGCGTGGCGATCGCCCGATCGAAATCGATCTGGCCGGCCTGGATCTTCTCGGCGAGATCCTCTGCCCCGACGATGTCCGCCCCCGCAGTCTCGGCCTCCTTTGCCCGGTCGCCGCGCGCGAACACCGCGACCCGCACGGTTTTTCCCGTGCCGTGCGGCAGCATTACTGCGCCCCTCAGGTTCTGGTCGGGCTTGCGCGGGTCGAGATTGAGGTTCATCGCGACCTCGACGGTTTCGTCGAACTTTGCCGAGGCGCGTTCCTTGACCAGTTTGAGCGCATCCTCCAGCGGACGCGCCACCGTCGGATCGATACCCTCGTACGCGTTCTTCAACCGCTTTCCGGTCTTGGCCATCAGCCTTGCTCCACTACTTCGAGGCCCATCGAGCGCGCCGAACCGATCAGCATGCGACAGGCGCCGTCGAGATCATTCGCGTTAAGGTCCTGCATCTTCTGCTCGGCGATCTCGCGGATCTGCGCCATCGTGACCCGCCCCACCGGCCGGCCCTTGCCTGTAGTTTGCGATCCCTTCTCGACCCCGGCGGCCTTTTTCAAGAAATAGCTGTTCGGGGGGCTCTTCGTCACGAACGCGAAGGAGCGGTCGGCGTAGGCCGTGATCACCACTGGGATCGGCATGCCG
>Ga0209648_10001997_pt1 | contig 16712 bp, 12 predicted proteins | sample GraSoi2013_115cm_FD_185830 | JGI IMG/M metagenome (GOLD analysis project Ga0209648, IMG submission 185830) | Grasslands soil microbial communities from the Angelo Coastal Reserve, California, USA - Sample 9_17_2013_115cm (SPAdes) (version 2) | ecosystem: Environmental > Terrestrial > Soil >...
CTGAAACGATTTCGACGCTGCTGCCGTAATCGCGGCTGATCTTAACCGGGACCAACTCGGCTTTGCCATTGCGAACCAGCCCGACCTGCAAGCCCTCTTTCCGGAAGATCAACGCGTTCGATGGAATGGTTACCGAGCGAGTCTCGTCCGGTAGCTTGAGGTGTACAAAGACGTAAGCGCCCGGCAGGAGTTGGCCGGTCGGATTGTCAACATCAACTTCGACAAGGAGCGTACGGGAAGCGAGGTCAATGGAGTTGGCGTTGCGAACGAGAGTGCCATGGAAGGTTTGGCCCGGGAATTCGTCGAGAGTCAACGTGGCTGGCGCACCAGAGCGAGCGGCTCGGGAGTACACCTCGGGAACCGCGACGTACAGGCGGAGCGTATGAATGGCAGCCATGTGAAAGAGTTCCTTAGGTTGCGCACTGGCCCCTGCATCTATGAGCGCTCCGATGTCTGTATTGCGGGCGGTGATGATGCCGTCGAAGGGGGCGTACACCTTTTCGAACGATTGCAGTTGCTCCAGGCGTCGCACGTTGGCGGCGCTGGATTCGGCTGCAGCCTTCACCGCACTAAGATTGCTGACCGCCTGGTCGGTCTCCTGCTGGGATACGGAGCCCGTGCTGACCAGATCTTGCCAGCGGCTGGCGGTAATCTTGGCGATGTTCAGGTTGGCCTGCGCGGTATCCAGGTCCGCTCGAGCCTGCAGCAGCTGCTGGTCAACTTCGGGAGTTTCGATCTCCGCGAGCAACTGGCCTTTCTGGACATGCGCACCAATGTCGAAATACCAGCGCTTGAGATAGCCACTGGTTCGCGCATAGATGGGCGCGTCGCTGAATGCCTGTGTATTACCGGGCAGGACTATTTCTTGTGTGGGGGCACCTTCCCGAGGGAAAACTACGGCGACTGTAGGAATCGCGGCGTCTTCCGTTCGTTGCTTGAGCCGCGACTCGGCTGCTGCTCGCGAATGGATGCCGGAGTAAATTAGGAAAGCAACAGCAGCGAGCGCGGCGGCGGCGACAAGGATTGCGATTCTGCCGCGGGCTCGCGGGCGAGCGTGAAATCCGGCTGGGTTCGGCTGCATGGTCTGCACTCCGATCGTTTCTGGTTCCTGAGTGGTCGTCACATTTCCCTCGCTCGATGTCATTGATCATCCTTAACTCATGCTGAAATTGGTTTGGGGTCGTCCTTGGAGGGATCTCGCCGCCGGTGAAGCAAACTGAAGACTGCAGGAACGAAGATTAGGGTGGCCACAGTGGCGCACAACAAGCCACCAATGACGGCGCGCCCGAGCGGCGCGTTTTGCTCGCCGCCTTCGCCCAGCCCGAGCGCCATGGGAATCATGCCGATGATCATGGCCAAAGCAGTCATGAGAACGGGGCGAAACCGGGTGAAGCCGGCTTCGATGGCAGCTCTGACGGGGTCTCCGTGCTGCAACAACAGTTCTTTGGCAAAAGAAACCACGAGAATACTGTTCGCTGTTCCGACACCCATGCACATGATGGCGCCCATCAAGGCGGGAACGCTGAGTGTTGTGTGCGTGAGGAACAAGAAACCGACAATGCCTGCAAGCGCGGCAGGAAGTGCGGTGATGATGATGAAGGGATCGAGCCAGGACTGAAAGTTCACCACGATCAGGAGGTAGACGAAAACGACGGAGAAGACGAGTCCGCCCAGCAAACCTAAGTAGGAAGTGCGCATGGTTTGCAGTTGGCCGCGAACGGTGATGAAGCTGCCGCGCGGCAAGGATTTTCGGTTGGCATCCACAATGCGCGTGACCTCGCGGCCCACTGCACCCAAGTCGCGGCCCTGAACGGCGGCGTAAATATCGACCACGCGACGAATGTTGTAATGCGAGATTACTTGCATCTCGTTCGCTCGTTGGATGGAAGCGACATCCGCTAGAATTTCCGGGCGTGCTGCACCCGCCGCATTGAGCGGAGTGTTCTGAAGGTCTTCCAGGGATTGGATCGAATATTGCGGAGTCTGAGTCACCAGGTTGTAGCTGACGCCGTTCTTGAGATTCAGGAAAAACATCGGGGTGATTTGGAAGCTGCCGCTGAGTGAGTTCAACATACTGTTGGCAACATCGCGCTCCGTGTAGCCGCCCTGGGCCGCTTTGGTCCGATCCACGGCCACATCGAACTCCGGGTAGTCAAACGCTTGCTGTATGCGTGCATCGGCAATACCCGGAACCGACTCGATTTCGTGCAGCATGCGGGCTGCGACTTCGCGATTGCCTTCGATATCGGTTCCCTCGATTTGGACATCAATGGGCGCCGGCAAACCAAAGTTCAGAACCTGAGTGACGATGTCCGAGGGTAAGAAGTAAAAGGTCGTGCCAGGGTATTCACGGGGCAGTCTCTCTCTCAGGCGCTGAATGTAGTCCGCACTGGCGTGGTGATTTTCTTTGAGGGATACCAGAATATCGGCGTCGCCTGCTCCGATGAGGCCCGATGTGCTGTGCATGAAATTGATGGCGCTGTAGGGTAGGCCGATGTTGTCCAGAATGTTGTCCACCTCGCGCTCCGGGATCTCGCGGCGTATCGAGCCCTCAACGAGATCGCACAGCTTGGCGGTCTCTTCGATTCGCGTGCCGCTCTTGGCACGGAGATGGAGGATAAATTGACCGCTGTCCGTGTTCGGAAAGAAGTCCTGCCCAAGCCACGGCACCAGGAGAAACGGCGCAGTGCAGGTCAGAAGAAAGATGGGGACGAAGAGGACCCGCCGATGAACGAGCACTGCGAGCAGGCCCTGGTAGGCATTCCGAAGCCGTTCGAACCCGCGCTCGAACGCTCGCTGGAACCGCACGAGAGGATTCCGTGAACTGGCAGCGTTGCCCTGTTTTGCTTTCAGCAGGTACATGGCCAGCGTCGGCACGAGCGTACGGGACAGGATGTACGATGCGAGCATGGCGAACACAACAGCTTCGGCAAGGGGAACAAAGAGGTAACGGGCCACACCGCTCAGCAGGAACATCGGCAAGAACACGATGCAGATGCAGAGCGTGGACACTAGGGCGGGAACGGCGATTTGTGCCGCGCCTTCCAGGATAGCGTCGCGCTGGGCATGCCCTTCTTCGAAATACCGCTCGATGTTTTCGATCGTAACGGTTGCGTCATCCACAAGAATTCCGACGGCGAGGGCCAATCCGCCGAGCGTCATGATGTTGATGGTTTCCCCGAGAAAGCTCAGGGTCATGACGGACGTCAAGATGGATAGCGGAATGGAGATGGCGATGATTAGAGTGCTGCGCCAGCTTCCTAAGAACAACAGAATCATCAATCCCGTGAGACACGCAGCGATGATGGCTTCGCGAATGACGCCGTTCACGGAGCCTCGGACGAAGATGGACTGATCGGACAGAGGCAGAATCTTCAGTTCTGGAGGCAGCGTCTGTGCGACACGCGGAAGCAGGCCGCGAATACCCTTTACCACGTCGAGCGTGGAAGCATTGCCAGCCTTGAGGACGGTGACCAGAGCGCCGCGACGACCGTCCTGGCGAACGATGTTGGTCTGCGGCGCAAAGCCGTCTCGGACGTTTGCCACATCACGAAGATAGATCGTGGAATTCCCAACGACCTTGACCGGGAAGTCGTTCAGCTCAGGGACCGTTTTCGGACTGGCGTTCAGTCGAACGTCGTATTCGAAGGGACCCATCTTTGCCGTGCCCGACGGCAAAATCAGATTTTGCTGCTGGACGGCAGTGAGAACATCTTGTGGCGCCAGGCCTTTCGATTGCATCAGCCCTTGATTCAAATCGATCATGATTTGGCGTTGCTTGCCGCCATAAAGGAAAGGAATGACGGCGCCAGGAACCGTCACCAGTTGGGGTCTCAGGAAATTCTGCCCGACGTCGTTCAACTGCTGCTCGGAGAGTCCCCTTCCGGATAGGCCCAGCTGCAGGATGGGTACACTCGAAGCGCTATAGTTGATAATTAGGGGAGGCAAGGTCCCCGGCGGCAACTGGCGAAGGATCGTTTGGGATACGGCGGTCACCTGGGCATTCGCGGTGTCTAAACTCGCGCCGTGTTGCAAGTAAATCTTGACGATGGCTTGACCATTTACAGTCGTCGATTCGAGGTGTTCGATGTTGTCAACCGTGGTGGTCAGAACGCGTTCATACGTGCTTGTGAGCCGGCCTTCCAATTCTTCGGGATTCATGCCTGTGAACTGCCATGCAACCGCAATCACCGGTATATCGATGTTGGGGAAAATGTCCGTCGGCGTGCGCAAGATCATGATCGGGCTCAGCACCAAAATGAGCACGGCTAGAACAATGAACGTATACGGCCGGTCCAGAGCGACTCGAACAATCCACATAAGTAGGGCTCCCTACACTCCAATCGCGATCTGATCGCGTGAAGTACAAGCATGAGATGGGACCGCACGGTCTCTTGCTACAATAAATCTTCGTGTCACGGTGCGACCGGAAAGTCTGTTTCCGGGATATCCAGCCAGTCGAATGGCCCCCCTCGAGGGCCTGGAGGCCACGCTCATCGGGACATCAGGACCGGGAGGCCCGCCTCGTACAGGACGGTCCGCGTGACGCCACCAAACATCCACTCTCTCAGGTGGGAGTGCCCATAGGCGCCCATGACGAGGAGATCGGCGCCGAAAGCGGCGGCCTGCGACAGCAGCAGGCGACCCACGTCCTTTCCGCCAGACGACGCGCGTCGTACCTCTACATGCGCGCCGTGACGCGCCAAGTGGCGCGCGATGTCCGCCCCCGGTTCCTGACCGTGGCCCTCCGGGCGGCGCTGATGGTCGACGACCAGGACCTCGACCGCGGCGGCCTTCGCAAGCAATGGCATAGCATCCGCCACGGCGCGAATGGACTCGCGCGTAGCATTCCACGCCACGAGGATGCGGCGGACTTGGGACACCGTGCCGCGTGGCGGAAACATGATGATCGGCCGACCGGAGCTCAAGACTAGTGACTCCGCAAGGCCAGGAGGACCGGCTGTCTCGCCCGCAGATTCCGGGCGGGCGATCACCACCAGGTCCGCGTAGTACGCATGCACGCCCACCTCGCTGCTCAAATAGGGCAACGATCTCCACTCCGACTCCGGCCGGATTCCGTGGCGACGGACGATGTCCTCGAACTGAGCGTGGCGCTGCGCCTCGATTCGCTCGAGTTGTGCTCGGTGCACCTCGATCGTGCTCTGCATGCCTTTGCCGCGGGCGAACGTCTCCGCCGGGGTAACTATGGGCTCCGGCTGGATGAATACGCTGATCAAGCGCGCGTCGTGCTCCTGGGCGAGCATACCGGCGAACTCCAAGATGCCTGCAGTCTCGGCACTCCCATCTGTGAAGACCACGATTTCCCCCAGCTCAACACTGCCCTTGCCAACGCTCAAGGGGGCGGGCTCAGGCGGAGACCACGTCGATTCCTTGTTGGCCATAGCTATTCCTCCTTTTCGTCGTGCGTTCCCTTAACAGGCTGGCCGAAGCTCGAGAATCGCCCGTGAACGATCACGAATTGATCTCTTCGTTCGCAATGCATGGTTCCCGTACGTCCGCACGGACTCGACATAAGGCTTCAGTGTTTCGCGTAACTTCCTCCGCCCGTGGAATACTCGTGCCTTCACTGCTCCCACCGACAAACCCATGACTTGAGCGGTTTCTCCTGTGGATAGTTCACCAAGTTCCCGCAGTTCGATTGCTTTACGCATTCCTGGTGTTAGCTCATTTACCGCTGCGGAAAGAATTCGCTCCTGCTCTCGCTGCAGGCAACTGTCTTCAGGGTTCGGGCCCACGTCCGGAATATCCAGCGGCAGCGCAGTTTCGTCCTCAGTGTTTGATTCCGCGATCGGCACCTCACGCGTTCCACGCCTCCTGCGCAACAACATAAGCGCCTCGTTGATCGCAATCCGTGTTAGCCAGGTGGAGAATAAGGACTCGCCCTCAAACTTCTTTAAATGAATGAACGCTTTCTGAAAGCTCTGCTGCACGACGTCTTCAGCGTCCTCGCGATTCCGGGTCATGCGCTGAGCCAATGAAAGAATCTTCCCCTCGTGCCGCTCGACTAGTAGCTCAAATGCGTGAGCATCCCCGGTTTTCGCGCCAGCAACCAGCGCTGCATCTTCGACGGCAACCAAGCGATCGGAGGAAGAGCTCGTCGCATTCCCTCCGTCGACCCCGTCCATAACTGCTACTCGCATATTGCTTCTCCTTCGCTGCTCGCTTTCAAACTGTTCCGGTTGACCGACTCTTGGGATCGGTTAAACTGAATCGCAACCCGTAGTCCTCTTTCACTTTGATCTGCCCACGCGCTAGGAACTAGCTTCCAAGTTTGAAATGAACCGTGACTTCCATTTCGACTGCCACCGGCGTTCCATTAAGCAGCGTTGGCTCATACTTCCACTGCAGGACCGCCCTCAATGCCGCGGGTATCAACAACGGGTGGCCGCTCAAAGCGTGCGCTCCCACCACGTTGCCGTGCTCGTCGAGCACTGCGTCGACTACGACGGTGCCTGAGACGTGCGCTTGCCTCGCGAGTGGCGGATATTCTGGTTGGACCGAATAGGTCTGCCGTGGTGCTTTGATGTGCGAGCCGACGCGAACAATTCTCTTCGCTGCGGGCTGCCGCGGAGGCGGGATTGGCACGGAAGTCCCCGTACCACCGATAACTCCCCCGAGTGAACCACCTAGTTGTCCTCCGGGCACCCCACCAGGGACGCCTCCCTCGACGCCTCCCAAGTCCGGCGCGGCAGCTGCGTTATCCAAAGAGACCGTCTTCGGAATCGCGGTCGGCGCAGTTACTTTTCCTAGCGTGTAGGTGAGATTCGAGCGCTTAGATGTTATGTGCGGAGCCACGGCCCGACCCGCCGCTGGTGGAGGTGGGGGAGGCGGAGCAGGAGACGTCACCAAGGGCGTCTCTTCGTAGTTGCGCAGTTGAATCGTCTCAGTTGTAAACAACGGCACGATAATCAGCGTCGCGAGAATCACAATGTGCAAAGCGGTCGCAGCGGCCCACTCAAGAGGGCTCCTTCGTACGGTCTTTGTGGTGCCGGCCTCGAGTAAAGCTCTTAGAAAAACATCGTCCTGTGTTGATGGAGCCAGACGAACTGGTCGCGTGGGCTTCTCTGCGAGGCCTTTTAAGCCCGAATCGAAAAGATGCATGGGATGAGTTGTCATTGGTCCTCCGCTCTTACTGTTCGATCGCCGGAAAAGCCCGTCGCATTCGCTCCGCTGACCTTCACTTGTTCAAGCACATGTTTTACGTACAGCCCCCTGGCAATAAGTTGCGCGCCTTTCTTGCACATGGCCCGCAGCAGTCGTTCCCCGCTTTTGTCGATGAACGTGACGTCATTGAGGTCGATAATGCAGGCGCGCTTGTCGTGGCTCCGGTGCGCTCTCTTCCAGGTTGTTCTCAGTTCGCTGACCCACGGCCCGACCAAGCGTCCCTGCACAATCCATCTCCTATCTGTTGCCGTCTCCGTGATGGTGATCTTCAGCACGTCTACCTCTCAGGGCCGCTAAAACGAGACCTCATGCTCAGCTCCGTGCCAGACACAGCCCGTAGCGCACGGACTCAAACAATCCAAATCCTTTGCCGCAGCGCAGGACGCGGTACCACCTGTTCCACTTACCGGTGAAAATCAAAATCGTTCGCATAGCGCCTCTCCACTGATCTGCGTTCCATCCGACGAAACCAAGAAAAGCAACACGCATGCCAAAACTTAAGGCATTTCGGAAACAACGGAAGTCCTTGATTTGTTTTGAGATAAGAGCAAAGCGGGAGAATTGTGAGATCTGATTGCCAGCGTGCTACTGCCAAGGATCTAGCAGACTGCCAACTTCTTCGCACATCAAAAGAGCGGTGTTAGAAGTGAGAGCTTTTCAGAGAAGGAAGTGAGGTAAGGAATGAAAATATCAAAAATATCCGATTATGCAGCACCGCGCGAGATTCCGAGTTTGCGTATTCTTACCTGGAGGGTTGATCGATTTATTCCGAGAAGCGCCGCCGCGCCATTAGGACCTGCTACAACCCAATTGCACTGCTTGAGGGCTTGGAGGACCTGTTGACGTTCGGTTTCCTCTAGGAGATTGTGCAGTGCGCCGTTTGTCGTGGAATTCGGAGCAGCGGCTTTTTCTTCTGGATGACTGACCTTGGGAAATTTCAGATCACCAACGTCGACATTCAGGGCCGGACCAGCCGAGACAATTACGGCACGCTCTATTACATTCTGAAGTTCTCGTATGTTCCCCGGCCAATGATATCGGCTCAGGGCATCCATCGTCGCTGATGAAATCGTTTCCATTACCTTATTCATGCGTCTGGAAAACTGTTGCGTGAAGTGCCGCACCAGGAGCGGAATATCCCCCTGGCGTTCCCGCAAGGGAGGAACATGAACGGGAAACACATTCAAGCGAAAGAAGAGATCGGATCGGAACTTCTGCTCGGCCACCATCGCTTCGAGATCACGGTTCGTCGCGGCAATCAAACGCGCATCGGTTCTTAGTGTGCGCGAGCTTCCCAGCCGCTCGAACTCCCGCTCTTGCAGCACGCGGAGTAGTTTGGTTTGCAATTCGATAGGAATTTCGCCGATCTCGTCCAGGAAAATCGTGCCACCATCGGCCACTTCGAAGCGGCCAATCCGTTGTGCGATCGCTCCTGTGAATGCGCCTTTCTCGTGTCCGAACAGCTCGCTTTCGAGCAAACCCGTCGGAATGGCCGCGCAGTTGAGCTTGACGAACGGCTTCGAGCTGCGGGGGCTCAAATCATGAATGGCTCGCGCAATCAGTTCTTTTCCCGTGCCCGTCTCTCCATAAATCAGCACTGTCGAATCCGTCGGCGCTACGGTTCCCACTCCTTTGAGTACTCTGCGCAGCGAAGCACTATTTCCGATGATCTGCGCAAAATTCATTTCCGTGCGGATTTCATCTTCCAAATAGAGTTTTTCCTTCGAGAGTTGCTCTTTCAGTTCCCGAATCTCGCGGTAGGCAAGTGCATTCTCGACGGCGAGAGCAATCTGGTTTGCAACCTGGCTAAGGAAACCAATATCCGCTTGACTGAAGGCATCGTCTCGGAGCCGGCCGAGAACCAAGACGCCAATAGCGCGGTTCCGGCTGATCAAGGGTAAACAGCAGACAGACTTCAAACCTTCCCGCACCGCGATCTGAGCGATTGGGGAATCGAGCCAGCCGGCGAAGGGGCTCTGGAGCGTCAGAGGTTTCATAGTTCGAAATGCCGTGCCGGAGGGCGATCCCTCGATCGAATAAACCAGCTCTTCGTGGAAGAACCCTTTGCCTTCCGGAAAGTCAAGCGCGTAAAGTCGCAGCTGCTTGTTTTCCGCATCTGGCAGCGACAAGCCGGCATAATCGCACTGCATCACGCGCCGGACGTCCTGCGAGATGGCACGCAGCAGATCGCGAAGCTCCAAATTTGAGACAACTTGATTCGTGACGTCGAGAAGCAGCCGGAGCCGGTCGTTCTTACTCTGGAGTTCCTCAGACGCCCGCCGCAACGCTGCAAAATTCAATGCGTCGTCGAACGCTAACGCAATGTAATCCGCCACTTGGGACACGAACCGGATATCGTTTGCCGAGTAGGTATCGACCTCCTTGCTGCAGAATGTGATGACCCCCAATTTTCGGTGCGCTGTGGTCAACGGGAGCGCGCAAGTCGAGCGAATATTTAGCCCTTTCAAGATCGCTTGCAGCCGGCTATAGCGCGGCTCCATCTCGTCCGTCGACCTCAGCAGAGGTTCTTGCCGCTCGTAAACCCATAACGTAAGCGTCTCCTCGGGCATTAGCTGCTCTTCGGGAACGAACTCTGATCGACTCGCCATATTGATGAAATAACTTTGAAACGTATCGGAATCTCGGTCACGAAGAGACACACCGATGAAGTCAAACTGCACTACCCCATGCAGCTCGCCCATCAGGATGCCAAAAAGTTCTTTAAGGTCGCGGTACGCTCCAATAGCTCGGGACATGCGCACGAGCGTTTCGTACCGCATGGCAAGCGCCGGTGCTGCGAGAACCTCCAAGTCGCTGTTCACAATGGCACCACCAGATCAGGAAGATTCCAGCCCATCTGATGCCCGCCGGGGCACAATTGATACATGTCGCCGAAGGTGAAAAGGATCAACGGCAGTAGAGTCGGAGGAAGAAGAAAAAAGTATGAGACCACCCGGTCTTGCCGTGCATCCGAGTGCGGTATCAGCGAGGACTCGAAATAGATGCCTACTTGACCAGTTTGTCCGCGCAACGCACGGGCACTACCAAGTTCGACCCGCCAAAGTCGCTGAGAATGGCGAAGCTCACGCCGATGACCTTGCCGTTGCGATTGAAGAGCGGTCCGCCGGAACCGCCGGAGGTTGTCGCTGCATCGTAAACAATCTTGTCCCTTAAGACCTCGCCGATGTGTCCCTGAGTAGTCGTTGGGCGTAAGGGGTGTTGCGCTGCCAACTGGGAGACAATTTGAGTCACGCCTTGGGCATTTTCCGTCACTATTCGTGTGACATCACTTCTTGCGCGCGCGAGAATATCTTCAATTCCCGTCGGACAGCCAATCAGGACGACCGGATCGCCCGTCACACTGGCTTCACTCCGATCATCGATCTCCAAGAGTGTACTGTGAGGCAGTGCCGGTGTCTGAAGAAACAAACGACTTAGCTGAGAATTCGACGGCTTAGCTGCCCATCAATTCCCATCACTACCCGTCATTTCCGAACTCAGGGCGCAAATAGCCAGTACCTCACAAACGCCCATAAAAGTGGACCCGCCAAGCAAAATGCTAGCGCTAGCCCCACGAGCGCCTGATTGCCGGAGATATTTATTTCGCGCGTCGCGCCACCATGATCCGCAAACACGCGCGCCGACTCTAAAAGGCTCCGCGGCAAAGTGTCGGCCTGTTGGTCGCTCACTGTGATCTCCTTCATCGCAGCTTCGAACTCCCTGTCGTTCAATGCAACCTCTCTCAGAGCGACCTCCGAATCCACCTGGCACTGGCATCCACGCACGGCACTTCTCTCAGCCAGTCGCGAGAATGTCCGTCCGTACCGGTCGTATGATCGACCGTTACACCAGGTCTTCGACACGCTGGCAACGAAGCCTAAGCAGCGAGTCATCGTTTCTTGAATCTCTCGCGGAAAAGTCTTGAAGCCTGCGACCGCGTCATCTTCCTGACACGAATGCTGCTACTGTCGTTTTCGGATAGCGACTTGCGAACCGGCTTTGGATACTGTGTGCGGAAGACAAGGTCCCAAAACCCGCTGGTGATCCCGTAACCATTCTCTATGCCGCGCGGGCTGTGGTGGTACAGGTGATATCGCTTGAGATGTCGGAAGTAGCGATTTCGAAACTTTCCGAAGTGCAGGAAATAGTGCAGCCACTCTTCTCCAACATAGCTTTGCACCACGCCTCCAAGCAGAGCCGGGAGCGTATACACGGGAAACAGAAAACTGAATGGCGCGGCTACGAAAAAGAGGGGCAAGATATCTTTGAGTTCACCACTAATATGCCAGCCGTCAAACGGTCTCTCATGGTGTTCCCAATGAAGAGGGTCGAGCCGCTCGTGAAGAAATCGGCGAATGATGCCCTTGCCCGGAGGAAAGCGGCCGTGAAGGACGTACCGATGAAAGAGATATTCCACTAGACTCCACACAGGAATGCCCGCCAGATTAAAAGCCATCCCGATCCATGGATGCGCGCTGCGCAAACCTAGTAACGTGACAATGAGCGCGTACGTTGTGTAGAAAACGGTCAGCGGATAGAGGCGTCGTCGTGCAATACGCGATTGCTCGCGTTTGTAGGCTGCGAATGAACCCTCCAACGGCCGATAGCCAGTCAAGGCTGGCGCCAATCCTGCCGACACACTTCACCTCCTAGAGGAAAATCCCTCTATCTCTACTGCGCTTCGCGTGGTTGGTTTCGGCTTATTCGAAACTGCCGGTCACGCCCTGGAAGCCATGCATCGCCTGCTTCCAGAGCCACTTCATGACGCGAGCAGCGCTGTAGCAGTAAGCGACGTTATAGCCGAGCGTTGAAAAACATTGCGGTTCGCAGCCTTGCTTCATCTCCGCAAGTTGCTTAACGTCAAACTTCTGGTGTCCGACCGTTCCCCAATCGTATTTCGCGTTGTACATCGGGAAGCAAGGCGCAAGCGTCCCATCTGTTCGGACGATCAGCCAGTTCTGCCCGGCGCGGCAGCCCCAGTGTTCGCCGACGCCGCGCATGAAGCCCTTCATGTTCTGCAGCCGCGGGATGGAATCGACCATCTTCCAGCCCTGGCGCTGCTTGTCGATGAGCCAGTCCAGGAGATCGTCGACGACGGGGAAGTCCTGCGGGCGAATGTAGGTGTCGTTCTCATGCAAATGTTTGAAGTGATCTTGCTCCATCATCGGCGCTTCGTTGATATGAAAGGTGATAGAGATGCCGTTGTTGTGCGCGATGGTGGCGAGCTCTTTCACGTCATCAATGTTCGTGCGGCAGATGTTGGTATTGAAAAACACGGTGTAGCCGTGGCGGTATTGGCGTTTCACGAGGTAGTCGAAGTTCGAACTCACGTGCTCGAAGGCTTTCGGGAGTCCCGGCTTTTCCTTGATCGTATCGACGGCGAAGTTGATGGTGGCGATCCCGGCGTCGGCCAGGCGGTCTGTTACGTCCGGCCGCAGAAGTCGTGCATTCGTGGCCAGATAAACCCAGAAATCTTTCTTTGCCGCATAGTACACGACCTTGTGAACGAAATCGGGGCGCAGCAGTGGCTCGCCGCCCGTGGGAGCAAGCACCCGGCAAGGCGTCGAGTGAAGCCAATCGATTGCGCGCCGCGCCGTATCCTCGGTCATTCCTTTGACGCGATTGTCATACGACCAGCAGTAATGGCAATCGAGATTGCATTTCCATTCCGTGAAGAGGTAGGCGATTATCGGCTGGAAGTCCCCTGGAAGCGCGCGGGACTTGAAGTAAGGAAACATCCAGCCTTTCATGGTCTTCAAGATCTTGGAAGCAGGCCAGTGCCGCTTGCCGGTGTGAACTACAGCTTCGTGCGCGGCAATGTCTTGTTCATCGAGATCGTGAAACAGCTCCGGATACTGAGGAAACACGGGGGTAGGCAACGTCTCGGCCTTCCTCAACTCGGGCCGGTGCGGCGACGGATCATGCGAAGGCTGCTGCAGGAGTTCATGTAGAGGGACATCCAGCCGAAATGGCTGAGTGGGCAAAGTCGGGAACTGCTGCAATTCAGACATACTACCTCCGTAGTTTCTTAGCCCTCCGACTTCCCGTGCCGGACGGCCGGCCAACGTTTTTTTCACTTCACGTACCTGACTTTGATTCTCGAGCCTGGTGAAGAGACACAAAAAAGTTTGGGAGAAGAAATCTGCGCCTAGTACAGGTAGGCGCAAACCGGAAATGGTTGGGTGCGCTCTGGAAATTTGTATCTTTCTTTTGTGCTCGCGTATCTAACATAAGTTCGACAAGCAGGCTCGTTTCATATCGCGCCCTCGGCACAAGGCTGTTGGGAGATGAAGAATTCAAGTTTTGCCGTGGTTACCGGCGCCTCTCAAGGGCTCGGAGAAGTCTTCGCGCGTGCGCTCGCAGCGCGCGGGCAGAACGTGATTCTCGTTGCGAGATCAAAGGACAAACTGGAAAGCCTGGCAAGCGAGCTGAAGCGATCGCACGCAATTCTCGCTGAAGCGCTGGAATTTGACCTTGCCTCTCCTTTGGCGGGCCCGCGCCTCGCTGAGGAACTACGCGATCGCAAACTCCGGGTAAACCTGCTTGTCAACAACGCGGGCTTCGGGGTCCGCGGAGAGTTCGTGAACCTAACCCTGCGGCGCCAGATGGAAATGCTGCAGCTGAATAACGCTGCTGTCGTCGAACTCACGTATTCGCTTTTGCCCTTGCTGATGGAACACCCACAAGCAGGAATCATCAACGTGTCATCCACGGCGGGCTTTCAGCCGATTCCCTATGCGAGCCTCTATGCGGCGACAAAATCCTTTCTAACAAGTTTCTCGTTGGGGCTTCAGGAAGAACTGCGATCAAGCAGAGTTAGTGTGGTCACGCTCTGCCCTGGCCGGATTCTTGCAAATGGCCACAGCGGGAATGGCCACAACGAGGAAGCGAAAAATGGGAATCGAAAGTTTGGCTTCGTTTATCAAAGGCCCGAGGATGTCGTTGGAGACGCCTTGGAATCGCTGGCGAGTGGCGGGGGACTGGTGATCCCCGGTTTTGTAAACAAACTCAGCATTTTCGCGCAGCGTTTGATTCCGCGCCGCGCTGTGCCGGCGCTCGTCGCAAAGATGTCGCGGCAGTGACACTGCGTGCTTCCCGGAAAATGGGCGGGACAGGTTGCCGTGACTCGACAGTACTTCCGACTGCTCGTGGTGTCCGCAAGTATGGTTCTTGCAACGAAATGATTTGGCTGTAGAAAACGGCTCGTACGTCTTTACCCCAGCCATTCCATAGTGAGCTCCTTCATTTTTTGTGTCGTTCCGCTTTTTCAAAGCATCAGACGCAATGCGAACAAAGAAGTCCGGTGACTCAATCACGAGATCCCGGTCGAGTTGTAGCTCGTTCGAGAGGCAGCAGAAGCTACGCTCGGAAAGGGGACGGAAAGGGAATTGCTTGTATGTACTGTTTAGGACAGCACAAGGTGCGGAAAGCCTCCAAACTTGTGCTCGATGTCTTACTGGCTCTGGCCCTGAGCGTTGCCGTAGGCGCGGCGCACACAGGGGCAACGCCGGGAGAACTTCCACAACCCGCCAGCGGAGCGATCCATGGCGCGGTGACGATGCTTGGCCAGCAGACAGAACGAAGTCCCCTCGAAGGCATCCGCGTGGAGTTGACGGAGAGCTGTCAGGATTGTCAGCTTCTTTCCACCCTTACGGATTCCGCGGGACATTTTGAATTTACGCAGTTGCCCGCGGGCACTTATACGCTTCGCGTGAACCAGCAAGGCTTCAAGCCGTTTGCCGAAACGATTTCGCTGAACGTGAATCAAAGCTCAGTAGTCGATATTGCCCTCGCCCTAGACACGGTAGTGGAAAAGGTGGAAGTCAAGGAACAAACCGCGAACGTCTCGACAGACAATTCTTCTCCGGCTTCAACCATCAACAACGCGCAGCTGGAAACACTGCCGCTGGCGCAACAGAAGTTCCGGGACGCGCTGCCTGTAGTTCCAGGTGTAATTCGCACCCTGGACGGAAAGTTGAGTGTGAGGGGCACCTCCGAGAATCAGGGAATGCTGCAGGTAGATTCGGGAAAAACGGTCGATCCCGTGACGGGGTCGTTCTCAATCCCGGTGCCGATCGACGCGATTCAGACGGTCAATGTCGACAAGACTCCCTTTAGCGCTGAAAACGGCGGCTTTTCCGGTGGGCTGACGACCATTGAAACCACGCCGCCCCCGAGCAACTGGTTCTACAAAGTAAAAGATTTCAACGTCAGCCTGCGCGGAAAGAACGGTCATTTCGTCGGCATCTCGCAAGCTACTCCGCGGGTCTCGTTCGGAGGTCCCATCGGTGAAGGCAAAGTGAACTTTTCAGAAGTATTCGAGTACGACGTCAGGAGGGACCCGGTACGTGGCTTAGCCTGGCCCAACAACGAAATCAAATCGCAAGGTTTCAATTCGTTCACCCGCGTTCAGGCCATCCTATCCCCACAACACGTGTTCAACGCCGATGTGAATGTTTTTCCGATGCGTACGGAGTTCGCCAATATCACCGCGCTCGTGCCGCAACCGGCCTCCTCGGATTACGACCAGAAAGGTGTCTCCGCAGGAGTTTCGGACCTTCACAGTTTTCGCTCGGGAGCATTGCTCAGGATCGCATTACGCTATACGCGGTTTGAAAGCAATGCCCACGGTCAGGGGCCAGCAGACATGCTGGTCAATCCCGAAGGCTGGGAGGGCAATTTCTTCAGCTCATGGACGAGAAATGCCAATCAGTTCGAACTCTATCCGACGTTTCAGTTTGCTCCCAAGAAATGGCGCGGCCGGCACGAGTTCAAGATTGGCATGGACGTGACGCACCGATCGTATGCCGGGAGTAGCCTATCGCACCCTATTCAACTGTTGAGACAAGACGGTAGCCTTGCCGAGGAGATCAGTTTCACCAGCGACGGGCCGCTGAACGCTTCGGCCACGGATGTGGAAGAGTTCATCCAAGACCGGTGGATAGTGAACGACCATCTATCGATCGACGTGGGAGGTCGGCTGACGAGCGAGACTGTTGGGCGAATGGTGGCCTTCGGACCGCGTGTTGGCTTTGCTTATTCGCCGCGGAGAAGCCAGAAAACTGTGTTTCGCGCGGGAGCAGGTCTGTTCTACGACCGCGTTTCCTTGCTGGAAGAAGATTTCGTTCACAATCCGCAGCGGACGCTGAGCTTTTTCGACGAAACCGGCCAACCCATGGGATCGCCCATTCCTTATCTCAACGCGTTTGTGGGAAATGGTTCCGGTCCGCTAGCAACACGAGTGCGATCCATGCCTGACACCAGTCCGCGTAGTTTCGTCAGCAACATCGAAGTTGACCGCCAATTGTGGGGCAACACGGTCGCTCGCGTTAGCTATATCTACAGCCAGACGCGCGACCTGTTCGTCGTGAATCCCATCCCGGGGGTGTTCGGCGGTGCCGGCCTGCTGGGCCTCTTCCCCACAGGCCAAGCGAATTACCACGAGTTTGAGGCCACACTGCATTTTCAACCCGTTCATCACGCTGACCTGAATGTCTCGTACATTTGGAGCCGGGCGCGCGGCGATT
>Ga0209648_10001999_pt1 | contig 16708 bp, 25 predicted proteins | sample GraSoi2013_115cm_FD_185830 | JGI IMG/M metagenome (GOLD analysis project Ga0209648, IMG submission 185830) | Grasslands soil microbial communities from the Angelo Coastal Reserve, California, USA - Sample 9_17_2013_115cm (SPAdes) (version 2) | ecosystem: Environmental > Terrestrial > Soil >...
ATTGTCACGGTTTCCTCCTATTCATTCGGTTTCACAAAATCCGATTGACATGCTCGAACTCCGCTGCCAACAGAGGCAATTCGGAGATTCATTCGCTCGACGAACCGGCAGCACAACGATCAGGGACGACAGCAGAACGTCTTTCCATATCACTCCGGAAGGTGCCGGCATGAGCCAATTCGAAGATGCGGGTACGGTTCCGGAATCAAATCTGGAATGGGTTGAGGTCTGTCCGGCTTCTGAAATTGAATTGGAAGATGTTCGTCGTTTCGATTACGGCCCCGCCACCTACGCGATCTATCGAACCCGGGGCGGTTATTACGATTCAGATGGGCTGTGTACTCATGAAAAGGCGCAACTGGCGGGCGGCCTTGTGCTGGACGACATAATCGAATGTCCGCTTCACAATGGTCGTTTTCACATTCCGACCGGGAAGGCGCTGAGCCCACCCGTCTGTATCAACCTGAAGACATATCCGGTGCGCATTGAGCACGGTATTTTGAAGCTTGGCCTTGCGCAGACACAGCGCTGATGATGTCCGAGCAGATGGTCATCGACGGCGGTGGAGAGGCCGACGCGCGCGCGGCGCAAACGCTGCGCGAACAAAGCTGGCGAGGCGGGTCGCCATCGTGAGCAAAGAGGAGCATCTTCCCCGTCAGCGGCCACCGCTTTCGAAAGATGTCTTGCTGAGCGGACGCAGCTTGCAGGATTGTAAGCTGCTGAAAATGGGTCCCCGAACAAGCGGAATCAAATCCTCAGAACGTTGCTGAGTGGCGGCAACATTCAACGACAAGAGGACAGCCACCATATAGCGCTCTCTCCCGTGAATCTGAGCCGTCGCAGTGGTCGGCCCTCACCCTCATCCTTTCAACTAGTGAATCTCCGAAGCCCTGGCTTCTACCCTGTCGAGGTAGCGCCCTCACGACGCAGCCAGGAGCGTGACGGGAGTGGATTTCGAATCCACCAGAAAGCGGAATTTCAGAGAGTTACACGGAATGAAGAGCATTCCCTTCATCGCTTTCTGTGCTTGTTCATCCCCTTCAAATTCATCATCTTTCACGTCGGCAATCTGTTGGATTCTTGGGGCGATACCGCTTTGACTGCGGATCACCGTAGCGCGCTAAAACTTAAGTCCCTGCAAGTTGTTGAAAGGTTTGGCGTCCCCGACGGGATTTGAACCCGTGTTTACGCCGTGAAAGGGCGCTAATCTGCTCTGGATCACGTAGCAATTACAAGGCAGCGGTCGCTCTGTAATGCCCTGTAAGGAACGTGTGAGACACGAGAGAACGGGTTTTCCTTGTACCGCGAGTTCTTGAACGCAACATTCTCAAGACTTGGTAGATCTCGCTATTGGACGGCTTGCTTCTTCCTTCTTGCCAGATATGCGAACGGGACCGGGACGGCATCATGCCCGCAGATACCAGGGTACGTTAATGATGTTGATCCGCCGGTCACCACTGAGCAATAGCATCGCGGTCAACGCCTCTCCTCGTTGATGATTGTGCAGGAAATAGTGGTACCAATGCCCCTCTACCATGGTGGGGATCGCAACCGCGATCATACGTTGCTGTTCTCCTTCTCCACTTGCAGCACATAATTCACAATGGGATGCAACACCATTCGGTAGGGCGATCGCAAAGTAACCAGCTTTGGCACAGGCTTACCCGCTTTCCGCGCCGGCTGTTCCACCACGCTCTGCCACTCTGCCGTGACACTGTCATCCTCGTCACAGGCTACGTGCACCGCTTGCACTCAGGAGACAGGGTCATGGCAAAGCGGAGCGCTTTCTGCGTCGCTGCGTTCCAGCGCCCCACCGGCACAATCACAATTGGAGGGTGCGGCGTGTGCGGAATCAGGGCTCCCTTGGCCTTCTTTTCCACAATTCCATTCACAGATATTTCGTTTTCACGCTGACAATTGCATTGACATCACTGAAGCAACTGTTTAGTTTTGCTTGCGTCGACGGCTGAAAGGATTGGCGAAATGAAACTTGCCAGTCCGAAGTAGGCTGAGTGATCCGCTACGAAGGGCGACCCGAGGAGCGACCAGACCCGAAAAAACCGACTGATCCTGCGAGGAACAGTTGGGGTTTGGAACTGCGAAAGCGGTGATCGCATCAAGGGCTGCGACGGTACATGTATCCATGCTATGGGCTCTCTCGCAGGAGCAGATGGCTGGAGCATAACCAATGTCGCAGCCTTTTCCATTTCTGGCGCAGACCGAAGCTAGCGTTTGCCTCTCCCCAGTTTTCAACATGAATTGTGAATAAGCCTGTTCAAGATTCGCGCGGGTCCGTCGGGCTTAGATTTGCCGGGTTTGCACCGCAGACGGGCATCCCATCTCCGATAAAATTGCAGTGCGATGGGAGTCACGATTGAGCTGCAGAATCTCGGAGATGCCGAACTGTGTCGAGAAATTGTGGCGCGTATTGAGCACGCGCTCAGTGCCAGATCGGGAGAGTGGCGGGTGTCGATCGCAGGATCCCGTGCCAGCGAAAACTGGGAAATGAGAGTTGAAGGACCGAACAGCTTTGAACGGTCGTATACTTTGGCGGGTATGGCCGGGGAGCACGAGGCGGAGGCCATTAGCCGACTGATACTCCAACTTGTACCTAGTGGTTGCTAGGGCTGTCTGTTTTTCATTAGAGACCAGACGCACCCAAATGAGTACCTCTCAATCCATCCATCACATCCAAGAGCTGCAAATGGGCAGAGGTCCAAAGGCCAGCCGTCGTCTTGATGAGCATATGCTTCGAGCATTGAACAAGATCAAAAGACCCAGCACAGCTGAAGAGATTACGGAGTCGCTGAATCGCGATCTCGGTCCGGGCGACCGTCCCTTCGAACCCAGAGAAGTCGCGAGCTGGCTACGGGGTGCCCACGATGAGGTGCTAAGTCTCTATTGGCTGCAAACTCGCCCGCGCAGATAGCCGTTTTAGTCTTTTCTCCCAACCTCAAGTAGTTCAGATTCACAGGTGCCAATTTCTTGTTTCTTTGGCTACAATGTCCTCCGTCAAAAGGAGCAAACATGGCAAAGAAAAAGATTGATCCCCTGAACAAGAAGCAGTACAGCGCCGTTTCGGCTGCTCTCACGGTCTCGGATATTCCCGCCGCGGTGAGCTTTTATCAAAAGGCCTTCGGCTTCGCTAAGCGCGCTATCATGAACGGCCCCGATGGGAAGCCAGTTCATGCTGAGCTCACATTGCGTGGTACGACTCTCATGCTTGGGCCCGAGAGTGAGGCAATGGGAAAGCGGAGCACGAAGCACGTTGGCGCCTCACCGGCGACTCTCTATGTTTACATGGAGAGTGTGGATAAAGTCGTCGATAAGGCGACCAAGCTCGGAGCCACTAGCCAGGGTCCGGTGATGGACATGTTCTGGGGTGACCGCTGCGGCACTGTCGTGGACCCAGACGGCTACAGCTGGATGGTCGCTACGCACAAAGCGGAACCCACGGCTAAAGAAATGAAGAAAGGAATGGAGGAGATGATGAAGCAGCAGCCGGCTAGCGCAGCCGCCGCTGACTGATAAGCCTTCATTCGAAAAGCACTGGCTGTGCCGTGGCGCTTTCCGGTTCGCGAAAGTTGCTCAGCCCCACGCCAACGAGCCGATAGCGCTGTTGCGACCCGAGATCGACGTGCTCTCGTAGCTTCAGCGCTATCGCCGTCAGTTCCTCGCATGACGATGGAGGAGAGCTCGGCGTATGGCTTCGCGTCAGGATCTTGAACTCGCTGGTCTTCAGTTTGAGAACCACAGTTCGCGCCGCTCGGCGTTCTTTGCGCGAGGCTGACCAGAGCCTCTCCGCAAGGCGCCGGATCATCGGCTCTAGTTCGTCGAGCGTCAGATCCCTCTCAAGCGTGTCCTCGACTGATATCGACTGCGTAGGCCGGTCCGGCACGACTTCGCTTTCGTCGATGCCGCGGGCGAGTTCGTACAGCCGCACCCCGTAGCGGCCGAATTCGTGCTCAAGGACGGCTAATTCCAGACCCCGTAGTTCCTTCACAGTCCTGATCCCGAGTTTCGCCAGTTTCTCTTCGGTTACTTTTCCTACGCCGGGAAGGCGCCCCACAGGCAGCGGCAGAAGGAACGCATCTACCTCATCAGGCTGGATGACGAACAGGCCGTCTGGCTTGCGCCAGTCCGAAGCAAGTTTTGCCAGGAACTTATTGGGTGCTACTCCGGCAGAGGCCGTCAGGTTCAATTCCTGCCGGATCTGTTCCCGAATCGTACGTGCAACCAGCGTTGCCGTCGGCAGGCCAGTCTTATTCTCGGTCACGTCCAAGTACGCTTCGTCTAGCGACAGCGGTTCGATCAGATCGGTATGCCGTTTGAAAATCTCGCGCACACTACGGGACACTGCGCGATATCTCGTGAAATCCGGAGCGATGAAAATCGCAGTTGGGCACAAGTACTCTGCTCGCAATGCCGGCATCGCGGAGCGAACGCCGAAAGCTCTTGCTTCATACGAAGCCGCACAGACGACCGAGCGATTGCCTTTCCACGCAACGATCACGGGCTTGCCGCGCAATTCGGGATTATCGCGCTGCTCAACCGAGGCGTAGAAGGCATCCATGTCGGCGTGGATGATTTTCCACATGATTCTCTGGCATCTAGTTATTTGCGCTCGATACGGCGGAATGTCAGGTTAATACGCGGTCGAACTACGTCCGGTTCTTTCGGAACTTCGTGCTTAAAGTTCTTTTGCGTTTGCCCTGCCATGATGAGCAGGCTCCCGTGCGGCAATCGTTCCGCGAATGCCACGGCGCCATTCTGCGCCTTCAAACGGAACAATCGTTCGGAGCCTAGACTTAGAGAAGCGATGACCGGCCCCATTTCCGGTTCCGCATCGGCGTGCAATCCTACGCTGTCATTTCCGTTTCGATAGAGATTGCACAGAACAGCGTTATAGGAGAGCTTCGGCAAGCGCAGGTTGGTGTAAGCCGCGGCGGGAGTGGCGTCTTCGACCCGTGCCTTTAAAGCGAGCAACTCCGGAGTCCAGGCAAGTGGCCAATACTCTCGTCGCGAATAGGTATAGCTCGTTCCAGAGTCACCATAATATGCCTCATCGCGTGGCACGGCAGACTTGAATGAGGTTCTGCGCCGTTCCCATGCACATTTCGCCTGTAGAACGTCGAACAACTTGGTCGCTTCGTCGGCTGGAAGAAAGTTTCTGTCGTAATAGATTTCTGCTCCCGGGATCGAGATTGTTTCCATACGACCACTGACCTTGTTGCAACAGATTTTAGAAATGCGTGCAGCCGTTATGGCCAATTTCTACTCAGGATTAGCGGTTTGCATGCTCTTTCTACATGCGCTGTTCATTTTATGGGTGGTCTTCGGTGCCTTGCTCACCCGTTCTCGCCCGGCTCTCCGCTGGCTGCATATCATTTCCCTTGTTTGGGGAATCTTTACCGAACTGCTCCCTTGGCCGTGTCCCCTGACTCTGTTGGAGAACTGGCTGGAAGCCAAAGCTGGAGTTGAACCATACCAAGGCGGATTTCTGCTCCACTACCTGGATAAATTCGTGTATCCCGACATCTCCGCGACTGCTCTGATGGTTGCAGGTCTGCTCGTCTGCACTTTCAATCTTGGACTCTATGGACGTCGAATGTGGATCGCCCAGCGCAGCTAGATTTCACTAGCTCACAGCCCTATCCTGTCTGCCGAAACTAAACCAAAACCTTCGACATGCGTCATCAAGGCCGGATGGAGAGTGGTAACGCGCACAGATCTTGAACGGTCTCCAAAACAGGCCAGACTATATTTGTCGGCATTCTATCCGACGAAGGGAGCGGCCCGACACTTGGCGAGTTGCCTGCAAACGTTCCCTTACCGGATTATGGAAGGTTAGCGCGTCATCCGCTAGCAATCCGGAAAATCGCGTTTCAGAAGCCGACGTGGAGGGACTAATCTGCCTAGACTTCTGCGGCGGCGAGCAAGCGGATACGAGCTACGGGTGCGGCTGCATCCGCCTCCTCGCACTGTTCCATGATGATCAACGATCGCGCGAAACGTCGGTGAGCAATTCGCTCACGCAGCCTTGCTGCAATTGACCATCCAAGGAATGCCGAAGCGATCGACAACCATGCCGAAACGGATCGCCCAGAACGTTTCCTGAATGGGCATCGTCACGGTGCCATCCTGCGCTAACTGGGCGAAGATACGCTCCGCGTCTGCCGGTTCATTGACTTGGACTGCTGCAGAAAAGCCCTGAGGCTTCTGGTAACGCTCGGGCGTAGCGTCGCAGCCCATCAAGACGTGGTCACCAAGCGAGAGGCAAGCGTGCATCACTTTGCCTTTCCAGTCGACTGGAACACAGTTAGCCGAGGGAGTTCCGTCGTGGTGCAGAATGCCTTGGATCTTCCCCCCGAGCGACTGCTCGTAGAACTTGAAAGCTTCTTCGCATCGTCCATCGAAATGTAGATAAGGATTGAGTTGCATATTGTCCTCCTGGTTTTGAATTCCTTAATTTGCCCTTCACTTGTTAGTCGAACGGTGCGGCCTAAAATCGACAGCACTGGCCTAATTTTTTGCGCCAAGCAGCTCGCAAAGCCGCTCGTTCTCAGCCCGGAGCTCGGGCGTGAGGTTCGCGCCAAAATCTTCGAGACTGCGGATTGGACGAATCTCGACTTCCACTCCGCCGCCGAAAGGAGCGGGCTTGAGCCAGTCAACCGCCTCATCGATGGACTTAACTTTCCAGATCCAAAAGCCTGCGGCCAACTCCTTGGTCTCAGGAAACGGGCCATCGGTGACAATTCTCTGCTCTCCGGAGAACTTGACGCGCTTGCCTTTCGAGCTGGGCTGAAGGCCGTCAGCAGCGAGCAGAAGGCCGGCATTCATCAATTCCTGGTTGTATTTGTTCATCTTGGTAAGGATCTCCGTGTCGGGCAGAACCCCCGCCTCGGATTGTTCGTTAGCTTTCACGATCACCATGACTTTCATTCCCTTCTCCTATCCATTCGTTTTTGAACTCGCTTTGAGTTCGTGTTTCACTAGTATGTCGAACGAGGCCGGGCAAAATCGACACTAGCTGGCCTGCATATCGGGAAGGCCGGTTGTTGGTATCAGCGGGCGCACCTCAACGGTGCCAAACCTGCCGGCAGGAATCTTACCGGCGATCTCAATCGCTTCGTCGAGGTTCGCGGCATTAACGATGAAGAATCCGCCGAGCTGCTCACGTGTCTCAGCAAATGGGCCGTCTGTAACGACGCGCTTCCCTTCCCGGTAACGAATGCTGGTCGCGGTAAGGGTAGGCTGCAGAGGACTTGCGGCGACATATTTGCCGGCGTCGTGCAGCTCCCGGGCATAGCCGGCCGACTCCTGGTAGCACTTCGATCGCTCCTCCTCACTGAGGGAGTTCTCATCTAGATAAATCAGCAACATGTATTGCATTTCTTCCTCCTCCATTGATATGTCGAACGGCAGCTCGCTGAATCGACACTCTGTCTGACAAAAATTTAGAATCCTCCAATGCCTTCCGACGTAAGCGCCAGGATCGAAGAAGTCTATCGCGCCGACTGGGGCAAGATTGTTGCCAGCTTAATTAAGCAGCTGGGGGATTTTGAGCTAGCTGAGGAGGCGGCCCAGGAAGCGTTTACTGCAGCAATGCAGCAGTGGCCAAACTCAGGCATTCCCGAGGTGCCGACGGCGTGGATACTCAGGGCAGCCAAGAACAAGGCCATTGATCGGCTTCGTCGCCAGACGCTCTATTCCGAGAAGTTGGAGACGTACGTAAAGTCCGGCTTTGCACAGGAGGTGCAAGAACCGGAGTATGACAAGAACGAGATTCCGGACGAGCGGCTGCGGCTCATTTTCACATGCTGTCACCCGGCGCTCTCGCTGGAAGCGCAGGTGGTGCTTACGCTCAGGACCCTCTGCGGCCTGGAAACGAACGAAATTGCGCGCGCGTTCCTGGTCTCAACAGAAACGATGGCACAACGTCTAGTACGCGCCAAGCGCAAGATTCGGGATGCGGGCATCCCGTACGTCGTGCCGGAGCTGAAAGCGATGCCAGCCCGGTTGGACGCAGTTTTGACTACGGTTTACTTGGTCTTCAACGAAGGATATGTAGCCACTCGCGGTGCGGCTCTCCTGCGAACTGATTTGTGCACAGAAGCGATCCGCTTGGGAGAATTGATCAGGACATTGTTGCAGCCGCAAGTGCCGACGGAAGCAACCGGCCTGCTTGCGCTGATGCTCTTGCACGATGCGAGGCGCGAAGCCCGCTTGGACGTCGCCGGGGACCTGATTGTGCTGGAGCAACAAAACCGTAGCCTCTGGAAAAAAGGTCAAATCCAGCGAGCACTACCACTGGTGGAAGAAGCAATGAGGTCAGAGCCGGGGCCATTTGCAATTCAGGCTGCGATCTCCGGCATGCACTGCCGGGCCATACGAGCTGAAGATACGGAGTGGCACGAGATTGTACGGTTATACGACTTGCTGCAAGAAGTGCAGCCTTCTCCCATTGTCTCCCTGAACCGCGCTGTGGCAGTGGCAATGGCCGAAGGACCTCAGGCGGGACTCGCAGAAATCGAAACACTCGCACGCAACGGAAGCCTCGAAGAATACCATCTGCTACACGCGGCACGAGCCGATCTGCTTCGTCGCATCGGATCGCACCAAGAAGCGGCGAATAACTATCGCCGTGCATTGGCCCTCGTCAGTAACGAAAGTGAGCGAAGATATCTCGAAAAGAGACTGCAGTCCCTCTAATTGGCATGGGTTGAAGAATGGCAGTACGTACGAGATCGCGAACTAATCTTGGTTCGTCGCGCCAGATCAGTACCGCTAAACGCCTACGTGTAGCGCGATCAAGGGCTAACTTCCGCGATGTCGGGGATTTTGAGCGCAAACGCCTGATTTCTACAGCGTAAGCGTCCGGCAGTGGCCGTCTGGACAGAGCAGTAGTCGAAGGGCATCCTTGCTCGTGGACACATAGAGATCGTGTCCACTTGGAGCGGAGACGGACACTTCCACGCAAGCTACAGAACTCCTCCCAGTCAAAGGCCCGGCGGGAACCACAGCCAAGCGGCAGTACCGCACAACTGAAGAGAAGCAGAAGATCGTCGAAGCGACGTTGGCCGAGGGTGCATCGGTGGCGCGGATCGCGCGGGCGCATGGCATCAACGCCAACCAGGTCTTCGGCTGGCGCAAGCTGTATCTGGCGGGGCGACTGGGCGGCGCGAGCCGTGCGATCAAGTTGCTGCCGGTCCACGTAAGCGAGAGTTCGCCGTCGCTGGCGACAACCACCAGTCGTGAGTGCTCCCCATGCGTAGATTTCTCGGAGTCCGCGCGGGGCACGATTCACGTTGAACTGCGCCACGCCCAAGTGCGCATTGAGGGCAACGCCGATCCCGCGTTGCTGCGCGTGCTGCTGGAGTGCTTGCAGCGATGATGGCACTGCCGGCCAACACGCGGATTTGGATCGCGGCGGGAGTGACCGACTTGCGACGTGGCTTCACCGGGCTGAGCGCACTGGTCGAGACCAAGCTGGAGCAAAAGCCGTTCTCCGGTCATGTGTTCGTGTTTCGCGGGCGGCGCGGCGATCTGATCAAAGTTCTCTGGTACGACGGCGATGGCTTGTGCCTGTTCGCCAAGCGGCTGGAGCGGGGACGCTTCGTGTGGCCTCAGGCCACGAGCGGTACGGTTTCGCTGACGCGGGCCCAGTTATCGATGCTGCTGGAGGGCATTGATTGGCGGCGTCCGGAACGCACCTGGGACCCGCAGTTGTCGGTGTAACCCGTGAGGTTCTTTTGCACAACTTTTTTCGCGTGGAGAAGATCGTGGTAGCGAGCATTCATGCGATACTCCGCGCATGTCAGTGGCAGCGCTTCCCGATCTGAACGTCCTTCCCGCGGAAGCATTGAAAGCGCTGATCCTGGCGCAACACGACCAACTGATCGCGACCCGCGAGCAACTACTCTCCCGTGAGAATGAGATCGAACATCTGAAGCTGCTGATCGCCAAGCTACAGCGCATGCAGTTCGGACGCAAGTCAGAGAAGCTGCAGCGGCAGATCGAACAACTCGAGTTGCGGTTGGAAGAGCTCCAAGCGAACCGCGAGGGGACCAGTTCCGCCGAGAGTCAACCGGCAGCGCCTCCCATCCTTATTACTACTCCGGCTGCGAAACCGGTGCGACGTGCGCTGCCAGAGCATCTGCTCCGCGAAACCCAGGCGCACGTGCCGAAGCGTATTCGTCGGAGACTCGATCGCGACATGCCTGATCTCATCGTTGCGCTCCTTGAGGATGCAGTGGCCTTGGGAGCAGGCGCTTCCATCGTGGTACTCGAATCCGGCGCCAAGTAGTTCATTTTCCAGTTTGAGAAACTAATGGGCCTGCGAGATTCTGCTCGATGCTTTCGCCGAATGTTTGGCTTCCTTAATCGCAAGGAGTCGGAGAGTAGCTGCCGCCGCCGTGTACCTTACGACGTCTTTCTCATCGCCAATGTACAACTTGACTGCGTCAAGGGCGGAAGGGTCACCACGCTTAGCGAGCGCTTCGAGGACGGCCGTGCGCACTATCCAGCTCTTGTCGCCTGCTTCGCCGGCTAGAACTTTGGTCGTGGCCGGATCCGGGTCCTCAGCCAGTACGCGAGCAGACGCGGCCCGCACTGGGGATGAATCGTCCTTCCTGATCTCTTTGATTGCCCTCCATCCAATGCCGGCAAACGGAACAAATCCAATACCTTCTTCAAAGCCAAGTTGCGCCATCTTCTTAGGATCACTGAGTGTCGACATCTGCGATGCGATCAGGCCCCTACCGCCCTTCCTTTGTCTGGTGAGGACTTCGTAATAGATCTGGTAGGAAGAATTGTCGTGCATTAGGTTGAGAGCGTGCGCGGCGGCGAGGGCGACCGCAGGATCTTTGTCGTCCAATGCTTTTCTGAGCTTTGGGATGCTCTTTCGAGCAAGCATTTCGCCCAATGCCGCTGCAGCCGCTGACCGCACCTGTGGCTTCGGATCAACCAAGCCTTTCTCGGCAAGTTTTCGGGCTCTCGTGTCGTTGCGTAGCAATCCCAATATTTGGGTTGCACTCGCACGTTCCGCGACTTTGTTTCCATCGCACGCGGTTTCGAGGGTTTGCCAAGCTTCATCTTTTGTATTCTGAGGGAGAGCAGAAGAAGTTGTCGGTGGTTTCGCAGCGTTATCTGCTGGCTTGGTCGCGTTAGGAGCAGTCGTCTGCTTCTGCGGGCTCACATCGGACGGCCTATCCAGCGCCGCAATCCTGGGCAATCGTGTCCAGAGTGAGCCGATCTCGCCCAAAATCTCAGTACGCTGTGGGAGTGACGATCGCGCAAACGGAACCAGCAAGCAGATGAAGACTGTCAGGAATTGCCTTCCGAAGTGTGGCCTCATACCTTCTCTCCATTGTTCAGTGATTCATGAGTTCTGATCTCCTCAATCGTTTATTACTCAGTCTTGGCCTTGTGCCGGAAGTCCAACCCAAAGTGAGGTTCTGATTTCGCATTCATGCGAGCCTCTCCATGAAAGTCGAATTGGTTCCCATCCAGACTGTACTTGCCCGTCATGTCCACTCTCGTTCCCGGCACCTCAAAGTGCAGCCGCAAGAACGAGAGCAGCCCCTCTGACAACTTGAACGTACCGTTCATCTCGGATAGCACGTTGTCAGGAACGTCATCTTTCGCCTGCTTGGGCTTGCCCTGGCTGCGCATGCTGAGCGCGTCCACCTTGGCCTGAACCTTCTCGTTGGTGAAATGGGCTCCGGAAATATGGAATGTTCCTGCCAAGCGTAGCCGGTGGCTAATCTCTGCTTCACCTGGGGCAAGATCGAATTTCGTTTTCAGCTCTGCTGCACCGGTCACTGGAGGATCAGTTCTCACCCCAAGCTTGAGCAGGTCATCAATCCGAGCGGGAAGAACTGCAACATCAAGCACCACCCTATGTCCGTTTGGATTCTTAGCACCCAACACTGACCCTTTGGCGACCAGTGAAGAATGCAGGATCCTAGCTTTCACAGGCTCAAGGTAAGTGTCTCCGCTAGTTCCGTCGACGATCGCGTGAAAATGTGTGTGCAGCGGCACCGGGTGACCGCTGACGGCAATTTGAAAATCCGGCGTATCTGTTTCACCATCGACAACAATGTTTCCCAGGGTCCCCGCATACTCGCCGTTTGAGGAGAGGATTCCAGCTATGCCCTTGATCGTACTCAGATCAGCGTTGCGGAATGAATATTTGCCTCTCACAGGCGAGCTGCGCGGATTATCTGCCTCCCAGGGGCCAAACAGGCCTGTCGAGTGAATGGCTCCGACAGGCTTGGGATTCACGAGTGTGGCATCGAATAAAAGGGGCTGACCCGGTCCGATCTCCTTCATTTGCAGGTTGCTAATGTCAAATTCGATCGGCAGCTTGTCTGACCTAAGCGTGTTGATAACTAGTCGCGCCTGCTCTGAAACGAACTCGTCCACATAAATCTTGATCTTTCCCTTAAAACCATCTTGTTGCTGCCGTTGCTCCCTCGGGGGAATGTTCAGTTCCAAGCCCTTTAAGTACACGCGATGAATCCGCATGGGCGCGTGTAATAGGTTGAGAATCCCTGCGGCGAAGCGAAACTCCTCAATTGCGATCAGCGGCTGAATCCCAGGTTGATGAGCGTTCGGATCTCCAGGCCCAAAGATTTTCAGCCCAGCTCCTGTGACCTGGAATCCGTGGGCTATGGAGACATGGAACGCGGACAATTCGACGTGGCCGCGAAAACGCGTGGAGAGAGTCTCCATTACTCTGCCCTGGAGAATCGGTTCAGCGTGATAGATGACAAAGGTGATGATAACTATGGCGACTAACGCCAACACCAATGCTGTGGTCGGAATCCACCAGGAAAGAGATCGTCTTCTCCGGGCGGGGAGAGCGGGTTCTGTTTCTCCGGACATACGTTGGTTCGATCATTCGTGTGACGAACCGAGATTGATATAGATGCCCCCCAGACCGGAACGAGCAGCTTCTCCGCCGGAACATTCTGTCCTGGCGCAAAATCTAATCTCGCGAGGCCCTGCAATGCTGATTCGCAAACATCCCACCAGAGTAGTTCCATGGCGATACTGCTTATACGGTGTGGATTTGCGGCGAAGAGAGAGTTGACGGAACTTGGGAGGGATGGATCGAGTTTCACCCGATCGATACGGGCAAAGCGATCCTGCGAACGGACCAGGAAACCTCGCAGCCCAGCCGTGCCGCAATCGAATACTGGGCCGGCGGTCTTGAGCCCATCTATCACGAGGGAGTGCTCGCCCGTGCCCAGGGTCGACTGCTCTGACTGATCGTAAGTGTCAGAGGAAACGCACGGTTGACAAGTTGAATCCGCGAGCCAGCGTGACTCCGCCATTTAATCAGCAAACTCTGAGGCGGCTAGTCTTCGTTCCTTGGTCCAGAATGATTACTGCCGGTTAGCCCGTGACTCAAGCACCAATCACGTAGTGTTCCCCGCCGGAACAAGCTATTCGGATTCCCCGCATTCATTCTGACCACTATGCCGATAGCCTGGATGCACGCCGCGAGTGAATCCCTGTTGGTCCGCAATCCGTTGCAGAAGCGTGGCGAGTTGCCGCTGTTCGTCCTCGGAGATCGCCGCGAACAGTGCCTGGGAATGTTCGCGGGAGATGCGAGCTATTGTCTTGAGCGTCGAGCGTCCTTTTTCCGTGATGTGCAAAGCATAACGGCGGCGATCGTCGGGATTCTCGCGCCGCTCGATTAGTCCTCGTTCTTCCATTTCATCGACAAAGACCACCAACCTGCTTGGAACCATTCCGAGGATCGTGGCGAGCCTCTGCTGGGTGATAGCAGGGGTCGAGTTGAGGATCCGCAGGATGCCGGCATGCCTCGGAGCGAGCTTCTCCTTCGCCAGTCGCTCAGCGAACTGCGAGGCGGCATGGGCACCCACTTGGGCAATTAGAAAGGCAGGCGAGGTACTGCCAACTGGACGGGAACAAGATTCGTCGGAGTTCCGCAACGTTTTCACGCAGAGGTATTATTACATAATATAATCATTCTCTGATAGAATGATTATACTAATGAAACGTTGCGAGGACCAAAGTGGCCTCGCCGCGTGATAAATGCGAGGAAAACATGAGCGCTCAACCGAACACAAGAACCACTCTCCGCCACGCCGGACCGCATCTCGGGATGTTGGCCATCGTCTACACCCTGCTCTTCAATGCCGGTCTTTGCGCCGTCAGTGCCTTCGGCATCCCGTTCGGCGTCAAACAGCCATACTGGCCTGGTCCCTGGGAACCTCCGAACGTTATCGTTTCATACTTTCAGGCACACTCCACGGCCGCGCTAATCTGCGTGTTCTTGCAAACCGGCGCATTGATTCCACTCGGCATCTTCGCCGCAACTATTGTGAGTCGCCTGCGATTCTTAGGTATCAACGCTGCAGGGCCGAGCATCGCGCTTTTCGGCGGATTCATGACGGTATTTAACGGTGTAGCTGCCGGATTCACTGTGTGGGCGATGATTCACCCAAGTGTTACCCAGGATGTGGCGCTTACTACAGCTCTGTACTACCTTTCCTATGCTTTTGGCGGTCCCGGTTTTTCCGTCCCCATGGGTTTGCTGATGGCGGGAGTATGCATCCCCGCCGCTTTGCGGAAGCTGTTGCCCACGTGGGTTGTGGCATTCGGCCTTCTGCTGGCGATTGCCGGTGAGCTGAGTTGGTTCAACCTGGTCTTCCCGAAGGCACTTTTCCTCATTCCGCTCGTGAGATTTCCGGGCTTTATCTGGCTGATCGCCACGGGATTCATGCTGCCGAGCGCTGTTGCTCAACCATCGCGCCCCGGTGAGGTGCCAGCATGAAAACCCTAGCTGGATTGCTGATGATCGCGAACGCGGCGATCTTTTTCTTTGGCGGCGTGCAACACGCAGGCATCACGATCGGACGGTTCCATGAACCGCTCATCATTCCGGCCGCGATTGTGGAAGCAGTCTGTGGGCTTTGCTTATTGTGGGGTGCGATCGCGCTTCTTCGTAATTCGAGAGCGCGCTGGCGCGTAGCCTTGGTCAGCAACTTGGTTGCCTTGGGCGGCGTGTTGTTGGGTATCGCCGCATTGGCTCTCGGTGCTGGTCCTCGCACCGCGAGCAACGATCTGTATCACCGCATGATGCTGATCCTGATCGGTGCCGTGATTCTCATCCTGTGCTTCGGGCGATCACGAATCGAGCAAGGGTAAACAGCTCAGGCGCTGTAGTCTGCGTTGCCGGCATCGAAACCTCCGAGGTCGAAGCCGTGGCCCTTTCGTCCGGAATGCAGCGTGCCTGCGTTGCGTTGGCGGACGCTCAGGTTCAGTGTAGACCCAAAAGTTCATATGAACTCCAGGATTGTCGGCAAGCAAGAAGTAATTCGGTTCCTTCTTGTTTGCCCGTTATCCGTCAAGTTGACGCCGAAGGCGGCGTTACACATTCCGGATCGTCTCTTGATCGGATAAGCTGAACTAAATCTGGCCTGTGGCGTTCTCTGCGCAGGTGGCAAGCGCGCGAAAGGACGAATGAAAGCGCTGATTCGGGACCGCCGAGCGTAAAAAGATCAAAGTGCCAGTTCTGCCGACTATCGAAGCGATCAAGGTATTGAATCGAAAACCCGAAGGACACAAATGCGATCCTTCACGTCACGTGTTGAAGGTGACTGCCGGGTTCAAGTAACCATTATTGGGTCCTTGACCCTGCCCCTCAGCGCGGCGTAACGTCGTGCTGTCCAAGGGCAAAAGAACTATCCGTCGCGCCTGCCGGTCATTAGCATCCCTGGAAACAGTGATCTCTGTCTCGAGGTAGGACAATGGGTGGCACATGAATATCGCCGCCTTTCTGGGCAATCAGCATAAGTCGGTTTTGGTCTTCTTCGGCTCGGTGGCCTTGGTGCTGGTCGGAGTGGGCGACTATTTCGCAACCGGCGAAATGCTCGATTTTTCCGTATTCTTTCTCGTCCCAATATCATTTTTTACCTGGTTCCTTAGCCGCAGGGCCGGACTTCTGGCCTGCGTAACCAGTGCGGCAATCATCGTGGGTGACAATCTCAGCTCGCCCTTGCATCAGATTAATCACCGCGTTGCATACTGGAACGCGCTCGTGTGGTTGGGTTTCTTTCTGCTCATTACATTTGTAATCGCCCGATTGAAGGTGCTTCACCTTCGTGAGCGAGAACTCTCGCGCGTAGATAACCTCACCCAAGTTGCGACTCGCTTAGCCTTCTACGAGTTCGCGACAACCGAGATAAATCGAGCCCGGCGCTCCAGCCTACCAACAACGCTTGCCTACGTGGATCTCGATTGCTTCAAAGAAGTCAACGATCGAAGTGGGCATGCAACCGGAGACAGGGTGCTGATCACGGTTGCGCAAAGCATGCAGAAGAGTATCCGGCAGACGGATATGGTGGCGCGCATGGGAGGCGACGAGTTCGCGCTCATTTTCCCCAATACCCATAAAGATGCTGCCAACAAGCTGCTGACAAAACTGTTGAATTTGCTCACCAAGAACATGCAACGGAATCACTGGCCAGTCACTTTCAGCATCGGTGCAGTGACATTCCCGACGCCTCCTCAATCCGTGCACGAAATGATCCAGCGAGCCGACGAGATTATGTACTCGGTTAAGGAGTCGGGAAAAAACCGCCTTCGACAAGAGGAACGTGCTGCTTGATGAAAAGGCGGCATATTAAAGGCAGTGTCGAACTGGTCGATGGCAGTGTTACTGTCGGGCCTG
>Ga0209648_10002002_pt1 | contig 16703 bp, 11 predicted proteins | sample GraSoi2013_115cm_FD_185830 | JGI IMG/M metagenome (GOLD analysis project Ga0209648, IMG submission 185830) | Grasslands soil microbial communities from the Angelo Coastal Reserve, California, USA - Sample 9_17_2013_115cm (SPAdes) (version 2) | ecosystem: Environmental > Terrestrial > Soil >...
GTTTGCCGACGACCTTTCGAATGAGGCGCTGATAGTGCTGCGGAGTGATGCGCAGGTCGCCACCCGGGAGCGCCACCTTCATGCCGCGCTCGCGGCCGTGGCCATAGGAGTCCGGGCGGCCGGCTTTGGCGGGCGCTGGAACACGGCCATGGCGAACGGCGACTTCGCGCTGGTGCAAGTTTTCGACGCCGAGAGAGTAACCGAAAGCGCGGGCCAGCTCTTCGAACTCGAGGACTTTGCGCGCGTCGGGTATTTCGTGAACGCGATGGAGCGAATCGATGCCGCGGCGAAGGAGATACGCGGCGACGGCGCGGTTGGCGGCGAGCATGAATTCTTCAATGAGGCGGTGAGCGATGTTGCGCTCGCTGCGCGTGATGTTGGTCATGCGCTGCTTTTCGTCGAATTCAATGACGGGCTCAGGGAGATCGAAGTCGATGGACCCGTGTTCGTTGCGGCGGGCGTTGAGAAGAAGCGCGAGTTCCTTCATATCGCGGAAGCGGGGAGCGAGCGAGGCGTATCGCCTGGTCATTTCCGGGTCGCCCTCGATAACTTTGTTGACGTTGGTGTAGGTCATACGCTCGGCGGAGCGAATGACACCGGAAGTCATGCGCGAGGATTTCATGTGGCCGGCGGCGTCGAATTCCATGAGCGCGCTCATGACCAGGCGATCTTCGCGGGGCTTGAGGGAACACATGCCGTTCGAAAGGGCTTCGGGGAGCATGGGGACGGCGCGATCGGGGAAGTACACGGAAGTACCGCGAAGACGCGCGTCCCTGTCGAGCGCACTCTGTGTTCGAACGTAGTGCGCGACGTCGGCGATGTGGACTTGCAGGTGCCAGCCGTCGGCTCGGTGCTCGACATAGACGGCGTCGTCGAAATCGCGCGCGGTCTCTCCATCGATGGTGACGATCGGCAAGTGGCGAAAATCTTCGCGGCTGGCGCGCTGCGTTTCACTGACGGGCTTCGCGCCACGCTCGGCTTCGTCCAGAACATCGGCGGAGAATTCATGAGGGAGATGGTGCTTGCGGATGATGATTTCGGTGTCGACGCCGAGTTCGCCGGGGCGGCCGAGGATTTCGATGACGCGGCCGGTCGCAGAAGCGCCGCCGTGCGGATAGCGGAGCAGTTCGACGTTGACGACGGCGCCGTCGAGTTCATCGAGGCGCGGGATGCGGCGCAATCGGAGGCTGGTTTCATCGGCGCCGCTGAAGCCGAGCTTTTTCCATAGCCCTGGTGTCAGTTCGTTGCCGCGGGGGATTTCAATTTCGTGCTGGATGCGAACGTCGTAAGGAAGGACCACGTTTGTACTGGCGCCGTAGCGAAAAAGACCGACGACCGTGGGATGCGCGCGGCCGAGGATTCGCAGGATGCGGCCTTCGGCACGTTGCGCGCCGGTGACGCCGCCTAGACGCTGGATTTTTGCGAGAACATGGTCGCCGTGCATGGCGTCCTGGATGGCGTTGGGCGGAATGAAGACGTCGCCGTCGAGGTGCGGCATGGGCGAATCCGGCACGACGAAGCCGTAGCCGTCGTGGTGAAGGACCAGGCGGCCTTTGACTTCATCGCGACCTGCGAGAGAAGAGGGTTCGGGGCGGCTAGGGGCGTTCTGCGGAGATTTTTGGCCGGACGTGTCGCGTTCCGACTTGCGATTCGGGAGGCGGTATCGTCCCCCAGGTAATTCCTCGATGGCGCGGCGCTTCTTGAGCTTGGAAAGCATCTTGAAGAGAGGTCGGTTGTCGGACTTTTTCAGATGGAGGCCCTGGGCGATCTCGGTAGTGGATGCGGGGGCGGTCCTAATTTGCAGAAAACGCAATATGTTATCGGGGCTCAAGTGTGTGGGGCGTGGCATTGGCTGTCGCGCCAGACAGAGGGCGCCAATTTGCACTGCGATTCTAGTCAATTTTTCTGAGATTCACAGGAACTTTTTTCGGGCGTTGGGGATTATATAGGCAGGCCAACACACGACCGGCTGGTCGCCCTCCGTCAGACTGGCCGGATTCCCCGAGAGGGGATAGAAGGAGGCGGGACGACCTGGCCCGCCTCCTTTTTCATTTGCTTTCCCCTGATTACCCCTTCACGCAAACCACTTGGCGCAAAGTGTGGACGACTTCCACGAGATCGCTTTGCGCGGCCATGACGGCTTCGATGGATTTGTAGGCGGCGGGCGTTTCGTCGATGACGTCGGCATCCTTGCGGCATTCCACGCCCTCGGTCATGCGCTTGTGATCTTCCACGCTGAAACGCCGCTTGGCTTCCGCGCGGGACATGGCGCGACCGGCGCCGTGGCTGCAGCTCATGAAGCTTTCCATGTTACCCTTGCCACGAACGATGTAGGAACGCGCTCCCATGCTTCCAGGAATGATACCCATATCGCCTTCGCGAGCGCGGACTGCGCCCTTGCGCGTGACTAAAATATTCTGGCCGTAGTGGCGTTCGCGCGCCACATAGTTGTGGTGGCAGTTGATAGCTTTCAGCTCGGCAACGAACGGGCGCACTTCGCCGGAATTGCGGACTGCGCTGACAATCTGCTCCATCATCAAGTCGCGGTTGAAACGGGCAAAGTCCTGCGCCCATTCCACGGCTTCGACGTAATCATCGAAGTGCTCGGTGCCTTCGGAGAAATATGCGAGGTCCTTGTCCGGCAGGTTGATGAAGAACTTCTGCATGTCCTTGCGCGCCACTTCGATGAAGTAGCTGCCCATGCGTTGCCGACACCGCGCGAGCCGCTGTGCAGCATGAACCAGACGGTTTCCGCCTCGTCGAGGCACACTTCGATGAAGTGGTTGCCGGTGCCGAGCGTGCCAAGGTGATTGGAGTGGTTGCCGCGATCGAGCTTGGGATGCTTCTCGAGAATGGCGTCGTAACGCGGCTTCAGCGTTTGCCAGACTTCGTTGTTGCGGGAGGGAATCTCCCGCCAAGCGCCAACGTCTCCGCGTCCGCCATGATTTGTGCGCCCATGCGGCACCGCCTGCTCGATGGCGCTGCGAATGCCCTTGAGATTATCAGGAAGATCGCGCGCATTGAGGTCCGTCTGTACCGCCATCATCCCACAGCCGATGTCCACGCCCACCGCGGCAGGGATGATCGCGCCCTTTGTGGGGATCACGCTGCCCACGGTCGCTCCAACGCCCCAGTGCACGTCCGGCATGGCCGCAACCCACTTGAAGATGAAAGGGAGCTGAGCGACGTTCAAGAGCTGTTTGCGTGCCTGATCTTCGAGCTGGACACCCTTGGTCCACGCTTTGATCGGCACTCCATCTTCAGTCGTCAATACGTTGTAGTTCTTTTCGTCAGGCATGGGCGCCCTCAGCCCGATTTATCGTGCGATGGTGCTCAGGAAAGGGTAGTGGCTGGCCGCGCCCATAAAGAAGAGCATTGGAAAGGACAGCCAGAACGAAGTTCGAGCGGTGAGATAGTTCCAGCGCATGAGGCGTTCCGTTTCTGCGGGCATGGGCGTGCCCTGATTGGCAGCCGCGCGCGTCCAAACAATCAAGCGTTTCTGAATGCGCCAGACCACACCCCAGGTGTTCAGCAGCATGATGAGTCCGAGTCCGCCACCAACGCTGATGGCCAGGTGGGCATTGGAAACGTTGGGCCCGCCATTCAGAGCGAGCACCAGCCAGGAGGCGGCAATCACTACTATAGAAACGCCCGCGACTCGGAACCACACGTTGTCGAAGATTCCCTTCGCGGGGAGCTGCAGCGCGTAAATGAATATATACGCGACGAGCCACACCAGCAGCCACCAGCCAAACCACTTGCCAATCAGCGAAAGATCTCCCGCAAGTCTCGCGTCCACGGACAGATGAATCGAGAAATAGCGCAAGCCAACCAGCACCGTCACGAACGCCGAGGAGCGAAACCATCCCATCGCGCCGGACATCAGCTCCGGATAGATTTTGATTCTCAGCACGGGATCGTACTTCTTCATCGCCGGCGTCAGAACGAGATTGAAGAAATAAAGCAAGCCTATCCAAATGATCCCGAAGACGAGATGCAGCCACCGCAAGGCCATCATTTCGTTGGCGTGTGGCGTGTCAAGGAACGAGAAGTGCGGCTGCCATTCGGGAAACGAGAACAGGAGAAGATGCAGAAACAAAGCGACACCTCGGAGCAGCGATGATTCGCTCTAAAGAACCACCGTAGCGGATTGCGAGACGGATCGTCAACCGAGCAATCCACGATAGACTTATCGCGAGGATTGGGTTCTGGGCCACGAGGGGTGCTACTGGTAGCGCAACGCCACCATGGGATCGACGCGCGTGGCCCTCCGCGCCGGGATGTACGTCGCTAACATCGCCACGACCAAGATGGCCGCAGGCACGACGAAGTAAAGCTGCGGGTCGCGCAGTTGCAGGCCATAAAACATGGCGTCGAAAATTTTCGGCAGCGGCAGAGCAAGGGTGAGTCCGACGGCTGCTCCGACGGCAGTCATTTTCATGCCATCCCGCAAAATCATGCGCAACACGTCTGGGCTCTTGGCTCCCAGCGCCATGCGTATGCCGATTTCGTGTGTTCGCTGGCCCACAGAATACGCGACCAGCCCATAAATCCCGATGGCCGACAGAATCAGCGCGAGAATGGCAAAGCTGCCCAGCACTGTCACGAAAAACGGGTTGCCGCCCCTTTGACGCTCGATCACATCCGGCATACTCATGAGCCGCGCCAGAGGAAGTTCGGCATCCATTTGCGCGATCGCATTGCGCAGAGCCGAGGCCAGGCTATTCGGATCGGAAGTTGTGCGAATCATCAGAGAGAACGAAGACACCGGGCGTTGAAGGAGCGGCTCGTAAACTTCCGGGTCGTCGTTAGGCCCTTCCGAGTAGGATTTCACGTTGCCGACAACCCCGATGATCTCGCTCCATTCTGGCGTCGCGCCCTTCACATCCAAGCGGATCTGTTTTCCGAGCGGATCCCGGTCCTGCAAATGGCGATGCACAAACTCTTGGTTGACCACGACTACGCGCGGCGCGGTGGCGCTATCCGTCTCCGTGAATGTCCGGCCACCCAGCAACGGGACGCCCGCGGCCCGGAAATAGTCGATGCTTACGAGAACCTCCAGGGCGCTGAGCCGCTGGTTAGCCGGCAATTCGGGCTGACCTTTGATCTGCAGCGTCACGGTGCCGGGTCCGGTTGCCGGCAAGTCAGAAGCAACTGCGGCGGCCTCCGCGCCCGGAATCTGTTGGAGGCGAGAAATCAGATCCCGGACAAAGAGGGTCTGTTGAGACGGATCCTTGTACCTCGCGTTGTCGAGCGTCACGCTGGCCGTTAGAAGATGGTCTGCCTGGAAGCCCAGGTTCTGATGCTCAACAAGGAAAATTCCGCGGAGAAGCAGCCCGGTTCCGATCAAAAGAAACAAAGCCAGCGCGATCTCGCCGGTAACAAGTACGGTCCGCAAGCGGCTGTGAGACCGGCCGGCGGAGGCCGCACGACCTTCGTCCTTCAGACTCGTATTGACATCGGTTTGCGACCCTTTGAGTGCGGGGGCGAGACCGCAGAGCAAGGCGCAAATTAGCGAGACGCTGAGAGCGAATAACAGAACGTTCCAGTCCAGGCTCAACGGTACGGCGCTGATGGCTTCGTTGAAGGTCAAATTTGCCCCAACAAAGCCAATGCCCCAATACGCAAGCAGAAGACCCATAGCTCCGCCGAGAAGGGCAATTAACAAGCCCTCGGTCAGCAGTTGCCGGACAATTCGCAGGCGACCCGCTCCGAGTGCGATGCGGATGGCCAGCTCTTTCCGGCGTCCCGCTGCGCGCGCCAACAGCAGCCCAGCCACATTGGCGCAGGCAATCATCAGAACAAACCCCACCGTCGTCATGAGCACGGCTATGCCATTGCGAATACCGAAAGCGTGCACGAGGAAATCGGGCAGGATGCGCACGGCAGCGCTCCAGCCTTTCTCGGTCTCGGGAAACGTTTCCCCGGCGCGGCGGGCCAGTGTGGCCATCTCAGCGCGGGCCTCTTCGAGAGTTACTCGCGGTTTCAGCCGCGCGAACAGGTACAAAGAACGGTCCTTGCGGGCCGCCGCCGTCAAGACGAACGGGGTCCACAGTTGAGGCGTGAAGCCCAACAAACGGAAGCTCGCGGGCATCACCCCGATAACCGTGTAGTTTTCCCGGTTTAGCCGAATCGTGCGGCCGATGAGAGAAGCGTCGGAACCGAAGTGCCGCTCCCACAGCTCGTGGCTGAGGATTACAACGTGGTCGTGACCAGGCTGGTCCTCTCCCTCCGCCAGGGTGCGTCCAAGCAGCGGGGAAACTCCGAACACGCTGAAGTAGTTGGGAGACACAGCAGCGGAGCGGAGCGCTTCGGGACGGCTCTCCTCGGCCGACCGGTCCTGCGGCGTCAAACTGACAGTTCGATCTTCCGCAGCGGCCATATCCGCAAACACATGGTTTGCTTCGCGCCAAGCTAGGTAATTTGGCGCGGAAACGGGAAGCACGTCGGGTAGAAACCCGCCCGCCGGGTTGACAGAACTAACCACCGCCACACGGTCGGGTTCGCGACCAGGCGGACGGCGCAGCAGGAAAGCGCTCACCAGACTAAACATTGTGGCGTTCACAGCGATACCCAGTGCCAGTGTGAGGACGGCAGCGGCGGTGAATCCTGGGCTCTTGAGCAACTGTCGCACCGCGTAATGCAGGTCTTGCATCAATGTTTCTACGAAACTTACGCCGCGGACATCGCGATGCTCTTCTTTAAGTTGTTCCATGCCGCCGAATTCCAGCCGGGCGCGGCGCTTGGCTTCTGCTGGCGTCAGCCCAGATTGGACGAACTTCGAAACCTGCTTATCAAAGTGGAAGCGAAGTTCTTCTTCTAGTTCCGCGTCCACGGTTTTCCTGCGGAAGAGGGAGCGCAAGCGGAACAGTAGATCGTTCAACATCGGGCTCTCCTAAGTCGTCTCCAGGATTTGCGCTACAGCGGCGGCGAGTTTGCGCCAGGCGCTTTCTTCCCGTTCCAACTGCTTGCGGCCGAGCGCGGTCAGTTCATAGAATTTCGCGCGCCGATTGTTTTCTGATGCACCCCAACGTGCCTTGATCCAACCCTTGCGCTCCAGACGATGGAGGGCGGGATAGAGCGAGCCCTGCTGAACGAAAAGAGCCTTGCTGGAGACCTGATGGATGCGCTCGGAGATGGCCCAACCGTGCTGCGGCTCAAGCGCCAGAGTGCGCAGGATTAGGAGGTCCAAGGTGCCTTGCGGAAGATCAATTCGGCGGTCCGCCATTCGTTCCCCTATCACTTCTACAGGAAAAATACGCCTTCTCCTGTAGAAGTGCAAGGGGAAATTTGCATTCGCGCGGAAAGCGCTTTTTAGTTTTCGAAAATTGGTGCCCGAGAGAGGACTCGAACCTCCACGACCTTGCGATCACTAGCTCCTGAAGCTAGCGCGTCTGCCAGTTCCGCCACTCGGGCACGAGTGCGAGGAAGTGAAACCCGGACACCGGAGTCTCATTCAACGAGGCCTTTCATTCTGCCCGGCACTGCACCTTTTGTCAACGCGACGGGCGAGGGTCCGAACTGCCATGGGGCGCCGTCAGCACTGGGAAGTGAAGCGCGTCCCTCCACCGTTAATTGGTCACTCATCGCAATCGCTGAGGCCGCGCAGGATCAAAAATCTGCTTTAGTTTCTTGATCTTGCCGCCGTATCCGCCGATCCATTGCCTTCGTCTCCAGGCGGATGAATTCACAGTCAAGCAGCAGTCTTGCCAATTCTCAACACTAGAATTTTTAATCCAAAGTGCTATACTCCGCCCTGGAAATCCCTATTTACCCCTTGCCGGCCTGGCCGGCACCGCGGATCGGTTCCAACGGGAGGTCACCATGGAATCTACATCGCTAACGGGGCCACTGCTTTACCTTCTGATCGCCTGGGGAGTCGTTACCGCCACCTTTCTGGTCCTGTTGCTTCGGCGGAGTCTACTCGCGAGCCACGAAGATGATCAAATCTTTCTCGACGCCGCTGAAGAACATATGGCCAAGGAGCAGCGGGAGCTTGTGGCGAAAATCAACGCCTTATCCCGCCCCATCATGGGAACGGGAATCCTGGCTGGCGTTCTTCTATTGGTGATTGCCGGGATGTGGCTCAAGGAAGGACTCAAAGGTCTCTTCTAGTCCGAAGATCTTTACTACTTTGCCGGAGAGTTTCAGCGCGACGGCGGCTTCGCCGGTTGTTGTCCCGCAGGCGCACTCGCGGGAGCGGCTTGCGGCACCTTGGCCGCCAGCGAAGTATGGTTGAGCACGATGAGCCAATGGTTGTTGCGCTTCTCCAACACCACCGTGGTATGACCTTGCGATACGGTCTGCTGTCCATCCACAACTCCTGCGAAGTCCCACTGGTAGCAAGCCCAACCCACCGTGCCACTCACCTTGATGTAAGTATTTGAGCGATCCATGCGCACCTGCTGCATGCGCGCGCGCTGTTGCTGGTAAACAGCGAGGTAGTTGGTCCAGCCAATAATCGGTGGCGCCCAAGAGCCGTTCACGATCGCCACATCGTCGGCATAGTCCGTGCGCAGCTTTTCTACGTCCCCGAGCTGCCAGGCTCCCAGCATTTCGGAGAGCAGGTAATCGATCTGCTGTTCGTCGTTCAGGGGTACCAGCATCTTGGAGCTGTCTGTGGACGGAGGAGGCTCTGACTTCTTTTTTTTCTGCGCGGCAGCGGGAGGGACGCAAGTCAATGCGAGAGCGAATACCCCCACCAGAATGAAGATGGTGTGGGCCCTTCGCCCGGCAATGCAAATTCTTTGACGATTGATCATTCGCGTTTTACTCCTCGTTTCAAGAGAATAGCACGGTGATTTACATGCGGCACCGATGTGCCCAGTTGGTTTACTTGGTCCGGCAGTTGTAGCTCGGCTCTTTAGGCCCGAGGTTTTTTCTGCGGGGGTCGCGCTGCGCGATTCCGCGACGCGCTCAGCAAATTGATAAAGAGCCGGTAAGCCCCCGGGACGCCCTCCGGCAATTGGCGGAAGAAGGCCAGGCCCGTGTAAATGTAAGTGCCTTTGCCGAAATGAACGTAGACCAGGCCGCCGTTCAGTTCGGGCTCGCCAGGATCGTTCATGGCGAGCAGCGGCGTGTACTTTGGATCGAATTGTGTCCAAAAATAGAGTCCGCGCTCCTGCACCCAACCCTTAAAGTCATCTTGCGTGATCTTATTCGGCGCGTTCAAAAGAGGATCATTCGGCTGCAGGAATTTGACGGGAGAATTTTCGTCGGTGATGCGCGGCGACGGCCGCGGCGTTTGAGGCACGCCATCCTTCGCGGGCGGCACCGGCGGCGAGATCAGCGCGGGATACGGCGCATATTGGGATTTGTCCCAGGCGAATTCTCGCTGGTATTGCACGAGCAGTGTTCCACCGTTGGAAACGTAGTCCAGCAGGCGCTGATTCGCTCCAGACAATTCCGGCCGCAGTTCGTAGGCGCGAACTCCAACCACGATAGCATTGAATGGAGATAAATCACGGAACGCTAGAGCGCCGGCGTCCAACATCTCCACTCGAATGCCCAGGCGCTGCAGCGCTTCCGGCACAGGTTCACTTTCCGCCGTGACATAGCCAACTCGAAGATCTGCCGGCACTAGCGCGTCAAAAACGTGGACGCCGCATTGCGCCGGCTCGCTCCAAAGCTGCGTGGGCAGCGTTGGCAAGGGCTCCAACGAAGTAGAGAATTTTTCCGTTTTTTCACTCCGGGCGCGGTCGGCCGCTCGTTCCGCGTATGCCAAAATCTTAAAGTTCCCTTTGGTGAGCTTCGCTGGCGGCGTCACCGTCAGCCGCGCATATCGGTCACCCGCCCCGTCAAATTTCAGTGGCACAGCTGCGCCAGTTTTCCATCCCCGCGGTACAGTCAGGCCTGCGCGAACCTCTCCTGCTTGCGTTGCGTAGGAATGGACGCGGAGCAACACCTCGAACGGCTTGCCCTGCTTGGTTGTAATCTCGATCGCCTGTTTTGGCTCGACCGCCAGTGTGTAGGCAGGAACAATTCGCAACGGCATGCGGTCCGCGCGCGTGGAAGTCGTCCGGAACTGCACGACCGGCGAGGTGACGGTGAACGAATAGCCATCGATCACTGCTTCTTGGCTCGCTGTTACCAGGGGCGGAGGCTCCGGCAGCAGCGCCGTAGCGGAACTCGGGGTGCGCTGCGGGTTCGGTGCGGCGGAAACCGTAAAGCGAGCCGACCCACTTGTCTCGTCTTCTTCTTTGGTGATGCTCCAATTGGTTGGAAGCAACAATACCGGCTTCTTGAATTCTCCCGCGAACTCTCCGCGATGATGAGTGTCCACCCGAACTGTAAACGTTTCTCCGGCAACAATCTCGCTGCGATCGGCAATCGCATCTAACCGCAGTCCCGTGACGAGCGCCAGCGCTTTCTCGATCTTTTCCCGTTTCCGCTTCAGGCTTCGCGCGAGAGATACGACCGGGGCGGGAACTTGGTAGGAAATCGAGGGCACCGGCACTTCATTTATTTTTGTACCAGCAGCAACCAGGGAACTGGCAGCCGACTTCCAGTCAAGACGTAATGCCGCATCGCGAGCCGCCGCGAGTGCCGCATTGACAGTTCGCATGAGCGGGTCGACACCCAGATTCCCGGCTTCATAATCCTCGTCCAATGGGCCGAGTGATTGAGCCAGAAGAGCGGGATCGAGTTGCCCGCCGTCCTCGCGCTGGAGTGCGACGGCGCGTCTCAAGAACGGCGAGCCCAGAAATCCGGGAATCCCTTGCGTGCGATGATTTGCAAACGCATCGAGTCCAATTTCGAGCCAGGATTTTCCGTAGAGCGGCGAAATCTCGTCCAGAGGAAGTATGTAACCTTTGGGGGCCTCGCTTCGGTCGAGGTCCAGCAACGTCACCGGTTTTCGGTCGCCCCATGGCTCCAAATCCTCTGCTTCCGCGGAAGTGCCGCGCAGCTTGAACGAAGAGTCCGCTGCAAGCTGCACCGCCTTCGGGGTAAGCAATCCCGAGGCTTGATGATGTCCGTGGCCGCCGTGCACGCCGCCCCAGCCATTAATCACAACGTTGGGGCGAAATGCGCGCATTACACGGACTATGTCTTCCAGGACCTGGTCGCCCCAGATCCGTTCCGTTTCCTCGGGCGTCTTCGAATAGCCAAAATCCTTGGCCCGCGCAAAGTAAAGCCGCACGCCGTATCCTCGTGTTGCTGCCAGCAATTCCTGAGTGCGGATCAATCCCAGTTGCGGCGCTTGTTCAGGGCCAAGGTCGTTCTGCCCCCCCTCACCGCGCGTCAGAGTTAGCAGCGCGACATCCGCATGCAGCCCGCGTGCGAGATAAGTGAGCGTCGCGGCGCTCTCGTCGTCCGGATGAGCCGTCACGAAAAGGATTCGCGTGGTAATCCGGGCGCTTTCTATGGCCTCGATCGTTTCCGGCAAGCCGGGTCCTGTCCCTGGTGCCTGCGGAAATTGCGCCCACACGGGAGCCGGCCGCAACGCGGTCATGCCACAAACGATCAAGACAAGCATCGCCAAACGTCGAGAATAGGAATTCACGCGACCTCCACCGCCAGGCAAGTTAGAGTTACAGCGAACCCGCAACCGGAGACTGCGGATTTCCAAACGGCCATTGTCTCACTTCCCGCGCACGAATCAGAAACGCCAGTGTCCCCAACGCGATCTCCGCGAGCCCCCATTTCCGCGTCGCGCCAGTCTGCCAGAACAGCCAAGCCCATCCGATCATCGTTAACACAGCCGGGAGCGGATACAGCCACATCTTGAACGGCAAGCCTTGTGTGCCTCTTCGCCGCCGCAACAATATCACCCCGACCGCCTGGCCGATGAACTGCACCAGGAGCCGCATGGCGAGAATTCCGGCAATGGCTTGTTTCAGTTTCAGAGAGACGCTGAACAGTAACGCCAGGCCGGCCAACACCAGCAACGAAACGTGTGGAAAGTGTTTTGTGGGATGAACCTTGCCGAATGCCGGAAAGAAATTCCCGTCCTGCGCCGCCGAATAGGGCACACGTGAAGCGCCAAGCAAGACGGAGAATGCGGAAGCGACGGCAATCCACAAAATCATTCCCGTCACGAAGCGCGCCGCCGCCTGTCCATACAATCGTTCGACGAACAAGCTGGCGATAAAATCGGAATTCTGCGCCTCGCGCCAAGGCACAACTCCCAGGATGCTGGTCTGCATGGCCAGGTACAGGACGGCAATCCCCAGCACGGAAAGAAAAATGCCGCGAGGAATATTCCGCTCGGGATCCTTGATCTCGCTGCCGAGGTGGCAAATGTTGTAGTAGCCCCAGTAGCTGTAAATCGTGCTCACCATCGCGGACCCCAGTCCCGCGAACCACACCCACGACAGGTCGAAAGCCCCGGGCGGAAAATCAAACGCGATTTTCGCGCTGAAATGTGTGGCCCCTCCCCAAATCAGCCACAGCATCGTTCCTACGACGCCGATCCACAGCAATACGGAGATTTTTCCGATCGTGGCGATTCTTCGATACAGGAGGATCACGATAAGAATGACCAGTCCCCCGGAAATGGCCTTCGCCTGCAGCGGCGTGAAGGGGTACAAATATCCCGCATACTTAGCGAAACCGATCGAAGCCGACGCCACAGACAGCGGCGCTTGCACCAGCGTTTGCCACACAAACAAAAAGGACATCAACCGGCCCCACCGCTGCGGACCATAAGCCTCGCGCAGAAAGACGTATGTGCCGCCCGCCTTCGGCATCGCGGCGCCCAACTCGGACCACACAAATGCGTCCAGCGTCGCCAGCAGCGCCCCGGCCAGCCACGCGATCAAAGCCTGCGGCCCGCCCATGGCCCGAATCACCAGGGAGCTGACCACGAACGGGCCGATGCCCACGATCTCGATCATGTTCAGGGCAACGGCTTCTTTCAGGCCCAGGCCGCGCTCGAGCGCCGGACTTGTTGCCGCATTGTTGTTCGCTTTCATTGGTCCGCCGAGAATAGCAAATGCCCAGCGCGCCTCCTAACCCAGATTCCTTGCCAAATGCCAGCAAGATTTTCCCGATGCAGAGCTTCGACCCAACTCCGTCTTTCTACAAAAACCATTTCGGTTTGCAAGTCTTCCCGAACAGCTTAAACTCGTCCGGCGCAGTGCCTGAGACTGCAACATTTCTTTTTTGGTCGAGGATCATGAATGCCTTTCAAATAACTCGCTGCGCCGGACTGGCTTGCCTCTTTCTCTTGGCGCCTCTCTCCGTCTCCGCCCAAGTTTCCAAATTCACTTTACCGTCCGAGACCCCGGGTATTCTCGACAAGATTTATTCCTTTGACCTTGATGGAGCTACAGAAGCAGCGCAACACATGCAACAGGAACAGCCCGATCATCCGCTTGGATTCCTGCTGGAGGCAGAAGCCATGTGGTGGCGGACTTGGTGTACCTCCGCCGATTTCAGATTTGGAATGACCGACGCCCGGCGCCGTCCCAAACTCGAATCCGATCGCCGTTATTTGGAGCTGTCGACAAGGGCTTTGTCGCTCGCAGAAGCCCACATCAAGCAGAGCGAGTCCGCGGAAATGCAATTTTATGCGGGAATGGCTGATGCTTCTTTAGTTCGGCTGTACGCTTTACGGGCTGAGAATCGCAACGCGGCCCGCTCCGGCGTCCGCGCACGCGAACATCTCTTGCGCGCAAAAGTCCTGGACCCCGATCTTGCTGACGCGGACTTCGGCTTGGGTCTTTACAACTATTACGTCGACACCCTAAGCGCCATAGCCAAGATTTTGCGATTTTTCATGGGTATCCCTGGAGGTTCGAAACAAGATGGAGTGCGCTTGCTTGAGCACGCCATTGCGCAAGGCGTTCTCACTCCCAATGTTGCCCGCTTTTATCTTGCGCTGAATCTGCATCGTTACGATCAGCAATATGAAAAGGCGCTCAACGTCCTCGGCCCACTCGTTGAAAAGTACCCGGCGAACCCGCTATTTCAACTGGCGCGCGGAGACCTCTATGCAAAGCTTGGTCGTAAACAACAAGCTTTGGTCTGTTATCGCGCCGCGAGCGCGCTGCCGGTCCAGAATGTGGAGTGTCGGGCCCACGTGCAAGAGCTGGTGCGCGCCTCGATTGCATCGCTTGGCTCGAAATAAGACGGCTGGCTTCTCAGAGTCGTACCCGCAATTTGCAATCGTACCCGACGCACGTCCCCTCCTTTGCTTAGGACCTCCCCGAATCCGCATTGACCTCGTCCCCGTCCAGATGGTAATGATGTAGGGTTGCCCGAGTGCTCAGATTCGTGGCAAGGTGCGGTCTCGTGCAGGGGTGGAGTAAGGGCTGGGTGGTATTTCCCGGATCCCAGCTTTGTCGCGGTCAACGCGAAGCACAAATTTGGCATCTCACCCCCAAAGTGGCTGGCGCCACCGGCTCTTGCAGCTGGCGCACGCAAGGTGGCCTCGGCGCAGCTGGGGCCGTCAGAAAAGATGAAGGAGTCTCAATGAAGCGGTCTTGGACAGCGCTGGCTGTCGCACTGGTGGCGATTTTTGTAGGGGCAGGCTGCAACGACTACGGCAACACCTTTCAGAGCAACACGGGTGCCTTGGTTTCTTTTCTTTCACCTGCCCAGATCAGCGCCGGCAATGTGGACTTTACTCTGACTGTAAATGGTCAGGGCTTCGTCCTAAAAACAGTTGTGCAATGGAATGGCAAGCCTCTGGCCACAACGGTCCCCGTGGACAGAACGGGAGCCGCCCTGGGGAACATCGTCACCGCGACCGTTCCTGCTGCCTTGGTTACAAAGCCCGGCGTAGCTACCATCATTACTTTGAATCCTGCCACCGGCGCGGGCCAAAACGGCCTCTCCAATCCGATCGCCTTCATCATCACTCCGCCGCCGAATCCGCTGCCTGTACTTACGAACATCGCTCCCAATACTAAAGTGGTGGGCAGTCCAGATTTCACCTTAACCCTCAATGGTTCTGGCTTTCTTCCCGCTTCGGACCCCTCGGGCGGCTCCCAAGTAAAGTGGAGCGGCGCACAGCAGTCGCAACTGACTGTTGTGGGCACTACAACTTCCAATCAGATCACCGCCACCGTTCCCTCGGGCCTGCTTGCAAACTCGAGCACGTCGAGTGTCGCTGTCAGCGTCACCGTTTTTAATCCGCCGTCTCCGCCTCCGGCGGGTTGCACGACGGCCTGCAACGGAGGTGGTGGCGGAGGCTCAAGTGCTTCCGCAACCTTCACGATTTGTGGCAACGGACAATCCTCATGCACACCATTAGCCGCGGCAAAGGGTTCCGGTACCGCGTCTGAACTGGTTGCCGAAGAAGCTCCAGCACTGAGTCTCGATGGCCGCTATGTTGCCTACACTGCTATTCAGAACAATCTCGCGCAAATTTTCCTCCGCGATACCTGCGAAGGCGCACCCGCAAACTGCCAACCGCGTACCACGCTTCTCTCCGCGGCCGCCGACGGCACCCCGGCAAACGACGAAAGCCACACGCCTTCCATGAGCTCCGATGGCCGCTATGTCGCTTTCAGCTCAGCCGCGACGAATCTTGTGGAAAATGCGCCGCCGGGCCGGCAGGTCTATCTGCTCGATACTTGCACCGGAGCGGGACATTCCTGCAAGGCATCCACGCATCTTATTTCTGTCGATCCGAACGGAGCGCTAGTCGGAACGGAAAGCATTTTGCCTTCTGTCAGCTCCTCGGGGCGCTTCGTCGCATTTCTGGCGATTACTCCCAGCCATTCCTCTAAGCCCGTGTCCGTTCAGTCGACGACCCCCGCGACAAGCGGCAGCAACAGCGGCTACCGGCAAGTATTCATCCGCGACACCTGCCTCGGCACCACGAACTGCACGCCAAAGACGACCCGGATTTCGCTTCAACCGGGTGATGGGACGGCATCGGCTGCAAAACTAGCGGGCCCCGTTTTGAGCGGCAACGCAGGACATGTCGCCATCCCGGGCGCAAACACAGCCACGCTCTTCACCCGCTCGGTTGCCGTGGATGACCGCGTTTTCCTCGCCATTGCAAATCAACAGCACTGAGATATGCTCTGAGGTCTTGACTGCGCGCTCCCGCAATTCCCTAGCAAAGCGAGCTCTTTAGTGAACGCGCTTTTGCTACTAGGATGTTGCTTTCCCTGACTAAAAACTTAAAACTGACAATTGAAAACCGCCTCAGTTGAACCGCACTTTAATATCCGGCCGCTTCTCCAGGTGTACCGACTCGATGAAGCGCACTTGCCGTTCGTCCAGCGTAAGAATCATCGAGCTGGTGCGCACGCCCTCCCCAAAAAACCGCACGCCCTTCAGCAAGTTTCCATCCGTCACGCCGGTACAAGCGAAAATCATTTTCTTCCCCGGCGCTAGGTCTTCCGTGTCGTAAATGCGCTTCAAATCCTTTACGCCCATTTTCGCCAGCCGCTCCGCGTGCTCCGGCTTGCTGACCACCAGCCGCGCCAGAATCTGCCCGTTCAAGCAGCGCAGTGCTGCCGCCGTCAGCACTCCTTCCGGCGCACCACCCGTGCCCATCACCGCATGCACCCCCGTCCCTACCACGGCAGCAGAGATTCCCGCCGAGAGGTCGCCATCGCCGATCAATCGGATGCGTGCGCCCGCCGCGCGTATCTGTTCAATGATCTTTTCATGCCGCGGCCGGTCCAGCACGATCACCACGAGATCTTCGACGTCCCGGTCCAGCCGTTTGGCGATCGCCTTCAAGTTGTCCGCCACCGGCGCATCCAGGTCAACCGCGCCTTTGCACGACGGCCCCACAACCA
>Ga0209648_10002004_pt1 | contig 16691 bp, 9 predicted proteins | sample GraSoi2013_115cm_FD_185830 | JGI IMG/M metagenome (GOLD analysis project Ga0209648, IMG submission 185830) | Grasslands soil microbial communities from the Angelo Coastal Reserve, California, USA - Sample 9_17_2013_115cm (SPAdes) (version 2) | ecosystem: Environmental > Terrestrial > Soil >...
GATCCCGTTTGCGTATGAACGGCCGCTTTGCGCCAAAACCGAACGTTCCCTTAAAGTCGGCTGTTGGACCGAGGCCGGATGCCTGGCCCGCATTTCAACCCGATTGGCTGTTTCTCTCTCTCTCTCGCCTCTTCGCCGCAAAGTGCTAGAATTTAAGCTGTCCTGAAAGATCGAATGACGCCACGCGAGCTTATCGCTTTCGTCGGTGCCCCGGCTTCAGTTCGCCGGAACAAAGAAAAACAGCGCAGGCTCTCGCCATTGGCACAAGGGAGGACATCATCATGCTCGACAAAGCCCCGAACGGAAAAGTGTCTGACTTGCTCAACGCGCTCGACAAGGCGCTGTCCGCGGGCGAGGTGGAACGCGTCGTCGATCTGTTTCAGACGGACTGCTACTGGCGCGACCTCGTGACCTTCACCTGGAACATCAAGACGATGGAAGGCAAGGAACAGGTTGGCGACATGCTCAAGGCGCGGCTCGCCGATACCAAGCCGTCGAACTGGAGAATTGCGGACGGTGAGGACGCTTCTGAAGCGGATGGAATTACAGAAAGCTGGATACAATTCGAAACCGGGGTCGCCCGCGGCTTTGGCCACCTGCGCCTGAAGGACGGCCGAATCTGGACGTTACTGACGACCATGAGCGAACTCAGGGGGCACGAAGAGCCGGTTGGCTTCGACCGTCCGATGGGCGCTAAACACGGCGCCGAACGCAATCGAAAAACGTGGAAGGAAGAACGCGAGGCGGAAGCCCAAGAACTCGGCTACTCGCGTCAGCCCTATTGCGTCGTCGTTGGTGGCGGTCAGGGCGGCATCGCGCTCGGAGCCCGGCTGCGCCAGCTCAATGTGCCGACGATCATCGTCGAAAAAAACGAGAGGCCTGGCGACAGCTGGCGCAAGCGTTACAAATCACTCTGCCTGCACGATCCGGTTTGGTATGATCATCTGCCCTATCTGCCGTTTCCCCGGAACTGGCCGATCTTCTCGCCGAAGGACAAGATCGGGGACTGGCTCGAAATGTATACAAAGGTGATGGAGCTCAATTACTGGGGCTCAACCGAATGCAAGAAGGCATCTTACGACGAGAAGAGCCGCGAATGGACCATTGTCGTGCAGCGCGACGGCAAGGAAATCATCCTCAAGCCCAAACAGCTGGTACTTGCGACAGGAATGTCAGCCAAGCCCAACATGCCGAAATTCGAAGGCACGGATATTTTTAAGGGCGATCAGCACCATTCGTCGCAGCATCCGGGGCCGGACAAATACAAAAACAGCAAAGCCGTTGTGATCGGCTCGAACAATTCCGCCCACGATATTTGTGCCGCGCTTTGGGAAGCCGGAACAGACGTCACTATGGTTCAACGCTCGACGACCCATATTGTGAGGTCGGACTCGCTGATGGAGCTCGGATTGGCCGCGCTTTACTCCGAGCAGGCGGTCCAGTCTGGAATGACGACGGCCAAAGCCGACCTGATTTTTGCTTCACTACCCTACAAGATCCTGCACGAGTTCCAGATTCCCGTTTACAACGCGATCAGGGAACGCGATGCCGATTTCTACAAACGTCTCGAGAAAGCAGGCTTCCTGCTCGATTATGGTGACGATGACTCTGGTCTGTTCATGAAATACCTGCGGCGCGGATCCGGATACTACATCGACGTCGGTGCCTCGGAATTGGTAGCCAACGGTAGCATCAAGTTGAAGAGCGGCGTCGACGTCAAAAAGCTCACGGAACATTCCGTCACTTTAAGCGACGGGACCGAGTTGCCGGCCGATCTCGTCGTTTACGCCACAGGCTACGGTTCGATGAACGGTTTTGCCGCGGATTTGATCTCCAGGGAGGTCGCCGACAAGGTAGGCAAGGTCTGGGGACTAGGCTCGAATACGACCAAAGACCCCGGCCCATGGGAAGGCGAGCAGCGAAACATGTGGAAGCCGACGCAGCAGGAGGGGCTTTGGTTCCATGGCGGTAACCTGCACCAGTCACGCCACTATTCGCAGTTTCTGTCCCTCCAGTTGAAGGCGCGAATGGAAGGCATTCCCACACCGGTCTACGGTCTTCAGAAGGTCCACCATCTGAGCTGATCGGCCTATTCGATTGGTTTGAGCATGGTCCCTTAGTCCGGAGATGGTACTTAGTTGAATTCGGCGACTTGCGTGATGTCCGCTTTGCGCCAATAGCGGTCGTACGCTGAGCGTTTCCTATCGAGCCATTGATCGCAGCGAGGTCGCAAGTCCAGGCTCGCTCTTTGGTCTCAAATTCGGTCTTAAGACGGCCATCCACTTCGAGCGCATACCCCGTAGTCGGCAGCTCACTGGCCACTGCAACCATTCTGCCCTTCTCCTGATCGTCGACTCGCTCCTGCGCGGATTCTTTAGCGTGAGTCTTCTAAACCGCACCAGCGCGACAGCGGTTCTATCCAAAGAGAATGATTTAGAGGAGAACACCCCCAATCATCCTCCTCGTTACGACGTCCTGCCGCTCGACGACCAGCACGTGTTCTTCGCCGAAGCGACAGGCAATCGTCGCGCTGACGCATTGGCAAACCTGATTGAAAACCCGCAGATCGGAATGCTGTTTCTCATTCCCGGCTATGAAGAAGCGCTGCGTCTGGACGGGCGCGCCATTATTACAGAAGATCGGGATCTTCTCGACAGCGCAGGGGCAATCAGCGGAAATCCGCCGCTCGTTGGCGTTGAGGTCGAAGAGTGCTTCCTGCAGAGGCAGCGATACGCTCCAGCATATGGAATCCGATGGAATGGCCGGATCTCAGGAATTTTCCATCGGCTGCCGAGATTTTCAGAGACCATACGGGCGCCGAAATCGGGGACGGCAGCGTCAGACAAATGAAGGCGCTTCTGGAAGAGAGCTACACCAAACGTCTCTGATCTCAGACCTCTTGCCTAAGGCCGACCTCCAATGTCTGGAATGCCGATCTACGTCAAAGTCGATGCCGTAAGGCAGGAAGCGAAGAATGTTCGCTCATATCGACTAGCGGGGCTCAACAATGGCCCGTTACCGGAATTCACGGCTGGCGCACATATCGGAATCGTCATGCCCGGCAGGATTACACGCTCCCGGAGCCGGCGGCCGTAGGGGCTGGCCGATGTGGCTGCTCCCAACCGGAACCTGACAGCCGTCGGCTCGACCTTCAGAATTCGTTCGACGACTGCGCTATCCACAAAGCAACATCAACGCAATTTTCATGACGTGAAAACGCAGGCCTGCAAAAATCCCGATCGCCTGACGTGCCGCATTTACAGTTTATGCAGTCTCTTTCCGTAACTTGTATCGACAGGCCATGCGGCCACCAGGCCGCAGGAACGCACCTCCCGGGCCCTCCTCGATAACAAGCCAGGAATCGTCTTCATGCTCGCCCAAATTTCGATTCGCGCAAAGATCACGATCGTCATCTGTTCTTTGCTTGTTGCCATGACCGGTATGGGGTTGTTCGCAGTCGCGAGGATGCAAGCGATCTACGCCAACGCGACCGACATTCAGACCAACTGGCTGCCAAGCGTCCGGGCTCTAGGCGACCTGCGGGCGGAAATCAACTCCTATCGCAATGTCATTCGCGCCCATATGCTGTCGGATACCGCGAGCGAGAAAGCTGGCGTGGAAAAACGGCTCCAGGCGAGCGCCGGGCGGCTTGCCAAGGCTCGCGCTGATTATGAAAGAATGATTACGTCTCCGGAAGAGCGTTCGCTGTACAATGCCTGGCGCGAGCAATGGGACATCTACGCCAAGGGCGCACAGGACGTTTTGACCTTGTCGCAAAACAGCGTGGGCAGGATACCGCGCGAGGCGCAGGAGATGAACGAGAAGATCTTGCTGCCCATCGCAATGAAAGCCGACGCACTTCTGGTCAAGGATGTCGAGTTGAACAAGCAGGGCGCCGACACGGCCGCGGAAACCGCCGCAGCGAATTATCACTCGGCCTTCACATTGCTGGCGACGATCCTCGGCGCTTCGGCAGTACTCGGCGCTGCCGTCGGCATTTACCTCGTCCGCGACGTCTCGCGCGGCATAGCGTCCATCGTCAAGCCCATGCAAACGCTCGGCGCCGGAGATCTGACGGCTGTTGTGCCGCACCGCGGCCTGAAGACCGAGATCGGGTTGATGGCGGACTCGCTTCAGGTATTCAAGGAAGCACTCATCGCCAAGAAAGCGACGGACGCAGCCGCCGCTCTTGAGGCAGACGAAAAGATCCAGCGCGGCCAGCGCGTCGATGCGATCACAGGCGAGTTCGAAGCGATAATCGGCGAGATCGTCGAAACCGTGTCATCGGCATCAACCGAGCTCGAAGCATCCGCAGGTTCCCTGGCCTCGACCGCCGAACGCTCGCAGGAACTCGCCACGGCAGTGGCCGCGGCGTCGGAAGAAGCATCGGCCAATGTGCAGTCGGTGGCGTCGGCGACCGAGGAGATGTCTTCCTCGGTGAACGAAATCAGCCGCCAGGTGCATGAGTCCGCGCGCATCGCCAACGAGGCGGTCGATCAGGCGCGCAAGACGAATGACCGTGTCGGCGAACTGGCGAAGGCTGCCGCTCGCATCGGCGACGTCGTCGAACTGATCAATACCATCGCGGGACAGACCAACCTTCTCGCCCTCAATGCCACCATCGAGGCGGCGCGTGCAGGCGATGCTGGCCGCGGCTTTGCGGTGGTGGCCTCCGAGGTCAAGGCTCTTGCCGAGCAGACCGCCAAGGCGACCGGCGAAATCAGCCAGCAAATCACCGGTATTCAGGACGCCACGCAGCAGTCGGTCGGGGCCATCAAGGAAATCGGCGATACTATCGGCAAGATGTCGGAGATAGCCTCGACGATCGCCGTTGCCGTGGAACAGCAGGGCGCCGCAACAAAGGAAATTTCCCGCAATGTCCAGCAGGCGGCGCAAGGCACCACCCAGGTGAGCTCCAATATTGCGGACGTGGAGCGCGGCGCCAGCCAGACTGGATCGGCCTCTTCGCAGGTGCTGACTGCGGCGCAGACCTTGTCCAGCGAAAGCGACCGCCTCAAGCGCGAAGTCGGCAAGTTCCTGAGTTCGGTCCGAGCGGCTTGATCAGGATGTCAGTGACTTGAGCCGCCGGTGGTGTGACGGTGCGTTAGAATCGTCGCTCCCGTGCGCCGTGCCGTGCATCAGAGAAGAAACGGTCCGAGATTGATTGCATGGCGGTTGGTCTCAAGCGCCTGGTTTGAGAAAGCGAAAATCGCAGCCTTCGTCCGCCCCTAGAATCTGTTCGGCGTAAAGCTTGCCATATCCACGCGCTGGAACCGGCGGACTGACCGGGCCGGACGAACTTCTCCTGCGCTCGATCTCTGCCTGGTCCACCAACAGATCGATCCGCCGTTCCTTGACGGACAGCCGGATGCGGTCGAAGCTTCGGACAAACGCCAGCGGGCCGCCGGACGCCGAGTCCGGGGTCACGTGCAGAATGACGGTCCCAAAAGCGGTGCCGCTCATCCGCGCATCCGACAGGCGCACCATGTCCTTGACGCCTTGCGCCGCCAGTTTTTTCGGGATTGGAAGATACCCGGCCTCCGGCATGCATGACGCGGAGAACGGACCGGCATTCTGAAGCACAAGATAGTCATCTCGTTTGACGTCGAGCGATGGATCATCAATCCGCGCAGCCAGATCGTCGAGCGACGTAAAGACGACGGCCCGGCCCTCGCCTTCGAACAGGCGCTCGTCCGCTGCTGAGCGCTTCAAGATGGCCCCACCAGGCGCCAAGGTGCCAAACAGCGCCACGAGGCCACCTATGGGCTCTACAGGCTGATCCCGCTTCGCGATGATCTCGTGATCGATCCATTCGTCGGCTCCAGCGAGGCGCTCGCCGAGCGTTTCGCCCGTCACGGTCAAGCAGTCGAGATGCAAGTCCTTTTTCAGCTCGCGCATGACCGCACCAACGCCGCCTGCGGCGAAAAAGTCCTCCATATAATTGGACCCGGTCGGCTTCAGGTTGACGAGCACGGGCGTCGTGTCAGACAGCACGTTGAGACGATCAAGCGAGACAGGAATGCCCGCACGGCCGGCAATCGCCGTGAGATGAATAATCGCGTTTGTCGAACCGCCGATCGCCAGCAAAACCCGCAGGGCGTTTTCGACGGATTTGGCCGTGATGATTTTGTCCGGCGACCTGCCCGAGCCAATCAAATGAACCGCAGCGATCCCAGATGCTTCCGCCGCGCGCAGGCGATCGGCATGAACCGCCGGAATCGCCGCGGTCCCTGGCAACATCATGCCGAGCGCTTCGGCAATACAGGCCATGGTGGAGGCGGTCCCCATGACGGCGCAGGTGCCGCTCGTCGTCGACAGCCGTCCCTCGACTTGATCGATTTCGGCCTGGTCGATCTGCCCGGCGCGATACTTTCCCCAGAATCGCCGGCAATCGGTACATGCCCCAAGGCGTTCCCTCTGGTGCCGGCCCGTCATCATCGGACCACCAACCAGCTGGATCGCCGGCAGGCCGGCCGATACCGCGCCCATCAGCTGCGCCGGAACAGTCTTGTCGCAGCCCCCCATCAACACCACGGAATCCATCGGCTGGGCGCGGATCATTTCCTCGGTGTCCATCGCCATCAAGTTGCGAAAGCGCAGGCTTGTCGGATTGAGAAAAACTTCGCCGAGCGAAACGGTCGGGAACTCCATCGGCAGGCCACCGGCGGCGATCACCCCGCGCTTCACGGCGTCGAGCAGCTCCGGAAAGTGCCGATGACAGTTGTTAAATCCCGAAGGCGTGTAGGCGATGCCTACGGTCGGCCGCGCCAGCATGTCATTGGAATAACCCATCGAGCGGGCAAAGGACTTGCGCAAATAGAGCGCAAAGTCTTTGTCGCCATAGTTCGTCAGCCCGTTCGACAGGCCGTGGACGCTATCATTGTTCATTGAAGTCTCGGTCGGCTGTTTAGGTGAGGCGGGTTTTGATGAATTTGGCTTCGAGATAGTCCTTGATGCCGAGACTTCCGCCTTCGCGGCCCATTCCGCTTTCTTTGATCCCGCCGAACGGCGCATCGGCGGACGCGATCGAGACTTCGTTGATGCCGACCATGCCGACTTCCAATGCCTCCGCAGCCAGAGTCGCGGTCCGCAGATCACGCGAGAATACGTAACCGGTGAGGCCGAACGGCGTGGCGTTAGCGCGCGCCACTACGTCATCGAAACTGCTGAACCGCGCCAGCGGCGCGATTGGCGCGAACGGTTCCTCGATCATGATCGTCGCGTCGTCCGGCACGTCACCAAGGACGGTAGGCTCGAAGAAAAAGCCACGATCCATACCTGCCGGCTGCTTGCCGCCGGTCAGCAGCTTGGCACCCCGCTCGACCGCGTCCTTTACGATCCGCTTCGAATGCTCAAGACCGCGCGAATTGGCGAGCGGGCCGAAATCGGCGCCCGGCTGATCGAAGCGGCCGATCGTGTGCTTGTTGGCCACTTCGATGAACCGCTTGGCAAAACGATCATAGGCGCCGTCCTGCACGTAGAACCGGCTCGGTGAGGCACACCCCTGCCCGCAATTGCGGAATTTCGCCCTCGCACAAGCCTCTGCCGGGGCCTCGATATCCGCATCTTCAAAGATCAGCACCGGAGCGTGGCCGCCGAGCTCCATGGTGGCCTTCTTCACGCCGTCCGCGCACAGATGGAGCAACTGCTTGCCCACCGGCGTCGAGCCGGTCAGGGACACCTTGCGGACGATCGGGGATCGAATCAGATGCTCGGCAATTCGCGACGAATTGCCTGTGACCAGGTTGACCGCGCCGGGAACGATGCCGGCATCGTGGCAGGCCTTGACGATCGCAGCGGCGCAGGCCGGCGTTTCACCCGCTGGCTTGAGAATGACCGAACAGCCCGCGGCCAACGCAGCTGCGATCTTGCGCGCCGGCAACAACGCCGGGAAATTCCATGCCGAGAACGCCGCTACCACGCCGACCGGCTGGTAGATAACCGACAGCCGCGTCGAAGCATCGCGGCCATTGTAGATCTGGCCGAAGATCCGCTTGGTCTCCTCGGCATACCATTCGAACTGTTCGGCGCAGGCGATCCATTCGCCGCGAGACTCGCCAAGCGGTTTACCAGATTCGGTCGACATCACGACCGCAAGCTCGTCGATCCGCTGGCGCAGCAATTCCGAGACCTTGCGAAGCTTTTCGCTGCGGTCCCACGGCTGCACCTTTCGCCATGCTTGGAAGCCGGCGGCGGCCGCGTTGAGCGCACCGTCAATGTCTTCCACGTTCGCGTCCGGGATGTACCCGATCACGCTTTCGGTGGCCGGATCAAGTATCGGCTTCTTTTGTCTGCCGCTGCCCCAGCTCCACTGCCCGCCGATGTAAAGGCCAAAGTCGCGATCATGATACATGCTTGTTATGTCCGGTCTTCAGAGATCAAAGATTTTGCTGCAGCCATTCGTGCTGCACGGCGTCGCACCAATTGCCGACGTTCCACTCGCCCCAGGCACCAAGGCCGCCGAGCGGATTCTCACCAGCATAGACCGGGAGGTGGAGCACGCTCAGTCCATTGTGGGCATGGGCCTGCTCGAGAGCTTCCTGTAGCTCGGCGACCGTCCATCCGCCGTGAATTGCCTTCACGCCCGACACGGCCGATGCCATCTTCACGTAATCGACGGCAACGCTGTCGTTGGTCCGGAATTGCTTGCCGTACTGGGCGAGCTGCAGACTCGTGATCGCTGCCATCCGGCGGTTGTCGAAGATCACCAGCATGCCCCTGATCCCGTGCTCTACCGCATCGATCAGGATCTGCGGATTCATCATGAACGCCCCATCGCCGGAGAACGCGATGGCGTAACGGGGGTGCTTCGCGGCAGCAGCAGACAGTAGGGCGCTGGCGGCAAAGCCCATATAGGACGCGCCCGTTTCGGTGAAGGTGTCGCCGCTGCGGTCGTCCTCAATCACCTGGAATCCGTTGGCCTGCACGTCGCCCGCATCAAAATACTTGACCGCGTCGATGCGCCTGGCGAAGTCGGCGACCACCTTGATGGCGGCAGGCTGCCCTAACGCCGGACGCTGCCAGACATCGTCGGAGATCGGATCGGCGGCAAATCGCGCATTGCGATAGTCGCGCCATTCCTTCTTCTTTCCTAAGCAGGCCTGCAACCAGGCCTGTTTAGCTGTGTCCAGCGATGACGCACCTCTTGCTTCGAGACGTTCGGCCAAAGCATTTGCGATCGCCGTGATATCGCCGACCAGCGCGGTGGTCTGGTTGTAATGCGTAACATCCGCAATATCGCCATTGATGTTGATGACGTGCTTTGCGGATTTGTATCCAATGCCGGAGCAATCGGCCTGGCAGACCGCACGCGATCCGACCATGATGACCAGTTCGGCATTCCGCATCGCGTAGTTGCCGCTGATCGACCCCTTCGATCCGCCGACATGCATGTTGCGCGGATCCTCGTCGGCAAGCACGCCGCTCGAACCTGGAGAAAGCACAACCACCGCATTGGCGGCATTCGCCAGACGACGCATCGCGTCGTCGTGACCACGGGTTCCGCCGCCAGCCTTGATCATGATACGCACATGCGCGGCAACGAGGTCGCAGGCGTGGTCGAGAACATCTGCCGACGCGGGCGCCAAGGCAGGCAGCTCGGGCCGCTGCGGCAGCGCCGCGAGATTCAACTCCAGCACCTGCGGCTGGGTATTGATCGGCAACATCAGGTAGAAGGGTCCGGACTTGTAGGGATGAAAGACTCGACAGGCGCCACGTCGCAGCGCTTCCCGCAGCGCCTGGGGCGTATGCAACGTGTAGGACTCGCCGATATCCGCGGCCATCCTTCCGTAGATGCCCTGCATCGGTTTCGGCACCTGCTGCATATTGTAGCCTTCGCCGAAGGTCGTCTCGTCTCCGTAGATGTGATAGACACCGACGCCATTGGATGCCGCCGCGAGCGATCCTGCCAGCGCCTGCAATGCCCCGGGTCCAATCGAGGTGATGACCGCAGGCGTCTCTCCGTAGGTCCATCGCAATGCGGTTGCCGCATGAGACATTTCAACTTCGTTGCGACAATTGATCGTCTTGGTCACACCTTCTTCGTCATAGATCCGAAGCACGTTGCCGATGTCGGTCGAACCATGACCGAAGATGGCAAAGAATGTGGTCACCTGTTGCTTCAGGAGCCCCAGAATCAGCGCTTCCGAAAGCGAGGCCTTTACCGATCTCGGCAGGGTTCCATCGGCCAGCGCTGGGTCGATGCCACCTGCCGCATGAATTGCCCTGGCCCGCGCGCGGGTCTCCGACACGCGATCCGCCTCCTTGAAGACCTTCTTGGCTGTCTCGCCGAACTCAAGAGCCGTAGCGCTGGCGATGGCAACACTGGTCATAGTCTGATCTTTCGTTCGCACTTGCATGGTGCCTATCTGCACTGGCCTCATTGAGCCGCTTGCATTTCAGTGGCGTGGCCGGCGTCCCACGCGCGCGTTTCTTCGGTTTCGACGAAACCGGCACGCAACTCGGCGGCTGCCACGTTCATGTCGACCGCTCCCACCCAACGACCCACCACAAGCGTCGCGATGATGTTGGACGTCAGATTGGTCGCGGCGCGGATTTCCGCCATGAAGCGATCGACGCCGAGCAGCAGCCCAAGTCCCGCGACCGGCACGGCGTCCATCACCGGCAGCGTCGCTGCAAGCGCGATGAACCCTCCGCCCGTAACACCCGCCGCGCCCTTCGACGTGAACAGCATCACGAACAGGACCGATAGCTGATGCCAGATTGTCAGCTCGACGTTGAAGGCATGCGCGAGGAACAACACGGCCATGGTCATGTAGATCGCGGTGCCGTCCATGTTGAAGGAAAATCCCCCCGGCATCACCAAGCCGACGACCTCTTTGGAAACGCCGACCTTCTCGAGCTTCTGCATTGAACGCGGCATCATCGTCTCGGCGGATGTCGCCGCGAAAACGAACAGGATCTCGTCCTTGAAGTAGTTCAGCACTCGAATGATACTGAAGCCCGAGATCCGCAGGAACCCCCCGAGCACGGCGAGGACGAATAGGATGCTGACGATGTAGACCGATGCCACTAGCTGGCCGAGGTCCAACAAAGTTCTGAGGCCGTATTTCCCGACGGTGAATGCCATCGAGGAAAGTGCGGCGAGCGGTGCGAAATACATGATGATCCGCACCATGCCGAACAGGGCGACGGACACCGAGTCCAGAAACGAAACGATCGGCTTGCCGCGGGCCTGCGCCAGGCTGAGCGCGGCGCCCAGCAGCACGGCGATGAAGAGCACCGGCATAATGTCACCCTTGACGAAAGGCTCGACAAAGGAGGTCGGGATCATCGACAGGAAAAAGTCGGTCAGATTGACGTTCTTGGCGACTTTCGCATAGGCCTCGACCGCCTTGGTGTCGAATGCGGCTGGATCGGCATTGAGACCGATACCAACTTTCCAGAAATTTCCGACGATCATCCCGATGATCAGGGCCAGGGTTGATGCGATCTCGAAATAGATCAGCGCCTTGACGCCGACATTTGCGACACGGCGGATATCCCCCATCTTGGCGATACCCACGACGATCGTGGTGAAAATGATGGGCGCGACCACGATTTTGATCGCCTTGATAAAGGCGTCTCCGTACGGTTTCAGATAGACCGATAGGTCTGGATAAAGATGTCCCAGAATCGCACCAAGCGCGACTGCGATGAGAACTTGCACATAGAGTTTCCGATAGAACGGCGTCTTTTCCGCTGCAGTCTTGGCGGCGAGCGTCCTAGTCATCGCAATTTCTGACGTCGGGTTGTTCACATCGAGTACGGTCATCTGTTTCCTCCGGATCGCCAATCAAGTTTGGCTTGTGATTTCGGATCTGTTAGAGGTGCGCTTCTTTGCGAGCGCTTCCAATATTCGTTCTGGCGACGCCGGCAATGACGTGATGCGAATTCCGATCGCGTCATAGATGGCGTTCATGACCGCGGGGATGGTCGGGACCATTGCGGGTTCGCCGATCCCCTTCACGCCAAGCGGCCCGATAGGGTCGCGATCCTCGACGATGATGGAGGTGACGTGGGGAACATCCAGCGACGTGGGCAAAATGTACTTGGCAAAGCCGGGCGTGGTGGTGTGCCCCTGCGCAAGCTTGTAGTCTTCCATCAGACCCTGCCCGAGCGCCTGGACGATACCGCCTTCGATCTGTCCTTCGACACCACGCGGGTTGACGGCCCGGCCGACGTCATGCGCAGCCCAGACGCCAAGCACCTGCACCTCACCAGTCGCAGTATCGACCTCGACTTCCGCGACCTGGCAGCCGAACACATAAGCTTGCCAGGGTGTGCCGCTGCCATCCACGGGGCTGAGTCCGGTATGGTGAGCCGTGAAGTTCGCCGATCCGACCGGCACCACGCCGCGCTTTTTGACGTGCTCAACCGCCTTAGCCATTGATTCGCGAAAATTGGTATCAACCGCCCAAACATACCCATTCCCGGTCTGGACCTTTTCCGGCTCGACATTCCACATATCGGCGACGGCCTCAACGAAGCGGCCTTTCGCTTCGCGACAGGCCATCGCGACCGAATTTCCGATCATATAAGTTTGGCGCGTCGCACCGGCATGCGCCGCTTCAGGCGCCCGCGCCGTATCATTGTCACCAATCACCACGTCTTCCGGCCTCACGCCAATTTCTTCGGCCGCGATCTGCCCAAGGACGGTCAGAATACCCTCGCCGATCTCCGTGACGCCGGTGACAACCTTGACCGTTCCTCCGTCGTCGATCTCGACCCATGTTCCGGCCCGGTCAACGGCGGCGGTCCGCGCAATGCCGTACCAGCCGCCTGCCATTCCGCGTCCGCGTTTCATCGCCATGTTACGCAGCTCCCCTTTGGCTCGACAGATCAGCCTCTGCAGCCGGATCAATCACGTCGCGCGGAGCCAGCGTGCAGGACGGACGGGTCCCCTCACCGCCCAGATCCGAACGCGTTGCGCCGCGCACATTCGGGACACCGCTTTCCCACCGCGACGCGGTGCGCGCGGCCTCGAGAACCTCAGACATGCTGGAAGAATTGAGCGGCTGCTTGGTATGAGTCTGATCGCCCTTGCGCATCGCATTTTTAAGACGCAATTCGAACGGGTCCATGCCCAGCCGCTCGGCGCATATGTCGAGATGGGACTCGGTCGCGAACTGGGATTGCAGCGAGCCGAACGACCGAAACGCGCCCGACGGCGTATTGTTCGTATAGACGCCATAGGTGTCGATCTGGAAATTCGGGATATTGTAGGGGCCGCCCCCGAGGATCGCCCCTTTGCGAATGACGCCTTCGGTCGACATGCCGTAGGCTCCGCCGTCGTAAACAATTCGGATTTGCGACGCCAGAATAACGCCATCTCGCGTCAATCCCATCTTGTAGCTGGTGCGCGACGGATGTCGCTTAGCCGTGGTCGCAATCGATTCCTCGCGCGTGAACACCAGCCGAACCGGACGCCGCGTCTTCATAGTCAGCAACGCGAGCATGCCCTGATAGATCATGTCCTCTTTGCCGCCAAAGCCGCCGCCGACCGGGCTCATGATCATCCGGACCTTGTTGATCGGCAGGTTCAGAATGCGGGACAGCATGTGCCGATGATGGGTGATGTTCTGGCTCGGAGAATGAACCGTCACCACACCGTCGTGATCGACGTAAGCGAGGCCCGCCTCAGTCTCGAGATAGGCGTGTTCAACCTGCTGCGTCTCGTAGTTCTGCTCGACGATGATGTCGGATTTGGCAAAACCGTCTTCGACATCGCCCTTGCGAATCGGAATATGCTTGACGAGATTGTTCGGCGCATAATCGTGAACGACAGGCGCGCCCTCGACCATTGCTTTGTCGGGATCGAACACCGCCGGAAGCATTTCATATTCGACTCGAATCTTTGTGAGCGCTCGCCGTGCTGAGGCGAGATCTTCCGCGGCAACGGCGGCGATGGGCTCACCGACGTAGCGCACCTTGTCACGTGCCATGACTGGCTGGTCGCTGACAAAAACGCCGAACCCGTCCTGGCCGGGGACGTCGGCGGCGGTGACGATACCCTCCACGCCGGGCAGCGCTTCGGCGTCAGTTACATCGATCGACACGATCCGCGCGTGTGGATGCGGGCTCCGCAGCACCTGCACGTGCAGCATGTTCGGCAAGACCATGTCCCCCGCATAGCGCAACGCGCCAGTCACCTTCGAGGGCGCATCGATACGGCGAACGTTGACCCCAATGTATTTCCCATCCTCGGCGTCGAGCTCATCGAAAGCCGCTGCAGACAGTTTGCCGTTGAGGAAGTCTCGCGCCATCTCGATGGCATCGAAGATTTTCTGATAGCCGGTGCACCGACAGATGTTTCCGCCGAGACGTTCCTTGATTTCTTCGCGATCGGCGTCCGGATTGAGGCGTAGCGCAGCCGTCGCCGCCATCACCATGCCGGGGATGCAGTAGCCGCACTGGCTCGCGCCCGACTTGTGGAACGCCTTCTGGACCGCCGACATTTCCCCGGAGGTCGCCAGACCCTCGATCGTATCGACCTTCTTGCCCGCGATCTTCGCGACCGGCAGCAGGCACGACTTCACCAGCACGCCATCGACGAAGATGGAGCAGGTGCCGCATTCGCCAGCGCCACAGCCTTCCTTGGTGCCGGTCATATGAAGGTCGTCGCGCAGGAAATCCAGAGCGCGCTGCGACGGCTTCGCTTGCCTGACGACACGGCGACCATTCACCGTCGCCTCGAGGGTTAGATCAGCCATGAGCAACCTCCTCCGCGATGCCGCAGACGTCCGGGTGGGCGCCGGCTTTCCTGATGGCTTTCGCGAGCCCGCGAGCCAAAAACCCCGGGGCCACCAATTTTCGATATTCCTGACGCGTCCGCGATTGCACGAACTGATCGCAGCTCAGCATCACGTCACGAAGCAAGTCCGCGCTGACCGCCCGTCCGTTCAAACGGCCCTCGATCGCGTTCATACGCCGCGCCACGGGACCGACGCCGCCGATCGCAAGACGGACATCCTTGAACTTGCAGCCGGATGGATCCATGCCGACCATTGCCGACAGGCACACCACGGAAATCACCAGCGACCGCCGGTGACCGACCTTCTCGAAGGCGCCGCCGTAGCCCTCGAGCGCGTCGCATTCAACGCCGAGCAAGATTTCGTCATGCTCGGCCTCGGTCTGTCCGGGGCCCTTGATGAAATCGACCAGGCCCATGCTGCGACGACGGATCACGCCATTACGCAGCGCGGCGAGTTCGACCGATGCGTTGGCCGTCAGCAACGGCGGGATTCCATCTCCCGCTGGAGATGCATTGACGATGTTGCCGCCGATCGTCGCGGATTCCCGGATCTGGTTGTCCGCAAACCACACCGCGCAGTCGGGCATGCCGGGGACGAGCCTGATCAGATCCGGCCTGTCGAGAAAGCGCTGAAACGGAGTTGCGGCCCCAATCCAGATACGTGCTTTTCTGAACTCGATGGTCTGCAGCTCCGGCACGCCGGAAATATCGACCATCAATGGAACGTGGACGTCGCCGGCCCTGCCTTCGCGCGCCCAGGGCAACAGGTCCGTTGCACCGGCGACGAAGCGAAAGCGGCCGTCGCTGGCAGCAACCGCTGCCAGTGCATCGCCCAACGATCCCGGGCTGAGATAGGAGTCGCAGCTCAGCATGACGGTTCCGGACTATTCTGCGGCGACGCTGCTGATGGCCGCATGGCCGTGGGTTTTGACGACGACCTTGATCGCATCCTCGATGCGTTCGCGAGCGTAACGCAGCGCGGTCGGAAGATCCTCGAGTGCGAAGGTGTGGGTGTGAACCTTGGTCGCATCAAACCGCTTCTGCGCCATGAACGCCTCGGCACGATGCGTGGCGCTCTTGCCTTCGCCGCGGATGCCAAACACGTAGATGTTGTTCCGCACGAGGTATGCGATATCGACTTCGGCCGGCTTGCCCGGAAATGCCGCCAGACAGATGCGGCCACCGCGGTTGACCATGCGCGCAGCTTCGTTGACCGCGTCAGGCGCGCCCGAACATTCGATGACGTAATCGACGCCCTTTCCACCGTTGAGCTTGCGAACCGCGGCGACGGGGTCCTCGTTCTTTGCGTTGACGACGTAGTCGGCGCCGAGTTCGAGGCCGATCTGCAGGCGGTTGTCGCGCGTACCGGTCAGAATGACGGGCTGCGCACCCAACGCCTTGGCGACGGCCACGCCGAGCAGGCCGATCGGTCCCGGACCCGTCACGACAACGCTCTCGCCCGCGACAAGGCCGCCGAGCTCCGTCAGCCCGTACATCGCGGTGCCGGCGGTGACGACCAGCGTCGCCTCCTCGTCCGACATCTCGTCGGACACGCGAACCAGCGTATTGATGCTGTTTACAGCGTATTCGGCGAAGCCGCCGTCGGTGGTGAAGCCGTTGGCGCGATGGCCTTTGTCGACGTCGCCATAGTTCAGGCCGTAGTTGTGGCACGAGGTGTACATGCCTTCGCGGCAGCGCTTGCACTGTCCGCAGCCGGCATGGATTTCGACCGTCACGCGCTCGCCGATCTTGTATTCGTCGACACCGGGCCCGAGCGCCGCGACCGTTCCCATGTATTCATGGCCCGGGGTGAAATTCTTATTGTAGGGCAAGCCGCCTTGGATCATGGCGGGCGGACCGTGGTGAATGATTTCAAGGTCGGTCGCGCAGATCGCAACGGCGTCAATTCGAACAAGAACCTCAGCCTTTTTGGGAACCG
>Ga0209648_10002006_pt1 | contig 16687 bp, 18 predicted proteins | sample GraSoi2013_115cm_FD_185830 | JGI IMG/M metagenome (GOLD analysis project Ga0209648, IMG submission 185830) | Grasslands soil microbial communities from the Angelo Coastal Reserve, California, USA - Sample 9_17_2013_115cm (SPAdes) (version 2) | ecosystem: Environmental > Terrestrial > Soil >...
AGCGGCCTGCTGGGGGCAATCAATCTCTCTCGGGCTGTCTCCGACCCGACCCTATCGCGCGAAATCCTCGATCAGGTTCGCCAGCAGCTCGTCGATCTAACCGCAGGAAATGCATTATCAAAACGCGCCGCCGGGTTGAAGCAACAGTAGACGAACCAATCCACCTCGTAAGATTCCGTCAGTCTCTCAAAGGGATACGCCATGATTCCGAGAGGAATATCAGAAATCCAATCTGGCGCTCGAACTCAAAGCAGGAAAGAAGCGGTTCGAAGACGCGCTTCACGTCTTGAGCGACGAGCAATGCGAGAGGGCCGGGGGCACGCGGTCGGGTTCGGTAATGGATGTTCTGTCAGAGCTTGTAGCCACGGAGTTTTTGGCGCTGATGGAAGTCTCCGACCGGCTGCCGGGATTGCCGATGAATCATTTGGCGAATGCGGACGTGAGAACGCCAATTGCTTCCGGAACGGAACAGAGACGATGGCCTCCATGCTCATCCAGATGAGTGTGATGATCTGGAGTTGAAGAACTTTCCCCGAAACGTCAGACAACGGAGATGTTGTCGCTGCGGTCATAAGAGCATCGCAAATCATTCTACTCCGTCATTCCGGTGGAGGGGGAACGAGGGTTCCTCGCCGCAAAGCGCGCTCCTTCATCAGAGCAAAGAATACGGGCACCAGGATCAGCACGTGAATGGTGGAGGTGATCATGCCGCCGACGAGAGGCGCGGCAATCGGTTTCATCACATCCGAGCCGATGCCGCTCTCCCACAAAATAGGAATGAGACTCGCCAGCACCACACATACGGTCATGAGTTTCGGCCTGAGGCGATGCACGGCGCCTTCGATGACGGCCTCCTCAATGTCTTCGTGCTTCAGCGGTTTTCCGCTCGCGAGCCTGCGGTTCAACGCTTCGTGGAGGTATACGACCATGACGACGCCGGTCTCGACCGCAATGCCGAACAGCGCGATATAGCCGACCCATACCGCCACGCTGAAGTTGTAGCCCAGCAGTTTTTGCAGGATGAGGCCGCCCGTGAGTGCATAGAGTGTCGGGAAAATGAGCACTGCCGATTCCGCGACCGAGTGGAACACCATGTAGAGCAGCACAAAAATAACGAAGAACACGACCGGCAGGATGACTTGCAGGCGCTCCTTAGCCCGCAATTCAAATTCATATTCGCCCGCCCATTTGTAGGTGTTACCCGCAGGCAGATGGAGCTTCTGCTTGAGCATGTCATTGGCGGCTTTTACGAAGTCGCCGTAATTTCTGGAATTGAGATCGATGTAGACATACCCGGTCAGCGCTCCGTCCTCATCACGGATCATGGCGGGGCCGCGTGAAAACGAAATGCGTGCCACTTCTTCAATGGGGATTTGCGCGCTGGAGGGCGTGCCGATCAGCACTCTCCGCAACTCGTCCACGTTGTCGCGGAAGTCGCGGCTGTAGCGGACGTTGACGGGATAGCGCTCGCGGCCTTCGATGTTTTCCGTGACCATTTCGCCGCCGATTCCGGAAGTGACGGCTTGTTGCACGTCGGCGACGGTGAGTCCGTAGCGCGACGCTTCCTCGCGATGGACTTCGATGTTGACGTAAAAGCCTTGCGAAACGCGTTCGGAGAAAATGGATCGAACTTGCGGAAGACCCGAAAGTACCTGTTGGATTTGCGCACCAACCTGCTGGATGCCCTCGAGAGTCGGCCCCTGTATTTTCATCCCCAACGGAGTTTTGATTCCGGTCAATTCCATGTCCAAGCGGTTCTCTACCGGCATAGTCCACGTGCTCGAGAGTCCTGGAAACTGGAGCTTCGCGTCCATCTCCTGAATGAGCTTTTCGTAGGTCATCCCCGCCCGCCACTTCTCACGCGGTTTGAGCATGATGGTGGTGTCGTACATATCGAGCGGCGCGTTATCCGTGGCGCTGTCGGATCTCCCAATCGTTCCGAAAACGGTCTCGACTTCCGGGAACGTGCGGATGACGCGGTCCTGTTCTTGCAGCAGTTGTGAAGCCTGACCGATGGAAATTCCGGGCAAGGCGGTCGGCATGTACAACGCTGAACCCTCAAACAGCGGCGGCATGAACTGGCTGCCGATCTTGAGCGCCAGAGGAAGCGTGATAACCAGGAAAATCAAATTGATCAGCAAAGTCGTCTTGCGAAATCGCAGACATAAACGCAGCACGGGTAAGTAGAGAGCCTGCGTCACACGGGAGAGGGGATTGCGCGATTCCGGTCGCAGACGCCCGCGAATGAAGAGAACCATTAGCACGGGCACAAGCGTGATGGCTAGCAGCGAAGAGAAGCCCACGGCCAGAGTCTTCGTCCAAGCCAGCGGCCGGAACATCCGGCCTTCCTGCGCCTCCAGCAAGAAAACAGGCAGAAACGACACGACGATGATGAGCAGTGAGAAAAAGATCGCCGGGCCGACTTGCTTCGCTGAGTCCAATAAGATACTTCGCCTTTCCGGCTCAGACACAGACCGTTCCGCTTGGTGTTCGGAAAGCTGCCGATAGCCGTTCTCCACCATGACGATAGCCGCGTCGACTAGAACGCCGATGGCAAGCGCAAGTCCGCCGAGCGACATGATGTTCGAGCTGACGTGGAGGTAGTACATCGGGATGAACGATGCGAGTACTGCGATCGGCAACGTCAGAATCGGAATCAGCGCGGAGCGGAAATGAAAGAGGAAGATAATGATGACGACGCTGACGATGATGGCTTCTTCCAGAAGGTCACGCTGGAGGGTTTCGATGGACGCGTGAATCAATCCCGAGCGGTCGTAGCCGGAAATGACTTCGACACCCGGAGGCAACGAGGATTTTGTCTCAACCAGTTTTTTCTTCACGCCGTTGATGACATTCAGGGCGTTCATGCCGTCGCGCATGACGACGATGCCCGCGACGGTTTCGCCTTCGCCCTGCCATTCCGCCACGCCTTCCCGAATATCGGGACCGAAGGTGACCGTGCCGAGATCGCGAATCTTGACGGCAGTTCCGTTCTTCGTAGCGACGGGCACGGTTTCAAGATCGTTGAGCGAACGCAAATAACCCAAACCGCGAATCATGTATTCCGCGCCACCCATTTCGAGCACTCGTCCGCCGACTTCGTTTGTGCTGGCCCGGACTTTTTCGATGACGGTAGAAAGGGGAATTCCGTAGGCGCGCAGTTTGTTGGGATCAACATTGACCTGGTATTGTTTGACGAATCCGCCGATGGTCGCGACTTCGGCAACGCCCGGAACGGTTTCGAGCTGATAGCGCAGGTACCAGTCTTGAATGCTGCGCAATTCGGCTAGGCTCCGTTGATGGGTGCGGTCCACGAGAACGTACTCGTACACCCATCCGGCGCCGGTCGCATCCGGTCCGATGACCGGATGGACGCTGGCCGGCAACCCTCCTTCGATCTGTTGCATGTATTCGAGAACGCGCGAACGTGCCCAATACAGATCAGTTCCGTCTTCAAAAACCACAAAGACGTAGGAATCACCGAGCATCGTTTGTGCGCGCACGGCTTTGACGTGTGGCGCGGCAAGTAGCTTCGTGACGATTGGATAGGTTACTTGATCTTCGATGAGGCTGGGCGGCTGCCCGGCCCAACGCGTATGAATGATGACTTGCACGTCGGAAATATCCGGCAGTGCATCGAGCGGGATGCGGCGCAGCGACCAGATTCCCGCGAGTACGAGAAGCAATGTTCCGGTAAAAACGAGGAAGCGATTTTTCGCGCACCAGTCAATCCATCGGGCAATCACGTTACATTCCTCCCGTGGCGTTGATGCTCAGTTGCTTGTTGGCGACGGTTTGCCCGTTCTTTTTCGCGACGATGGTGACCTGCCACGTGCCACCACTATCGAGTTGGGCTGACCCTTCATAGACTCCATTGCCTTTGTCGCTCAAGGTGACCGGAGTGCGCATCGCCGCCATGCCCATCGCTGGCATCGCTGGTATAAAGAACGTGACGGAGACTTCCGCACCCGAAATCGGAGCGCCACCTGCTTCACTGAGCTTCACTCGAATGGTGTTGCTGCCTTTGCGTGGAGGAGCAGGGTCCGTCGAAGTCTCGACGTTCGCCTGTGGCGCGTTCATCGCGCCTGCGGAACCTGCGCCTGGCGGCGGTGGGACGAAAGAGCCGAGTGCTGCCTGTAGCTGGCTTTCGGAGTCGATAAGGAAATTCGCAGACGTGACGATTTCCTCTCCTTCTTTCAATCCCTTCAGAACAATGAAGTCGTCGCCGGCGCGTGCGCCAAGTTGCACCTCGCGCGGTTCGAGATAGCCGTCACCGCGATTCGCGAAAACGATTTGCCGTGTGCCGGATTGCAGCACGCCACTGGCGGGAATCACGAGCTGTGTTCCAGCACGCACCTGAAGCACAGCGTTTACGAACATTCCCGGGGTGAGTTTCAAGCCTGGATTCGGGAAAATCAGCCGAACGCGTGCCGTGCGCGTCGTCATGTCCACTTGCGGATAGATAAAGTTCACACGGCCTTCGAAGTTGCGGCCTGGGTAGGTGTCCACGGTGAGCGTCGCCCGGTCGCCGACTCTGATTCTTCCCAGATCGTTCTGAAACACTTCGGCGAAAATCCAAACGGTCGAGAGATCGGCGACGGAATAGAGCCGCGTCTCCGGCTGCACGGTGAGATTCGGCAAAGCGTTTCGCTCGGTGATGTAGCCTGAGACCGAAGAATCGACTTGAAGTTCCTTTTGCACTTGACCTGTGGATTCGAGCCGCGCGATTTCGCGCGCTGGCACATCCCATTGCTTGAGTCGTTCTGCGGCCGCGTCCAAAAGTGAGGCTGCACTTTCGGCTACACCCGGTACTGTGCTTCCCGCGACGCGTTGCTGGTTCTGTTTCGCAACGAGATACTCGCGCTCCGTTGCCGCGAGGTCCGGGCTATAGATCGTGAACAGCGGTTGCCCTTTGCGAAGGTATTGATAGGTTGCGTCGGCAAAGACTCTTTGGATGTATCCCGAATACCGCACTTGCACGTAAGCGAGCTTGGTTTCATCAATGGCGACACTGCCTGTCGCGCGAATCTCATCGCCAACCATCTTGCGTTCGACCCGGCCCATGCGAACGCCGATGCTTTGCATGCGTTCAGGTGAGAGTTGCACGGGCACGAGCGAAGGTTCATGCGGTGCCATCGAGGTGCTTTCCGGTCCGTTGGATGCGTTCTGCGTTGCTTCGCTGGAAGCGGATGCCATCGCCCCTTCCGTTTTCTTGTGTTGCGCGGAGCGCCACCAAAGCCCGCCAAGAATTCCGACGAGGGCAAGGTTGCCCACAACCGCGAAGACGAATGCATTTCGATAATTTCGCATGGCTCTTTTCCTCTCCTAGCGCAACGACAACCCGGTGATCTGTTCGAGCCGCGCGATGGCAGTCTCGTATTCGGCGACGTTCTGCCAGTACTCTTCGTCGAGGTGCAACACGTCGAGAAAGGCAGTCAGGACCGCTTGGAAGTCTTGTTTGTTCGATTGGTAGGCCGCGAGACCCGCCTGAAACTCCGAACGCGCCTGAGGTGCGAGTCCTTCGCGATGAATCTTGAGCAGTTCCGCGGTTTGCTGCACGACGACGTACTGGGTGCGCAGTTCCGATGCGACTTGCTGTGACTGGGCTTCGAGCTCACTGCGAGCACGCAGCTCCTCAGATTGCGCTTGCGCCAATTCCGGTTTCTGTTTGCGGCTCCGGTAAATAGGGACGCGCACGCCGAAGGACAACATGTAGTAGGCGCGAAACTGCGTCGGATCGGTCCGCTGCCACATGTACTGCACGTTGAAATCGGGATAGAAATCCTTGCGCGCGAGATCGACTTGGAGTGACTGCTTGTCAATCATCTTTTGCGATGCAGCCAGTTCCGGGTTTTGCGCCTTGGCAGCCCCGAGAAGCTCCTGGTAGTTCTGCAAGAGGGGAGTTTCCGTGAGATCGGCCGGTTCAATGTCCGGCGAATCCTGCGGTCGGTTGAGAAACTGTTTCAACTGGGCTTCGAGTTTCCCAACTTCCAGATTGTGCATGGCAATTTCGCGGACCAGTTTCGTCTTTTGGAGTTGGGCTTGCAGAACGTCCTGCTGCGTCCCCATGCCGGAACGATAGCGAGCATCCGCAGCTTGTTCGATTTGCTTGAGGAGTTCGCCGTCGCTTTCGAGAATCGCGAGAGTCTTTGAGAGATACGCCAACTGGAAGTACGAAGCTTTGACTTCAGCCAGCACCGTTCGGCGCACGGACTCGACCTGTTGCTGCGACACGTCCGCTTCGCGTTTCGCAATTTCCCCGCGCAGTTTCAACTTTCCGGGATGGGGAATGTCCTGCGTGACACCGAGGCCGATGTACGCAAAGTCGCTGTTGGTGTAACCGGCGAAAGGCCGTGGGCTGCCGACACTCAGGTGTTGCAGAGTGAATTGCGGGTCGGGCAAGGTCGACACTTGCGTGGGAACTTGTTTGGCCGCTTGCCAGCCCTGCCGTGCGGCTTCGATTTGCGGATTGTTTTTCTCCGCTTCCTGCAGCAAGGCGGCCAGCGGAGTCACAACGTGATCGTGCTGCGGTGAAACCTCTTGCGCAAAGGCGTGCTTCACAAGAGCCGATAAGAGCAGCAGGGCACACAGAGTCCGCGGCAATTCATTCCCCGAACTGCGCGGGGTAATCTTCGATTTCACAAGCAAAGACATTTTCCTTCTCCTGGACGTGCGTATCGAACGATCGCCGGTCGGCGCTTCGGTGTGCGGGCTCGCAACCGAAAGCGAAATCGGCAGATGAAAGGAACAATCGAGACGGAAAAAGAGACACCCGTGCATAGCCGCACGGTTCAGGAGCGGATCAGATCAGGAGGGAGGAATGGAGCGTATACAGTTCGGGAGGTGAATGCTGTGGAGCCTCGAAATCCAATCGAGATGCTTCGGGGTACGTCATTGCCTGCGGTGAAACAAGAATACCGGTCACCACCATCACAGGCGCGTGAAATGTCACATGCGAAACGGGAAGCACATTCGGTGACTGTGCCGAAACCATCCCCTTGCAGCAATCGTGACTCTGATTGGACGGGTCGCAGGGCATGGAACCGCAGCACTTCATGCTCTGCTGGTCTTGCGTCATCGCGGACATGCAGTCCGCAAATTGCATGCCCAACAGGACGACCACAGCCAAAACTACGAATAGTCTCTTGCCCATCATGCCAGTTCGACTCTAGGCTGATTAGACGCCTGAGTCAACGAAAGGATGCATAGGTCATTTGCGAGGCCGCCAACCCTCTGTACGCTTTTGCTCTTCGGGTCGAGTTATTTCTGAGGACCGAGCGCGCGCAGCATGGTTACCAGAGTCACTTTGCCTCGGAACGCCCTGAGTGCAATGGCATCCGGCTAAACGTGAAGTTGACAAACGGTTGACAAAACGGTTTTTGAGAGATCGTCGCCGAGACGGGAAAAGTGAGAATCGCCGCGTATTTACTGGTGATTTGGATGGTGGGCCTGGGTCGACTTGAACCACCGACCTCGCCCTTATCAGGGGCTTTGGCCGATCGTGTCCAATGGCGCCTGCTTCCGAAGCACTGTTCCGGATCCGCAATTCGCTACAACAGTCTTGGAAGCCATTAGTTGGAGTGCGTGGCCGTGTCTCGCGTTGACGCTTGCTGTCAAAACAATTGGGCGCAGCGGCGGCGGTTTGGAAAACCGTCGCCTCTCGTCCTAACAGCCATGTTGTTGCGTATCGAGGTCAAGCTGAAGCGGGTCTTGCGGGCTTGAGTGATAGGACGAATCAGAGCAATGACGTGTGCCTATGCGTGCAGACGAACTATTTGGTGCGACCCAGGACAGCATCCAACACAGGGTCCTTGTTCGAGAAGTAGTCAATGTGACTCACTGACGCCGCGATATTTGCATCATGGGCTCGCCGTTGATCATTCGGCGATCCCCATTCGTGGTACTTAGACGCAATGAACACCCACAACTTTGAGTGAGGCAGGATGTAACGTTTTGGATCGCCGAAGTGGATTGGCCCCGCGCCCGCTGCCTCTCCGACGAAAATGATGTTTGTATTTCGCTCCAAAGCGCTAGTGAAATTAACCGCTGCGGAGAAGGTGTGGCGGCCTATGAGGGCGTACAGCCTGCCTCGCATGTTCATCGGACTTGCGTGAAGCCTCTGAATGAATTTGCGAAAAATCGAATTGTCGCCACCGCTGTTGTTTCTCAAATCGATGGCCAGCGTCTGCGCATTTTGCTTGGTACAAAAATCGAGTACTCGAGCGCCAAAGGTTTCAAATGGCTCGTCGGACTTGTCGCGCACCTGGTTGAATGCCACATAGACGGTGCGTTGCCGTTCGAGATATCGAAACCAATAGTTGTCCCAGGTTGACTGCCGATAGAGCGGAAGAGCCGCTTGAGGAGGCTTCCGCTTCCGCTGCTGCAAGAGGGCAGAGTACCAATACAGGTAAGTGGTTAGTGCAATGGACTCGATATCCACTTCAGTTGGTGCGCCCTCTGGGCCCTCGATTGAAAACCGGACAGAGTCACGGTCTTGAGCAATGGCTTCGGCTTGCAGCACCTCCGGACAAAGCAGATAAAACGGGGCGCGATCCTCGACCGTTGCTTCGTTGTCGGCACCCACAAACGGCCGAAGCTTGGAATAGGCTTCGTCAACAGTTTTCGACCCAATGCGAAGCACCCGCCTTCCGACCATCCACTTGTACCTCGGCCTGGCGTCAGTGACATACCAGCCGTCAGAGAACAAGAAGAGCTGCAATGGCAGCATCCGAAAACCGGTCGCCGGCTGGAAAGGAAACAAAGTCGAGTGACCGTCCTGCAGGATGGCAACCAAGCGCACGAGCCGCATTTCGATCTGTTGATCCGTAAGAGTCGAAAGCTGTGCCTGGAGATCCGCGATCTCCTGATCGTAAGTGTCCTGAGAAACGTGCGCAAACGCGTTTGGATGAACTCGGACAGTCAGATCAGACAGGTACCTCACGTCTTGCTGCCAAGACTCTTTGGTGAGGTGACTTCGCCACAGAATACGGTTCTTCGCTGCGAGTATTCCTACCAGGAAAACGGAAAGAAGGCCCACAACTATGCAGAATACCGCTACGATTCGCGCTAATACTCGGCGGGAGCGAAACAGCATCATGAGCGTTGCCACGGCAACGACTATCAAACCAGCGGTTATAAGCACTGCACCGGTCTGGAAAGGCATGGCAAACGGATTGTCAGACAGCCAAGACAGCGACAGGCCCAATATCATAGCGAGAAATCCGAGTGCGAGGACTTTGGCAAGTCTCCTCCCTAGAAAGGTTGCAGGGCCTACCGCCTCGGCTTGGATTCTGGGCAGAGGGTTATAAGTGTGATCCATAGAGTTCTTCCAGCTGTCCACCTGGTGTGACCGTCAATTTTGTCCCACCGAAATCGCTAACGCCAGCGGCGCAGGCTCAACACTAATGAATTGCGCCGTGTTCTGTATTCTTGTAAACAATACCGCCCTTCATCACAAATACGACGCGGCGAACAGCCGTGATGTCTTTCAAAGGGTCGCCGTCGAGGGCAATGATGTCGGCCTGCAGTCCCGGTGCAATGGAGCCAATCCGATCCGCCATGCCAAGCGCTTCCGCGCCAAGCGAGTTGGCAGAGACCATTGCCGACATCGCATCCACGCCGACATCTCGCACGCGATCGATGAACTCCTCAGCGTTGCGCCCGTGCGAGCCCGCCAACGCATCAGTCCCAAAAACAATCTTTAGCCCCGGAATCTTCTGCGCACGTTGCACGAACTCGTGATAGATCGGAATCAACTGCTCCATGCTTGCAAAACCGTCGAGCGAGGTGGGATAGCCGGGGGTGCCGACAAACTTATCTTTGTTCGACAGATAGTTCTCCCATACCAGACCGGCCTGTGGATCGAGGAAGGTTCCTTTCGATGCCATTAGTCTCAGATCGTCATCCGTCGCCAGAACGCCGTGCTCGATCTCGGTGCAAGCCGCCAGAGTCGCAGCCCTGACAGCATCCTTGTATGCATGTACCAGAGAGCGCAGACCGAGTTTCTTCGCCTCGTCGCACGCCGCGTTCAGTTGATCCTGCGAAAGCATCATCTCAGGCCGTCGAACGCTGTAATTTGCGAAGATCTTGATCACATCGGCGCCAGATTGCTTCTGTCTTCGCACAAACGCGCGAATCTCATCAGGTGTGCCGGTCTTTTCGCCTTGTCCCATCAGTGGTTCAACCGCCGTCAACATGCGCGGTCCCGGCAGCAACCCTTTTGAAATCGCGTCGCGCAGGGGGACGTCGACTGGCGAGCCAAGGCTCTGGATCGTGGTGAAGCCGGCCATCAGGGTCGCCCATGCGTTGGCCGCAGTTCGATAGGCAGCCTCTGGCGTCGCTCCTCCCCCACCTGCGTTCTTTCCGTCCTTGCCAAAGCTCCAGCTGATGTGGACATGCGAGTCGATCCAGCCAGGCAACACCCTTGGAATCAATCGCGACAATCCTTGAGCCCTCCACTACGATGCGAGTGTCGTACAGGACGCCGCCCCTGCCGTCCAGCACCGTACTCGCGGCGATCACGATCCGCTTTTTCTCGGACGCCGGCGGCGTTGCGAGAGTCGGTGGCGCAAGGGCACAGAGGAGCAGGCCGCAAACGGCATATTGAACGATCTTCATGGCTCTTATGATCCGTTCGTTCCTTCCGTCGCGCAGAGTGGCATCCTCGCCGTTGAGCCTTGACGGGTCAATTCTGATGCACCTATTTCGTGAGTCAAGCGTCACCACAAAATGCCGCAGGACGTCGTATCCGAGAAAAGAGCCCTCGTCGTACGACCGAGCGCGGTGGCGATCCCAGGACGCCGCAAACAGCTGCTGTAGAACGTGGAGGGAGGACTGTCGATTGCTTGAATTGTGTCGCCCTCCAATTTCGGGCTCGTGCTTCAATCCGCGTCCCAATGCTCAGCGATCTTTCCGCCCTGCACGCGAAACATGTCGAACCCCAGCGCCTGGTGGTGCTTACCGTCTCGACCGGTCCACGTCTGTCGCACGAAGATGACGACCATGTCGTCTTCACCGATGACATTCAACAGCTCACGCTTGTAGTCGGACGCAAGTGGTTGAGCGAAGCGCGCGCGAAACGTTTCCATGAAGCCTTTCAGGCCAGTGGGTACTTGAGGATTCTATTCAACTCATCACTAACTACTGTGGTTACGGCGCCTGTGTCAAGAATGAAACGATAAGGCCCTTTCCCGTTGATTTTGAGTTCGACAACGGGTCGGCCTCCCATATCCTGCATCGGGATCGTAACGCCATTCTGAGGAACTTCGATGTTGGCTGGCGCCGGAGCCTGCGGACCAGCGTGAATCTGGGCCTGAACGACGGCGGGCAACGCACTTGCTAGCAGCAAAGTTGCTACCGCGAGTTTCTTTGGCATGGGTTGTCCTCATTCAGTGATTGGTGAACTGCTAGTCATATAGTACGATTCGAGCTATATCGAGTGAATGGCTACTTATGGCGGGGACATATGGTACGATTCGTATGATGTTGACCAGAATCAAGAAGCTGCGGTCTTCCAAGAACAAGTTGAGCGAAATCGAAGGGTGCGTGCTCGGCCTCCTTGCGGTGGACGGCCCAGCTACGCCGTACGCCATTCGAAAAGTGTTCCTGGAGTCTCCGAACCCGCAGTGGAGCGGCAGCGCCGGTACCACCTATCCCCTGATTGAACGTCTGTTGCGGCGAAAGCTGATTCGTTCGAAAGTCTGTCTGACGGGCAAAAGGCGTGGTCATCGGATTTCAATCACCTCTTCTGGCTCGTGGGCTTTGAAGCAATGGCTTAGCGTCCCGATCCCGGAGTGGGTGGCGGGAGTTCCGCCTGATCCTCTGCGGACGCGGATTCGCTTTCTCGGCGCGATTGGTAACAAACTACGGCTGCAATTTCTTCAAGACGCATTCCATCGAACTCAGGCGCATCTAGCTGCAATCGAAGCCGACTGCGCGCGGCGGCGCACGGGCGGTAAGTTCGAGTATCTCATCGCTCGGGGCGCGCTTTTATCCATGCAATCACGATGCGCCTTCCTGCAAGAATTATCCGAGGCACTAGGCACGTGTCATAGTCGGTGATTCCGTCTGGCTCCAGAACGATGCTTATCCGTTACGCGATGTTGGAGACATTTTGGCGGGATGCGCGCTACGGTGCGCGGATACTGCGGAACAATCCAGGCTACGCGGCCGTGATCACCCTCACTCTTGCATTAGGGATTGGCGCAAACACGGCGATTTTCAGCGTCGTCAATTCCGTTCTGCGAATACTCGCCCTTATCAGGGCTTTTATGGTGCTGTATGCATAGTAGCATGGCGATGATTACATTGCTGACGACCTCAAGATGGGAATCGGCAAGGGGCCTGCGTAACCGGAAGCTGTTTGGCCCAAGGCGATGGCTCCTCGAAGGACTAAGCAGTTTGGCTCAATGCTGGCGGAACGCGTCACGTTCGTCATCAAAGCTGAGAACCGATCGGACGTTTTGACGGGGGTAGTCAAGCTCTTTCACGATTCGAACGTCGATGTCGAAGCTTATATATGGTACGGCGGCGCGGTTCCGAAAGCGTCCGTTATTTTCTTCCTTCTTGGCGGTATTCTCCGAGAAGAGAGCGTGAGTTGTGACGACGCATGAGGACCTGGCCCCTGGGGCAAGATAAATGGATACTGGCAGCCCGGTTCACCGCGATATTCTTTGCTGAGATTTTCTACGACTAGTCGCATGAACTTCCTGACGCACATGAATACTTTCACTGCTGAAAAACGGGCGGAGGGCCACTGATTCGCTTCCACCTCAAGTTGACGCTGACCTCAACTCGGTTCGCAATCTTGATGAACGGAATGCCGCTATTCATGCCGTATTCTTTGCGGTCAAAGGACATGGTTCCAAAGATGTTCCCAGATGGGCTGCCTATGCCTGAATCTGTCAGTTTCAATTTCTCTTTCTTAGTGACTCCCCGGATGGTGAAATCTCCATCCAGTTCGAAGGTAAGCGGGCCTGTTTGCGTGATTTTTGTCGACCTGAACGTTATGTAAGGATTCATTTTGACATTGAAGAAGTCCTTGCCTCGCAGTTTTCCGTTTTTGAGGCCGCTTCCCGTGTCTACGCTATCTGCCTGAATTCTGATCTCCAATACGCCCGTCGATACATCGCGCGATTGAAAAGTTAGGGTCGCGTCCCATTTGTTGAAATTTCCTCTAAATTCCCCGTGTGTCCGGCCCGGCCTTGACCTGCCGGCGCCAATGCCTAACACTAAGATGACAGTAATAATCTAAAAGATACACAGGCTGCGGCATGGTTCCAAAAAAGAGTGGCCGCTGCGTCGCTGTTGGATGTCTGATAACATCTAACAAGTGGAGGGAACGCCAAGGACGGAAGAACGGAGTCGATAAATGAGAAAGTCGAGAAAAGAGGCGGCCGAGACAAGGGAGAGAATCGTGAAGATGGCCGCCCGCGAATTCAATGAAAGCGGCATTCAAGCCACCGGACTTGCGGAGATCATGGCCGCGGCGGGATTGACCCACGGCGGGTTCTACAAGCATTTTTCTTCGAAGGATCAGCTCGTGGGCGAGGGCGGCGAGCAGAACGCGCCTCTCGGGCGCGCGGTCATTGGCGGCTTGCTGTGCGCCACCGTCGCCACCCTGCTGTTTGTCCCTGTGGTCTTCAGTTATGCCGCGGTGGCACCTTATCGTCAGGCCTCACTGACAGCGTTCCAGGAAGTCGAAGACAATGTCGCCGCCTTGTGCATTCTCGAAAACGAAACACAACAGCAACAGCAGGCCGTGGCTTCTGCACAGGAATCCCTTCAACGTTTTACGAATCGTTACAAAGGCGGCGTCGACACCTACCTCCAGGTCATCACCGCGCAAACGATCGAGCTCGCCAACGAGCGAAACGCCATAGATATCCAGCGCCGTCGATTGGACGCGAGTGTGCTTCTGGTTCAAAGCACTGGGAGGAGGGTGGGATATTTCCAATCTTCCCACATTCGGAGCGTCTTCCGTTCGGGACTATTGAACAAACAGGAGGAAGCGGCCGCCGTGTAAAACCGAACGGCGACAAACGGTAGCGATTGCGCGATAAATCAACAAATCATAACAGGAGTAGCATCTATGAGATCGAGGAGGGCTTACATGGGCGATGTACATCTGGAAGCGGCAGGAACAACCGAAAAGAGTGAAATAAGAAGTGTGGTCGTCCGTGGCAGTGGTGCTGGATTCGCACAGGAAGTTGCCGCAGGTCCGCATCGCATGGCTGCTGATGAACCCGTGTCTGTAGGTGGCACGGAGACAGGGCCGACGCCTTACGATTTTCTACTTGCCGCCTTGGGAGCCTGCACTTCGATCACCGTAGGGATGTACGCCCGTCGGAAAGGATGGCTGCTCGAGAAGGTTTCTGTCAATCTGCGACACTCGAAGATCCATGCTTCCGATTGCGCCGATTGCGAAACCAAGGAAGGCATGCTGGATCGGATTGAGCTGGACCTCCACCTAAGTGGATCATTGACGAATGAACAGCGATCTAAGCTCTTAGAAATTGCAAATAAATGTCCCGTGCATCGAACGCTTACGTCAGAGATTGTCATCACGACGAGAGTCGCTTGAACGAGCTAACTGCTCTACAGGCCAGTCATCTTAACAGAGAACTTCAATAGACCTGCGGATGCGAGGGTCCATGAAAGATCGGAATCTTTCTGATCACGGGAGTTACACGGGCACCGGGGCGGCGCCCTCGTTGTGAACGAATGCTCGCACGCGGGCTCCTGCATTGAGCAAGAATTTCACGGTTTTGCTTCCCGTCGATCCAGTCGATCCCGTTACTAAAAACATTTTCGACATGGTACTCCTCCTTTTGCGCTTCGATTCGTGACGCGCTCCATTTTGGATGTGTGTCATACTCTAAATGTTACAAAAAAACGAGCCGCCGCCGCTATTTGGTCATAGAAGGACCATTTAGAGGGCTGTTATCATCTAAAACGATGGATGAAGAATGCGGGGTGAGGACAAATGCGGAAGTCTAGAGAAGAAACAGCACGGACGAGGGAGCGCATCCTAGACGCCGCCTCCGAAGAAATTCGCGCGAATGGCGTTGCGGGAAGTGGACTGGCCGGGGTGATGAAGGCCGCGGGACTGACACACGGCGGTTTCTACAAGCATTTCGGATCGAAGGATCAACTGGTTACGGAATCCGTAGCGCGCGCGTTTGAGCAGGTCTTGGGCGAACTTCAATCCAGTATCAAGGGAAAGCGCCCCGATGATGCGTTGGCGACCCTCGTAGGCGAGTATCTTTCCACCCACTTGCGGGACGAGGTTGAGAAATCCTGTCCTCTCTCGGCCATTGGAACAGAACTTCGAAGAACGGACTCAGGAACGGCTGCGATTGTTCGAAGTGGTATGGAAAGATTGATCTCGCTGGTAGCGCAGCAAATTACCGGTGTTTCCGGTCGGCAGGCGAAAGCCAGAGCGCACGGAATGGTCGCGGCTATGGTGGGCGGAATCGTTCTCTCGCGATTAGCGCATGATAGACACTTGGCCGACAGCATATTGCGCGACACTCGTAAATTCATTCTTCATTTGAAGCGAAGCCGAAGTTAAAGCGGTTTCGCGACTACATTGCTGGGTTTGCCTGGCGACCATCTTCCTCCGACTCATTGCTCATTGTATCCAATAGCGTCGCAGCGATCGCTCTTTTTTGGAAACCTTGCCGCGGCCCGTGTATCTTTTAGATGATGGTGGTCATCTTAGCGTTAGGCTCAGCTCGGCACTGAGCGGCATTGGCGCCGACAGGTCAAGGCCGGGCCGGACTCTCTGGGAGGATGGCGCCTGGTCTCTGGAGCAGCCGCCCGCGGCCGCCCCAAGCGCAATTAAGAAAGGAATTTGATAGTCACGCTGAGACACGAGGAAACAACAGTGAAAAACTTCCATATTGCTCTCATTCCAGCCGACCGAAGCGGAACCGAATTCACTGCCGCTGACCGTAATACACCCGACTACATATTGAACAACGCACTTGAGCGTGCAGATATCAACCAGAGCTTCGAAGTGTATCTCGATATTTTGGAACGCTTCTACGCTGATGACATTGAATTTTTCGTTGACGAGCCTCAGCACCAGATCATCGGGAAAGGGGCGGTGCGCGTTTCTTCTTAGCTTTCTGGTTTCCATTCACGTCATCGCAGAGGTGGGAGGTCTCTTAGTCTCGGCTCGGCACAAGTCAATTGCAAGCGAGACGCGCCATACGACCGCCACCGCCTGGGAGGTCACGCTTTATCACGAGGAGCGCAACCACCAGGGCAAAGAGAATCTGATTTTGTTTCCTCTGAAGAGGGAAGGAGCAAGAGACAGAAAGGCAGCGGTGCGGTGTCGGGAGCGGCTGGGCGGTCTGCTGAAGTACTACGAGCGAGAGGCGGCGTAGGCGTAGAGGTAGGGACAGCGAGTCGTGTCTGGCAATCTCACATATATATTATATGACGGACTATGAGTGGTTTGCGAGCTTGATCCAGCAAGGAGTTTATTTTGTGACCCGGCTGAAGGAAAACGCAGATTATGGAGTGGTTGAGAACCTCGCCGTTCCGCAGGGACGAGGCGTGCGGCGCGATCAAGTAATCTTTTTCTACAAGTTGGCCAAAGCAGGCATCGATGCGTACTTCCGGCGCATTGAATTCTATGATGAAGAAAACGATCGGGTGCTAGTGTTCCTCACCAGCCACA
>Ga0209648_10002011_pt1 | contig 16673 bp, 11 predicted proteins | sample GraSoi2013_115cm_FD_185830 | JGI IMG/M metagenome (GOLD analysis project Ga0209648, IMG submission 185830) | Grasslands soil microbial communities from the Angelo Coastal Reserve, California, USA - Sample 9_17_2013_115cm (SPAdes) (version 2) | ecosystem: Environmental > Terrestrial > Soil >...
ACGAAATCGATCGAGCGGGGCACCTTGAAACCGCCGATGCGGGAGCGCGCGAACTCGATCAGCTCCTCGACCGAGATTTCGACGCCCGGCTTCCTCACCACCACCGCCTTGACCGCTTCGCCCCATTTGGCGTCGGGCACGCCGATCACCGCCACGTCGGCGATCGCCGGATGGCCGAACAGCGCGTTCTCGACCTCGGCCGGATAAATGTTCTCGCCGCCGGAGACGATCATGTCTTTGACGCGATCGTAAATGTAGAGATAGCCGTCGCGGTCCAGATAGCCGGCGTCGCCGGTGTGGAACCAGCCGTCGCGAATCGCGGCTTGCGTCGCTTCCGGCAGGTTCCAGTATCCGAGCATGATTTGCGGGGTGCGGCAGACCACTTCGCCGACCTGGTTCGGCGGCAGCTCACGCCCGGAAGCATCGACGATCTTGATCGCGACCCCTGCCATCGGCTTGCCGCAGGATTTGAGCCGCTCGGTCGCATGCGCGCCGTGATCCTCGGGCGGCAGATAGGTGATGGCGCCGGTGGTCTCGGTCAGCCCGTAGACTTGCGCAAAACCGCAGCCGAAGGTTCTGAGCGCGTTGCGCAGCAGCTCGATCGGGGCCGGCGAAGCCCCATAGGCGATCAGCTCGAGCGAGGAGAAATCCGTGTTCGCGCAGTGCGGCGCCTGGAGCAGGAACAGGATCATCGCCGGCACGAAGAACGCCTTGGTAACGCCGAATTCGGCAATCAGCCGCAGGATCGTCGGTGGGTCGAACTCGCGCGCCAGCACGGTTTCGGCGCCGGCATAGAGGCCGACCAGCGCCCAGCCGCTGCCGCCGATGTGAAACAGCGGCATGCACACGAGACTGACGTCGCCCTCGTGCCAGCGGCCGAATTGCCGCAGCGCTCCGGGCAATAGCGTCAACAGGTTGGCGTGGCTCAGCTGTGCGCCCTTCGGATGACCCGTGGTTCCGCTGGTATACATTTGAACGGCGCAATCGCCGGCGCGGATCGGCCAGCCCGGATCCGCCGCGGACGCCTGCGCCGACCAGGACGCATAATCGCGCCAGGCGTGATGCTTGCCGTCGAGCGCGACGATCGTCCGCACATCTTTCAGCTCGAGCGCGACTTTCTCGACCGCTACGCAAAAATCGGCGCCGACGAACAGCAACTCGGCCTGCGCATCGTTCACCACGAAGGCGATTTCCGGCGGGGCGAGACGGAAGTTGACCGGCACCAGCACGGCATTGGCTTTGGCGGCCCCGAACCAAAGCTCGAAGAAAGCCGGGCTGTTCTTCGCCACAACGGCGATGCGCGCTTGCGGCCTTATGCCGGCTGCAATCAGGGCGTTTGCGACCTGGTTGGCGCGCCGATCGAGCTCCCCATAGGTGATGCTTCGCCCCTCGAAACGGATGGCAATGCGGTCCGGGTGCGCCGCGCTACGGCGTCGGACGATGTCGGCGACCGTCGGCACGCCGGCAATTTCCAGCACGATCGATCCTCCCAAAATTTTGCGGCAGTGTAGGTCGGCGGCCGGGAAATGAAAACCTGCGGGCTTTTTCCCTCCCCGGGGGGAGGGTCGCGCGCGAAAGCGCGCGCGGGGTGGGGCGATGCTGCTTCCCCATCCGGCTCGCGTCTATGACGCTCCATAGCCGATGCTCCGCATCGGCGTTGATCAAACGGCGGCGGAAGGCCGCCTATGCCTCCCCCTGCAGGGGAGGTAAAGCGCGCCTGCATTACCTCCCCGCGAACACCGGCTTGCGCTTCTCGCGGAAGGCGGCAACCGCTTCCTGGTGGTCGGCCGTCAAGTTCGACATCGCCTCATAGGCGACGCCGGCATCGAAATGCGCCTGGAACACCGCTTTCAGCGGCAGGTTGGTCACCACCTTGGTCCATTGCAGCGCCTTGCGCGGAAGCGCCGCGAGCCGCTCGGCCAGACCGTACACGGCGCCATCGAGCTCGGCCTCGGGCACCACCTTTGTGATCAGGCCGAGGCGCTCGGCTTCCGCCGCGGTCATGAGCTCGCCCGTGAAGAGGTAATGCCGCGCCTTGGCGTAGCCGACGAGCTGCGGCCAGATCAGCGCGCCGCCGTCGCCGGCGACGAGCCCTACGGGCACGTGCGGATCGCCGATCTTGGCATGCTCCTGCGCGACGATGATGTCGCACAGCAAAGCGAGCGACGCGCCGAGCCCGGTGGCATGGCCGTTGAGCCGGCAGATGAGCGGCTTGTCGAGATCGAGTTGGCCGAACACGATCTCCCTCGCTTGGCGCCCCGTTTCCTCGAACAAGGTCGGGTCGTCGATCGCCGCCTGCATCCAATCGATGTCGCCGCCGGCGCAGAACGCGCGGCCGCGGCCGGTGAGCACGACGACATCCGCCTCCGCATCGTGCCTGACTTCGACAAAGATGCGGGCGAGCTCGGCGTGCAGCGCGGCATTGACCGCATTGCGCGCGTCCGGCCGATCGAGCGCGAGCACGAGGATGCGCCCGCGCCGCTCGATGGAAATGGTCCGATAGGTCTCATAGCCGGTCATGGCGCGCTCCGAGTATGGTTGACTGCGCGGCGTCGGCCACTTCAGTTGCCGCTTGCGTCCGCGCAGTTCATGTTGAAGGTAGGTAAAGCAAGCATCCGGCCCATCCGCAACGGGCCGGGACAGGGAATAAGACGCTTGCGCGGGGAGGAATTCCGGGTGACCGAGCCATTTCCCTACCATTCCGTGTTCCGTCCGGGTCTGTTCGCCGAAACGGTTGCGATCGTCACCGGCGGCGGCAGCGGGATCGGGCGCTGCACCGCGCATGAGCTCGCATCTCTCGGCGCACGGGTGGGGCTGGTCGGCCGCGCGATCGAGAAGCTCCAGGCCGTGAAAGCCGAGATCGCCATGGCCGGCGGCGAGGCCGAAGCATTCGTCTGCGACATTCGCGAGGAAGAAACAGTCCGGCAGACGATCGCGGCGGTGCTCGCGCGCTTTGCGCGGGTCGATCACCTCGTCAACAATGCGGGCGGTCAGTTCTCCGCCCCGCTTGCCGAAATCAGCCAGAAGGGGTTCGACACCGTCGTGCGCAACAATCTGACCGGCGGATTTCTGATGGCGCGCGAGTGCTACACCCAATGGATGGCCGAGCACGGCGGCTCGATCGTCAACATCGTCGCCGACATGTGGAACGGCATGCCCGGCATGGGCCATTCCGGCGCGGCCCGGGCCGGCATGGTGAATTTCACCGAGACGGCGGCACTGGAATGGTCCGGCGCGAACGTGCGGGTCAATGCCGTGGCGCCGGGCTGGATCGCGTCCTCCGGCTTGGACCAATATCCGGCCGCGATGCGCGACCACATTCGCAACTTGAAGGATCTGAGCCCGATGGGACGCATCGGCACCGAGAGCGAGGTCTCGGCCGCGATCGTGTTCCTGCTCTCGGAAGCTGCCGGCTTCATCAGCGGTGCGACGCTGCGGGTCGACGGTGCCGTGCCGATGACGCGGCCGAGCCGGCCATTGCCCAAGCACAAGCAACCCGCGCCCGCCTTCAACGGCTTTCCGCTCGCGGAGATGCCGAAGGTTCTGCGCGACTGAGCCCGCCGCGATTCCATGCCCATCCTGGAAACCCGCGTCGACCGCAGCTCCGAGAGCTTCCGCACGAATCGGGAGCAGATGCTGGCGCTGATCGCCGAGTTCCGCGGGCTCGAGCAGAAGGTGCGTGACGCCTCCAACGCCAAGCGCGACCTGTTTCGCAAGCGCGGCCAGCTCTTGCCGCGCGAGCGCGTCGCGCTGCTGCTCGACCGCGGCGCGCCCTGGCTCGAGTTCTCGACGCTCGCCGGCTATCGCATGCACGACGACGACGGCCGCGATGGCGTTCAGGGCGGCGGCGGGATCGCCGGCATCGGCTACGTCTCGGGGATCCGCTGCGTCGTCGCCGCCTCCGACAGCGCCATCAAGGGCGGCACTTCGACCCCGATGGGGGTGAAGAAGAATCTCCGCGTGCAGCAGATCGCGCTGGAGAACAAGCTGCCGGTGGTGCGGCTCGTCGAATCCGGCGGCGCCAATCTGCTCTATCAGGGCGAGATGTTCGTCGAGGGCGGGCGCGGCTTTGCCAACCAGGCGCGCATGTCGGCCGCGGGCATTCCCCAGGTCACCGTCGTTCACGGCTCCTCCACGGCGGGCGGCGCCTATCTGCCCGGCCTGTCCGATTACGTGATCCTCGTGCGCAACAAGGCCAAGGTGTTTCTCGCCGGCCCGCCGCTGCTGCGCGCCGCCACCGGCGAGATTGCCGGCGACGAGGAGCTCGGCGGCGCCGAAATGCACGCGACCGTCTCCGGGCTCGGCGAATATCTCGCCGAGGACGATGCCGACGGCATCCGCATCGCACGCGAGATCATGGCCAAGCTGCCGTGGAACGAGCAGCTGCCGGCGCGTCCGCACAAAGCGTTCAAGGAGCCGCGCCACGATGCCGACGAGCTCGCCGGCGTCGTGCCGGTCGACTATCGCAAGCCCTACGACGTGCGCGAGGTGATCGCGCGCGTGGTCGACGATTCGGATTTTCTCGACTTCAAGGCGCTCTACGGCGTGCACACGGTGTGCGGCCATGCCGAGATCGAAGGCCACGCGGCGGGCCTGATCGGCAACAACGGCCCGATCGATGCCGACGGCTCCGCCAAGGCCGCGCAATTCATCCAAATCTGCTGCCAGGCCAATATCCCGATCGTCTACCTGCAGAACACCACGGGCTATATGGTCGGGCGCGAGGCCGAGCAGGACGGCATCATCAAGCACGGCTCGAAAATGATCCAGGCCGTCGCCAATGCCAATGTGCCGCAGATCACGCTGCACATCGGCGCCTCGTTCGGCGCCGGCAATTACGGCATGTGCGGGCGCGCCTACGATCCGCGCTTCATCTTCGCCTGGCCCAACAACCGCATCGCGGTGATGGGCGGCGAGCAGGCCGCGAAAGTCATGGCGATCGTCACCGAGGAGAAGCTCAAGCGCGAGGGCAAGCCAGTCGACCGGGAGAAGCTCGAGGCGATGGAGAAGGAGATTATCCAGCGGATCGACGGCGAGTCGATGGCGCTGTACGCGACCGCGCGGTTGTGGGACGACGGGCTGATCGATCCGCGCGACAGCCGCAAGATGCTGGCGTTCTGTCTCTCGATCTGCCGCGAGGCCGGGATCCGCCCGCTCAAGCCCAACACGTTCGGGGTAGCAAGGATGTGAGTCGTGTTGCAATGTGTCGGGAATCTAACAGCGCCGTCATCCCGGGGCCCGAGCCCCGGATCGTGGTCCGGGGCAGGCTCCACGAGGGAACCCGGGATCCATGACCACAGTCGGCGCTTGTGTCGCAATCAGTGTTCTTGGGTTCCGGGTTCGCGCCGGGTCCCCATCGCGCTGCGCGATGGGGTGCCCCGTTAGGCGCGCCCCGGAATGACGCCGCGGAGATCGGATCTGACGAGGAGTTCCGCCCATGATGTTCACGCCCGAGCACGAGGAGCTGCGCCGCAGCTTGCAAAAGTTCATCGCGGCGGAAGTCAACCCGCACGTCGATGAGTGGGAGGAAGCCGGCATTTTCCCGGCGCACGAGCTGTTCAAGAAACTGGGCAATCTCGGTTTTCTCGGGCTCACGAAGCCGGTCGAGTACGGCGGCCAGGGGCTGGATTATTCCTATGCCATGGTGATGGCCGAGGAGCTGGGCAACATCCATTGCGGCGGCGTGCCGATGGCGATCGGGGTGCAGACCGACATGGCGACGCCGGCGCTCGCCCGCTTCGGTTCCGACGATGTCCGGCGAGAATTTTTGGCGCCGTCGATCGCCGGCGACTACGTCGCTTGTCTCGGCGTGTCCGAGGTCGGTGCCGGTTCGGATGTGGCTTCGATCAAGACTTTCGCGCGCAAGGACGGCGCGGATTACGTCATCAACGGCGGCAAGATGTGGACCACGAACGGCACCCAGGCCGACTGGATCTGTTTGCTCGCCAACACGTCCGACGGGCCCGTGCACCAGAACAAGAGCCTGATCTGCGTGCCGATGAAGACCAAGGGCGTCGAGATCGCCCGCAAGCTCGACAAGCTCGGCATGCGCTCGTCCGATACGGCGCAGATCTTCTTCGACGACGTGCGCGTGCCGCAGCGCTATCGCATCGGCGAGGAAGGCAAGGGTTTCACCTATCAGATGCTGCAGTTCCAGGAGGAGCGATTGTGGGCGGCCGCCAAGGCGCTGAAAAGCGGGGAACGGCTGATCGAGCAGACGGTCGAATACGCGCGCCACCGCCAGGCATTCGGCAAGTCGATTCTCGACAATCAGGTCGTGCACTTCCGGCTCGCCGAGCTTGCGACCGAGATCGAGCTGCTGCGCTCGCTGACCTACCGCGCCTGCGAACTCTACGTCGCCGGGCAGGACGTGACGCGGCTTGCCTCGATGGCGAAGCTCAAGGCGGGGCGGCTCGGCCGCGAGGTCAGCGACGCCTGCCTGCAATATTGGGGCGGCATGGGATTCATGAACGAAACGCCGGTGAGCCGCTCCTATCGCGATTCGCGCCTGGGCTCGATCGGCGGCGGCTCGGACGAGATCATGCTTACCATCATCTGCAAGCTGATGGGCACGCTGCCGGGCACTTCCAACGTCGCGGAGCGCAAGCGCAAGGATGACTGAGCTCCCCGACACCGCGCACATCCGGCTCGAGGCGCAGGGCCCGGTGCTGCGGCTCTGGCTGAACCGGCCCGAGCTGCGCAATGCCATGAGTGCCCAGATGGTGCGCGAGATTCTCGCGACCTTCGCTGCCATCCGGGAAGACCGCAGCGTGCGAGTGGTGGTGCTGCGCGGCGCCGGCGGCACGTTCTGCGCGGGCGCCGACCTCAAGAACCTGGCGAGCGCGACGGATGCGCCGCCGCTGGGCGCGGCTGCTGCGGCCGACGAGCTCACGCAAGCGAACCGCAGGTTCGGCCTGATGCTGGAAACGGTGAATTCGGCGCCGCAGGCATTGATCGCCGCGGTCGAAGGCTACGCCATGGGCGGCGGCTTCGGGCTTGCGTGCGTCGCCGACGTGACCATCGCGACCGAGGACGCGCGTTTCGCCATGACGGAGGTGACGCTCGGCGTCGTGCCCGCGGCGATCTCGCCGTTCGTGGTGCGGCGCATCGGACTCACGGCCGCCCGGCGGTTCGGGGTCTCCGGCGCCCGGCTCAGCGGCGCGGAAGCCCGCGAGGTCGGCATCGCGCATCTGGCCGTCACAGATGCGGCGGCGCTCGAGTCTGCGGTCACGAACGCGATCAACCAGATTCTGCAATGTGCGCCGGAAGCGGTGGCGGAGACCAAGCGCCTGATGCTGCGCGCCGCCGGTCCGACGCCACTTTCCGAGCTGCTCGATCAGGCGGCGGAGAGCTTTGCGCGCGCCGTGCGCAGCCCGGAAGGGCGCGAGGGCATCAAGGCGTTCGTGGAAAAACGCAAGCCCGCATGGGCGACACGGATCGAGTGATTATGACGAGAATGATGACCACTCTGTCTGTCATCGCCCGGCTTGTCCGGGCGACCCAGTATCCTCGGTGGGGACGGAATACTGGATGGCCCGCATCCGCGGGCCATGACAGGGCTGGCGTGATATGACCTTCGGCAAAATCCTGATCGCGAACCGCGGCGAGATCGCCTGCCGCATCGCGCGCACGGCCCGGGAGCTTGGGCTTCGCACCGTCGCGGTCTTCAGCGATGCCGACGCGGACGCACCCCATGTCCATGCCGCGGATGAGGCGATCCACATCGGACCGGCTTCGGCCCGGGAGAGCTATCTCAATATCCCGGCGATCCTCGCCGCGGCGAAGTATTCGGGCGCCGACGCGGTGCATCCGGGCTACGGCTTTCTCGCCGAGAACGCCGAGTTCGCCCAAGCGTGCGAGGACGCGGGCCTCGTCTTCATCGGCCCGCAGCCGGCGGCGATCCAGGCGATGGGCAACAAGGCCCAGTCCAAACGGCTGATGATCGCGGCGGGCATCCCCTGCGTGCCGGGCTACGAAGGCGATCAGTCGGACGCAGCGCTTGCGGTCGAGGCGCGCCGCATCGGGTTTCCGCTGATGATCAAGGCGGCTGCCGGCGGCGGCGGCCGCGGCATGCGCCTCGTCGGCGCGCCCGGCGCGCTGACGCCGGCGCTCGCCGCCGCCCGCTCCGAGGCGCGCAATGCATTCGGATCGGAGGAGCTCATTCTCGAGCAGGCGGTCGCCGACGCCCGCCATATCGAGATCCAAATCTTCGCCGACGCGCAGGGCAACGTCATCCATCTGGGCGAACGCGATTGCTCGATCCAGCGACGGCACCAGAAGGTGATCGAGGAGGCGCCGTCGCCTGCCGTCTCCCCCGAGCTGCGGGGCAAGATCGCCGCAGCCGCGGTCGCCGCCGCGCGGGCGATCCGCTACCGCGGTGCCGGAACAGTTGAATTCCTGCTCGACGCCTCCGGAAACTTCTATTTTCTCGAAATGAACACGCGGCTGCAGGTCGAGCACCCGGTCACCGAGGCGATCACCGGGCTCGACCTCGTCGCCTGGCAGTTGCGGGTGGCCGCGGGCGAGCCGCTGCCGCGGCAGCACGAGGTTCGATTCGAGGGCCACGCGATCGAAGCGCGGCTCTACGCGGAAGACCCCTACGATGGCTTCCTGCCGCGCAGCGGCACCATCCTGGCCTGGCGGCCGGCGACGGGCGCGGGCGTGCGCGTCGATCATGGGCTGCGCTCGGGCCAGCCGGTGAGCGCGTTCTACGATCCCTTGCTCGCCAAGCTGATCGGCTGGGGGAGAACGCGCGAGGAAGCGAGGCGGCGGCTGCTCGCCGCGCTCGAGGACACGGTCGTGCTCGGGATCGACAGCAATCGCGCGTTCCTCACGAGCGTGCTCGCACATCCGGTCTTCACGGCGGGCGAGGCGACCACCGCGTTCATCGACCGACATTGCAGCGCGCGGCTTGCCGGGCGTCCGGCGCCGGGCGACGGCACGGTCGCGCTCGCCGCCGCGCTGCTGTTCGAGAAAACTGCGACGCAACAGGGCTCGATGCTCGCCAATTGGTCCTCGACCGGGGCCTTGGCTTGGCCGCTGCGCGTCACCGCCGGCGGCGCGCAGTTCGCCGTGGAAATCATCCCCGCGGGTCGCGGCCGGTTTTCGGTCGCGCTGGGCGAACGGCGCGCTGCGGTCGACATTTTCGATCGCGGTTCGGGGGAGCTGCGATTTGCGGTGGACGGTTTGCAGCAGCGCGCGCATTTTGCCTTCGCCGACGACGTGCTGCACCTCGATGTGGCGGGGAGGACCGCGGCGTTTCGGGAGACCACGCTGGAGGCGGCCAACGCCGGCGACCGGCGCGCCGGATCGCAGCTGCTGGCACCGATGAACGGCGCGGTGGTCGCGGTGCTGGCGAGGGTCGGCGAGAGCGTGAAGAAGGGGCAGCGCATCGTGATCGTCGAGGCCATGAAGATGCAGCACGAGATCGCCGCCGAGCGCGACGGCGTGCTCGCGCGAATTCTCGTCAAGGCGGGCGATCAGGTCGCGACGCGCCAGCTCCTGGGCGAGCTCCAGGAATTACAGGTCGGGAGTCAGGATCCGGAACGGCAAGCGTCAAGCGATCGGACATCGTGATGCCCCAGTCCCGAAATCGAGCAAGGCCACTCCATGCACGATAAAGCGATCATCACCTGCGCGCTGACCGGCGTGCTGACCGATCCCCGGCAGCACCCGGTTCCGGTCACGCCCGAAGAGATGGCGCGCGAGGCGCGGCGGGCATTCGATGCCGGCGCTTGCGTGATGCACGTGCATTTCCGCCAGCAGGAACCGGGCAAGGGACATTTGCCCTCGTGGGAGCCGAGCGTCGCGGTCGCGATCATGCAGGCGATCCGCGACGCCTGCCCGGGCGTGATCCTCAACCAATCGACCGGGACGCGAGGGCCGGACATCCAGGGACCGCTTGAGTGCCTGCGCGCAGTCAGGCCGGAGATCGCCGCCTGCAATGCCGGTTCGCTCAATTACCTCAAGGTCAGATCCGACGGCAGCTGGGCCTGGCCGCCACGGCTGTTCGACAACCCGGTCGAGAAGGTGCAGGCCTATCTCGAGGTGATGGCGCAGACGCGGACGCAGCCGGAGTTCGAATGCTTCGACACCGGCATCGTGCGCTGCGTCGAGATGTACGCACGCAACGGCATGTTCCGCGAGCGTCCGCGCTACAATTTCGTCATGGGCGTGGAATCCGGAATGCCGGCCGATCCGGATCTGCTGCCGATCCTGCGAAAGCTCGCGCTGAGAGACGCGCGCTGGCAGGTCACCGCGATCGGGCGCGCCGAGATCTGGCGGCTGCACCGGAGCGCCGCCGGGCTCGGCGGCGATCTGCGCACCGGGCTCGAGGATACGTTCTACCTCCCGGACGGGTCGAAGGCATCGTCGAACGGCCCGCTGGTCGAAATGCTGGCGAGCCACGCGCGGGAGGCCGGCCGCGCAGTCGCAAGCCCCGTCGAGGCGCGGGAAATGCTCGGGCTCGTCAAACAGGCGGCGTGAAGCCCGAACGCGAAGCTCTCCTGATCGCTTCGTCCACACCTATTCCTGCTACGCGCGCGGGCTCGATATGAGGAATACGGCCTATCACCACCTCGACCCGGTGCCGAAAGGGCGTGACGAGGTGGAACTGCCCTGGCCCCATGGCCTGGGTGCGCTACCGCGACGAATACCGCACTTGACCGGGTTTTCGCCTGCTGCGGGGAATTTTGGCTCGACTATACTGGTCTGCGGGAGTGGTCATTCGGCCGAGCTGGGATTCTCGACAACGTCATGACTACAGTCTCCGGAACCGCCGACGCTCCGCCGCGGCTCGAAGGCACGCCGGGCGGGATGCGCTGGAACGTGCGGGCGGTGCGGGCGCGGCTGCGCCTCGTCAGCGCGCTCGTCATGCTCTCCTTCGTGGTCTGCCACCTCGTCAGCCATATCACCCTGCTCGTCTCGTTCCACCTTGCCAACCGCGCGCTCACGATCCTGATGGCGCCGTGGCGCACCGACATCGGCACCGCGATCCTGGTCACGGCGGCGCTGGTGCATTACGTCAACGCGCTGTGGTCGATCTACGAGCGGCGCTATTTGCGCCTGTCCGCATGGGAATGGTGGCAGCTCGGCCTCGGCCTGTGCATCCCGCCGCTGCTGATGATTCACGTGTTGGGAACGCGCGTCGCCGAGGAAATGCTGAACGTCAACAGCGACTACGTCGAGATCCTGGTTCTGCACTGGCTGGGCTCCGAGCCGAGATATGTATGGACCCAGACTGCCGCATTGCTGACCGTATGGGTGCACGCCTCGATCGGGATGCATTTCTGGCTGCGCACCAAACCTTGGTATCCGAGCGCACGTGCCCCGCTCGCGGCCGTCGCGATGCTGATCCCGACCCTGGCGCTCGCCGGCTATGTGTCGGCCGGGAACCAGATCGTGCGGGAGGCCGCGGAGCAGCCGGGGTACGCGCGATCGGTTCTCGACGAGGCCAATTTCACCGCGGCGGATGGTCCCGTCATTTATCGTTGGGCCTATATCGGCTTCGCGACGCATTTCGCCCTGGTGGGGCTGACGTTCGCGGCGGTGTGGGGACGCCGGCTGGCCTATCGGTTGCGCCGCCCGCCGACCCTCACCCATTCGAGCGGACGCACGATGCCGATCCTGCCCGGCGCGACCGTGCTCGAAACCTTGCGCGAGAACGGCATCCCCCATGCCTCGGTGTGCGGCGGCAGGGCGCGCTGCACCACCTGCCGGGTCATGGTCACCCGCGGGCTCGCCGCGCTGCCGGCGCCGGCCGTGCTGGAATCGAAGGCCCTGGCGCGCATCGAGGCGCCGCCCGGGCTCAGGCTCGCCTGCCAGATCCGGCCGACCGCGGACCTGACCGTGATGCCGCTGTTGCCCGCCGACGCCACGCCGGCGCAATGCAGCGTGCGCGGCGGGCTCGAGGGCAGCGAGCGGCTGATTACGATCGTGTTCGTCGATCTGCGCGGGTCCACCACGCTCGGCGAGGCGAAGCTGCCCTACGACGTGCTCTTCATCCTCAATCAGTTCTTCCAGGAAATGACCAAGGCGCTCGATGCGACCAATGGCCATTATTCGCAATTCACCGGCGACGGACTGTTGGCGCTCTATGGCCTCAACGCCAGGGATCCGACCACGGCTCCGGCCGAGGCTTTGCGCGGCGCCCGCGAGATGCTGGCGCGCCTCGATCAGCTCAATCGCCGGCTCGCCGGCGAACTGACGCAGCCGCTGCGGATCGGCATCGGCATGCATTTCGCCGAAGCCATCGTCGGCACGATGGGACCGCCGCGTTCGCAGATCATCACCGCCATCGGCGACGCGGTGAACACCGCGGCACGGCTCGAAGGGCTGACCAAGGAATATGATTGCGCGCTGGTGCTCTCGCGCCGCGCCGCGGAAGCGGCCCGGCTCGACCTCTCGGGCCAACAGCTCCACGCGGTGGCGGTCAAGGGCAGGGTGGAAAAGGTGGAATTTTATGCGCTCGAAACGGTGCCCGAAGTTTGACGAAGCTACCAACGAACGAGATCGCTTTCCCCCATTTCGCTCCAGAATGGCGCCAGCGAGGCTAGCCCGGAACGACAATCCAATTGTGCATAGCAGCATTGCGTTCCGGGCAGGGCGCATTTGGCGCCTGTAATGGCCCACATTTAATCTTGTGTTTTCAATATAGTATGTCGAAACCAGAGAGGCGCGGACAGCCCGATTGGTGCGATGCAATATTTATGTTGCGGTGCACCATACTCGATGCTATATCTGTTCTACCGAATGGCGGCAAAGGGCTTTCCCGCGCTGCCCGACAGAGCAGAGAGAGACCGACCGGCGGCAGGTCCGAATTCCGCAACATGGCCGCCCCGAAAGGACGAGTGTCATGACCGAACCCCGCAAGACAGCGAAAGCTGCCGCTCGCTCCCGTCATCCCGCTGTTCGAGTTCCCGCAGTTCGACCTGCCCAAGTTCGAGCTGCCCAAGTTCGAGTTGCCCAAATTCGAGCTGCCCAACGTCGAACTGCCCGCCGAGCTGCGTGCGATCGCCGAGCAAGGCGTTGCCCAAGCCAAGGCCGCGTACGAGCGGGCCAAAGAAGCCGCCGAGCAGGCGACCGGCGTCTTCGAACACTCCTATGCGGCGGCCAGCGAAGGTGCCGCAGAGTACAATCGGCAGGTCATCGACGCCGCTCGCGCCAACGTCAATGCCGGATTCGATTACGCCATGGCGCTACTGGCGGTGAAGTCGCCGACGGACGTCATGGAAGTATCGACCGCGCATGCGCGCGAGCAGTTCCAGGCGCTCACCGAGCAGGCCAAGGCGCTCGGAGCGCTGGCGCAGAAGCTGGCGGTCGAGACCGCCGAGCCGATCCAGACCGGCGTCACCAAGGCGTTCCAGAACGCCGCGTGATACCCGAAACGACCGGACGCCGCGAAGCCCGTGCCGGTCGCACGGGCTTTTGCTTTGCGATCGAGCGACTCGCTCCCCCCTGCAGAACGACGGGCGAAGTGCTAGGCTTTGATCGGCCGCATTTTCGATCTATTCGGTTCTCGGTCCGGCAAAGCAGGGAGCGAGCATGCCCGCCGCAGGATGGCGTTTCCGGTTCGGCTGGTGGCGACTGGCGTTGGCGGTCGGCCTGTGCGCGGGCGGCGCCATCGATGGCGCGGGCGCCCAGCAGCGGGCGACCGGCCCGCGGGTGGTCGTGACCGGGGAGGGCAGCGTCAGCGTCGCGCCCGACGTCGTAAAGATTCGCAGCGGCGTCACCACGCGAGGCAAGACCGTGCGCGAGGCGACCGAGACGAATTCCAAGACCATGGCGGCCATTCTCACCGCGCTGACCGAATCCGGCATCCCGCAGAAGGATGTGCGGACCGCCCAATTGTCGATCCAGCCGGTGTATGCCTCCCAGGACTCCGGCAAGGAACAGAAGCTCGTCGGCTATAACGTCGTCAATCACGTCAGCGCCAAGATCAAGCACATCGACAAGCTCGGAGACGTGCTCGATCGCCTGATCGCCGCGGGCGCCACCGACGTGTGGAACGTGGAATTCCTGGTATCCGATCCGGATAAGGCCCTCGACCAGGCTCGCGAGGCGGCGATCGCGGATGCGCGTCGCAAGGCGGAAGTGTACGCGCGGGCCGCCGGCGTCACGCTCGGCCGGGTGGTCTCGATCGAGGAGGAAGCCGGCTCCTCCGTGCCGATGCGCGCGCTGGCCCAGCCGGCGCCGGGCACGCAAATGCCGGTCGTGCCGGGCGAGAACACGCTGCGCGCGGTCGTCACATTGGGCTTCGAAATTGCCCGGTGAGCGGGGCAGGGGCGCCATGGCGAATTACACGGCCGACGTCCTGGTGATCGGCGGCGGAATCGCCGGGATCGCGGCGGCGCTCGAGCTGCTCGACCATGGCCGCGACGTGCTGATCCTGGACCGCGACGAGGAAAATGGTTTCGGCGGGCTCGCCAAGGAGAGCTTCGGCGGCCTGTTCTTCGTGAACAGCCGCGAACAGCAGCGCAACGGGATCAAGGACAGCCCGGCGCAGGCATTGCGCGACTGGCATTCGTTCGCGGAATTCGGGCCCGAGGACCGGTTCCCGAAGCTTTGGGCCGAAACCTACGTCGAGCGCTGCATCCCCGACGTCTACGAGTGGCTGCGCGCCGGCGGAATCCGCTTCCTGCCGCTGCCGGCCTGGGTCGAGCGCGGCGAGACGCAGCCCGGAAACTCGGTGCCGCGGTTCCATATCGTGTGGGGCACCGGACGCGAGCTCGCCACACGCTCGATCGCGGCGCTCGGCTCGCATCCCAACCGCAGCCGGTTCGGGGTCAAGTTCCAGCATCGGGTCGAAACGTTGGTCACGCAGGCCGGGCGGGTCGTCGGCTGCGCGGGCGCGCACGAGCGCGACGGCACGCCGTTCGAGGCGCGCGCCGAGCACGTGATCATCGCGAGCGGCGGCATCAACGGCGACATTCCTCGGGTCAAGGCGAACTGGCACCGGGATTGGCGCCAGCCGCCCGACGTGATTCTCAACGGCTCCCACAAATATGCCGACGGCAAGCTGCACGACGCGGTTGCCACGATCGGCGGCCGGCTCACGCACCTCGACAACATGTGGAACTACGCTTCCGGCGTGCATCATTACCGGCCGCGCAAGCCGCTGCACGGGCTCTCGCTGGTGCCGGCGAAATCCGCGCTGTGGCTCAACTGGCGCGGCGAGCGCATCCTTCCGCCGCTCGTCAGCGGCTTCGACACGCGCGCGCTCGTCACCGCGATCTGCGCGCAGCAACGGCAATACAGCTGGCAGCTGATGAACCGGAGGATCGCGCTCAAAGAGCTGGCGATATCCGGGGCCGAGTTCAACCCGTCGATCCGCGACAAGAGCTGGCTCCGATTCGCCCGCGACATGTTGTTGGGCAATCGCTGGCTGGTCGAGGAGATGACGGCGAACTGCCGCGACTTCGTCGTGGCACGTTCCCTGCCGGAGCTCGTCGACAAGATGAACGCGCTGCAGGGCGATCGCGGCGTCGAACTCGACGCGCTCACCGACGCGGTGAGGCGCTACGATGCCGAGGTCGCGCGCGGACCGCAGTTGCAGGCAGACGCGCAGTTGCGACGCATCGCCCAGCTGCGCCAATATCGCGGCGACCGCATGCGCATCAGCAAATCGCAAACGATCCTGGACGAGCGCGCCATGCCGCTCATCGCCATTCGCGAGTTCATCGTGAGCCGCAAGAGTCTCGGCGGCATCGCCACGGATCTCAAGTGCCGCGTCTTGGCCGGCGAAGATCAGCCCATCCCCGGCCTCTATGCGGTCGGCGAGGCGGCGGGCTTCGGCGGCGGCGGCATGCACGGCCTGCGCGGACTGGAAGGCACCTTCCTGGGCGGCTCGATTTTCACCGGGCGCATGGCCGGGCGCAGCATCGGGCGGGCGTCGTGAGCGAGTTACGGCAATCCGTGCCCGGTGACGGCGCATTGGGCGAACCATGAAACGCACCGGCGCCGCGCTTGCCATCTACGCGCTCGAGCAGATCGGGGTGCGGTTCACCTTCGGCATTCCCGGCGTGCAGAACACCGAGCTCTACGACGAGCTCGACAGCTCCAATCGCATCACGCCGATCCTGGTGACGCACGAAGGCGGCGCCGCGTTCATGGCCGACGCCGTGAGCCGGCTCTCCTCGAGCATCGGCACCCTCGTCATCGTCCCGGCTGCCGGCCTGACCCATGCGGCGAGCGGCATCGGCGAAGCCTTCCTCGACGGCATCCCGATGCTGATCCTCACCGGCGGTGTGCGCACCGACAGCGGACGACGCTATCAGGTCCATCAGATGGATCTGCATCAGTTCATGAAGGGGCTGACCAAGGCGACGTTTCACGTCACCCGGCACGAAGACATCGTGCCGACCATCTTTCGCGCCTATGACATCGCGACGGGCGGCGAGCCGGGCCCGGTGTTCGTCGAGCTCCCGCTCAACCTGCAGGCATTCCCGGGAGAGATTGCGGAGCTGCCGGCCTATGTGCGTTCCGCCGAAACCCGCCTGGAGCATGAAACGGAGATCGCCGACGCCGCGGCGCTGCTTGCGGCGGCCACGCAGCCGGGCCTCTTCGTCGGCTGGGGCGCGCGCGATGCCTACCCGCAGGTCCGCGCCATCGCCGAGCGGCTGCAGGCGCCCGTCGCCACCACGCTCCAGGGCATCAGCATGTTCCCGGCCAATCAT
>Ga0209648_10002013_pt1 | contig 16669 bp, 18 predicted proteins | sample GraSoi2013_115cm_FD_185830 | JGI IMG/M metagenome (GOLD analysis project Ga0209648, IMG submission 185830) | Grasslands soil microbial communities from the Angelo Coastal Reserve, California, USA - Sample 9_17_2013_115cm (SPAdes) (version 2) | ecosystem: Environmental > Terrestrial > Soil >...
CCCCGCCCCAGAGGCGCAACTCGTCCACGATCGCGAACTCAGCGGAGCGCAGCCTGGCGCCGTCGGCTAGAGTCACCGCCGTCCCTGCGACACGGGGCATAGTCGGGACTACCACGTACTGCCGTCGAAGTAAGTCATCAACCAGTCCTGGACCGGGGGGAGCACGGCGTCCTCGCGGGTCAGGTGGACCACCAGGGGTAGCGCGTCGTGGCGTTGAATGAAACCGCATCGCTCGAGGCAGCGCGCCAGCCGAGACTCAGCCAGGGTGACCATACTCAGTTCCTTAAGCCCGTCAGCGCGCGCCGTCTGGGCAACGGCATGCAACACGGACGGCGCCGACACTCGGGCTTCGTCCCACAGCACGTCCACCACGGTGAGCCCGGCCCGGCCCGGCGGTCGCGTCGTCAACACGAGCGCCGCGACCGGGGTGCCCGGATCCCGCTCCGGTCGCAGCAGCAGCCATTGCCAACCCGGAATCGTGTCTCCGCCGAGGCGAGTCGCGTAGAGATCGAGCGAGCGGTCTCCTCTGAACCGCGCGCCCAGCGGCAGCGCCCGCAGCGCTTCGGCAACGGATGCTTCGCGCAGGCCATCGAGTCGCGCAACCGCCAGGGGCTTGGGACGCGACCAGATCCGGAAAACCCCGAGATACACCGGGTGAAGGGGGAGGACGAAGCGCTGGAACGTCCCGATGGTCGTGAAGCCAGCCGCCCGCAGCACAGCATGCGACGGCGGTGTCGCATCCGTGTACGCGAAGGCGAAGGAGCCCGCCTCGCGCAGGTCCGCGAGCGTCCGCCGACACAGCTCGACCGCGGACCAAAAATTCCGATGGCCAGGGTCAAACAGGTTGTCCACGAGCAACGCTGCCCGTACCACCCGCTGGGCGTCGCGGAAAACGCGCGGGAAGACGGCCTGGTGACCAACGATCCCACTGGGGCCGTTTCTCGCGACCCAACTGGCCCCGCCGGCCGACACAGCATATGGGTAAGCCCGGTCGAAGAATGCCGGAAAGGTCGGACGCTCGTTGCGGAGGAAGAGCGCCTTGATCTCCTCCTCGTGAGCAACGCTGTCACACCGTTCAATCCTGAGTGCCACGACCCCTTGGAGCTGGCAAACTTCGAGCCGTCCTGGCGCGTCGGTCCAAACACGTTGGCCCGGCGCGCTGGCGCAACAGGGTCGGTGCAACCTGGGTTCCACGTCCAGGCGCACCAACCCCGTAAAAGCTCGACTGGGTGGCCGTTCGCGCCCCCGCGCGCGCTGATTCGGGAAAAAACCGCGTCGGGAACAGAGCGGGGACAATCAAGCAGGTGGCAACGAGTAAGGGTTGCCCGCGCTAGCCGTGTCTCGTCACAACCCGCGCCGGGAGGGCGACCATCGGACCGACGACCGAATCGTACGTGCTCGCACGCCTTTGAAGCCACCCAACGCCGAGTCGTCTGCGCGTCGGAACGACGCAGCATACGGCGTGGCACGGGCGCAACAGTACCGCCCCGATCCAGGCGCCAAGCTCGTGGCACCACCCATGCACACGCCCATCTGACGACCCAGTTCGCCCATAGCCAAGGCGAGCCACAGCGGAGGGAGACGGATGAGGAACGGTCTAAGCGGAGTGACCGACGCGAGTCTCGAAGTGTTCTCGACCTGCCCTCAGTCCAGCGACGGTGATCGGGAGGGCTACGTCCAGCGGGTGGCTGACGTGGCGCGCTGGAGTGAGCGGGCGGGATGCAGAGGCATCCTGGTGTATTCCGACAACAGGCTCGCCGATCCGTGGCTCGTGTCCCAACTCATCGCCCAGAACACGACGCGTCTGTGTCCCCTCGTCGCCGTCCAACCGGTCTACATGCACCCCTACGCAGTGGCGAAGATGGCGGCCTCCTTCGGCCATCTGCACGGGAGACAGATTTACCTGAACATGGTGGCCGGAGGATTCAAGAACGACCTCGTAGCGCTGAACGACACGACGCCCCACGACAAGCGGTACGACCGGCTGATCGAGTACACGCGCATCATCCGCGACCTCTTGGCTGGTTCCGGGCCCGTCTCCCGCGAGGGCGACTATTACACCGTGAAGAATTTGAAGCTGACGCCCCTACTGGCGCCGGAACTCTTTCCGGGGATCTTCGTGTCAGGCTCGTCCGACGCCGGGCTGGCCGCGGCGAAGGCGATCGGCGCGACGGCGGTTAAATACCCGAAAGCGCCCGGCGAGGAGGTCGCTCCGGACGAGGGCGTAGGAGCAGGCGTGCGAGTGGGGATCATCGCCCGCGAGGATGGCGATGAAGCATGGCGCATCGCGCGGGAGCGCTTTCCCGAGGACCGCAGGGGTCAACTCACTCGCCACCTAGCGACGAAGGTCTCCGACTCTGTCTGGCACGGGCAACTGGCGGAGTTGGCCGAGGCCACGGCGTCGAGCGACAGCCCGTACTGGCTCGTGCCGTTCGAGAACTATAAGACGATGTGCCCCTACCTCGTGGGAAGCTACGAGCGGGTGGGAGAAGAGTTGTCGCGCTACATCGCCGTCGGGTATCGGTCGTTCATCCTCGACATTCCCCCCACCGAAGAGGACTTGCACCATACGAATCACGCCTTCCACCGCGCATTGACGCTGGTGACACAATGACCTCCTTGCTCCAGCAATGGGTCACCCGGCAGGCGGAGCGCCGGCCCGACGCCACCGCGGTGGTGATGGACGGCGCCCGGCTGACCTACGAACAGCTCGAAGTCGCCAGCAACCAGCTGGCTCACACCTTGAAGGCCGCCGGGTGTGAGCGGGGCGATCGTGTTTGCTTTGTGCTCCCCAAATCCCCCACCGCGATCGTGAGTCTGCTGGGCATCCTCAAGGCAGACTGCAGCTACATCCCGGTCGACCCGGCAAGCCCGGTCGCGCGGGTGACGAAGATCGTCCACTCGGGTGAGCCACGGGTAATCCTCGCCGGTTCGCGCGCGGCGTCACTGCTCGACGAGCTCCTGTCGGACGAGCAGCTGCAGAAGTCCGTGGGGCTTGGGTGGGTGGACGACGCCGTGGCGAGCGGCGGGGAACACTGCACGCCGACCTTCTCGCTCGAGGACGTGCGGAGCGCTCCGACGACCCCGTTGGAATATCGCAACAACTCGATGGATCCCGCGCATATCCTTTTCACGTCGGGCTCGACCGGCGCCCCCAAGGGCGTCGTCATCCCGCACCGCAACGTGATCCACTTTGTGGAGTGGGCAACGCAGTATTTCGGGACCGCCCCAACGGACCGCATCTCGGGTCACCCGCCGCTGCACTTCGATCTGTCGACGTTCGACGTGTTCGGCACGTTCGCGGTCGGCGCCCAGCTGAACCTCGTCGCGCCCGAGATCAACGTGCTGCCCACTGCGTTGGCCGAGTTCATCCGCACCTCGGAACTCACCCAATGGTTCTCAGTGCCGTCGCTGCTCAGTTACCTGGCCAAGTTCGACGTGGTGAAGATGAACGATTTCCCCACCCTGCGGCGGCTCCTGTGGTGCGGCGAGGTCTTCCCCACACCCGCCCTGCGGTACTGGATGACACGGTTGCCTCACGTGACGTTCACGAACCTATATGGACCCACGGAGACCACCATCGCCAGCAGCTATTACCGCGTGCCTAGCTGCCCAGAGGATGACCACGCCCCGATCCCCATCGGGGCGCCGTGCGCGGGCGAGGAGTTGCTCGTCCTAGATGAGGAGCTGCGGCCGGTGCCCCAGGGCGAGATTGGCGAGCTCTACATCGGCGGGGTGGGCCTGAGCCCCGGATACTGGAGAGACCCCGACAAAACCCGCGCCGCTTTCCTGCGGAATCCATTTTCGGAAAACCCGTCGGATCGCATCTACCGCACGGGAGACCTCGCCAAGATCGGGGACGACAGTCTGGTGTACTTCCTCGGCCGCAACGACTCGCAGATCAAGAGTCGAGGATATCGGATCGAGCTGGGCGAGATTGAAACGGCATTGAATGCGCTAAGTTGCCTACACGAGTGCGCCGTCGTGGCGATCGCCACCGACGGCTTTGAGGGCACCGCCATCTGCTGTGCCTTTGTACCCAGCCCCGGCGTCCCCGTCACCCCCGCCGGGCTACGCGCCGAGCTAGCCAAGGCGCTGCCCGCTCCGATGCTGCCTTCGCGATGGATGGCCTTCGAGCGGCTTCCCCGCAATGCCAACGGCAAGTTCGACCGACGCCAGTTACAGGAGGCATTCGCCAATCATGCGACTCTTGCCGTTAGACAAGCCTGAGCTGATCGAGCTGGTCGCCGGCTGGCTGGGCGAATACGAGAACTACAAGTGGCTGGACTTCGGCAGCGGCGACCCAACGGCCGATCCACGTGCTCCGAGCGTTCACGGCTGATGACGACGAGCTGCCCATCGGGGTCGTGGGACTGACGAACGTGGACCGCAACTTCAAGACGGCCTCAGTCTGGTGCGTCTTGGGAAACAAGGGGTACGGGGGCCTCGGCACCCGGGCGGTCTCTGAGATGCTGACCGTCGGTTTCACCGAACTCGGCCTCGAGGCGATCAACGCTTGGACCGTCGAGACGAACGTCGGCGGGCGTCACGTGGTGGAACGGCTGCACTTCACCTACATCGGGCGGCAGCGGCGGTGTCACTACGTGGACGGCCGCCATCTGGATCGCCTTCTATTCGACATCTTGGCAACCGAGCACGAGGGCACATCACATGCCGGACCCAACGACACTAGAGGGGCAAATTTCCACGCTGTTCGGTGAGAAGGTGGGCATTCAGGTTCCGTCGGTGGAGACCGAGTTGATCGACACCGGCTTGGTGGACTCGCTCACCTTCGTGGAGTTCCTCGCTCATCTTGAGCAGGAGTTCGGGATTCAGGTGTCCTTGGAAGATCTCGAGATCGAGCAGTTCCGCACGATCGCGAGGATCGCACGCTTTGTGACGGCGAAGGCTCAGAGCCAGCCGGTCGAGACCTCTCCCCGACTCACGTCGTAAGCCTCCGCCCCTAGCGCGCGATCGCCGCACCTATCGCGCTGCCGCCTGACGCGCGCGCTGGGCAGCCGAGCAAGGCCGGTCTTGTCGCGCTGGCACCGTCCATGCGGGCGCGTGCCGAGCGCGAATGAAGCTCCGCCACGCGAGACCGCTCACGCGCTGCGCCCCGACGGGGCCACGTACACCAGCTGGTCATAACAGAACACTCCTCCATCCGCCAACGCGCAGCCGGCGTCGTACACGTCGCGTGCCCGCAGTAGGGTGAAACGGGCGCAGCCCACCTGCACCTCGCGCCACTGCTTGCGACGCTTCAGCTCGGCCACGAGAGGAGTGAAATCGCGATGGCCGGCGAGGCGCGGCGAGAAGAGCCGCGTGGTGGCGACCCCGACCGCCCCGGTCTCGTCCTTCCAACGGAGCGCATACTTTTCCGCGGCGAACACGGGAAAGGGCAGCTGGGGCTCGATTTCTTCCTCTAGGAAGTGGATGAACGTCATGCTGCTGACCGGCACCCCGGCGAACAAGATCTTCCCGTCGTACTCCAGCAGCTTCCCGTAGGGTGTGGGCCGGCCACACGGGGTCTCGGTCAAGTGGTGGCCGGTGATGATCGCCTCTGCCCTGTTCCCCCATACCGCGACCGAATGCGTCGGGTGGAGGCTGCGAACGACACCCGTCGAGCGGCGGAACGCCTCGGTGATGAGGCCCACCATTGATGGCGTGTCCCGCGCGTCGAACACGGGGTCTCGCGCCGCGTGTTCGACGGCGCTGCCCGTGAACGAAATGGTGGGCATCATCAGCGTACCGCCCGGCCCTACGGCTTCCTGCAGTGTCCGAATGACCGCGCCAGGACCGCCTCGGAACCCAACGAGTCTGTCAAATGAGCTATGCACCATCAGGACGTCGCCGGCCGCGACACCCAAGCGTCGGAGCGCGTTGCGGAGATCCCCAGTGGTGAACGCGTATCGCGCCTGCAGGTAGACGCGGTGTAGCTGCTTGAGGCCTCGTTTCAGCCTGGACGGCACCACGCGGGAGGCGACGGTCTCCAGTCGATGGCAAAGGGCAGCAATCCACGCCACGGCGGCCCTTTGATCGGTCCGCGAGGGAGCGAGGAGCGAGGGATGCTTTGCCACCGCGTCACGTCGCGCGCCGCGTGCTGCCGGGCGCCCGGTCTCCTATGCGAGGGGTGAAACCACGGGCGTAGCGCCGAGGCCGTTTCTCTGGATGGCCTCGTGGCGCAGCAGTGCGTCCGCAAAGAACTTGGTCGCCCAGCTCAAGACTTCGTAGGCGCTGTAATCACCATCAGCGCTCACCGGCCAGGCGCCTTTGATCCCGCCTCGCAAGCCCGGCTCAGGGCTGTGCCGGTTGTGCGTGCGCTTGAGGAACTCCAAAACGACCGGCACCGGCTCGAGCCACTTGAAGTCCCCCGTGATTTCGGCGAGGCGGATCCAGTTGTTCGCGATCTGTGCCTGCCCGGTGAGGCAGGACCAGCGAGCGGCGGGAGACCAGTCGGAGTGGTAGCGACCGGGCATCCAGCCATCCGCACGGACCGTCCCTACGAGCGCCGCTGCCGCGCGCTCGCCGGCGCGGAGCAAAAGCGGGTCACCGAGCACCCGTCCCCCTTCCACCAGTCCCCGGATCAAGTAGGCCAGCGTATGCAGAAGGGGGCGGTCGGGGTCAGACAGACAGCAGTGAGGAAACCAGCCGGTCGGGGCCTGCCGCTTGGCTGCGGCATGCAGGCTGCACGCGGCCGCGTCGGTGAACGCCGCATCGTCCAGCCGGAGTCCCGCCTCCGCGAGCGCCCAAGCGGTGCGGGTGTTGTACAGGCTGGCATCAGCGCGGGGGGTGAAGTGCGAGTGCCCCCGACGCCAAAGCCCATCGCCGTCGAGCGTCGCCACGAGATACCGGGCGGCGCGGCGGCCGGCATCCGCGAAGCTCCCCTGCTCGGTCTCCTCGAACGCGGCGAGCCAGCCGAGGAGGACCTGCCCGGTATTGAACACGGCCGGCGATTCCGGCTCGCCGATGATGCCGCCGCGAGCCGCGCCCGTCGGGAGTTGAATGTCGATCTCCCAACGTGCGGCCCGCTCGGCGCGGGCAGCGAGGTCGGGACGTCCCAGGCGGCGGGCGGCGGCATAGAGGGTCGGAATGATGTAGCCGGTGGTTTCCGGATATGACGGCTGCCAGCCCCGGCCCCCGAAGGAGGGGTTCCATGCGAGACTGAAGGCGCGAGCGATGCCTCCATCCGGAGTCGCATCCTGAGCGCGGACCAGCCACTCGATCGCTGCCACCAAGTGAGGCTCGTGATTGGGGGCTGCGGGATACCCCCCGAGCCACTCGCGGGTGCGCTCCCCGAGAGCCGTCGGGTTCAGGATCGGATGTGCGCGCATCGTGCGTAGGTAACCCACAAGCCGGCGCGCGGCTCGTGACGGCCGGAGTCGCAGGTCTCTCGCGGCATTGACCTCGAGAGCGTCGTTTCGACGTGTCACGAGTGCACTGCCCCTCCCGCACTACCCATGGGTAGCCTCATTGCTCGGGTCGCGCGACGGCAGGGATCTCCTATCTCCCGGAGCGCGCCACCAAGCAGCGCCAGCGCGATGGCGTCCGAGCGCGGTCGAGCGTCGTATCGCCTAGGCACGTGGTGACAGCTGGGTGCTCTCCAGCTTGCCAATTGGGTCGAGGGGGAGCGTTCGCTTCCGGAGAATCAAACGCGTGATGGCGGTCACCGAACCGAGATTTTCCTCGGTGATGTCTTCGCCGCGAATCTCAATCTCGAATTCCGTTTCCAGGGCCTTTATGAGCTCGATCGCACCCAGCGAGTCCACTATTCCGCTTCTGATGAGCCGATCATCATCACGAATTGTGAGGGTGGGACGGAGTGGCAGGAACCGGCCTTGAACGTAGCGGCGAACTCGATCCCGAACCTCAGCCTCTTCGAGCACGGCTGCCATAGCCCTCGGACCTCAGCGGGAACGTGGCGCGGGGTCTCAAGGCCCGGCGCGCCCAGATCAATATGGCTTTCCTAGATCGTCGATCGCGCACGAACCGTGCCGAACCCCGCATCATGCCCGGGCACGCGCCGCTGCGAGGCGGTATGGCAGCCCGCGCGCCGCCGTTGCGACCGCGCAACACACCAACGCAACGTGGAATTGGTCCAGCAGCCGCGGCGATCGGTCTTCCGGACGCCTATGAGACTTAGGGGTGAAACTCGTGTGGAGGTGGCAGGACGAACTTAGAGCGGCGCTGCTAGGCTGGAGCCCGACCGGGGCTCCCTGACGATCAGCGGGCGCGGATACCTAGCCCTCCAGGACGACGACAGCGGCCGCCACGTCCTGCTCGTGTGACAGCGTTACGTGCAGGCGACAGGCCCCGAGCGCCTGTGCCCGCTCAGCCGCCCGTCCGGTAAGCCGCAGCTCCGGCCGCCCGCCCTCTAGACCCACCACTTCGACCTGTTGAAAGGAGACGCCCTCGGCCCACCCCGTCCCAAGCGCCTTGAAGCACGCCTCCTTCGCAGCGAAGCGGGCCGCCAACGCCTGCACGCGGTCCGCGCGCAGCGCGCAGAACTCGCGCTCGGCCGGGGTAAAGACAAGCCCCTCGAATCGCCCGTCTCCTTCAGCCAGCGATCGCGAAATCCGCCCGATCGCGACTACGTCCAATCCGATCCCCAGAATCACCGGCGTGATCTCCGCCCCCTTCCTGCGTCACGCAGGGAGTGACGATTCGACCCCGCGCCCGTTCAGCGCGTTCGTCCGCGACGACCTTGAGCGTCCGCGTCGGTCAGGACACGTTGCGCCGATCACCGCCCACCGGATCTCGATCCGCTGACCCCTGCCGGACGCGCTCCTTCGCCAAGCCCTTAATAGTAACAGTCCTCGCCCCACGCTGAAGCAACGCGTGAATCCGGGGTTGCCCCGGCGAGAGGACGCAATGTTGCGCGGCACGATGCGGGTGCGGGCGGCGCTCTCATCCGCCTGGAGGCGCTCAACGCTGCGAGGCACCGTGACACGGCGCGAACCGATCGCCCGCAGCAACTCGCGCGCGCATCGGGCGGAGGTAACGGAGCTCACAGACAGGTGACCAGAGCCGCGGGCCGCGGCCGAGGCGGCAGCCCAGGCCCTCGGGGTGCGACGCGTCCACGGTCGTTTTGCGCAGGAGCGGACGTAGCTGCGGCGGTCGTCGTCGCGCTGGAAGGGGAGGCTCGTCAACCCGGCCGCCGGCTGATCAACGTGTTCTCTAGAAACAGAAACTCAATTCCGGTGCCGAGAAACGTGTCCAGCGCTTCGCGGGGCGTGTTGACGATCGGTTGGCCCTTGACGTTGAAGCTCGTGTTCAGGACCATCTCCCGCCCGGTCAGCTTCCCCACGGCCTCGAGTAGAACGTGAAACTCGCAGTTGTCCGTCGCCGAGACCGTCTGCACCCGCGCGGATCCGTTCACATGGGTAATGGCGGGTAGCTCACGCCGGAATTCGCGGCGGACATCCACCGTCATGATCATGAACGGCAGCGCGGTCATCGGGGGCACCTCGAACCAACGATCGACCTCTTTGATGGACACGGCCGGCGCGAACGGCCGGAACGCCTCCCGCATTTTCACCATGGCGTTGATGCGATCGCGCATCTCCGGGTGGCCCGGGTCGGCGAGGATGCTGCGGTGGCCGAGCGCCCGCGGCCCGAACTCCATGCGGCCCCGATACCACGCCACCACGCGACCGCCGGCGATGAGCCGGGCAGCCTCCGCGCATGTGTCGGCGAGCGTGTCGAAGCGAGTGACCTGGATTCGGTCGCCGTACGCGCCGAGGGCCGCATCGATCGCGGCCTGCGTGTGCCCCGGTCCGAGGAAGGGGACCGGCAAGCGTTCGTTGCGGATTTCGCCCGCCAGGGCGGCGCGGTAGAGCGCCGCTCCCAGCGCGCTGCCGTCGTCGCCCGCCGCCGGCTGCACGTACACCTCGTCGAACAGGCCCGAACACAGGAGCTTTCCGTTGGCCGTGCAGTTGAGTGCCACGCCCCCCGCCAGCGCTAGTCGCCGCTGCCCCGTCGCCGCCGCGAAATGGCTGCACAGGTGCAGCATGGCCCGATCGAGATGGGCTTGCAGCGCCGCGGAGAGGTCTCGATGGGCCGCCGTGATGTCTTGTTCCGGATCGCGCGGCGGGAACAGGTGCTTGGTCAGGCACGCCCGCGTCGCGAGATAACGCTCGCGCTCATCGCGGGTGCCATTCATGCGCAGGAGCGGGATGCGAATGCCGCCGTCCGGTAACAGCTCGACCGCCTTTTCGAAGAAGCCGCGGAACCGCTCGGGATCCCCGTACGGTGCGAGCCCCATGATCTTGTACTCATCGGCGTTGAAGTCGAAGCCGAGGTGCAGCGTGATCAGGGAGTAGAGGATGCCGATCGAGTCCTGGGCGGCGATCTGGAAGATCAGGTCGAGCTGGCCGTCGTACGCGCGGTATACGCTGACGCTGTGCGCCTCACCCATGCCGTCGATGACGATGACGAGACATTCGTCCCATCCCGACGTGTAGTACGCGCTTGCGGCATGTGCAAGATGGTGACCGACGTGATGCACGCGCTCCGCGGGGAAGTCCGGGAAGTCGCGGGCCAGCAACGCTAGGAGCGCCTCCCGGGAGTACACCTCGCGATACAAATCGTGGGAGGCGGGATCGAGGGCGTAGATCTCCCGGTAGGGCGCGTAGTCGAAGCCGTGCGCGAGCTGGTCGATCTGGTCGATCGTGACGCCCGTCTCGGCCAGGCAGTAGGCGATCGCGCCCTTCGGGAACGCGCCGGTATGCTTTCTCCGGTTGATCCGCTCCTCGGCGACGGCGGCGACGACCGCACCATCGACCACTAGGGCGGCGGCCGAGTCGTGGCCTTGCGAGATGCGATACTCGCGCTCGTCGAGGTGCGGCCAACGCGCCCGCTTGAACGGTATTGCGCCTTCGAACCCGCTGATCCCGAGGATCTTCACCGCCACGCCTTTCGGTCACGCTCCAGAGGAGGGCGTGGCAAGAAGCGTACGCAATGGCTCCGGGCGCCTCGGCGAAGCCTCGATGTTGCGTCGACGCCACGGGCGTCGGGTGTATCTGGCGACCCTGCAATTGTCGGGGTGTGAAGGAGCGGCTCGGCGGGCCACTCGGCGTGGAGCACAGCCCGTTTCTAGCCCGCTCCTTGCCAGTCTCTTGCCCGTTTCTTGCGGGGAGGCATGGGCGTTCGATCGCTCATGCGCCGTCTTCCGACAAGGGTGGGACATGGCCGGCCGACTACTTGACCGCAGATTGAGGGTGTTCGCAACCCGCCCGCTGTGCTATACCGCGTCCCCCAAGAGGCCCGCGCGGCTGCGGGCTGCGACACGCTCGCTGGCGCCGTCCATGCCGCCATCCCGCTGGATTGCTCCCGACCCGCTCTCGAGGACGCCGCGCGGAAGGTTCGACGGACAGAAGCAGCTGTTCGCACCCGAGACGGCGGGTCTGCCGCGATGACGGCAACCGGCTCCGTAGAGGCCGAACTCTCCGACCTGTTCGCCAACGCGCTCCGCGTGGAAGTGCCGTCCCCGGACACCGACCTCGTGGCGACGGCTCGGCTCGACTCCGTCGGAATGGTAGAGCTGTTGCTCCAGATCGAGAAGCGATTCGGCGTGCGGGTGGAAATGCAAGACCTGGAGATCGATCATTTCCGCTCCCTCGCTGCGATCGCGGCGTTCATCGCCGCGCGACGACGGGACCGGCACCGCGTGAGCGTGGAGGACGGGTAATCCGCGCCGGGGGTCGCGTCCGACCATTCCTCCCGCGACGACATCCCCGGCATCGCGGCACTGCGCCGCAACGCGTTCCGGCACAGCGAGCGGCCGGGCGCAGCCGACCTGGGACCCGTCTCGACGAGATTTCCTTCCGAAATCCCTCGCATCGACCATCGAGCCGAACGTCGCCGCTCGTCGTACGCTGGAGCGGCTCCGCTTCACCTACGTATCGGCTGGCAGCGGGCCTCGGCCGCGGGAGACCCGGTGAGCGGGAGCGCGGAGTTGCTGCCTTGTCCCTTGTCCAACGACCACTTCGACCCTGTCGGAGCGCGAGGCCACGGCTGAGCCGGCCCAGTACCTTGCGGAAGGCTTTTCTCGCAGCAACCGGCCGGCGAAGCGTTGCGGCCCAGTGACTCTGCTGCGCACAGCTTGTGAGCTTCACAGGGGTGGAGACGCGCCCTCTGACCGCTAACGGTGCGCGGCGAGGGCCCGTGAGACTCTCTCCGTCTCTACCGCATCAAAGCCCACCGCAAAGATCATCGGCCGCTCGGGGATGCTCTGAGGGGCGGCGTGGCGCTGCGGCTCCAAGGTGACCGATCGCCCGCTCCAACGCGCGCACGCAGCGCTCGATTCGCGCGTACGCCTCCTCGAACACTGCGCGCGGCCGGTTTACAGGATCCCGAATCGTGCGGGTATCGATCGCCTGAGGGTCTAGGTCACCCAGGACCAACACGTCGCGCACGGTCCGCCCGAAGCGATCGCAGATCTCCCGGCGTTGGGCGGGGTCCATGACGACGATGAGGTCCGCGGCGTGTGCCCTGTCAGCGGTCAGCAGGTCCGACCGGTGCGTGGAAAGGTCCACACGGTAGGAGGCGGCCGCTGCCACTGCCTCGGCTGGCGACGGCCGACCGGGGCCAATGAAGCCGGCGGAGTCGACCCACACCGCGTTCTGGGAAAGCGACCGACGCAGCAGCGCGGCAGCGAACGGGCTGCGACAGATATTGCCGTGGCACACGACCAGAACCGCCACCGGTGTGGGACGCGTCCGGAGCGCCGCGAGCGCACGCCTGCGACGCAGCGGGTGCAGCAGCTGGTCGGGAGCCCTGCGAAGCCCCTTGAGGAACAGAGACGGCGGGGTCACTCGAGTTCACGCGGCGACGGCATTCTTCCCACTCCGCTCGCTCGGTTTATGATCGCTCGCTCGACTCACGGATCCATTTGCCTTCGGCCTTGGCCAGTTGGAGCGCGCGCGCGGCCCGCGCCAGCAGTTGCTGCGACTCGATGGGCGTATACCGAACATTGCCGACAGCATCATAACCGGCACGCAGCGCGAACCCTGGCCACGCGCCCGGCTCCGCCGTTCCACCCGGCTGGATGGCGTCGCGGAATCGCACGGCGAGATTGAGCGCGCCGCCGGCGTCCGTTCCCGGCGCAACCACCGCGAACTCGGTCGGTCCTACTCTTCCGATCGCGTCGGAGCGGCGCCCCGTCGCCTTCATCACCCGCCCCACCCGGCGCACCAGCTCAGCGGTCGTTTCGCCTCCCGTGCCGGCGAGGTCCGGCTGGACCGCCAACTCGGGAGCGAATACCACACAGGCCGCCGCGGTGTTGTGTCGCGAGGCCTGCAAGATCAGCTCGCGGGCCCGGCGCGCGAGCCCCTGCGCAGTGTACAGGCCGGTCGCGTCGTCCACCAACCCCCCCCTCGGCGCGCGCTCGGCCTCGACCTTGGCGAGTACGTAGGTGTCTAGGGTGAGGACCAGGGCGTTCAGGTCCAGCGGCTGTTGGATGAGCTCCCAGATTCCCGCTCGCAGGGCGGCGAGATGGTTCGCGAGCGTGGGCTGACCCTTCATCATGAGCAGGATCGGTGTGCTTATCCCAACCAGCGAATCGTCGCGCAGCGTGCGGCTGAGCTCGAGACTGTCGCGGTCGGCGAGCTTGGCGTCAAGCAGGATTACGTGCGGGTGCAGCGCCTGGGCTCGCTCGAGCGCAGGGGAGCCTGCGTATACGCGTAAGACGAAATAGCCCCGACCGCGGAGGAGACTCTCGAGGTCCTGAACGCCAGCATTTTGATCGCTGGCGATGAGGACGCGCGGCGGACCGGCGACGTTCCTACGATTTGGCATCCGCCTCCGTAACCGTCAGGTCCCGGAGCCAGTGGGCCGCACGGGCACGCGAGGCCGGGCTGCGGCGTTGCTTGGGCACGGGGTGTGAGTGCAGCAACCCACGAGACGGCCGCTAGTGGTGGTCGGCGGGGGGTGACGCCACCATCCGGCGTCGAGACCGCTGCCTTCGTCGAGCGCGTATCCAGACCATGCCGGAATGGTCAGCTTGTTGGCTTCCCCCCCGCTGCCAGCAGCTGCATCGCGCATATACGGTGCCACGAGCCCGCGTGAGGAACCTCCCCTGACCCATCTGGGGTCGCCACACAAGGCGTTGTTGCGGCGCAGCCGCAAACGTGGAATTCCCATGTAATTGCGGCTTACTCGCCACAACCCGGGACTCGAACTCGCTAGCGCCCCGCCGCGTCGCTCGCTCAGGGAATCCCGAGGGCCAGCGCCAGCTCAACCCCGAGCTGCTCGAGCACAGTACGGGCGGGCGCGAAGCGGAACTCGCGGAGCAACGGCACGAGCTTGCGCGCGTTACGGCCCATCCCAACTCGATGACGGAAGGCGCGCACCAGCCCCAGCGCACGCACCCGTGGCCGGGATCAAACTCCTAGGGGTGCAGGTAAACCATGGCCGGCCGGCTGGCTCGAGGCGGCGGATGGCCCAGCGCGTCAACCCCGACGGGTAAAGCGCGGTAGGGCGATCACTGGTTGCCGGCTGAGCTCCTCGCGCGGGGCGCGCGAGCGCGGGACCTCGTCGACGACCGCGGCCACTGCTTGCGTGGGATGGTCTGGGCTTAGTTCTCGACCTGGAACCCACTCTGGACAACGATCGACGGGACGTGGCTCGGCGACGCCGCCCATCTCCCGGGTGTAACCGCCCCGGAGCCAGCGCGCGGCTACTTAGTCCGCTCGGAGTCGGGGAGCTTCGCGCCCCACTGCGCTACGTCGCTCAGTATTAGAGCCGAGAGCCACAGAATCAGCGCTAAGGTTGCGTCTTCGATCCACGTTAGTCGAGTGTGCGTCACACGAGCTTCTCATGACCGCGGTTCACCACGCTACGAGGCATGCGCCATGCCAGCGACGGACGGGGACCTTGACTCGCGACGGAGGGTGACGTTCCGATCCCCCGGGTCCTACCGACGTTGGAGGTTGACGGCGTGATGCACAGCGTCGGCGCACGCCGAGCGGCGCTGAAACATGTGTGGCCTGTGCGCCACAATCTCGACAGTGTGTCTTAGCGGAACGGGCTGGCCGGATTCGTGCATGCGGTAGCCATCGGATCGAACCGTTGAGTGCACATGCGGTACCTGGTGACCGGCGGCGCAGGCTTCATCGGCTCGCACTTGGTCGAGCGTCTCGTGGCGGCAGGCGAGGAGGTCATCGTATTAGACGACCTCTCGGCGGGCCGTCGTGAGAATCTCGCGGCCGTCTGGGGAAGGATTCGTTTCATCCGGGGGAGCGTGGCGCACCTGGATACCTGCCGGCGCGTGATGGAGGGCGTGGATTGCGTGCTGCATCAGGCCGCCGTGACTTCGGTCCAGCGCTCGGTCGAAGCGCCACTCGCCGTGCACGACGTCAACGCAACGGGCACGCTGCACATCCTGCTCGCTGCGCGCGATGCAGGCGTATCCCGCGTCGTCTATGCTGGTTCGACATCGGCGTACGGTAACTCGGCCCAGCTTCCGAATTGCGAGGACCACGTCACACGGCCACTCTCACCCTACGCCGCGTCGAAGCTCGCAGCCGAGGAGTACTGCCACGCATGGGGCGCCACGTATGGACTCGACACCGTCGTGCTCCGGTACTTCAATATCTTCGGGCCCCGCCAGGACCCGAACTCCCAATACGCCGCCGTCGTGCCCAAATTCATCACCGCGGCGCTGCGTGCGCAGCCACCCGTGATCTACGGCGACGGACGCCAGACACGAGACTTCGTGTACGTGGCCAACGTCGTGCATGCCAACCTGCTCGCTAGCCGGGCACCCGGCGTCCAGGTGAGCGGCCAGATTTTCAACGTGGGCTCGGGACAGAGCGTGAGCGTGAGCGAGCTATGGACGCGCATTGCGACGCTGGCCGACGTCGAGCTCGCACCCATCTACGCGGCGGGACGGCCCGGTGAGGTCCGGGAGTCTCTGGCCGCGGTCGTGAAGGCCCGAGCGCTGATCGGATACGAGCCCGTGGTCGATTTCGACGAAGGCTTGCGGCGCACGATCGCCGCCTTCCGCGGCCGCCTGACCGGGTCACGGCCGGCAGACGGTCCTCAAGTGCTACAAGCAGCCGGATGAGCGGGGGCCGTGCGGCAGCGTTGGCGAGTCGCGGCGGCGTGGTGTCCGGCGGGCGAACCGGGCGCGGCTGGCGCGCTTACCCACCGCTCTTCTCATAGGCAGGCACATAATCCACTCGCATCGTCCGCGGGAAGACCGTACTGTCATCCGGACTGGCGGGCCAGGAACCACCCACGGCAACGTTCCCACCGCCCGGGCAGATCTTTGAGGGTGACGGGTAGCGCACGTCGTCCAGGTACCGCCGAATCGCACGACAGTTCGCCATACAGATGGAAAGTGGAGTGACCCCCCAGAAGGAGAACTGGCCGCCTGTACTGGCAGAGCTGCGTCGGCGCGGGTCCGTGGCGCTGTGACCACACCGCGGTCGAGGGCGGGGACCACGACGACGACGGCCACAAGGGGTTGACATACGTGATGACGTTCGCTCAACCGATCTTCGGGACCGAAGAGAGAGCCCGGTTTGGGAACGTGACCCCAAGCCGGGCTCGCAGTTGCTGCTCGATGGGCCTGAGTGGAGTTGAACCACTGACCTCACGCTTATCAGGCGTGCGCTCTAACCACCTGAGCTACAGGCCCGCGTTGTCCTGCCTCAACTTACTCTGTCGA
>Ga0209648_10002014_pt1 | contig 16667 bp, 16 predicted proteins | sample GraSoi2013_115cm_FD_185830 | JGI IMG/M metagenome (GOLD analysis project Ga0209648, IMG submission 185830) | Grasslands soil microbial communities from the Angelo Coastal Reserve, California, USA - Sample 9_17_2013_115cm (SPAdes) (version 2) | ecosystem: Environmental > Terrestrial > Soil >...
ATGATCACCTCCTTGTGCTATGTTTCACTTGGCGCGAGCTGTCTCCTCTACCCGTTAACAAGGGAAGTCTAACCCATGCAAGCTGTGCAAGGTAATGGTCACCTGCCTGTCACTCGTGGGTGACGGGGAAGCCGGAAACTAAGCCACTACCGCTTGAAAAGTTTTGCTTGACGGGCCCCAGCAGTTAGTAATTTGTGTAGAAAGCTGTGTTTCGATGGCGGGAGATTCGTCTCCTGCTTTTTTCGTTTTAGGGACAACTATCCTCGTCTAAGCGGCGGCCTTTGCGAGCCCAGGGCAAGCGAGCCGCCGCACTCCAAAGTAGAGAACCAATGTCAGACAAGCAGCAGATCTTAGATGCGATAGGCGCGATTGCAAGGCGGCTTGGGCGGGCGCCATCGCGAGCCGAATTCACAGCGCGGTCAGGAATCTCCGCATTTTTTGTGTTGCAATGGTTCCGTAGTTGGAGTGAGGCCATCCGGGCCGCGGGGCTCCGCCCGTATACGCGGAACGCGAAGGTAGAAGATCGCGCATTGCTGGAAGACTGGGGCAACGCGGTACGAAAAAACCGCGGCGTGCTCCCGCGGCATATCTATCGACGAAAGGCGAAATATAATCCTTGCACGCTGGCAAAGCGATTCGGCGGCTGGACGTCCGTGCCGGAAGCCTTTCGCAATTTTGCCAAAGGCAGGCGGAAATGGGCGGATGTCGTGGCCCTGCTGCCTGCGCCGCAAGCGCAGGTTGCTGTGAAAAAGAAGGAGCGAGGACGGCCGAATGGAGAGGCAGTTCCTCGAACTCCAGCGAGCAAACGACACCACACGCCGTTAAAAGATCGACCTGTCTATGGCAACCCGAGTCACTTCCGCGGGCTGGGTCATGAGCCGGTGAACGAGCAAGGCGTCGTGCTGCTGTTCGGAATGCTGGCGAAAGAGCTGGGGTACGTGATCGAGGCTGTCCAGACTGGATTCCCCGACTGTGAAGCCATGCGCCAGATCACTCCCGAACGGTGGCAGCGCGTGCGCATCGAGTTTGAATTTGAGAGCAGGAATTTCCGCGACCACGGACATCCGGCAAGCGGTTGCGATGTCATTGTTTGCTGGCGGCACAATTGGGACGAGTGCCCGGAAAGCATTGAAGTGGTGGAGCTGTCAAGCGTAATCAAATCCTTGGCGAATGCAGAGGGCTAACCGATTCTGTTCTCCGTGAACTCTGTGCTCCTCCCTCTGTGTCCTCTGTGTTAAATTCTTCTCTCGATGGACGACAATGACATAACGCATCAAATCATCGGGGCGGCGATTGAAGTTCATCGCGTGCTTGGACCTGGCTTGCTGGAATCTGCTTACGAAGAGTGTCTGTCGAGAGAACTGGAATTGCGGAACTTGAAGGTAGAGAGGCAGAAGCCCATACCGGTGGTTTACAAAGACGTGAAACTTGAGTGCGGATATCGAATCGATCTGCTGGTCGAGTCAAGGATCGTGGTGGAACTCAAGTCTATTGAAGCGTTTGCTCCCATCCACGAGGCCATCATCCTGACTTATATACGCCTCTCAGGATGTCGCCTTGGGCTTCTCATCAATTTCAACGTGACGGTCCTGAAAGATGGAGTCAAACGATACATCATTTAGCGCAATGCAAACGAAATAAGGAATTTAACACAGAGAACACAGAGCTAAGAGCACGGAGGGCACTGAGAGGACTAATTCGCTCTTCCCTGCGCTCTCACCGTCAGGCTGTCCGCACTCCATTGTCCTTGTGTCCTTTTCTTCTCTGTGACCTCTGTGCCCTCTTCCCTCTGTGGCCTCTGTGTTAAATCTTTGCCTTTAAGTCTTGATCAGGCCGGGGAATTTGTGCGGGTTGTTGTCGAAGCCGGGGAAGACGGGCTTAAGGTCAGTTACGCCGATGTGTTTGCTCAGAATTTCCCCGAGGACAGAGCGGAAGTCCGTGGTAAGCGCGAGGTCGCGGCCTTCGTTGAGCTGGTGATCGTTCAGCCCGGGCCACTTGCCGTAAACCTGGCCGCCCTTCACCTCGCCGCCCATGATAAACATGCAATTTGCGTGGCCGTGGTCGGTCCCGCGATTGCCGTTTTCCTTGGCGGTGCGCCCGAATTCGCTCATGGTCACAAAAACAATATTCTCCATGCGGTCGCCCATGTCCTGATGAAACGCCGCGAGACCTTGACCAAGGTCTTTCAGCAAATTGGAAAGCTGGCCTTGCACGCCGCCTTCGTTGACGTGATTGTCCCAGCCGCCGCAATCGACAAACAAAGCTTCCACGCCGATGTTCGCTTTGAGCAACTGGCCGATCTGCTGCAAGCTCTGCCCCAAACGGCTGGTCGGATATTGCGCGCCGTTTTCCGGCTGATACTTGGCCGGGTCGGCTTTGCGCAGAAGATCGATGGCTTCAAACGTCTCCGTGCCCGTGCCATGCAGCGCGTGGTCCACGGTCTGCGAGTACATGGCTTCAAAGCTGCCTTCGACCATCTGGCCCGTTCCGGGCGCTTGCGCCATCACCTTGAATTGCTTCAAATCCGGCAGCGCAATGGCGGGCGCGGCGCCGTGCAGCATGCGCGGAAGATTCGGTCCCATTGCCACCGCTCGGAATGGAGAAGCATTCTCCTCCGGAACGGTTTCCAGAGCGCGGTTCAGCCAACCGTCTTCCGTGGACTTCAATCCCGGCGTCCCGGATTCCATGAAGTCCTGCGCATCGAAGTGCGAGCGCGTCGGATCGGGCGAGCCCGCGGCGTGCACGATGGCCAGTTGGTTCTTGTGAAAGAGCGGCTCGATCGGCGCAAGGCTGGGGTGCAAGCCGAAAAACCCGTCAAGATCGATCGCCGCGTCGGGATTCAACTCGGGGTTTGCAAGTACAAACCCCGAACCCCGGCCGCCCCGCTTGGGCTGCGGAATGGCAATCGTCGGACGCATACGGTAGTAATTGGATTCGCCGAAGGGCACGACGATATTCAATCCGTCCGCGGCGCCGCGCTGAAACAAAACGACGAGCTGCTTCTTGTTCGGCATGGGCGTCGCCGCCACGGCGCGCTGCAAAAACGCGGGCATCGCGCTGAGGCCAACCATGGCTACGCCGCCCTGCTTCAAAAAATACCGCCGCGACAATTTCAGACCGCGTACGCCTTCACAGCATCGGTAACTCATTGCGTCCTCTCATGCTATCGCCTCTGAAATTCCGGAGCGCCCAGCACCAAACCTGCGACCACTCCCAAATCCACCTGTTTGCGCGGATCGTCCAGCTTGGCCTGCAAAACCTGAGGATTATCGAGTTGCTTCTCCAGCGTCTCCACCGTAGTCGGTCCTGCCTGCCCGCCGAGGAATACTTGCACGGCGCGCTCCAGCGCCGTCTTCGGTTCGGCGGACGCATCGACGCCAAGCAGCGAAGCCACGTCCGTGCGCGCGCCACGCATTTTGTTTCCAGCAAGCGCGAGCGAATAGTTCAAACGGTTCAGCAACGCGCCCGTGTTCACCCAGGCTTCGGCTTTGTCCGAGTAACCCGTCGGCGGCTGGCACTGATAGAGCGGTTCACCGATTCGCCCGACCCATTGAACGAGAGGCATCGGCGTATCCACGTCCGAGCCCAGAGCGCGCACCGCGGAAACCACCAATTCGAGTGGCGTCTTGATCTTCGCGCGGTACGATTCCCGCGACCAGAATTCCGGCGACCAGATCATGGTGTGCAGCACTGCTTTGATGTCGCCGTCGCTCGATTGAAAAGTCTCGGCCATGCGATTCACCAGCGCCGATGGCGGATTGTCCGAAACAAAGCGGCGCGCCAGCTTGGTGGAAATAAACTTCGCCGTACTGGGGTGATGCGCAAGCAGGTCAATCACTTGCTCGCCGTCTTTCATCCCGCCAGCGTGAATTTTTTTTCCCAGCACGATTTTCGGGTCGGGATCATGGAGCTTTTCGTCAAACTTGAAATCGGCGTACTGCCTGGGCTTCTCAATCGTCCAGCCGGTGAAGCAGCGCGCCACTTCCGTCACGTCTTTCTGCGTGTAGCCGCCATCGACGCCGAGGGTGTGCAATTCCATCAACTCGCGGCCGTAATTCTCGTTCAGTCCGCGCTCGTTTTTCTTGGCCTGCTGCGGGTTGGCCCCTGGACGCGGCGGCCATGGCCTGCCGAATCTTCCATAACGCGCCTGCTGGCGCATGGCGCGCTGCATGTCCTGGCGCTCCGCCGCGCGCGGATCGGCACTCAGAAAATTATCCAAGTAGAAAAGCATCGCCGGGCTTTTGGCCGTCAATGTCACCAAATCCTTGAATTTTCCGAAAGCGTGCGGCTGAATCACGTCGCCCTCGTAGGAAGTCAGGTAGTAGCGGTCTTCGCCTTTGCCTGCGAAAACGTTGAAGTGGTTAAACCAGAAATCGTCCATCACTTGCTGGAGCTGTCGCTCGCTGTAAATCGCGCGCGTTACCTTGGCCATGCTTAATTCGGCCACAATGCGCGGCGGCCTCTTGCTGTCGTCGGCAATCGCGCGCGGAACATTGTTGGGATCGCCGCCGCCCAAGAAGTCACGCTTGGCCGGCGCTTGCTGTTTCATCGGAGCGGGCGCGTTCGGATTGTCCGCCGCGGAAACTGGAGTTGCGGCTGGAGTTTCCGAATTCGCCGCTGGCCTGGGCGCGGGCTGCATATCTTTTTCAACAACAGCGGCGGCCGCATCGGAGCGGCTTTGGTTCTGTTGCGCCTGTGCCTGCGCTTGCTTTTCGGCTTTTTTCTCCACTTGCTTGGGTTGCGGATATTCGTCTATCAGTTTCGCAGTGGACATGCGAAGCGTCGGATAATCCTGGAGGCGCGCTTGCATGGCCTTGTCGTCAATCGAATTGGGATTTAGTTGCTGCTCGATCCACTTCGCAAGACCCATCTGACGGACGCGCTCAACATCGCCGGGACGCGGACCATAGGCGAGGCGGTTCAATGCATGAAGGATGGCTTCATCAGCGGTGAGCTCGGTAATTGGCAGTCCCTTGAGAGAGGGATCCTGCTTCGGCTTTTTGTCTTTTGCCGCTGCGGGAACCGCGGCCAGCGCGGGCAAATCCACGCCAAGCGAAAAAACGCATGCGAAAGAAAGCACTGCCGCTAGGATTGACCTCGGCGTTGCACAAATCGCGGGAAACTTCAGGAAAAAAAGCGAGGCGGGGCGCGCTGGCAGCCTCATAGCACTCTCCTGCTCGAAGGCAGATTCGGCGGGTGGCCGGTCACTATTAGACTAACCCGTCTTCGGCGAAGAAGTTGCGGAAGTCTGGACGGCGTGCCGAAACCTTACCACGGCCGAAAGTACAGGGAGCGAAGGACTTAGAGGATGTGGAGTGCGGCGGCTTGCCGCCGCTTTTCCGGCTGCGGAGGCGGTAGCTTTAGGCCAAGGCAAAAGGGGAGTGCCCCAACACCAAAGCCGCCGTTCTCATTGACGGCAAGGGCGCTGGCAGCATCTTCTATCTCTGCCAGACCGAGAAATGCGACATTCACAATCGCGCGTGACCCGCTACCAGCCGACGCCGCAGGAGCAAGCCCAACGCAAGAAGGAGGCACTTGCCGAGCGCGTCGAGAAGCTGTCGCGAGTGCGCGTGCTCGAAGCCATCCGCAGGAAGCTGCCGGATGTTCTGTCCCGGCACGACTTGGAGATGGTAGTCCTCGACTACTTCCGGCGTTTGGGCCACGTCAATCACCGCCGTCTATCCAAGCTCTACGCTTGGGAAGAGAAGAAGAGCAAGACCTCTTGGGGCACGGAAACCGTGGACTACGAGAAGATTGCGGCGGCTGCCGCGCAAGCGATGAAAACCGCAGACATCCATCGTTTTCTCGTCGTTTGCGCTCTTGTGTCCGACCTGTATTGTCCCGGCTACAACCCCAGCCAAGCACTTGAGAAAACCTCAAATCTCGCACGGACGGCAATCCGCTACAAAGTCGATTCAGCGCGGGTAGCCTCAGCCGTCCGAGCGGAGTTGTCAAAACCTAAAAGCAAAGTGAAGGACGAAACCCAACCGGCCAAGAAGCTAACAACACGAACCGCCTTACAGCACAAACGTTCAAGTCGCCAACGCTCGAACTAAGGTACAAGTTCGCAACGCAAAAGGGCCGCGTTTTCAGCGCGGCCCTACCATTTCCAAGCCTTCCAAAAGTTTCTGATTGCGGTTAGGAGTGGCGTTGTCTTTCAACTTTCCCCAATCACGTAAAGGGCATCATTCGACTCGCAGTGCAATCATCGGATCGATCCTGGTGGCACGTCGCGCGGGGAAGTAGCATGCGAGCAGCGTAACAGACATCAGCAGCAGCGCGACCGACGTGAACGTCACAGGATCGGTCGCACTAACGCCATATAACAAATGGACCGAAAAGCGAGTCACGACCGATGCGATGATAAGGCCTCCAATCATCCCGACCGCACACAACGTCAGTCCCTGCCCGATGACAAGTTTGAGGACGTTGCCTTGCGTCGCTCCAACTGCTACGCGGATTCCCATCTCGCGGGTGCGCTGGCTGACCGTATACGCCATCACACCGTACAACCCCAAGGCCGCAAGCGAAAGCGCGAGCAGACCGAAGATACTTAAGAGCGTTGCTGCCATCCGTTGCAAGAACAGCGAGACACCGATGTGTTCCTCCAGAGTTTTAACGTCGAACATCGGCATTTCTGGATCGAGTGCAGCGACTTCGGCCTGTATCGCATGAAACATTTTTTCCGGCTCGATAGCGGCGCGCGCGACCAAAATCATGTTTGAGCGATAGTCCTGAAGCAGCGGGAGGTAAAGAAATGGCTGTGCAGCCTCGCTCAAGCTGCGGAGTTTCACATCTTTGGCGATGCCCACAATTTCCAGCCAATCCTTGGTCAGTTTTAGGCGTTTCCCAAGAGCATCCCCTCTGGGCCAATAGCGTTGTGCCATTGTCTCATTGATGATTACGACGCCGCGAGCGCCTTCTTGATCTCGCTCATCGAAGTCTCGGCCATGCAAGAGCGGAATGCGCATCGTCTGAAAATACAACGGCCCAACGGTTTCATAGTTGAGCCGCATGTCTTCGTCCTTAGCTGGCGCGTATCCGTCCACCACCACGTTTGCAAAGGCGATTCCTCCACCGGTGAGGGGTAAACGACGCGCCAGCGTAGCCGACTGAATGCCCGGCGTCGTACTGACGCGCTCGACCAAGCGGCGGTAAAATTCACGCCCGCGGATTTCATCGTAGCCACTCAGAAATGGATCGAACGAAGCGAGCAGAACATTGTGGGAATCAAACCCCGGATCAGCCTTGTACGCTTCCCGCAGACTGCGGACAAAGAGCCCGGCGCTGATCAATGCCACCATCGAGAGCGCCACCTGGGTAACCACAAGCGCGTGTCGCAGCGAAATCTTACGAGACCCGCGTCCGACCGTGGCCGTATTGTCTTTCAGTGCTTTAACTAGGTCCTGCTTAGACGCCTCCAGTGTCGGAGCCAAACCGAAAAGGAGCGTCGTAATGACGGTCAGACCGAGCGTGAACGCGAAGACAACTGCGTCTGGCCGAGTGTCAAAACTAGCTCGATTGGCGTAGGGCGGTAGGAACGCCGCGAGGGATCGGGCGGACCAGAAAGCAAGCGTCAGCCCCAGCGCAGCGCCAAGTAGAGCGAGCACGAAACTCTCGGTTAGCATTTGACGGATCAATCGCCAGCGGCTACCGCCTAAGGTCAGGCGCACGGCGATCTCCTTACGCCGTGACGATGCGCGCGCCAGGAGCAGGTTGCCAACATTGGCGCAGGCGATCATCAGCACAACCGCGACTGCGGCCATCAGAATCGCAAGCGCCGGGCGCATGCCTGCTTTCAAGCTGAACGGTGACTGCGTGACCGAGTAGACCGCCACGCCCAATTGCTCGTTGGTTTGCGGGTACTCCTGTTGCAGGCGACCGGCGATTGCCGAGACATTCGCTTGCGCCTGTGGGAGGGTTGCACCGGGTTTGAGGCGACCCATGACCATCAACCAACGACTACCGCGATCAGTTAGCGAGAAATGCGGACGGGCCACGTAATCCTTCATCATCACCGGCGTCCACACATCGAGGGCAAGGCCTGCAAAGGGGCTTCCGAAGTCTTTCGGAGTGACGCCGATCACCGTGAAGTCATGCTCATTTAGCGTGATTTTTCGTCCAACAACATTTCGGTCGCCACCGAAGCGGCGCTGCCAGAGGCCATAACCGATCACGGCCACCGGATGGGTATTCGGCGTCCTATCCTCCTCGGGAAGAAACGTCCGCCCAATCAGCGCTTTCACACCGAGCACGTCAAAGTAGTTGCCCGAAACGATGCCCGCCCAAACTCGTTCTGGCTTCTCACCGTGGCCCAAATTAAGTGGCAATACCTGATGGGCGACCAAACCGGAGAGGGCGTTATTGCTGTCGCGGAAATCCAGATAGTCCAAGTAGGACGTGGAGAGAGCTGAATTGTTGTGCGTTGCGCCCCAAATCTCGACCAGCCTTTCGGGTTGCTCAATCCCAGGCAAAGAGGCAAGGAGAACCGCCTTGATCCAAGTGAAGATCGTTGCATTGGCGCCGATGCCCAGAGCCAACGTGACTACAACAGTAAGGGTGAAACCTGGCCTGCTTCGGAGCGCCCGTATGCTGTGACGCAGGTCTTGCCAAAACGTTTCCATCGGTTCTTCTCCCAGGCTACTTAAGTGAGACGGGCGCGAGAGGAAAACGCTTCGCGTCGTTCTTGAACGTGGAAGCGCTGTGAAGGCCAACGAACGACCCGACTATGAGCAGTGCGGCCTTGAATGCGTTTAGCCAAGTTGCAAGAGAGTTCGCAGCTTTGCAACATCGAAGCCGATAACGACCTCGCCATCGATCACCGTCACTGGCGTCGTCATATAGCCGAGTTTTTCGAGCTCCGTGAGTGCTGTCTCATCCGCAGCAATGTTTCGATCCGTGAAAGCGATGTTGTTGTGGGAAAGAAACTCTTTCACCTTGCCGCAAAACATTCACCCAGGCTGGCTAAATACAACTACCTTCTTGGTCATCGACGGTCTCCTTCTTCTACCGCAACACGTCGCGGTACTGCGCTTCGTTCTTTAGACGGGCCAGAACGTGCGCCTCGTGGATCGAAAGCAGGAAGGTTCCTGCATGCTTTGTAGTCCAACTCTCTGCGGCTTGACGCGAAGGAAAGAAATGGACGAAATGGCAAAATGAAGTCACGACGTTCTTCTGCATTTCTTGGGCGTTCGGCACGAGCACAGACATTTGAGCCCCGACAGGTTCGACTCGATCCACTTCTTGCGCCGTAATGGTCAGGCGCACAATCCAGCCGTTCCCAGGGCTGGCTGACGCAACCTCCACTGTGTGACCAACCAACTGCGGTAGGAATAGAGTGTCCCAGGCGCACCAGGCGGAGAGCGTTCGGCCATTCATTCTCAGTGTGTGCGGGCTAGAGTAGGCTGCGGGTAAGGACAGACCCCAATAGCCGACAATGCGCCCCTCTGAATCGGAGAACACACCGGGCCAGCTCTCCAGGATTCGGTTCACCGCCTCGACGGAAGTCTCCAGTTGCTTGGCTAGCTCTGTACGCTGGACTGGTTGCCCTTCAGCTAGTAGACGATACAAGTCCAAAGACAACCGTTGCTCCAGCAAGTTCAGACTGGGAAAGCATCTGACGATGCTAGCTGCTAATTCGTCGAGATTCAGTTTTGAAGGTGTGGCCATATTACCTCCTTACCGCGAGCAACTACTCAGCGACCTTGGTCGCGGCGACTTGCAGATTCCGCCGGCAGTCTCGCGTTTCGCGCGTGACCCTGCCGAGGCAGCACTTGCCCGACGGGTTTTTTACTTCGCAAGCGCAATTGCCGGCTTTCACTTCTGCCGTAATCCGCTCAGCGATCGTGGAGCGGCCCTTTTCGGAAATCTCTTCATGAATGTTTCCGCGGGTGAAGCCAAAGCAATAGCAAACAGGAATCGGGTGCGCGGTCTCCTTAACACCCACGCGCACTAATAGGTCCGCGCGACGGAAGACAGGCGCTTGCCAGTCCAGAGCGAAGTAGACCACGTCGCAGTTTTGTGCTTCGCAGAAGTAGTACTGCGTGTTTGGCATCCCCAGAGGTAACTCGCGAACGAGACTTTTGACGGTCAGCATGCCCACCCGTTTGGAACGAGCACCGCTCATGGGACAAACGGCCACGGCCGGCGCTTTGGAGCTACTTTTCATCGAGCAGCAATCTGACATGGAGAGTCCTTTATCCCTCTTCGGAACGAACCCTCACCTTAAGGGCGAGTGGTTCCGATTCTCGATGGAAGAAACCAGCTACTTGTTGGTCCTTTCAGGCTCCGAGGGGTAACCGGCGTTGGTAGTGGCCTTCACAAGCGCGTCGGTATTAGTTTTTGAATCATCGAAAGTGACGACGACTTGTTTCTTTTCGTACAGCACATCGACCTTTGAAACCCCGGAAACTTTCTGGAGTGCTTTCTTTACCGTTATCGGGCACGCCTCGCAGGTCATTCCGGATACCTTCAAAGTGATGGTTTTGGGTGACGCCCAAGCTGGCGCAGTCAGCACAAGCACCGCAGCAACTGCTACAAGCATGACTTTTAGGTTCTTCATAAGGATTCCTTTCTTCGTCGAGACTTAGTAAAAGAATTTGACTACATACGGAAACACGAGCGCGATCAGAACGAGCACGCAAACTATCCCGAACACAATCTTGTAAATCTCGCGAGTCCGGGGCACTGCGCATACTTCCCCTGGTTCGCACGCCTGGACTGGCCGAAAGATGCGCCGACCAGCGAAGAACAGAGCAACAAGAGCAGCGGCGATGAAAAATGGACGGTACGGTTCAAGCCGCGTGAGATTTCCGATCCACGCGCCGCTTAATCCTAGTGCGACGAGAACTAGAGGTCCAAGGCAGCACGTCGAAGCGAGAATCGCGGCCAAGCCTCCCACAAAGAGCGCGCCAGATCCCCTCCGCTCGCGCGGGTTATTGACAGCTCCAACGGTCATTTGCGACTCCCTGGCTTGATCTTTTCTGTCAAAATGGGGCAGTGCGCAGGGCTCTTGCGTAGTTCTCTGTCGCAACTGCGCAAAGCCAACCGTAGCTCGCCCTCAAGTCTTTGAAGGTCCGCAAGTTTTCGCTGCACGTCAGTCAGCTTTTCGTGCAGTCTGCGGCGCACTGGAGCGCACGGTTGCAAGCGGTTTCCTCGCAAACTCAGGAGACTTCGAATTTCGTCGAGTTTGAAACCCAGGCCCTGTACTCGGCGTACGAAAGCCAGTGTCTCCACGTCGTCTTCACCGTACTGCCGGAAGCCACCTTCCGTCCTTGGGGCCCGCCGCAGTAGTTCATTCCGCTCATAGAAGCGAATCGCGTCCACGCTAACCCCGATCTTCTTTGCGACGATTCCAATTTGCATTACCTCAGCTCCTCTCTGAAAGCTACACCCTGGAGTGTAGTCTAGAGTCAAGCCCTTCTTTCGGACCATCGCGTGTCCGCCCTCGACGACCGCCTTTCACCGCTGTGGCGCTCCTCACCCCTTCCCCACTATTGCCGATGTCACTGGGTGAGATACGCGTTCCATTTTTGCCACGCATTTTCCTGGGCACTGCTTCGGGCCAATTCCTGCGCCCGGCAGCTTCGCGGCTTCTGCTTTCCCGGTTCCGTCCAAAGGCGCTTGGAACCAAAGAGGGACCTTGTTGGTAAGCCTACTCTCCCAAAAAGCACCCTCTCGCTTTGGGAGCAGCGGCCTCTCGCTTCTGGGTGCCCCAGGAAAATGGGGCAAGAAAAAGGAGAAAAATTCATGTCTTACCTCAACTCAGTGACGATCATCGGCTTCGTCGGAGCAGACCCGGAGCAGCGTCAAGCGCGGAACAACAACGGCGGGAAGTTCACCCGAACTATCTCTCACCTTGGGGTGGGCCGTCGCCACGCAGAGGTCGTTGAACAACACCGACGACGAATGGGCCTCGAAGACCGAGTGGCATCGCGTCTGCGTGTTCCGCCCCCGGCTGTCCGAATACGTCGCAACGACGATCAAGAAAGGTTCGCACGTGCTCGTCGAGGGCAGCCTCGTCAGCACCACGTACGAACGAAACGGGAATGGAAGAAAAGCGGCGGCCCTTCGAGGCTCAGGACAAGCAAGCCGCCGCACTCCAAACTGGGTCCGGGATTCTTCAGTGCCAGAGCAGAACCATCACTCCGATATGTCGAAGTCCACGGTGCGGTCTGGCGCGCGATTTTTCGCGCCGTCGACGGCTTGCATCACCAAACGGTAGGAGCCGGGTTTCAGGCCGTCCACTTTCACCTTAAGTCCGACGGGGATTACCGAATTCTCCTTGTGGATGAACTCATCGGCGCGGATCACGTCGCTAAAGAACACTTGCTTATTCGTCGCTCGCTCGAAGATACGGTACGCGATGCCGACTGCCGGCGGGGTCGCGGAAGTCAGCAGCGGTTCGTAAACCTCAGCGTACAGCGCCACGGAGTCCGTGTGCTTGAATTGATTGCTGCCGGAAGGAACGATTTGCATGCCCTTGACCACCAGCGGGGTCCGGTCTTCCAGCAGTACCGCATCCAGCCCGGTAGGAATGTCATTCAGCCGCTGCACGGAATTCGTCAGCGCCAGTCCGCTGAGGCTGAAGTGCTTGCCGTCGTAAGGATCGATAGCGAGAGGTGATTCAAATTTCCCAAACGCATCGCCGCCAGCGCTCAGAACAACAGTCAGCTTGTACGTGCCCGGTGCAGCGTCGAATTGATTTTCATAGTGAAAAGGCAGCTTGGTGAATTCCTTCAACTCGTCTTTCTCCAAGTCCTTGCTTACGGTATCGCTGAATCGCGCGCCTATCGTGCCGTCCGGCCGGTAGGCGATGCCGAGCACGTTTAAGTTGGCGTGATATTTGCCCTTCTCTTTATTGAATTGAAAGGTGTCCGCCGGAATTTCCATTGCCAGGTTGACGCGGGCTGTTTCCGGCGCGGTATAGAAGTAGGGCGCTTGCAGGACGCCGTGAATCGAACCGAGCTGAGAACCCATGGCATGCGATTCGAGTTGCTTTTCCAAGGGCTTGCCTTCGAGGACGTTTGTGGACCGCGTGTTGCAATATCCAGTGCGAGAGCGAGGCTTGCTCAGACCGCCGCGATTCAACTTCACACTTATGGTGTGACAGCTGCCTTCCGGCGTATCCGGCGGCACGTAACCCAGAATGTAGAACTCATTCTGTTCTTTCCCGATGCGTTCGAGGCCACCCAGCAGGTCGTTGGTGTTGAAGATCGTGAAACCGCCCGTTCCTTCCGCCAGCGCCGCGAGTATCTGCTGGTTGGTGGAGGCCGAAGCTGGGAATTGCGGGACGATGGTCCGCGGCTGGTTGTAAGGGGAATTGTTGTAATTAGAAACGGGGTTGCTGCCGCCGCCGCCGCCGCCGCGGGATCCGCCACCACCACCACCAGTACCACCGCCAGTGCCGCCCTTGCCGCCTCCGCCACCCGTGCCTCCGCCGCCGGTGCCTCCGCCGCCGGTGCCGCCTTTACCGCCTCCACCACCGCCCGTGCCACCTCCGCCGGTACCGCCGCGGCCACCGCCTCCACCGCCGCCACCACCGGTACCGCCACCGCCCGGTCGCTGTGGATCAGGCATGGCCATCGCGGGATAGGCCGCGAGCAGAAGGTGTGGGCGGGTTGAATTTTTCCGTGCTGGAATACGACTTGAAGCAACGTGGGTCTTCCCCATTGTTCTCCTGCTCGCGCTCCCGCCAGGGACAGGAGCGGTCAGGCCGCGAGCATCGAGCGCATAGACCGCCACGTTCGACTTGTTGCAGGCATCAATGGTTGCTGTGAGTTCCGATTGGTTTTCTTGCGTCAGCGGAAATCCGCCCGAAAACAACACCACCATCTTTCGGCCGGGGATGGAGCGGAGATTCTTCGCTAAGCTGCGCACCGCCAGGAGCATGCTACGTGCGCCAAAATCCGCCGCGGCACTGCTGAGTGACGAGCCAAAGGAAGGCAGACCCGCCGAGGCGACCGTGACCGGCGCGTCGGGTGGAGCGGCATTTGGATCGACCGCGGAAGTCTTCACACCGGATACGGCCGCGCGGAGCAGGTCCGCGTTCGCGGTGAAATTCTGCACGATGCGGAGCGAGCCTCCGAAGTCCACGACGGCCATCAATCGATCGGGCCCGGCGTTTGCCGCGATGAATTTTGTGGCGGCGCTGCGTGCCTGGATCTGGTCCGGCGCAGCCATCGTCGAATTATCAAAAAACAAAATCAGATAGCGCCGTTGCCCGTTCGCCTGCGTGGCCACGTCGGCGCCGGTAGAAAAAGTGGAAACCGGCTGTTCCTTGTTATCTTCGAAGACTTTGAAATCATTCTGGGTCAGGTCGCGAACGTAGTTGCCCTTCTTGTCCGTGACAACGGAATCGACGAGCACCAGCTTTGATTCCTTCTTGATCACGACGACCGGCTGCTGCTCCGCGGTTGCGCCCGCCGGCGGCGGTGGAGCGGGTTGCGCTTGCGCCCACGAAGAAGCAGGAACCAGCAACATCGCTCCAACAGCCAGCCACGCCAATCGAGATGTTCGCTTGAAATTTGTCAATGTGTTCATATTTCCCCCACCACATCACTTCACTTCAATACGGAATGACCACTGCCCCGTTACGTGCCGCCATTTGCGCCCCAATAGCGTCTCGCACTACGAGACGCACAAGATACGTGCCGGGCTTCACGTCAAAACTGGTTTTTACCGTGAATCCTGAGCGGCTCAACTGGTTGTAGGTCGTGTCGCGCAACTTCATGTCAACGATTTTGGAAAGGCCGGTGACAAAATTTCCGTTCTCGTCGAAGATACCCGTGAGAATCGTCAATTGATCGTTGTTGCGGCCCAGCAGCTTCTGGAAATGGATGGTCTTTACGTCAAAGTGAGTCAAGACTGCAAGCCGTGCCTGGGCCTCGTCCTTCTTGAAAAATTGTGTTTGCAATTCGACCGGCAGGTCATGGATCTCCTCTTGCGAAAACAAGGCCTCCTGCATCTCCAGTCTTGTGGCTTCGGCGGCGTCGGTGAGCGTCCTCGGGGCGAAGTAACCGTGTCTCGCCTGGATGTCGAATTTTTCCTTGCTGGCGAGCGCCACCTTCAAGCTGTGAAATCGCCCGTCGATTTTCAGGTTCTGCGGCGAGAACCCGAGCAGATAGGTATATGCCGGCGCCGCGCCGGCCTCGCGCATGGCTTCATCCACGTCGTTGCGGTTGTGGAAAAATTTGCCACCAGTACCATCGGCCAACTGCGCCAAAACGTCCTGCTGCACCAATTGTGCCGCGACGCGATAGGAACTCTTATAACCGGCGGTACGAATGCTGTCGCGCGGCGGATTTTCAATGTCCCCGCTTACGTCCGGAGTGTAGAGGCCACGTGCGTCGATGGTATTAATCACAATATTGGAGCGAGTGGCGCGATCAACCATTTCGGAGACGTCGGACTGCAGCGTCGACAGGATGAAACCAGGTGAGACCAGAACGAGCACACGCTGGCCAGGCATGTTTGCCAGACGCCGCACAATGTCGTCCAAATGCCTGTAGGCATATAGCGACTCGCTGTCTCCCTGCGCCACCATGCGATCCGCGGCAGCCATCGCCAAGTTATGTGCCGCGGCCCACTTTGTATAGTCGCCGCCGAAAGCGCATTGGATCGTATCCTCGGTGGCAACGTCGAGGGCCTGCTGCTCCGACCTATTCACGATCAAATCGGCCTGGTAATAGCTCACGTCGGGACAATCATGAAAACCGGCGCCAGTCAGGGGACGCGGCGTGATTCCCAAGAGCGCTTTCGCGAGTTTGCCATGATCGTCCGTGAACTCCTGCGTCAACTGGCCGGACGTGGTATTGAGCGAAACACGATCGCTGGCTGCAAGCGATTCAAAAAACCGGCTGGCCGAATCGCGAACGAACACGGCATCGGACGTCGAGAGGTGCACGTCATCGAAGACCATGGAGACAAATCGCTGCGGCAGAACGATAGCCTTGCCGCCAGCGGCATCCGCGCTTGACGAAGAACCCTCCGCAGCCGTGGATGTCACTGCTGAAGCCGTGCGCGTCTCGGGCGTCTCCACGCTGAAGGATGAAATCGCTTGAGGCTTTTTGTTGTCGAAGAGTTGGAAGTCTTCCTTTTTGAGATTGGGTACGATTTTACCGCGCGCGTCGCGAACCACCACGCGCACCAGCACCAGATTTACGCGCACTTTGAAAGTGGTCGGCGTGTCGTGACTGGAAACCTCCTCGCCCTGAGCGGTTTCAGGCGCTGGCGGTGATTTCGCCGTTGAATCTGTCTTCGCGGGGGCGTCTTGTGGCGGTGCAGGAGGCGGGGGCGACTGCGCAGACAGCTGGACAACGGAAAGGGGCAGGCAACAAGCCAAAACTACCAAAATGATGCTGCGGAACCCGGGGTATAGCAGTGAGTGAAGCATCCTGCCCTTCAGAAACCCGCATCCAGAGGTGCCCGCCAGCCGAAACGGAACCCATTCAAGGGACGCCTTGCCGCAAACTAGTGACTTGACTATACGCCTCGCATAATTTTGATGTCAATCATGTAGCGGCTCGGGTAGCGGGCAATTTGTGGAGTCGAGATGTGGCGCGGTGGTGTAGGTGCGGCCTATCGGTTGCCGGCCCTTTCGTCCGCCGGTGCCTCACTAGCCTCACCATGCTTCCGTTTCCACATCCCGCTCATCGAACCGGATGGGC
>Ga0209648_10002015_pt1 | contig 16659 bp, 15 predicted proteins | sample GraSoi2013_115cm_FD_185830 | JGI IMG/M metagenome (GOLD analysis project Ga0209648, IMG submission 185830) | Grasslands soil microbial communities from the Angelo Coastal Reserve, California, USA - Sample 9_17_2013_115cm (SPAdes) (version 2) | ecosystem: Environmental > Terrestrial > Soil >...
TCGACGGCAAGTTGGCGGAGCTCGACGAGAAGGTCGAGGTGACGAATCGGTGGGCGGGGACCATGGGGTTCACGGAGACGGGGCTGCCTCTGGTCGGGCCGGTGGAAGGGATGAAGAACGTCTACACGTGCGCGGGGTTCAACGGGCACGGCATGGGCTTCGCGTTCATGAGCGCAAAGGAGCTCGTGGAGATGCTTTGATCCGCCCTCTCCCCGACCCTCTCCCCTAGCGGGGAGAGGGGAGACTGCGCCCCAAGAATTCAATCCAGTTGTCGCCCATCACACCTTCGACCTGCGCGCGGCTGAAGTGCCTGCGCAGTTTCGCGGCCAGCTCTTTCAGCTCGGTGAGGTCGCTCAGCGGCGCTTCGCGGGAGTCGAAGCCTCCGTCCAGGTCCGTGCCCAGGCCGATCCGCTCGGGGCCGCCCGCGGCTTGGGCAAGGTGCAGGACGTGCTTCTCAACATCCGCCAGCGTCGCTCGGCCTGATGTACGCAGGTGCTTTTGATAGAAGCTCACGCCGATCACGCCGTCGCGGCGGGCGATCTCCCTTGCCGTGGCGTCGGTGATCTGCCGGTCTCCAGGCACGATCGAGCGGGAGTTGCTGTGCGAGGCCATGATCGGGCCGCGCCACATCTTGAAGGCGTCTTCGACGGCTTCCTGGGCCATGTGGCTCAGGTCTAGGATCACCTTTTTGCGGCGCATCGCCTTCAGCAGCTGGCGGCCGAGCTCGGTCAGGCCGCCGGGCGCCCCGGTGCCGCCGCTGTAGCGCGTCCCGCCCCACGCCGGGCCGACGATGCGCACGCCCATGCCGGTCCAGGCGCCGAGCTGCGAGGGGTCCTCGATGGGGTCGGCGCCTTCCATGAGCAGCACGGCGGCGAGCTGCCCCTTCTTCCAGCCGCCGACGTAAACCTTCAGCTCGGCCTTGTCGCCGATCATCTGGAGGCCGCAGCTCTTGTAGTAGTTGACCTCGGCGACGGCCATGATCTGCGCCTCGTGCGCGTTCTCGTAGACAAAGCGCGTGCGCATGGAGCGGCCGGCGCGGGCGGGCGCCGTGTAGAGGGTCGCGAATATCAGCCCGACGCCGCCGGTTACCAGTGACGAGCGGCTGACCAGGTAGCCCGGAGCGGGCGGCGCGAGGAAGCCGCGACCTGACGAGACGGCGTTCCACGCGATGTCGAGGTGGGCGTCGACTATCACCGCCGGAGAATAAATCACTCCGGAATCCTGTATGTGGTAATAATGAAGTCATTCACTATGAATAACGACACATTGAAGCCCGCCGAAGCTCCTCGAATGGGCCACGAGCTGTGCCGAGACGAGTCCGGACGCCTGTACAACGCGCGCATGCGCGAGCTGTTCGGCTCCCTCGACGTCGACATGAGCGCGATCGAGGCCATGGGGGCGCTCAAGATGGCCTCACACGCCCTCTCGCAGCTTCACGAGCGATGGGCCGAGCAATACGACCTGAGCGAAGGACGGCTGGGCGTGCTGTTCCGCCTCCACCGCGGTGGAGCAACCCCCCTCGGGGACCTCGCGTCGGGCCTCGGTTCAACCCCGCGCAACATCACCGGCCTGGTCGACCACCTCGAGCGGGACGGCCTCGTCGAGCGTGTGCCCGACCCTGACGATCGGCGTTCTGTGCGAGCCAACCTCACCGAGGCCGGCCGCGTCCGGATCGAGTCGATCTGGAAGGAAGGCATCGAGAACCAGCACCATCTCGCGGAAGGATTCAGCAAGGAAGACCTGGCGCAGCTGCGACACCTGTGCCTACAGCTGGTGGAGAACGCCAGGAAGGAACTGGGGAAATGAGCCAAGTCATGACCAAACCGATGAGCGACGGGCTGTCACGCAACCGCCTGATCCTCGCGACCGCCGGCACCATGCTGGCGCTGCTGCTGGCCGCGCTCGACCAGACGATCGTCGGCACCGCGATTCCGCGGATCGTGGCCGACCTCAACGGGCTCGACCGGCTCGCGTGGGTCACGACCGCCTACCTGGTCACGTCGACCACGATGACTCCGATCGCCGGCAAGCTCGGCGACCTGTTCGGCAGGAAGCCGTTCCTGCTCGCCGGGATGATCGGATTCGTGGTCGCATCCGCGTTCTGCGGGCTCGCCCAGGACATGACCCAGCTGATCGTCGCGCGCGGCATCCAGGGCATCTTCGGAGGCGTGCTGTTCGCCACAGTGTTCACCGTCATCGGCGACCTGTTCCCGCCGGCCCAGAGGGCGCGCGCACAGGGCCTGTTCGGCGCCGTGTTCGGCCTGGCTTCCGTCGTCGGCCCCACCGCGGGTGGGTTCATCACGGACCACTTCAGCTGGAGATGGGTGTTCGAGGTGAACATCCCGGTCGGAATCATCGCCGTCGCCGTCGTCGCGGCGGGCCTCCCTTATGTCAAGTCCAAAGCCTCATGGCGCGACATCGACTACTTCGGCGCGTTCACGCTGGCTGCCGGAGTGGTGCCCCTGCTGATTGCGCTGACGATCACGCGCGATCACGCGTGGACCTCGTTCCCGGTCGTGAGCCTCCTGGCGCTGGCCGCGGTGATGCTCGCGGCGTTCGTGTTCGTCGAGTCGAGGGTCGGGGAGCCGATCGTCCCGCTGAAGCTGTTCAAGAACACGACGTTCTCGGTGAGCATGGTGGTCGGGTTCCTGACCGCGTTCGGCATGTTCGGCTCGATCCTGTTCACGCCGCTCGTTTTCCAGGGTGTGCTGGGGATCAGCGCCACCAACTCCGGCGCCCTGATCACACCGATGATGTTCGGCCTGATTGGCGCGAGCACCCTAACCGGCTTTGCGATGCGGCGGATCAAGTACTACCGGTTCCTGGGCACGCTCGGCGTGGCCGTGATGATCTTCGGAATGTGGCTGCTCTCGCAGATCACGCCGGCCTCCGCCCAGTGGCAGGTCGTCGCCGACCTGGTCATCGTCGGGCTGGGCATCGGCACCACCTTCCCGCTGTACCTGACCGCCGTGCAGGTCGCGCTGCCGCGCCAGTATCTGGGAGTCGCGTCGAGCCAGATCCAGTTCTGGCGGAACCTGGGCGGCACAGTCGGCAGCGCCATCCTGGGCGCCGTGCTGGCCAACCGCCTCCCCAGCTACCTGACCACTCGGGTGGCCGCACTCAACCTGCCGCCGCAGGTGGTCAACAGCCTGCCCAAGGGCGGAAGCGCGAACTCGATCCTCGACCCAACGCTGCTGGCCAAGCTGCCCCTTCCGTTCGTCCACGCGATACGCCTCGCCCTCTCGGACACCCTGCACGACATCTACTTCTTCGCGGGGGCAATCCTGGTGATCGCTCTGATCTCGACGGTCTTCCTCAAAGAGGTGCCGCTGACCGGGGACAAAGCCGAAAACGGCTTCGACGAGGCGCCGGTCATCGTGGACGAGGAAGAGCGGGAGAGCGCGGCCGTCACGGCCTAGAGGCGCGGACGCTTCGAAAGGCCCTTCTCCAAACTCGGTTCAGGCGCATTACAATCGCCACCGCAACGCTGGAGGGGTAGACCGGCCTTTTCCGTCCGGGCCTCAAGCGAGATTTATTGGGGAGGCCAGACGGTGAGTTTCGTGGATCGGACCTTGACGTGTCGCGACTGCGGTCGGGAATTCCTGTTCACGGCTGGGGAACAGGAGTTCTACCAATCACGCGGGCTCCAGAACGAGCCGCGGCGCTGTCCGGAATGCCGGGCGGCCCGCAGGACGACTGAGGGCAACGGTCGGTCGCGGGTCATGCACGACGTGATCTGCTCGAACTGCGGCAAACAGACACAGGTGCCGTTCGTGCCGACGGGCGCTCGGCCCGTCTACTGTCTCGATTGCTTTCAGACGGCGGGTCGTCGCTAAGCCAGGAATTTCCAGAGAGGGAGCCCTTCGCGGGGCTCCCTCTTTTTTATTTGGTGACGATCACCGCCATCTGCTCGAACGTGGCGTAAGCGGCCTCGAACTGCGCTTTCGAGTGCCAGTGCTGTCCGAACCACGGGTCGTTGATGAGGACCGCGTCGGGCCGCACGCCGATCACCGTGACGGCGTGCTCCGTCAGGGTGTACGAAACGGTGGCCCCGTCGTAGGCGGTGTACCGCTTGAGCGGCACGGTGCGATAGGTGTTGCTGATCCAGGCCACGACCGGGTGGCCGTCGAGCACCGCCTCGTAGACCTCTGACGGGGCGATCGGCGAGCCGTACAGGCCTCCACCGGCCGCCACCACGTTGGCGCCGGCCAGCAAGGCCGCGAACGCCACCGGTTGGTCGTAGACGCCGTACCCGGTGTACCGCTCGATGTGGCCGTCCGGGTTGCCGACGAAGCCACGCGCGGGATCGCCCCAGGCGATGAGGTGGCCTTGCGCGTCGAACCTGGCGGGGCTCGGATCGCTGGTCATGTAGCCGACCAGCGTCATCTCGTCCACGTTGACGCCCTCGTAGGCAAGCGCCATCTTCAGCGCGGCCGCCTCGCAGGTCAGGTTGTGCTCCTGGTAGTGGATCTTGATGTCGAGCACGCGCTCGGTCGCAGTCGGCGAAGCGGATGGCGGCGGGGATGGCTGCCCCGAGGCTGTGACGGGGATCGGGCGCGGCGGTATGGCGGCGCGGACGGCGCCCGGGCCGCAGCTCGCGAGGAGGAGCGCCAGCGCGAGCAAACCGGAAGCCGTGCGTCTGGCCATCAACTGGATTAACGCTCGGCTGGGCCGGTCGGCTACGCCAGGGCGATCGGGCGGACGGGCGAGCCGGTGGCGCCGCGCATCTTCAGCGGCAGGCAGACGAATGCGAACTCGTGCACGTTCGCGGCCGCCAGCTCCTCGAGGTTCAGGTTCTCGATGATGGGGATGCCTGCGCGGACGAGCAGTAGGATGTGGCCGGGCAGCGTCACGCCGAGCTCTGGATCCTTCGGGCCCATGACGTCCCAGGCCATGTTGTCGGCGCCCACCGCACTGACCTTCTTGTCGATCAGCCAGCTCGAGCCCGCGGCGCTGACGCCTGCACCGCGCAGGTACTCTGCGGGCTCGGACCACAGCGCCCCGTACCCGGTGCGCACGAGTACAGCGTCGCCTTCACGGATTTCGACACCGGCGGCTTGAGCGGCCCGTTCGAGCTCTTCGACCGTGATCGCGTGCTCCGGTTCCAGGCGCCTGGGCCCCGCCACGTCCAGCAGGACGCCGCGCGTCACCAGCGGCGCCATCGTGTCGATGCCCAGCACCCGAAACCCCACAGAGGTCTGCACTCCCTCATCGACGTGGACGCCGCCGTGAAGCGTCAGGTTCTCCGCCTGGTGGGCCAGCGCGTCGATGTGGGTCCCCGAATGCTCGGGCATCACGACGATGCCGGAAGCTCCGGTCCGCGCCTCTCCCGCGCCCCGCGCGTGGTGGCGGTGCAGGAAGTAGTTGAAGCCCGGCGTGTGCGCCGGATGCGACGGCGCGCCGGCGTAGCGGAGCTGCTCGAGGTCGAAAACGCGCGCGGAGCCCAGGGCGTCGAGAAGGTCGGACAAACTACTCGCGGTAGCGGTAGACGATGCGGCCGCGCGTGAGGTCGTAGGGCGACAGCTCGACCCGGATGCGATCGCCCGGCGTGATGCGTATGAAGTAGCGGCGCATGCGGCCGGCGGCGTAGGCGATGAGCTTGTGGCCGCCTTCGAGCTCGACCTCGAACATCGCATTGGGCAGCGCCTGCGCGACGACCGCGTCCATCACGACGGCCTGCTCTTTCTGGCCGCCATCGTCCTTCTCCGGCTTGGCCGCTTTCGGCGGGCGCCTCGGACCCCTGCGCTGGCTCTTGAACTTTCCCAAGACTCGTGAAGTCTAGTGGGGCCGGGAGGTGGAGGCGAGGCGCGCCTCGATCGCCGCCACGACCTCGGGCTTCATGAGGTCGACCGCGGCGAAGCGGTGCAGCGTCTCCACCCAGCGCGCATTCTTTCGGACCGCCTCTGCGATGAGGGCGCATCCGCCGTCGACGTCGCCGGCGCTCGCCATGGTGACGCCGGTCATGATTCGCAGCTCGACCATCTCCGGCGCGATGGCCAGGGCTTCGTGCAGCTTGGCGATCGCGCCCGCCATGTCGCCCTTCTCCTCGAGGGCGTCCGCGTCGCTCGCCGTCATGTAGGCGCGCTTGATGCGGAGCAGCCGGCGAAGCTCGGGCAATGGCTCGGCCGAGTCCTCGACGCGCAGGTCGATGATGCGGTCGTTCCACGGACGGCCGGTGCCGGTCGCGGCGACCACCACCATCGCCGCCGATTGCTTGCCCCGGATGTCGCCGCCCTCGGCCTCGGCGGCTTCGAGCGCGGCCATCATCCGCTCCGCGAGAGGGGCATCGGTTGTCGTGAAGGCGTGGGCCATGGCGTCCCACACCGTGTCCTTCTCCATGAGGTTGGCCTCGCAGCTGAATCCGTCGCCGAGCGTGTGGCCCGCGGCCGGGATGCACTTGGCGCCGGTGTGGGCGGCGACGTTGCCGGCCGCGTCGACGATGGCGCACTGGCGGACCTCGGCTTTCGGGTCGCCCGCTGTCAGGGCCGCGAGCGCCTGCTCCGCGGTGTAGCCGGCCTCCAGGAGCTCGAGGCCCAGCGGGCCGTAGCTGAGGTTGACGTGCGACTGCGTCGCCACCGCGCCGACTCCGGCCTTGGCCCAGGGCACGGCCGGGCTGACCTGGAAGTAGTGCGACTGCACGGCCACGCCGAACTGGCCAGTCTTCGCGTCACGCGCCACGATCGAGTAGGTCAAGGCGCCTTAATCGTAAGTCGCGACGGCCGTGGCGCTAATCCTCGTAGCGGAGCACGCGGGGCTTTGTGGCTTTCCAGCGCTCGATCCAGGACCCTTGCAGGTCGGGCTGGCGCGGTTCGGTGGCCAGCGCGCGCACCGCTTTCTCGACGCGCGCCGTGAACTCGCGCGAACCCTCCTTGGGCTGAAGCGCTATCGGTTTGCCGATGCGGACCCTCACAGGCCCCGGGAGCGGGACTTTCTGGCCTCTCGGCATGATCTGGTACGCGCCGCGGATATGCATCGGCACGACGGGCGTGCCGGTCTCCCGCGCGAGATGCCCGACCCCCGACTTGAAGTCCTGGATCCGGCCGTCCGGCGAGCGGCTGCCCTCGGGAAACAACACCAGGTTCCACCCCGATTTGAGGAGCTGGCTGGAGCTGTGCAGCTGCGCCTGGGCGCCGCCCGTCCGCGAGAAAGGGAAGGTGTTGAGGAAGAGGCTCACGATGTTGCCGAGCAGCGGGCGCTTGAACCAGTAGTCGGCGGCGGCCGCCACCACCGTGCGGTCGCGCGCGCGGTCCGTGAGCGCGTGGAGGATGAGCGAGGTGTCGGCGTGGCTTGAGTGGTTGGCCGCGAAGATCACGGGCCGCTCCAGCTCCCGGACCCATTCCCGGCCCTCGACCTTCGGGTGGGCCATCGCCTCGGTGAACGGCAGCAAAAGGCCACGCTGGATCAAGTAGCGGATGGAGCGCACCGGCTCCTGGCGCGCCCAGCCGAGGTCGCTCGCGGGCGCCGGAACCACGGCTCCCTGTTCGGGCCAGGTGTGCGGGCGCGGTGTATCCCAGTGCCAGGCGCGGCGCACGCGCGTGACGTCATTCGCGACGCCCGCGACGGTGCGGACCAGCCCGCTCAGTCCACCCTCACCCGAGTACCACGGCACGGTCAGATCATCCTCTGGTTGACTTTTTCGGCCGCGCCCTGGGCTTCGAAAGCGGGCAGGTCGTACGCGATGAAAAACGAATCAAACGCCTTGGTCTGCCAGAACGCGAAATAGTAGGTCGAACCCACCGCCGAGGCGGTGCCGGTCACTGATTGCGGCCCGAGGCCGGTGTCGGTGCCGGTGGTGATGACGCCGCCCACCAGCTTGATGAACTTGATGTCCCTGGGCCCGAAGCCGAGCAGCGTGGAGGCGAGTCGGTAGTTTCGGGCCGAGGCAGAAGTGTCTTTGAACTTGACGACCAACCCGGCCATCAGCCCGCCGTGCGGCGCGCCATTGCCGGATGCCGAGAACACCGCGCAGTCGGCGGCCGTCCGGCCATACACCGCGAAATATGCTTCGGTCGCGCCCTGGGTCTTCCATTGCTCCCACTCGGTGGCGTTCTGGTCATACAAGAACGTATCTATGGACTTTTCCTTGGTGAGCACCGTCTGCATGTCTCCGCCTGCGTCACACCCCTTCAGTCCGGCAACATCGCCGGGCTGCAGCGCGATGCTCTGGGCCGAAACGGGCTTGGCATGAGCCGCCGGCGCGCATCCCGCCAGGGCCAGCACCGCCACCAAACCCACGAGGATGCGTGCCATCTACTCAGTTCAACGCGCGCCTTCTGCTCATTCGACATCCGCGAGCATGATCGGCGGCATGCGCATGTGAGTGATGCTCGGGTGGCGCCCGACGGTCTGCTCAGCCATCTCGAAAGCATCTTCGAGGGTGGTCGCGGCCTTGAACCCGAGGCGGTGCACCACGTCGCGCTCGCCCCCGACAACGATGATGTCGCCAGCGTGCTCCATCGCGTGAGCTCCCCAATACCAAGCATAAAAAGGGTGCACGCCGTGGTAGGCGTGTGACTTGCGATACAGCTGCCGGAACCAGGGGTCTTCAGCGAAACGCAGCTCGTACTTGCTCTCGATCTCGGCCGGGTCAGTCGTGTCGGCGAGCACCTCGTCGTAGAAGTCGATGTAGCTCGGGTGCTGCACGGCGTCGAACTCGTAGCGGCACGGGTGCGTGAGGATGATCACTCCGCCTTTACGCAGCACCGGTTTGTTCCGGTAGAAGTTGAAAAGGTAGCCGACTCCCATGCACACGACGAGCACGGGGTTCATGGGCGAGTTCACGTTGTACGGACCCAGGTAAGGCACGCCGATGGTGACGATGTCGGTCTGCCCTTCCACCCGAACCGAAAGCTGGTTGCGCACCGCCTCGAGCGTCTTGTCATGCACCGCGTCGACCTGCCCCGCTTGCACGCTCGTCATTCCATAAGGAGCGCGCATCGCGTGAAACACGCTGCGCTTGAAAGCGGGCGGCGCGAGGTCCGTCATCTGCTTCATCGCGAGGAACATCGCCTGGTCCTGGCCCGACCAATCCGTCTCGCGCTTCTGCATGAAGTTGGCTATCGCCGGGAACGCGTGGTTGTTCACGGTCGTCTCTATGTGAAAAACGCGAACGGTGTCCTCGATCAGCTGCCCCTGCCGGATGCACGAGTGGTGCAGAGCGGAATCGGGCGGGTTCATGTACGAACGCGAGCCAAGCAGCGTCTTGACGTTGTGGTGGGCGCGAATCCCGCGGTAAGAGGCGAGCCCCGTGGACATCGACTTGTGCCCACCGTCCATCGGGACCAGCGTCAGGTTGACGTACACCACCAGGTCCGATTCGGCCGCGCGCTTGTGCAGCGTGACCTCCTCCCCCTGCGCGGTCTTCCCGATGTACACGTTGAGCTCGGGGTCCTCCCCATCGTGCTGGTACAGGCGGTCCGGCCAGAACGTGCTGAAGATCCGTTCGCCGACGATGTGGCGGATCTCGTCCTCCGTCATGCGGCGGTGCAGGCCGAGCGCCGCGATCAGGTGGATGTCCTCGATGCCCGCCTCGGCCGCCATGTCGATGACCTCTTCCATCACCAGCTGACGCACGTCCGGCGCCGCCATCGGCGGCAGCGGGAGTGAGAGGTCGTCGAAAGCGATCGTGAGCTTCATCCCGCTGCGCAGCAGCGACTTCAACGGGTCGTCGTCGAGCGGCTTGGCGAGCGCGCGCTTGATCGCACGCTCCGGATGCGCGATCGCGTCGAGCGGATCCGGCGGGTAGACGATCCGAGCCCCGAGCGGCAGCTTCTCGAGCCGCACGCCTTCGCCGTAGTGAAAGAGCACGGGGGGAGTGTTGCGATCCACCTCGATTACGGCACCCGGGCGACCCATCTAGATTTTCAATCCTCGCAGATCGAATGCGACCTTCACGGCGCCCAGTCTGCCGGCGCTCATCGCGTACGCGATCGCGTCGCGATACTCGCCCAGCCCGAACAGCGGCCCGGTCAGCGTCTCGAGATGCACCTCCGGGGCCGCCTCCAGGGCGAGCTGAAACGTACGCTTTCCCTTCTTCTTCGGCTCCGCGCCGTACGCATACGCGCCCACCACGGTCAGCTCCCGCTGCCAGATCGGCGCCCAGTCGACCTTCTCCTCGCCCGGCATCCCGACCACGACTACCGTCCCGCCCTCGCGCGTGAATCGCACGGCGTCGTTCAAGCTGTCGGCGCGGCCCACGCACTCGAAGGTGACGTCGGCGCCGCCGAGCAGCAGGGAACGGTTCATCCCGTCGAGCCGCCGCGCGCCCGTTGCGAACCGCACGCGTTGAAAAACCTCGGACGGCTTGATGACCTGGTCCGCGCCGAGCTTGCGCGCCAGGTCGCGCTGCGTCGGATGCTTCGCGATTGCGATGAGGCGGCGCGGGGGCGTGAAGAGCTTGATCGCCGCCACTGTCAGGAGCCCGATCGTCCCCGCGCCGGACACCACGACAACGTCGTCCTTGCTCGCGCCTCCGCGCAATGCGGCATGCACGCAGCACGCGAACGGCTCGATGAGCACAGCCGCTTCGTCGGACAGACTGGTGGGCACGGCGTGCAGCTGCGAAGGATGCGCCACCAGCACCTCTCCCCATCCCCCGCCCGTGTCTGCGCAGTAGCCCGTCTGCAGCCCGACCTGGATCGGACCTTCGGTCACGTTGTAGCAAAGTCCCGGCCGGCCCTCGGCGCACCGTGCACACGGCGGCTCGACTCCTCGCACCGCGCACCCGAGCGCGGGTTCGATGACCACACGCGACCCATCGTCCAGCGTCCCGACCACCTCGTGTCCCGGCACGAAGGGATAGCTGGTCAGCGGGTCGAGATATAGCGACGCGTGACCGCCGATGGCCGCCAGGTCCGACCCGCAGATCCCGCTCAGCGTCGGCATGACGCGCACCCAATCGCGCGCCGGCAGCCCGGGCTCGGCGACGTCGCCGAGGTGCAGCATCGACAGCGCGCTGGTCGCGACATCGGGACGGCCGCCGGACGCGCGCACGATCGCGTACGAAGGAATCGACCGGACGTACTGGAGGGCTAGCGTCTCACTGCCTCCCGGTACTCGGGCGACCGCGGGTCGGGCATCGGCAGCCGCCAGTTTCCCGGCGCCATCTTCCATCGCTCCACGCGCCACCCGCGCTGTCCCGCGACCTGCGACAGCCGCGCGTCCGGGTTCACCGCCACCGGCGTCCCGACGAGCTCGAGCATCCCAAGGTCCGAAAGCGAGTCGGCGTAAGCGAAGCTCTCCGACAGCACGATCCCATGCCGCGCCGCGTACTCCTCCAAGAGCGTGCCGCGCGCCTCGCCCGCCGGCGGAGGCGCCTGCAGGTCGCCGGTCAAGCGCCCGTCCTTGACCAGTAGGTGCGCGCAGTCGACCTCCACGTCCAGCAGCTCAGCAAGCGGCTCGACCACCACATCGAGAGCGCCCGTGAGCAGAAGCACGCGGTGCCCAGCGCGCTTGTGCTCGCGGATGCGCCGCATCCCCTCCGGGTAGATGCGCCGCAGCGTGACCGCGTCCAGCGCCTCGCGCCCGAGGCCCTTCATCACCTCATAGTCGAGGCCGTCGTACTCGCGATAGAAGCTGCGCTGGAACTCTGCGCGCGAACGCCGTTCGAGGTAGAGCCACCGCGGCGCCTCGCGCAGCATCTGAGCCATGAAGCGCGGCCACTCGTCGATGGGCTGCGCCCGCAGGCGCATCCACAAGAAGTACTCGACGACGTTGGTTTCGACGAGAGTGCCGTCGACATCGAAGACGGCGAGAACATCGCTTCGGCCCTTGCGCCGGTCGATCGCCGCGCGCACCGAGCTGGATTCGGATTTGACAGCGGTGCTGCCGGTCGGCTGCTTTCCTTTGCGCTCCACGGTCTCGACGCGCGACATGCGGACCACGGTCGGAAAGTGGACGTCCTGGAAGTAGTGCTCCCAGTCGTACAGCGCGGCGTCGAATGGAAATACCGCGCGCTCGGCCGCGGGCACCTTTTCCCACACCGACATCAGGTTGCGCGTGTCGAAGATGCAGTCGACCTCGGTGTAAACGCCATACAGCTGGATCAGGTTCAATCCGCGGTCGAGGCGCTCGCGCTCCGCGTTGAGGTCGTCAGACAGGTCCGCGACGCTCGCGCCGAGCGGCAGCCGCTCGACCGCCCATTGCGCCGCTTCGACAAAGCGCAGCGCGGTTCGCGCTCGCGTGGACAGTTCCTCGCGAGTCGGATACGTCCAGTGCGGCGTGCCGATCGCCTGGCCGTAGCGGTCGCGCAGAGGATGCTTGGCGAAATACCGCGCCGCGGACTCCTCCATCTGACGGAAGCGCAGCGGGTTCCGGCTCCCCGAAGCCGCGTGGTAGACGCGGGGCTTGGAGTCGCCGGGTGGATTCGCGGCGACCGCCAGCACGGTGTTGACCACGAAGTCGGCCGGGATGATGTCGAGCACCGAATCGGGAAGCCCCGAGAAATCGCGCAGGATGCCGCGCCCGAACGCGAGGATCAGCGGCTCCGCCATGCGGAAGCCCTCGAGCCATCCGGGAAACGGCTCCTCGAGGGCGCTTTCGATGATCGACGGCCGCACGATCGAAAGCGGGATGTCCCCGTGCAGCTCTACGACCGCGTGCTCCGCCATCGCCTTGGTGAACGAGTAGATGTCGGCGAAGCCCATCGCATTCGCGTGCACGCGGCCGCGCTCGATCAGCCGGTCCTTCACCCATCGATCGCGCAGGCGCTCGGTCGTCCTCGCGACCGCGGGCGTACCGGCTGGCCCCATGCGCGACCGCGCTTCGCGCGCGAACTTCTTCATCAGCTCGGGTCGCCGCGATTCCTCCTCCACCGGCCCTCGCAGGTTCGCGAGCACCGCGGCCTCGTGCCGCCAGTTGAGGCCAGGGTCGTGCGGCGCCTCCTCGCGAACGAGACCGCGCAGCATTCCGCCCACGTAAGCCGTCGACACATGGACCAGGTGCGGCCGCGAACCCGTCGCCTTCAACGCCTCGACCATGCGAGCCGCGCCCAGGAGGTTGGTCTGCGCGGACAGGTCCGCCGGGTTGTCGAACTCGACCGCGGCTGCGGAATGGATCACGATCTCGCACGCCTGCAGCTGCTCGCGGCCCTCGTCGCTCAGCCCCAGGCCATCACGCCCGAGATCGATCTCGACGACCGAGAGCTTGTCCTTGACAAGTTTCGCGAACGCCGCCTCGCCCCGCTCCTCCTTGAGGCGCTTGAACGCGGGGCTCGAAAGCACCTCGCGCTCGAGGCGCTCGGAGGCCGGGCGCCGCGCGCTGGAGCGGATCGCGAGGTTGATCCGCCCGACTTCAGGGATCGAACGCAGGCATTTCTCGACGATCGACTTGCCAAGGAAGCCGGTGCTGCCGGTGACCAGGATGGTCTTGCCCTTCAAGGCCTCGGCGATCAAGACCGACTGATTCTAGTGGGGTGGTGGATGGGACTCCTTCCTACCGGCAACCCAGCCGAAATCTGCCGCGCGATTCCCGCCGGGTGGCCGACCCCAAAGGAGGGCATACCCCTGGCGGGCCCTCCCTCCGTGTTGCCGACCCTCCCCCGCCGGCCTACCCGCCTCAGCGTACGAAGGTCGTCAACCCAGGGTGTTAAGACGAGCCGGCGCTCGGAGACCCCAACGCCGGGGCGCAACCGTCCCGCTAGGTCGCCTCCCCGTGATCCACGACCGGCACCGCGATGACGGGCGATCCGCCCTGGTCCGTCCACCCGAGATTCGTCGTCACCGACGTCCAGAACCAGTACCTTTGCCCCGCCTTGCCGTGGAACACCGCCGCGCCGGCACCCGAATTCTGGACCCACAACTTCATCGAGCCATCCTGGAACACGACGTAGGTGTTGAAGCGGACGCCCGCCCCGGGGCTGGACCACGAGACCGTGATGGCCGCCGGGTCGTCCGACAAGGTCGCCGCCCCCACACTCACCCTGGGCATCGCGATACCCGCATACCGCGGCGAGCCGGTCAGCCACAGGTCGCCCTGGTCCCACGAATATGGATCCGGATAAGAACCCGACCACCCGTACGGATCGACGGGCGTCTGCGCTCGGTGGATGTTGTACACGCCAAAGTGCAGGTGGGGCCCGGTCGCGGTGCCTGTCATCCCCGAGATCCCGATCACCTGTCCCCGCGCGACGTACTGCCCCTTGCTCACGTTGATCTTCGAGAGATGCCCATAGAACGTCAGCAACCCATTTCCGTGGTTGATCTCGATCGTCTGGCCGCTCAAGCACGAATGGCAGTTCGGGTCAAGCCAGTTCGCGAGCATCACGACCCCGGGCGCGGCCGCCGCGACCGGCTCATAGGTGAGCGCGTAGTCGTAACCGTCGTGCCCGTCGTAGTAGAGGTAGTCATGCCCGCCCGGCGTCTGCGCGTAGCCCGCGGTGAACCCGGGATCCGGACCTCCCACCGCGGCGCTGGCCTTGACCCCGTCATAGCGACACACGGCCCCGCTAGTCCCGTAGTCCGGGTAGCAGTGGTCGAACAGCGACGTCACGATGTGCGGCCCCATGAACGGCAGGGTCAGGAATGCTCCGGGGGCGGGCGCGACGCCGATGTTCCCGCCGCCATCCTCCACCGGGCCGTAACTCAGCTGCCCCGGGTAGTACCAGCGCACGTACTTCCCGGCCTGGTGGCCCGGATCCTGCGCTTGAGACGCCTGCGCGGGCACGCCCCACAGGAATAGAGAGAGGAAGGTGACCGCGAAAACCCATACCCGCATAGCCCTTGAAACGGAGAACCAAAGTTTAGGTTGCGGTGGCATGCGGCCCGGCGCGGATTTCGTTAAGTTTCGCAAATGACCCCTGGCCCAGCTTCGAGCGGGACCATTCTGAGCCAGGGGCGTGCGGCCGTGTACGAGGAGCCGATCGGCCCGGACGGCGTCCGGATTCGAGAGCGCCCGAAGACCGAGGTCGCGCCCGGCTCCGTCGCCGTCGCGATCAAGGCCGCCTCGATCAACCACCTGGACCTCTGGCTGGCCCACGGCGCCCAACGCATCGCGCCCCCTCGCGTCATCGCCGCCGATGGCGCCGGCGTGGTGGAGTCCAGCGGCGACCCGTCCTGGAAGCCGGGTGACGAGGTCGTCATCTTCCCCACTCTCTGCTGCTGGGAGTGCGAGTGGTGCCGCGCCGGACAGAACGTGAAGTGCCCGCGGTTCGGCGTGCTCGGCGAGCACTCCGACGGCACAGCGTGCGAGCTCATCCACATCGACGCGCGCAACATCTTTCGCAAACCGGCCGGCCTATCGTGGCCGGAGGCCGCCGCGTTTCCGCTCACCTTCCTCACGGCCTGGCGCATGTTGACGACGCGCGCCCAGCTGCGCCCAGACGAGACCGTGCTCGTCGTCGGCGCAGGCGCAGGCGTCGCGGTGGCGGCGATCAAAATCGCAAGGCACCTCGGCGCTCGGGTCCTGGTAACCAGCCGTTCAGAGGCGAAACGCAAGCGCGCGCTGGAGCTCGGCGCCGAGGCGGCTTTCGAGTCGACGGATTTCAGCCACGCGGTGCGGCGGACCACCGGCGACGGGGTCGACGTCGTCTTCGAGCACGTCGGCCCGGCCACCCTCGAGGAGTCGATGCGTTCGCTCGCGCTCGGCGGCCGCGTGGTGACCTGCGGATCCACGTCCGGAGTGAAAGCCGAGATCAGCATGCCGCGACTTTTCTTTCGCCACGCGGGCCTGCTTGGGTCCACGATGGGCAATGCGGACGAGTTCGAGGCCGTGCTCAAGGCGATCGAAGGTGGGCTCAGGCCAGTAGTTGACAGCACCTATCCGTTGTCGGACGTGAAGGCCGCCCTGACCCACCTCGATTCGTCTGAGCAGTTCGGGAAGGTCGTGTTGTCGGTTTCGGATGTTGGTTGAGGAGATGATCGGGTCATGAGAGGCTTCAAGGCATTCCTGCTGAGGGGCAACGTCGTCGAGCTCGCGGTCGCCGTCGTGATCGCCGTCGCGTTCGGTCTTGTGGTGACCGCGTTCGTCAAGGACCTGGTGACTCCTCTCGTGGCGGCGCTGTTCGGCAAGCCCGACTTCGGCGCGCTCACTTTCACCATCAACCACAGCAAGTTCCTCTACGGGGACTTCATCAACGGGGTCGTCTCTTTCTTGATCGTCGCCGCGGTGATCTACTTCTTCGTCGTCGTGCCCTACACCGCGCTGCTCGCGCGAGCCCGCAAGGAGCCGCCGGCCGACCCCACGACCAAGAAGTGCACCGAATGCGAGAGCGAGATCCCGATCGGCGCCCGGCGCTGCGCGTTCTGCACGTCGCCGCAGCCGGTGGCCTAGGCCAGATTCGCGGGGCGCCGTCTGCGAGTCCGTCCACCCCGATTTACAGGCGTCGCCCACAGCTTCGCGGCCGTCTCGTGGCTGAGCGTCACCTCGCGAGCGGCGACCTGCACCCGCACGGTCTTCGCCACCTCGTCGATCTCGACGACCTTGATCTCCCGCCCAGGGGTGAGCTCCCGCTGGTGCAGGTAGGCGAGCAGGAGCGGCGCCTCCCGCTCGGCGACCTCTGACACACGCGTCACCGACGCCCGCGCACCCGCCGGGACTTCGGTCAACCTCAGCTCGCCGGGAGCCGCTTCCGAGTAGCCCGGGATCGGGTTGCCATGCGGGCACGTGGCCGGACGGCCGAGCACCTCGTAGAGGCGCTTCTCGACCACGTCTGACACCGCGTGC